>Ga0082335_1004835_pt1 | contig 19590 bp, 16 predicted proteins | sample Subgrocontami58m_FD_72375 | JGI IMG/M metagenome (GOLD analysis project Ga0082335, IMG submission 72375) | Subsurface groundwater microbial communities from S. Glens Falls, New York, USA - GMW37 contaminated, 5.8 m (SPADES assembly) (version 2) ... | reverse complement strand
AGGTTTAGTCCCTTTTGCACTAGCTACAGAAACAGGAGGCTCAATTAGACAGCCTGCTTCGCTATGTGGAATTTGTGGTTGGAAACCAACATATGGCAGAGTTTCAAGATATGGCGTCATTGCCATGACATCTTCAAATGACAGTCCCGGAACAATTGCTAGAAGTGTTAAAGATCTTGCCATTACCGCAGAGATTCTTTCAGGGCATGATTTGAAAGATTCAACAACCAGTGTTAAAGAAATACCAAACTATGCGGCAAATCTTCGTTCTGACTTAAAAGGAGTAAAGATTGGTGTTCCTAAAGAATACTTTATTCCAGGCATGCAGCCTGAAGTAGAAGCTAGAATTCACGAAGCAATTGCAAAGCTTAAAGAACTTGGCGCTGAAATCATTGAAGTTTCGCTGCCTCTTACGAAATATGGTTCTTTAGTCTATGCCATAGTTACACCTGCAGAAATTTCTTCAAACCTTGCTCGTTTTGATGGCATTAGATATGGACATCGCTCTAAGGATGCGAAAGATCTTTTGGATATATATGACCAAAGTCGTGAAGAGGGTTTTGGTGATGAAGCAAAGCGTCGCATTTTAACCGGAGCCTACGCGCTTTCCGCTGGATACTATGACGCTTACTATCTCAAAGCACAAAAGGTGCGAAGACTTTTAGTTAATGAATTTGATGAGGTCTTTAAAAAAGTTGATGCATTAGTTTGCGCATCAGTTCCTAATGTTGCTCAAAAGATTGGTAATGCTAAAGACAATCCTTTGTTTGGATACATTGCAGATCAATTAAACATTCCAGCTTCCATGGCAGGGCTTCCCGCACTTTCAATTCCTTGTGGTTTTGCAAAAGCAGAGGATGGAGATGCCATAATGCCGGTTGGTTTACAGATCATTGGACAGCAGTGGGGTGAGCAAAACGTTTTCAACATTGGACACGCATATCAGACAATCACTGATTGGCACAAGAAGTATCCTAAAGGGTACGGAGAATAGCATGACAGAAAAGAACAACACAAATTCATATACCCCAGTAATTGGTCTTGAGATTCACGTGCAGTTAAAAACCAAGAGCAAGATGTTTTGTGATTCTCCGAATAACCCGGATGAGACTGTTCCTAATACAAACATTTGTGAGGTTTGTACAGCACAACCAGGAACACTACCGGTTGTAAACAAAGAAGCAATCCGTTTAGGAACATTGCTAGGACTTGCATTAAATTGCAAGATTGCGAGCAGTTCTAAGTTTGATCGTAAGTCTTACTTTTATCCAGATCTTCCTAAGGGATATCAGATTTCTCAGTATGACAAACCAATTGCAGAACACGGATATTTAGATATTAACGTTGATGGTGAAGTTAAAAGAGTCCGTATTCGCAGAGCGCATTTAGAAGAAGATGCTGGTAAAAATGTTCATCCAGAAGGTTTAGGATATTCTTTGGTGGATTACAACCGTGCAGGTACTCCTTTGATGGAGATTGTTACAGAGCCTGATATTACTTCTGCAAAAGAAGCAAGAATTTTCTTGGAAGAATTAAGAAACATAGTTAGATACATTGGCGCAGGTAGTGCTGACATGGAAAAAGGAACCATGCGCTTAGAACCAAACATCTCTGTTAGAAAACCAGGACAGCAAGAATTACCAAACTACAAAGTTGAGGTTAAGAACATCAATTCCTTCAAGTTTGCAGAAGCAGCAATTGAATATGAGGTAGAGCGACACATACAAATGCTTTCTGAAGGACAGACTCCAAAACAGGTAACCATGGGTTGGAATGAAAAAGCATCGCAAACAGTTGAACAAAGAAGCAAAGAAGAAGCAAATGATTACAGATATTTCCCAGATCCAGATTTACCAGTGTTAAATCTTTCTGATGAGTTTGTTTCTAACCTTAAAGCTGCCTTGCCTGAACTTCCTGCTGCAAAACGACTACGTTTTAAAGAAGAATACGCTTTGCCTGATGAAGATATTCAAAACCTTGTTAATTGGAAAGAATTAACAGAATATTTTGAAGAAGTTGTTTCTGAAATACAAGCTTGGATTCAAGCAGACCGTTCTAAAGAAGATTTGTTAAAGCTTGTAAAAATGGCTGCGAACTGGTGTTTGCAGGATTTCTCAGCGCTTTTAAATGCTGCCAAGATTAACCCTTCAGAAAGCCGTGTTACTCAGGAAAACTTTGCGGAATTGTTAAAACACATTGCAGATGCTAAAATCAGCGTAACAGCAGCTAAACAAGTTTTTGCACAGATGTTTGAACATGGCGGTGAGCCTGATCACATCATTGAAGATTTAGGACTAACTCAGATTAGCGACACAGCTGCCATTGAAAGCGCTATTGACTCAGTTATCCAAGCTAATGAAAAAGCGGTCTTGGATTACAAAGCAGGCCAGCAAAAATCCTTTGGTTTCTTAGTTGGTATGGCGATGAAAGAATTAAAAGGTAAGGGCAATCCTGCCATTGTTAATGAAATATTAAAGAAAAAATTGGAGTAAATATGTTTAAAGAAGGCGAAATACCCGAAGATCCAACAAATATATATGATCCAAACAAGGCTGATTACAGACCACACCCAGCTGATCCGGTTGAATTTAAGGCGCGTGTCTTAGGGGATATTAAAGAATATTTTGACAGGGCCGTTGTAGCAAAAAATGGGGATTTAGAAATGATTGCAAACAATGTTGCTACATATCTTGGTATTAGTTACTGGGACGGTGAAAGTGCTGAGCAAAAGCGCCTCATTACTGAAGCTCTTCGTTCCAGAGAAGATTTAAACATGAATCAGAAAAGAGTTGTTAGTTTAGTAATCCAATCTCTGCTTGCAAGAGGGGAACAACCAGAGCAAGAACAAAAAGCAGCAGCTTAAGCTGCTGCTTTTAAAAAGATCTTAGTTTTAGAAGTGGCCTTTGTAAGGCTGCTTTTTTTGTTAGGATCAAGCCAATGGATTTCTTTGTTTCTCTTAAACCAGGTGCGTTGTCTTTTTGCATATTTCCTTACTGCAATTAAAAGAAGCTCTTTCATTTGTTCTTTAGATATTTTACCTTGCAAGTACTCTGCACCGAAACGATATTCTAAACCAAAGTTTTCAAGGGTTTTCCAGGAAACTCCCTGTTTGTGAAGTCTTTGTATTTCTTTTAGCATTCCTTTTTTTAAGCGCAGATCTAAGCGCTTTGATATTTTCTGCATTAGTTTTTCTATAGGCATGTCTAAACCAATGTAGAGTGTTTTGTATTTAGCAGGATTTTTAAGGTTACTGTAAGCTGGACCTTTTGAGGCTTTGATAATCTCAAGGGCGCGGATGAGTCTTCTTTTGTTCTTTGAATCAATGTTCTGTGCTCTTTTAGGATCAAGCTTTGAAAGCATGGAAAAAAGTTTTTCTGCGGGTTCTTTGGAGAGTTTTAAGCGCAGAGCTTTGTTTGGTGGAACTTCTGAAAAAGCTTGATTGTTACAAAGGGCATCAACCCAAAAACCAGTGCCACCACAAATGATTGGCAGTTTTTTGTTTTTAAGGATTTGAGCAATTGCTTTTTCAGCAAGAACTTTAAACTTAGTTACATTGTAAGCAGCGCTTTTTGGGCTGGCGACATCAAGGAGGTAGTGTTTAACGCCCTGCATTTCTTTTTTTGATATTTTGCCACTACCCAAATCCATGCCTTTGTAGACTTGTCTAGAATCTGCAGAGATCACTTCACCGTTAAACTTCTTTGCAAGGAAAACCGCCCAGTCTGATTTTCCGGTTGCAGTTGGCCCGACAATTGCTAATATTTTTGGGAGTTTTTTAAGAGACATAGATTTTTTACAAATCTTAGTATATTATACCTACACCTAAAAAGAAAGGATACTATGAAACAAAAAATATATATTGCTTTTGTAGCGCTTGCTCTTTTGGCAGCAGGATGTAATGCAAAGGTTCAGAACAATGAAGAAACAAACACAACCGAACAAACAGAGAATACCCAAAATCAGCAAGCAGAAAATACAGAAGTTGCTGATGCTAAGAAGACGGCTCCTGACCAAACCTCACAACCGTATTTTTCAGATGGCAGTGATGTTGAAGCTGTGCCAACACCAGAAGTAGTAGAGATTAAGATTACAGCTGATGGTTTTGTTCCAAGCACTATCAATATTCAAAAAGGTGATTACGTTCAGTTTACAAACACAGATTCTAAAGTGCACTGGCCAGCATCAGACCCACATCCAACACACACTGGGCTACCTGGATTTGATTCTTTAAAAGGAATTGAAACTGGTAAGTATTTCAGATATCAGTTCACGCAAACAGGAACATTTGCTTTTCATGATCATTTGCACCCAGCTTTGAAGGGAACTGTGGTAGTTAAATAACGGGAGAAAAGAAAAGATACGGGCGCCAACTGTGAACTACAGCTGACGCCCGTTTTCGTTCTTCTTCGCGGTCTAGTGCTTGCGGTTGCGCCGCACGTCGCGGCGGGCTTTCTTGCGAGCCATGGGACGATCTCCGAGTGTGGCGTGAACCACGTTCGTGGACGTCCGCTTTTGTACTGCCCTAAGCGGAGAGGGCTCGAACGATCACCTCCCGTAGAAGCGGTTGTTCGTCCGCGAGGTCATAGTGGTGTCCTCCTGAAGGGGAACACCTTAAGTATATCACTGTTACTTCTTCGTTGAAATTTCTTGTCTAATTTTATCGGCAAACTTCTTTAAAAGCATAGTCCCAAGGTCTTTTTGGGCCCTGGTTCTGACTGATATTTTCTTAGATTTCATCTCTTTTTCCCCAAGAATGAGCATGTAAGGGGACTTGTTCATCTGTGCTTCACGAATTTTCTTGCCGATTGATTCATCACGGTCATCTACCTCTAAACGCACTCCCGGGACAAGGCCTAGAAGCTCTTTTTCCACAGCCCTCGCGTATTTATTCTGCTTCTTTGAAATAGGTAGGATTGAGACTTGAACAGGGGAAAGCCATAGTGGGAAGGCTCCAGCAAACTGTTCAATTAGAATAGCGAGGAAACGTTCTAATGACCCGAGTAGGGCCCTGTGAATGACAATTGGGCGTTTTTTTGTTCCGTCTTTTTCAACGTATTCTAAATCAAAACGTTGTGGGTTTTGGAAATCAAGCTGAACTGTTGCAAGTTGCCATTTTCTTCCAAGAGTATCATTGACTTGCATATCAATCTTAGGACCGTAGAAAGCACCATCTCCAGGGTTTAACTCATATTTCCATTTTGCTTTTTTGAGGGCTGCTGCTAAAGCAGTCTCTGCTTCAGCCCATTCTTCTTTTGTGCCCATTGATTTTTCTGGTCTCGTTGAAAGAAACACATCACCGACTTTCATACCAAAGATTTTGTATACTCGAGTTATTCTTTTCAGAAGCTCAGCGACTTCTCCCGCCACTTGATCTGTACTTAGGTATATATGGCAATCATCTTGTTCAAAAGCTCGTACTCTTGTCATTCCACCTAAGGCACCTGATAGCTCGTTGCGGTAGAGAGTTGTTAATTCTGCAAGACGAACCGGAAGATCTTTGTATGAATAAAGCCCTTGTTTGAAGTAAAGCATGTGTCCTGGACAGTTCATTGGCTTTAGGGCAAAGTCTCTTCCCTCCACTTTAAATGTAAACATATCGTCTTTGAAATGTTCCCAATGTCCTGATGTCTTGAATAGCTCAGCGTCAAACATTTGTGGAAATTTTACTTCGCTGTATCCAGGGCCATACGAAATTTCTCTAACAAACTTTTCAAGTTCGTTTCTGACAATAGTTCCTTTTGGTGTGTAGAAAGGGATCCCTGGAGAAAGCTCGTTGAAAAGGAAGAGTCCAAGTTTTGGACCTAAAACTCTGTGGTCGCGTTTTGCTAATTCTTCTTGGAGTTGGATGTGTTTTTCTAGTTGTTCCTTAGTTTCAAAAGCCAGACCATAGATTCTTTGCATCTGTGGGTTTTTCTGATCTCCACGCCAGTAAGCGCCTGATGTTTTTTCAAGCTTGAAAGCATCAGTTTTAATCTCTGAAGTGTTGTTTACATGTCCACCACGGCAAAGATCAACGAATTTACCAGTGTGATATATAGAGACATGGCTTGGTTTTTCTTTTTCAGATCCTTGATCTCCAGTAATGTCTTTGAAAACCGTGGTGCCATGTTGTTCTATGTCTGAAATGAGTTCAACTTTGAAAGGTTGGTTTTTTTCTTTAAAGAATTTCTTTGCTTCTTCAAAAGTCATTTCTTGGCGTTTGAATTCTTGTTTCTGACGGATTAACTCACGCATTCTTTTTTCAAGGCGGTTTAAGTCTTCAGGAGTCAAAGCACGAGGTAGCAAGAAATCATAGTAGAAGCCATGTTCAATTACAGGACCAACACCAAGCTGAGCCTTTGGAAAAGCTTCTAGTACTGCACTTGCCAGGATGTGTGCTAGAGAATGTCTTAGGTTATGTAGTTTTTCGTTTTGCATAGTTTTTAATGTATTTAATATTGTAAAAGACAAAACCCCAAAGCATAGTCGCAATAATCTTGCGAACAAGCTTTGGGGTTCAATGTTGAACGGTTCCACCCAAATTCACTTTGAGTTGTTTGAAGCTCAGCAGTTGGTAGTTGCGTCATTGCTTCAAGGACTGGAGACAGTATACCAGACTTTACAAGTTTTATGCAATTATGTATTCTTAGCTGCAGTATTCCTGTTTTTCCCACCACCTGCAGCAGTCTCTTTAGGAGGAGACGATCATGATGACGACAGCAACACCTCTCATGGCAGAGGTTCCGCGTTTGGTGGCTGGCATGCGCCAACAGTGGCACGAGATGGTCACCACGCGCGACATGGCCGAGTTCGACAATGCCAAGCGCCACTTCCTGGCGTACTTGCTCGAGCTGGACGTGAGCCTCCAGGAGGCCTACGAGGAGCACCTCAAGGACCAGGCTGACCCGCACAACGGCAATCGGGTCTACGAGTTCCTGCGCCGGTTCGTGGACTAGTACCGTCGTCGCAAGCTAAAAGCCGGGGAAGGTGTTTCTTTTACAGAACATCAACCCCGGCTTTGCGATTATTACTTTCCGTTATTCACCATGACTCTAGATATTTCCTTTAGTTCTCTTAACTCTTGAAGCATTGAGTCTGAGAAGCTAACTTTCATTTTCGTGTTCATTGTTTTTTGTGGGGTGCCAAGTGCATCAGTGATTAGGAGGTTTACTGAGGCATTTCCAGGAAACCTTGTCAGGATTGCTTTCATGGAGTCCATGGTTTGTCTGCTTACTTTTTCTGGCAGATATATTTCAACAATGCTGTTAATTTCAATATCTTCAATGTTCATTTGATAGAGGTCGTCATTAGGGAGTTCTCGTACTTCTTCGGCAATTAGTTTGTACTCACCATCTTTTTCAGAAAGACGTCCAGTCATCTGAACTATTTTTTCAAGCTCTATTAAGTTGCCAAATCTTTGCAGTGTTTTTGGAAAGACTAATGCTTCAATGCTACCACTTTGGTCTTCGAGGTTTAAGAAAACCATTGGTTCTTGTTTTTTAGTTAAGCTTTTTTTCAGTTTTGAAATGATCCCTCCAACTGAAATATTTGCATCTATCATTTCATCGTTTAAGGAGCCGATTTTCATGATCTGTGAAAGGACGTTTTTGAAGTTGTTTAAAGGATGTGAAGAAACATAGAGTCCTAAGAGTTCTTTTTCCCAAAGCAGTTTTTCATCATCAGTGGCTGCTGTTGTTTCTATTAGGCGAATATCAGAGTTGTCTTCTGGAGTTGCACCAAAGAGGCTTTCTTGTCCTGAGAGCCGTATTTTTGCATGGTCTCTAACAAACTCAAGGATGTTTTCAGTGTTGAAAAGCATTTGGTTGCGTTCTCCGAAAGCATCGAGCGCCCCGGATTTAACTAATGCTTCCCAAGATTTTTTATTGAAGTTTTTTGTTTCAATGCGTAAGAGGAAATCTTTGAGATTTTTGAATTTACCAGCATTTTTTCTTTGTTCTTTGACTTGTGCAATGACGTCATAGCCAAGGTTTTTTATGGCATTCAAACCAAAGCGAATGTTTTGTTCATCTATAACTGTGAAATTGTTTAAGGATTCGTTAATATCAGGAGGCAGAACATTGATGCCCATTTTTTTGCATTCTTCAACGGCTTCATAGATTTTAACAACATCACCAGATTCAGCAGTCATTACTGCTGCCATGAATTCAACCGTGTAGTTTGCTTTCATGTAAGCGGTTTGGTAGGAGACTGTTGAGTATGAGGCAGAGTGGGATTTGTTGAAACCATATGCTGCAAAAGGCTCAATCCAGGACCAGATTTCTTCTGCTTTGCTTTGTGAAAACTTTGAATGTTCAACACAGCCTTTAACAAACTTTTCTCTTTGTTTTGCCATTTCCGCAGGGATTTTTTTACCAACTGCTTTTCTAAACTTATCAACTTCTTCCCAAGTGTAGCCAGCAATATCGTGCGCAATTTGTAAGAGGTCATCTTGGTAAACTAAAACCCCGTAGGTTCTTTTAAGGATTTGCTCGAATGCTGGATCTAAGTAGGTGACTAGTTTTGGGTTGTGCGCACGTTCTATGAACAGTGGAATGAATTGCATTGGACCAGGTCTGTACAGCGCGATCATTGCCATGATGTCAAAAATGTCTTTTGGTTGTAGTTCTTTTAAGTATCGGGTCATGCCTGATGAACCCATTTGGAAAACTCCAAAAGTGTGCCCTTCTGAAAGCAGTTCAAAGGTTTTTTTGTCAGGATGTGGCAGGTTGTAAATGTTGATTTTGGTTTGATGCCTGGCTTCAACGATCTTGATAGCTTCTTCTAAGATTGAAAGGTTTCGTATTCCTAGCAAATCAATCTTAACAGCACCGATTGCTTTGGCATTAGCATTAACATCAAGGGAATACATATCATACTGCGTAATTAAGCGATCACCATCTGGTTCTTTTTGCAGTGGCATGTAATCTGTTAGTTTTGTCGGGGTTATGACCACACCAGCAGCATGCACTGATGCATGTCTGGCTCCACCTTCTAGTTTGGTTGCAATATCAATGATTTTTTTTGTTTCAGGATCTTTTTTGTAAACCTCAAAAAGATCTGTGGAGATTTGCAAAGCTTTCTCTATGGTCATATCAAAACCTTGTTTACCAAGTGGAATCATTTTTGCAATCTTGTCGCATTTGCCATATGCCACGCCTAAAGCTCTGCCAACATCTCTGATTGCAGCTCTGGCTTTCATGGTCCCAAAGGTAATAATTTGAGCAACCTTGTCTTTGCCGTATTTTTCTGTGATGTATGAAATGATGTCATCTCTTCTGTTGTCTGCAATGTCTAAGTCAATATCCGGAGGAGTTGGGCGGTGCATGGTTAGGAAACGTTCAAAAGGTAGTTGAAAGTATATTGGGTCAATGTTGGTTATACCAGTAACAAAGCCTACCATGGAGCCTGCTGCTGAGCCTCTGGTGTTTGTAATGATGCCCATGCCTTTGGCTGTGTTAACAATGTCAGCAAGCACTAAGAAGTAGGTTGCAAAACCTTTGTTGATGATGATGTTTAATTCATAATCCAGTCTCTGAACAATGCTTTCTGGGAGTTTGTCATCTTTAGCGTAGAACTTTTGTGCTCTTTCAAAGGTTATCTCTCTTAAGTATTCTTCTGGTGATTCTCCTTTTGGAGTTTTGTAAACAGGGAAGTATCTTTGATTGATTGGGATTTCAAGACTGCACATCGCAGCTATTTTCCCGGTATTTTCTAAAGCTTCAGGGTAATCTTTAAATTTTTCGGCCATTTCTTCGGTGCTTTTAAGGGAAAGATCACTAGTAGTCATATCTAAACGATCTGTATCATTTACAGTTTTGCCTGTACCAATGCAAACTAAAACATCTTGTGCTTCAAAATCGTTTGGATTGATGTAGTGACAGTCTGCTGTGGCAACAAGCCCTAAGCCTTCTGTTTTAGCAAGTGCTGCTAATCCTTTGATGACTTTTTCATTTTCAATATCAAAATCACTTGCTTGGTTTTCTGTTCTTTGATTTCTTTGAATTTCTAAGAAGAAGTTTTCTTTGCCAAAGATATCAACATATTCGCTTAAGACCTTTTGTGCTTCAATGAGGTTTTTGTTTTTTATGGCTCTGTATATTTCACCTCTAGGACATCCTGAAAGAGCAATTAAACCCTCAGAGTGTTTTTTAAGGAGAGCTTTGTCTATTTTTGGTTTGTAGTAAAAACCTTCGAGGTGAGCTGTGGTTGTTAGCTCAATGAGGTTTTTGTAGCCAGTTAAGTTTTTTGCAAGCAGTGTTAGGTGGAAGTAATCATCATCTATTTTTGGTTGCTTCTCTGCAATTGACCGAATGGCAATGTATGCTTCCATACCAATGATTGGCTTGATATCTCTTTCTAAAGCTTTGCTGTAGAACTCAATTGCGCCATACATGACACCATGATCTGTTAGGGCGATGCTTTCAAAGCCGAGCTCTTTAGCGCGGTCAAGTAGTGGGTCAATCTGTGAAAGACCGTCTAAGAGCGAGAGGTGGGAGTGGACGTGGAGGTGGGTAAATTTCATGGTTTTTGTCTGTAACTCATTATATATCAGATTCGAAAGCTTAGAAAATGAGCTCTTTGTGCTATACTTAATATACCTATGAGTGAGTTTCAGAAAGAAAAAATAGAGATAGAAATAGCGGAGAAGGAGATAGAGACCAAGGAGTTTTTACAAAGCTTTCCAAAAGAGAAACGCTATGTAATATATATCTTGGCGATTCTTTTAATTCCGATTTTTTTCATTGCTAAATATTCTGTTTCCGCGTATTACTTGCATTACTTTAAGGTCAACCGAGAGATTGGTGCGCATGAAGCAATTGTTACAAGTTTACCAGTTCAGATTTTAGAAACTAATGCTTTAAGTATTTTGGGTAACAGTTATTCTGCTTATGCTTTGATTAAAAATCCAAACAAGGATTTGGTTGCTTCTGAATTAAAGTATGTTTTTCATTTTCAAGACAAAGAGGGTAAAGATTTAGTTGCCCAAGAAGGCAAGACCTTTATCTTAGGTGGTGAACAAAAATACATTCTCATGCCTAACGTTAAAATATTTCAGGCGCCGGCAAGCGTTAAGGTTGAAATCTCAGAGCCAGTTTGGAAGCGAAGAATTAGTTTGCCAAGTGTTGTTTTGAAAAGCGGAGTTCCAAAGTACGGTGATCAAACAGATCCGATCGGTTTCTATATCTCAAACAGCCTTTACAATCAAAGCCCATATATCTTAGGAACTGTTAAGGTTAATGCTGTTGTTTTCGACAAGTCAGGCAAAGTCATTGCAGTAACACAGTACACCGCAAATACTGTTTCCCCACAACAAACTAGGGATTACAAGATGTTTTGGCCTTTGCCAATTGCAGCTAATATTTCTGGAGATCCAAGGATTTTTGTTGAAACTAATATTTTAGATGACACTAATTTAAAGACCACGGAGTAGCATGGACAGCATTTTCAGTAAAATTAAGCATTTGGATATATCCCTGGCAGTAACCTGCTTTCTTTTGTTGCTAATTGGGTTATCGTTGATATATAGCACAAGCTTGTCTGGAAGTACCCAGGTTTTTACCAGGCAGTTGATTCATGCAGTTATTGCCATAGCTTTGTTTTTCTTTTTTGCATACTTTGATTTTAGAAGCAGCACTAAAACCAGCAGATACCTATATTTGATTTTTGTTTTAGCACTTGTGGCTTTGTTGGTTATTGGTTTTTCAGTTAAAGGTAGTTCACGTTGGTTTAATTTTGGTTTCTTTAATTTTCAGCCAGCTGAGTTTATGAAGCTGATTATGGTTTTGATTCTTGCAAGATTCTTTGCTTTAAGAAGAGGGGAGATTAATACTTGGAAGAATATTTTGCTTTCTTTTGTTTATGCTTTGATTCCAATGTTTTTGATTGCAAAACAACCAGACCTTGGTTCGGCAATTATTATCTTCATAATTTGGCTGGGGATGCTTTTTTTCAGCACAGTTAACAAGAAAGTTTTTATCTATCTCTTTTTAATCTTTGTAGTCTTTGCTGGAATTTCTTGGAAGTTTCTTTTGCATGATTATCAAAGAAACAGAATTGAAACTTTCTTAGAACCAAGTCTTGATCCAAGAGGACAGGGCTATAATGTCAGACAAGCTACAATTGCCATTGGTTCTGGAAGTTTAACAGGCAGGGGTTTGGGAAAGGGTTTGCAGTCACAGCTTCGTTTCTTGCCAGAACGTCAGACTGACTTTATTTTTGCATCAGCCTCAGAAGAGCTAGGCTTTTTAGGTTCTTCAGTAATCCTGGTTCTCTATTTCATTCTCCTCTTTAGGCTTTTAGTTATTTACCGCATTAGCAGAGATGATCTTTCGCGTTTTGTGGTTATTGGTATTTTCTTTATGATTTTTGGTCAGGTAGTTATTAACATAGGTATGAACATGGGGGTTTTACCAGTTACTGGAATTCCTTTGCCCTTGCTTTCATATGGTGGTAGTTCTTTGATGACTGTTGCCATTTCTATGGGTATTGCTGAGGCAGTTGCGATCAATGCCAAGGGTTTAAGGTTGTAGTTTTTGTTCTTTTTGATTAATTTGGTACAATTTAGGGAAAGGAGAAGACTCTGATGAAAAAAATAGATTTCCAGAAAGTTATTGAATGGCTATCCTTTGCCTTGAAATGCCCTGTTTGTGGGTACAAATACAACTTGGATCGAACAAAGATTATTGATACTAAGCAAGAAGAGAATAACCAGGCAACGCTTTTAGTTCATTCTGACTGTGCCCAATGTAAAAGCTCAGTTGTTTTTGGTATATCTATTAATGGTGGCGAGATTTTCTCAGTTGGTATGATTACAGATCTAACTAGCCATGATACTAAGAAGTTTTCTCAGAAACAGCCAATCTCAAGCAATGATGTTTTAGATGTACATCGCTTTTTAAAGAAGTTTGATGGTAATTTCGTAAAAGCCTTCACAAACTAAGCTAAGAAAAAGGGTTTTGTATAGGGGCTTGTAAATTTTAGTGATAGCTGTTAGAATATCACAGTAATATTTATATACCTCTAAAAGATATTTGTATGGAAAAAATTGAGTTACAGGCGCAAATCAGACCAGAGACTCCTGTCGAAAAGCTTAGAAAACAGGGCTTTATGCCAGCTGTAGTTTACGGACAAAGCAAAAAGACAGAGCACTTAGCAGTTTTGCAAAGCGCTTTTGAAAAAGTCTTTCGTAAAGCCGGGGAATCAACCTTGGTTAGTTTAGTTGTGGATGGAAAGAGTAAGAATGTCATTATTCACGACATCCAGCGCCATTATTTAACCGGTAAGTTTGAACACGCTGATTTTTACGAAGTAAGCATGACTGAAAAACTTAAAGCAACAGTTGCTCTTGAGTTCATCGGTGTTTCTAAAGCAGTTAAAGAAAATGGTGGTATTTTAGTTACAGTTTTGGATGAAGTTGAAGTAGAATGTTTACCAGTAGATTTACCACACAATATTGTTGTTGATATCTCGGTCTTAAACACTTTTGAAGATTCAATCCACGTAAGTGATTTGAAGGTTGATAGCAAGGTTGAGATTTTAACTGACAAGAATGATGTTGTTGTTAAGGTTTCTCCTCCACGTGAGGTTGAAGCTGAAATGTCAGCTCCTGTAGTTGAAGATGTCAGCAAGGTTGAAGGTGCTGCTGAAGTAAAACCTGAAACCGAAGAAGTTACTGAAGAAAAGAAATAACTGAATATTAAAACCGGCGTTCGCGCCGGTTTTTTTGTGTCTTAATTGGGAAGGACGCCGGGCAGTACCGACGTCCTTGATTGTGCAGCGCAGACACTCCCGCTTGAGTGTTGCGATGCGTGGCGACCAACAGGTCTTTGCGGAAGCTTAGAGAAGCCTTCAAACGCTCGCTGTTGGTCTCATCCTCCATCTGCGTTAACCTGCGAAGGATGGGCCAGTGCTTCCGTGGATCAGCAAAGTCTTTCGCCATTCACCTGAGATGCTATCTCAAGCTACTTCATACTACCGCGTGGTAGTATGTGGCGGGTTTCTTTGTGCCCACGAAGCATGTAACTAACCCAGAGCCTAAGGGTTAATTACATAGTACACCTAGGTTTTTAAAATATCAAAAAGCCTTTTATTTAACCTTTATCTCAACTATTCTGTCCCACGAAGCAAGATCTTTGTGCACAGTTATTTTAGTTCCTGGCATTAGCTTCTTAATGATTGTGGAAAGTGTTTTTACCTGGTTGTAGTTTATCTCTAGCAAGATTAAAGAATTTCTTAATTTGAATTTAGAAAGTTCTTTTAGTAGTGCTGATATTTTCTCTGTTCCTTTTTTTCCGCCAAGCAGTGCTAGTTTTGGTTCTTTGCTTATGCTTTTTTCAGAAAGCTGTTTTGGGTAAAGGTAGGGCAGGTTTGCGGTAATTAATACGCGCTCTGAGTTTTTGTTTAGTAGTTTTGAAAATGGAGCACTTAAGCTTCCTTGTTTGAAGGAGATTTTTAAACCCGAAGCATTTCTTTTTGCAACAAGAAGTGCTTTTTTAGATATGTCTGATGCTAGGAACTGAGCTTTGGTTTTTAAGTTTCTCTTTAAAGAAACAATGATTGCTCCAGAACCTGTGCCAATATCAATGATGGTTTTTGGTTTGTTTTGTTTAGCCCAAGATATTGCTAGATTTACAAGGCTTTCTGTTTCTGGTCTTGGGATTAAAACATTTTTGTTAACAAATATTTTGTTGTTGTAGAACCATTTGTAGGAAAGAACATATGCTAAAGGAACCCCTTTAGAAAGTTGGGTTTGCATGTGTTTGAGTTTTTTTTTCTGAGCGGGGGAGAGCTTTGTTTCAGGATGCGTTAAAACGTATGCTTTAGTTTTTCCCAGTATTTCAGCTATTAGTGTCTCGCGCATTTTAGAGTGCTGCTTTTTTAAGCTTGAGATCTTCTTCAATTAGGCTGTTTACGATTTCGTCTAGTTTGCCTTCCATGATCATATCAATCTGGTTGAAGTTTTGATTAATACGGTGATCAGTGACTCGATCTTGAGGGAAGTTATATGTTCTGATCTTTTCAGACCTGTCACCAGTTCCAATCTGAGATTTTCTTTTGTCCTTGTATTCTTTTTCTTTTTGTTCTTGGTAGTAGGCTGCAACGCGGGATCTAATAACTGCGAGGGCTTTTTCTCTGTTTTGAGCTTGGGAGCGTTCATCTTGTGATTGCGCGGTTATACCAGTAGGTAAGTGTACGATTTTAATTGCAGAGTATGTGGTGTTAACGCTTTGTCCGCCATGTCCTGAAGCTGTGTTTGCAGTCATCTCAAGATCTTTCATTGGGATATCAATGTCTAAAGCTTCAAATTCAGGCAGTACAGCAACAGTTATGGTTGAGGTGTGTACTCTGCCTGATTTTTCTGTTTCTGGAACTCTTTGTACACGATGTACCCCAGATTCATACTTCATTTTGCTGTAAACTTTTTTACCGATGATTTCAAAAACAACTTCTTTAAATCCACCAATGTCATTTTTGCTTGAAGAAATGACGTGTGTTTTCCAGCCATGTTTTTCTCCAAACTTGGTATACATTCTGTAAAGCTCAGCTGCAAAGAGTGCTGATTCATCGCCACCAGCTCCGGCTCGTATTTCTACAATGATGTTTTTTTCATCTAATGGGTCTGATGGAATCAGCAGAGTTTCAATATCATTTTCTAAGTTTTCAATCCTTCTGCCTATGATTTTTATCTCTTCCTTAGCAATATCTGCAAGTTCATCTTTGCCCTCTGAAAGTTCTTGGTTTTCTTTAAGTTCGTGTTCGTTTTTTTCCAGTTCTTGTATTTTTTGGATAACAGGAAAAAGATCAGATTGCTTTTTGCCAAGCTTAGCTATTTCATCAGGAGTTGCTTGACTGAGCTTTTCTGAAAGCTGGTCATATTCTGTAAGTAGTTTTTTGTAGGATTCTTTCATAGCTTTAATTATACCTTTATCTCCAAAGACAAACAAAAAAGCTCTTTCTAGCCTTGGTCTTTAAAGAGAAACGTTGATTTTTTCTAATCTTCGTTTTTAAACAAGGCAAAAAGAGCTTTGTAAGTAGCTACTTAGCTTTTTTTTCTGCAGAAGTTTTTCTTGGCTTTTTGACAGTCTTTGTAGCAGCTAGCTGTGTTGAGACGGCAGCACGCTTCTTGAATCTATCAACAATACCTGCTGTGTCTACGAGTTTCTGTTTGCCAGTATAGAAAGGGTGGCATTTAGAGCAGATTTCCACATGGATTTCTGGCTTTGTAGAACCTGAGGTATAGCTGTTTCCGCAGGCGCAAGAAAATTTTGCGTCTTTGTAATATGTTGGGTGAATCTCGTTTTTCATACCGAACGAGAATAACATAATCTGTGGAAAAATGCAAGCTTGTGGTTTTGCAGTTTTCTATGGTATATTGCAGGCATAGTTTAGAGGGACAAAATAGTGCGACACAAACATAAAATTAAACACCACCATCATATGGAATACACAGAAAAAAATGCGCAGCTAATGCGATTTTTGGGCATTGTTGTGCTAATTGTGCTTTTAGCAGGATTAACATACTGGTACAACCAAAGTAATAAACCAAAGGTCTTTCCAAGAACTGATGCTACTGAAGGTCAGGTTATTTCTGGTTTTCCAGAAGAGCTTTTAATGGGAGCTAAGAGTCCAAAAATCACTCAAAGCTATTTGGTAGACTACGGAAACAAAGCAAATCAATACAGCACACAGTTTACTATCAAAGCAGATTTTTTGTTAACTTTCCTTAAATACAAAGTGTATTTGCAGAATAACGGGTACTATCTTTCTAATGAGAACATTCAGACTAGCACTGACAAAGCAAAGATTAGGTCTGGTGGTCTTTATGGTGTGAAGAAAGACAAGACTGTTAATGTTTTGATAATTGAGGGTGCGGACAAAAAAACATTAGACATAACTGTTAGTTATGTAGAGAAAGGAAAATAACTAAATGTCAATTATACAAAGGTTTCAAAAACTTTCTTTTACAAACGCGCTTTGGATGCTGATTGCTGCTATTGCAATGATTGTTCCTCAGGCACAAATTCCAAAAGCAGAAGCACAAGGTGATTGCGTTATTAACTTTTCTGGTTATCCAAGTGTTTTGACCGCAGCTTATGGGTATAATCAAGGGGAGACAGGTATGCTTGCTTGGACTACAACAGGCTGTTCATATTTAGAATTAGTTGCTCCAGAGCAAGATGTTGGTTACGGAACATTGGTGGCACAAGATGGGCAAGCAACAGCTGGTCCTTTCACTTATGATTATCCGTATACAAAGACATATATTTTAAATGGGATCGGTGATAACGGGCAGATATTCGCTTCGTTTACTTTTAGCTTAACGCAAACCCCGCCTGTTTGTGATATAACTGGGTTTAATGCTTCGTCAACGACTATTAATCTTGGTCAATCCGTCACTTTCACATGGACCTCTACAAATTGTACTTCATTGAGTATATCTAACGGGTCAAGCACTACCGCAGTATCTACACCTTATGGTTCTGCCACATACACTCCATCAAGTATTGGCACAACAACATATACAATAAGTGGGGGTTCATCATCTTTAAGCAGAGCAATTTCAGTTAATGATCCTAATGCAGCACCGGCATGTACTTTTACATCCTTTGGTCCAGATCCAAATTACATTGATGCTTTTGGAAACGCATCTGTAACTTGGGCAACATCAGGTACTGATTGTAATGTTTCCTTAAGAATAACGAGTAGCGGGGGATATACATATTTTGACCAAGGTGAACCAAACTTCGGAACTAAGAATATTACAGGAGCTCAAGTAGGTGATACTTGGATTCTTACTTATGGTACTGGGCAGTCTGCATCAATTGTTATGAGAGTAAACAATGATTGTTCGATTAGCAGTTTTACAGCAAGCCCCTCAACTTTTTCATCATCTGGCGCAGCTGTTACTCTTTCTTGGGGTGCACCATGGTGTACAAATGTAACTTTGCGAGGCGGAGAATTTGGCTCAGGAACAAACGTTACAAGTTATGGTACAAACAGCGGCAGCATTGTTGCGCATCCAACGAACACCACAACCTATTACGTCGACGCGTTTAATAGTCACAACCAGGCACTCTCAGGTAATGTCACAGCAACGTTAAGCGGACCAACTTGTAGGTTGAGTGTTCACAGAAGAATAAATGGCGGAGCGACAATAACAAGTAATCAAGCATTTGAACATTACACTTACGGTGCTCAAAGTATCTCGGGCGGTGAGATTAGTGATCAAGTTGTTGCCTGCGGTTCATACAACATCGGTAATTTTACTTCTCAGATAACAACAACTGCAACTGACTCGGATGGCAATCCAGTAGTAGCTAATTTGAAAAGCGGTGCATCTGTTTCATTTGATCTAAACTCAGCTAATACCAACCAGACAGTCAACGTAGATTACCAAACCCCAGCTCTGATTAAGGTTAGATAGTAGTAAAAGCCCATATAATATAGGGGACTTGACAAAAATTAAATAATATCCTACAATGCAGACACGATTGGTCTGCATTGTTTGCAGTACCAACAGAACACGCCAACCCCTATAGGAGGGCATTATGCGGAAGATTAGTTTGCTGCTCTCAGCGAGCCTGTTGCTTTCGGCTTGCGGCGGGGAAGTTGGTGGTATCACCGACCCCGTCATCAAGACTTGCAGTGGATCCATCAGCCCGTCGTCGCAAGTGACGATCAGCGCTGGACAGACCACTTCGGTCAAGCTCAGCTTCAGCAACTGTTCAAGCGTCACGGTCACTTCTGACAATGACGTCAAGTACCAGTCTGGCGTGAATGTTGCGCCGGACACGACTCTGCAGCTTTGGCCTTCGAAGGCGACTGTCTACACTTTTGTCGGCAACGGCGGCGGTGTGCAACAGACGCTTCATCTGACGGTCAACGTTGTAGGTAAGCCCGAGCTCACCATCGACAACAGCGCGATTCCTGATTCTGGGGTCGTGCTGAACACAACGGTGATGCTGCCGCTCCACAAGCAGTACATCAACAGTTGCACCGTTATCTCGTTCAGCGAGACGCCGACTACGGCTGACCCGAAGACCGTGAAGGCCATGGCAACGATCAGCGGCGAAACTCTCGTCTACAGCCCAGGCAGCACGATGCCTGTGCTCGTGAACGGCAAGCGGCAGGCGGCCATCACGATTTCGTGTCTTGGCCAGGACAACTCGTTTGTCACGGCAACTGTCACGATCAAGCTGGTGGTACCAACGTTGACGTGTACGAGCATCACGCCTGACAGCGTCAGTACTGCCTACACGGGCAACGTAGTGGTCAACTGCACCGGCAATTCGGTAACGTCGCTGAACGGTGTCGACTTCAAGGGAACGATGGGTGCCATCGGTAACCTTGAGGCTGGTACTCCCCCTGGCGACGTGTTCGTCACCAACCCGGGTCAGTTTCAGGACCCGAACCATTTCTCTGGTGGTATCAATCACCTTGGTTCGCCGGCAACGTTCGCGTTTGACGCAGGACTGTGGTTCAAGAACAGCGAGCGTAACGAAGCGCCACTGCGTTTCATCCTGCGGTTCCGGCCGTAGTCAGCAAGCAACAAGATCTTCCAACAAGCTAGACCGTTCATACCATCCAGGTGTGAACGGTCTTTGCTTTGTC
>Ga0082335_1004834_pt1 | contig 19591 bp, 17 predicted proteins | sample Subgrocontami58m_FD_72375 | JGI IMG/M metagenome (GOLD analysis project Ga0082335, IMG submission 72375) | Subsurface groundwater microbial communities from S. Glens Falls, New York, USA - GMW37 contaminated, 5.8 m (SPADES assembly) (version 2) ... | reverse complement strand
TGCCGGCCAGGTTTGTCAGCTTGCAGTATGGCAACTGCTCCGACGAGCTGGATACGCTGCGCCGGAGCCACGATGTGATCCTGCCGCACTGGCAAGACGCGATCGAGGACTACGATGAAACTGCGGCATTGGTTTGCGCGCTTGATCTTGTGATCAGCGTGTGCACCGCGGTCATCCATCTGGCGGGCGCCCTGGGCAAGCCCGTCTGGGTCCTGGTTCCGGCGGTAGCGGAATGGCGTTATCTTGACCGGGGTGAGAAACTGCCCTGGTACCCCAGCGCGCGACTGTTTCGCCAAATGGAATCAGGACGATGGCAGGAGGTAATAGGGCAAGTTACCGAACGATTTGAACGATTACCGGATAGCCTGTTGAAAAACTCATAGGATAAGCAATTGCCGGCAGGAATTGCACCTGATCCTGCTCCCAATCGCCCTGATCCGGTGGACGCACGAGGGGGAGTCCCCCCCCTTATTCGACGCCCTCCTGAAGTGATCGATCCCTATTCCATGTGACGTTTACTGTCATTTAGTGCCCCGCGCGGGAAGCGAATTGAGCTGCCAAGCGCAGATCGAATAGGGAATCACGGGCAATATTGGGTAATTTCTTGCAGCTTGGCTATTTTTTGAATTGCGCTTAGTCGGTGACCATTATCATGCCCCGACCTGCAGCATGCTGACGGGCGCGAGCGTCCGGTCGTGCGTCAACAGGCCTTCGAAGTATCTGCCCGCACCAAAGAAATCGGTCCACGTCGAATATTGGCATACAGCTTGCTTTAGTTAAGCATACAGCGGCGCACAGTCGCTGCAATTTCCTGGGAGATTTTGGTATGAAAGCAATGCAAAAGGGCTTTACCCTGATTGAATTGATGATCGTGGTGGCGATTATCGGTATTCTGGCCGCGGTGGCATTGCCGGCCTATCAGGATTACACCGTTCGCGCCAAGGTGTCGGAACTGATGCTCGCGGCCAGTGGCGTACGCACCGCCATCTCGGAGAAATTCCAGACCGACCCGAGCAACACGATCTCCGCCGGCGGCGGGGCGACCATTCCGGTGGTGGGCAAGATCGCGACTGCGACGGTGACCGATGCCGGCTTGGTGACCGTTACCGGCAGCACGGCCTCGACCAGCGTAGGCCAGGGGGTGACGATCACCATGACGCCGACCTACAGCACGGCGACGGGCACGATCACCTGGGGGTGCGCCGGCACGCCGACGAAGTACCTGCCAGCGACCTGCCGTTAAGAAGTTGTAACGAAATGAGGGGACATGTCCCCTCATGCTCCCCTAATTTGGAGCTTGTTTCAGAAGTTCTGAATCAAGCTCTAGATGAATGGGCTGTTCTGAAAGCCCCTCCACCAAGGGGCTTTTTTTATTTCAGGCAGTGAAAATTCGCCGATCAAGCAAAAAGCTGACCGGCTGTGACGCTTATAGTCAGATGCCGCTTTTTCCTGAATTGTGCGAAAAATCGCTTGCCGGTCTGGCTTCGGGCTGAATCAGTAACATTGGGCCAGGCCGGATTCTGGCATATAGCTTGCTTTTGAATGGACACGGCGGCAAGTCGTCGCTGCAAATTTTTAGGGGGTTGGGTATGAAAGCAATGCAAAAAGGCTTTACCCTGATTGAATTGATGATCGTGGTGGCGATTATCGGTATTCTGGCCGCGGTGGCATTGCCGGCCTATCAGGATTACACCGTTCGCGCCAAGGTGTCGGAACTGATGATCGCGGCGAGTGGCGTTCGCACCGCCATCTCGGAGAAATTCCAGACCGACCCGAGCAACACGATCTCCGCCGGCGGCGGGGCGACCATTCCGGTGGTGGGCAAGATCGCGACGGCCACGGTGACCGATGCCGGCTTGGTGACGGTTACCGGTAGCACGGCCTCGACCAGCATAGGCCAGTCGGTGACCATTACCGTGACCCCGACCTACAGTACGCTGACGGGCACTATCACCTGGTCATGCGTTGGTTCGCCGTCGAAATACATGCCCGCGACCTGCCGTTAAGAAGTTGTTGCAAATGAGGGGACACGTCCCCTCATACGCCCCCTAATTTCGAGATTGTTCCAGTCATTCTGAACCAGCCTCTAGGCGAACGGTGGTCCCGAAAAACCCCTCTGCGGAGGGGCTTTTCATTTCAGGCGCCGGCGCGGGGGGCAGCGATCCGAAAAAGTCGCCGGCGACTTACGCGGCTTGTGTGTTTCCGCTATCCTTGAACGCTAAGTATCGCGTCCGCCAGATCCTGGCGGCCGGACCCGGCTAAACAATGAGAATGTTATTCAAATCGCTGTTACGCAATATAGGGCGTGCTTCCCCGAAGGCGGCCGCGCGCGCGCCCACGCCGGCGGAACTGATGGCCGAGGCGCGCGCGCGATTCGACGCCAACGATCTGGTCAGGGCGCAATTGCTGTTCGAAGATGTGCTGGAGCTCGAGCCCGGGCATGCGGATGCGCTGCATTTCCTGGGGCTGACAGGGCATCGTGTTCGCGATCTTGGTTTTGCCATGGAGTATTTCGAGCGCTCCATCGAGGCTCGCCCCAAGGACGCGGTGTTCCACAACAATCTTGGCAGCGCCCTCGTCCAGGCCGGGCGGACGGAAGAGGCGGCCGTTTTTTTCCGCAAGGCCCTGGAGATCGACCCCAACCTCAACATCGCCCGCAGCAATCTGATTTTTTTGATGGTATTGCTCGAAAGCGCGCGGCCGGAGGATGTGTATGCCGAGCATGTCGCTTGGGCGAAAATCCATGCCGACCCGTTGCTGGCACAGGCCAAGCCTCACGACAATTCGCGCGATCCGGAGCGGCGCCTGCGCATCGGTTACGTCTCGGCCGATTTTCGCCAGCACGCGTTGACCTATTTTATCGAGCCGGCGCTGGCGCAGCGCGACAGCGCAGCGTTCGAAGTGTTCTGCTATCACAGCGGCCGTATCGTCGACGACGTGACCCGGCGCCTGGCGCAGTACGCCGATCACTGGCATGAGATCATCGATCTGGACGACGAGCAGGCGGCCGAACTGATCCGCAGCGACGGCATTGACGTCCTGGTCGATCTGTCCGGCCACCTGCGCGATAACCGCCTGTTGGTGTTTGCGCGCAAACCTGCGCCGATTCACGTGACCTATCTCGCTTACCCCAATACCACCGGCATGAGCGCCATGGACTACCGCATTAGCGACGCGGTTTGCGATCCGCCCGGCGCGACCGAGCGCTACTACCGCGAAACGCTGATACGCCTGCCGCGCTGCATGTGGTGCTACCAGCCGCGTGAAGACATGCCGGCGGTATCCCCATCGCCGGCGCACCAGACCGGCAGGGTGACCTTTGCCTCCATGAACGGGGCAATCAAGGTGACGCAGCGCATCTTGTCTCTATGGGCGCGCATACTGGGGGAGATCCCCGGCTCGCGCATCGTGCTCACGACCGTGCCCGAACAAGGGCGCGAGCGCATACGCGATGCCCTGACGCAGGCCGGAGTCGCCGAAGCGCGCATCAGCATGCACGATCGATTGCCGACCAAAGACTTCTGGGCGCTCTACGCGGGGATCGACATCATGCTCGACACCTTCCCCATGAACGGCGGCACCACCACCTGCGAAGCGCTCTGGCTGGGTGTGCCTGTGGTCACGCGCAGCGGCGATATTTTCCAGTCGCGCGCCGGACTGAGCATATTGGGCAGCATGGGACTGGATGAACTGATTGCGGCGAGCGACGAAGAGTACGTGCGCATCGCGGTCGCGCTGGCCCACGATAGCACGCGTCTGGCGGCATTGCGCGCCGGTCTGCGTGAGCGCATGCGCGCATCGCCGCTTACCGATGGCCGCTCCTATGCGCGCGCGCTGGAGGCGGCCTACCGCGGAATATGGCGCACGTGGTGCAGCCGTTCGCCGCGGTGAGCGTGCCGACTGCGGTGCGGCCAAGCTGATGCTCGGGCGCATGCTTGCGGGGCTGCTGCCGCTGCTGGACGCACCGCGTTTCGTCGAGGCGCTGGAGCAGTTGTACCGCGGGGCGTGGCAGCGCGCCGTTGGCGAAAGTGAGGCATCGTGTTAAAGGCCGTGCTGCAGGCGCTCAAGCGCCGGTCTTCACCGGAGCCGGGGGCGGAGAACGCCGGCGCGGCCGGGCAGCATGTCGATCAAGCGATGCAACACTATCAGGGCGGCGATAGAGCGGCAGCCGAGGCGCTCTGCCGCGCGGCGCTGGCGCTGGATCAGCGCCAGGCGCCTGCATGGAGCCTGCTCGCCCGCATCGCGCTGGATCACAAACAACCTCAGCGTGCGCTCGAATACTATGCGCACATCCTCGCCATCCACCCGGACGAACCCGACTATCTGGTCGATGCGGGTGAAGTCAACCGCCGCGCCGGACATCTTGGTCGGGCGCTGGAATTGAGCGAGCGGGCGCTTTCGCTGCGAGCCCAGGATGCCCGCGCATGGCAGGTGCGCGGCAGCACCCTGGAGGAACTGGACCGCTTGGGCGAGACATTGGATTGCCTGCGCCATGAGCTCGAACTCAAGCCTGGTGATATCCATGTCCATTCCAATTTGCTGTTCCTGCTGAGCCGTGCCGACCTGCTGCCGCCGCTGCAAGTGGCGGCTGAATACCGCCGCTGGGGTGAGTTGTATGCCGACCCTTTGTCGGTCGCGGCGGCACCGCACGCCAATTCGCCCGAGCCGGACAGGCCGCTGCGCATCGGTTACGTGTCGGCCGACTTCCGCCGCCATGCCATGGCCTATTTCGCCGAGCCGTTTCTTGCGCACCACGATCGGTGCAGCGTGCGCATATACTGCTATTCCAATTGCAAGCGACCGGACGATGTCACCGGGCACCTGCGCGGGCTCGCGCACGAATGGCGCGACATCGCCGCGCTTCCGGATGACGAGGCGGCGCGGCTGATTCGGGACGACGGCATCGATATACTAGTCGATCTTTCAGGACACACCGGCGGCAATCGCCTGCTGCTGTTCGCGCGCAGGCCCGCCCCGGTACAAATGACCTGGCTCGGGTACTGGGGCGGCACCGGCATGGCGGCAATGGACTACCTCATCAGCGATCACTACGCCGATCCGCAGGGCGAAGCCGACGATCAATACCGGGAACAGTTGCTGCGCCTGCCGCACTGCAAGTGGTGTTATCTGCCGCCGGCGACGATGCCCGCGTGCAATGCCTTGCCGGCGCAAAGCCGCGGCTACGTCACCTTCGGCTCATTTTGCAGTTTTCCGCGCATCAGCAACGAGACGATGCGGGCCTGGGCGCTGCTCCTGCACCGGCTGCCCGGCGCCCGCCTGCGCATCGTCGGTGCGCCTGGCGACGAGAGTCTCGACCGGATGCTGGAAATCTTCGATGCAGCGGGCGTGTACGCCGATCGCCTCGATCTCGTCGGACGCTTGCCCCTGGAGGCCTACCTGCAGCAGTACCTGCAGGTCGATATCGCGCTCGATCCCTTCCCGATGAACGGTGGCACGACCACCTGCGAGGCGCTCTGGCTGGGCGTGCCGGTGGTCAGCCGCCGCGGCCGCAGCGCTGCCTCCAGGCGCGGCATCAGCCTGCTCACCAATGCCGGGCTGGCGCACCTCGTTGCCCACTCCCGGGAAGGCTATGTCGATATTGCGTTCGGCCTGGCCACGGACCTGCCTGCGCTGGCGCAATTGCGCGCGACACTGCGCGAACGTCTGCGCGCTTCGCCGCTGCTCGATGCGGAGGGGTTCACTCGCGATCTGGAAGCCCTTTATCGCGATGCGTGGCGCAAGTGGTGCGCCCGATCCATGGCGCCAAGCAAACCATGCTGAAGGGCTTGCTATCTGGATTACTGCGGCGGGGAGACGCAGCTCGCGTCGCCGGCGACGCCTCAGCGCAGCAGATCGGGCAGGCGATCAGACTGCTGCAGTTGCATGACGCTGCGGGTGCGGCGCGGATTTGCGAGCGGGTGATCGAGCGCGACCCCGGGAAGGTCAAAGCGTGGGAACTGCTCGGCGTCGCCGCGCTCAACCTGGGTGACTATCCACTGGCAACCGAGCGCTTCGAGCGTGTGCTCGCGTTGGCGGGCGATGATGCGCAGGCGCTGGCCAATGCCGCAGAGGCGAATCGCCGGGCAGATCAGGGCGACCGGGCGTTAGAGTTGATCGAGCGCGCGCTTGCGCTCAAACCCGGCTTCGCGCCGTACCTGCATATTCGTGTGCTTGCACTGGAAACCTCCTGGCGCAGCGACGAGGCGCTCGCGGCCTGTCGCGAGGCGCTCTGGCTGCATCCGGATTTCGCCGGGCTGCATACCAGCCATATGACCTTGCTCAATCGTGCCGGCGCCGATCCTGCGCTTATCCTGGAGGCGCATTGCCGTTGGGCCGAACGCTGCGCAGCATCGGACTCGAGCACTTCGCAGCATCGCAATCCGCCGCAACCGGAGCGCCGCCTGCGCATCGGCTACGTCTCGGCCGATTTCCGCCGCCACGCGATGAGCGATTTTGTTTTGCCCCTGATCGAGCATCACGATCCGGCGTGCGTTGAAGCGTATTGCTATTCCAATACGCCGGTAAACGATGACATTACGCGGCGCTGCGAAGAACTTGCGCCGAATTGGCGCGATATCGTTTCATTGCCGGACGTAGAAGCGGACGACTTGATCCGCAACGACGGCATCGACATCCTGATAGATCTCTCCGGGCATGCGTCGGGAAACCGGCTGGGGCTGTTTGCGCGTAAGCCGGCACCGGTGCAGGCGACCTATCTTGGCTATCCCGGAACTACCGGTCTCGCGCAGATGGACTACCGGATCACCGACGCGCGCGCCGATCCACCTGGTTCGAGCGAGGCGCACTACCGTGAGCAGTTGCTGCGCTTGCCACACAGCTTGTGGTGTTTCGCCCCGCCGCTGCAGATGCCAGAAGTCGGCCCGTTGCCGGCGTTCGCCACCGGGCAAATTACTTTCGGTTCGCTCAATTCCGCGTTCAAGCTTACGCCGCAGTTGGTCGCCTTGTGGTCGCGGCTGCTGGTCGCGCTACCTGAGTCGAAATTGGTGTTGGCCGGCGTTCCTGCCGGCGCGCCGCGCGCTAGAATCTCACGCGAGTTCGAAACAAATGGCGTCGATCCGGCGGCCAGGCTGGAATTTTATGGTTTCCTGCCCTGGCACGAATTCTGGGCCTTGCACGGCCGCATCGACCTCGCCCTCGATTCCTTTCCCTGCAACGGCGGCGCCACTACCTGCGAGACCTTGTGGCTGGGCGTTCCCTTGGTCAACCTGGCGGGTGAGGCGTTCCTGTCGCGCGCCGGTTTGAGCATACTGACCACCATTGGCCTGCAGGAACTGGTCGCGCGCAGCCCGGACGAATACCTGCGCATCGCGCGCGATCTGGCTGGTGACCGGGTGCGTCTGGCGCAGTTGCGCTCGGGCATGCGCGAGCGCATGCGCGCTTCGCCGCTGCTCGCTGCGGCGGCGTTCACGCGCGATCTGGAGGACTGCTACCGCGCGGTCTGGAGGCAATGGTGCGCGCGCCAAACTGCGGCGCGAGGCGGCGCGTGCTGAAGGACCTGGTACGGGCGCTGCTGCGCCGCGCCGGCGAGAGCGAAGCCGTCGCCGCGCCGGATCGCCTGCATTTTTGCATTACCCAGGCCGCGGGGCACGCGGCCGCGGGCGACCATGCCGCTGCGGCCGGTCTCTACCGGGAGAGCCTGGAACTGCAGCCGCAGGATCCCAGGATCTGGTGCAACTTTGGCGCGGAGCTCGATGCAATCGGGCAGGCCGAGGAGGCCGAACTGGCGCACCGCCGCGCGCTTGAACTCGATCCCGAGCTGGCGGAGGCCTGGTATAACCTGGGACGGCTGCTGCAGGAAGATGGTCGGGCGGTCGAATCGGAGAGCTGTTACCGCGCGGCCGCGGCGCGGGTCGATGCCGACGCCAACCGGCCGCTTTGGCTGTTGATCTACAACAACTGGGGTTTGCTGCTGTGCAACCAGGGGCGCACACAGGAAGCGGTCACATTGTATTGCGAGGCCCTGGTCGAACATTCCCAAGCAACCGGTCTAGGCAGCAATCTGCTGTTTCTCTACGCCTACCATGCCCTGATCGATCCTCATGAATATCTCGCCCAAGCCCGCAAGTGGGAACAGGCTTGTCTGTCTATGCAGGAAAGGCAGGCGGCCCACAACCGAACTTTCCAGCGCTCGCCGCTCTCCGGCAGGCGACTGAAGGTAGGCTATGTATCGGGGGATTATCGTCAGCACCCGGTGAGCTATAACATAGAGCAGCTTTTCGCCTACCATGACCGGGCGCGGATAGAGTTATTCGCCTATTCCACCTCGGGCCTACGTGATGCGGTCACGGAACGCTTGCAGGCTCTGGCGGAGCACTGGATTGCACTCGTTGGGATTCCAGACGCCGCAGTCCGGGATCGCATCGACGCGGACGGCATTGATGTGCTGATCGATCTGTCCGGTCATACCGAGCACAACCGCCTGGGGGTTTTTGCCCGCCGCGCCGCGCCGGTGCAAGTCTATTATTTGGGTTATTTCGCCAGCACGGGACTGACGGAAATGGACTATTTGATCGGCGACGATATCCTGACGCCGCCCGAGACGGACAGCCACTTCAGCGAACGGGTCTGGCGCCTGCCACGGATATGGGAGAGCTATAACAACGAGATTGACGCGCCGCTTCCTGATTGGCGCCCTGCTCAGGATGGCAGTCTATGGCTGGGAAGTTTCAATAATCTTAGTAAGCTCACGCCTGCGACCATGGCCATTTGGGCCAAGGTACTCCACGCCCTGCCGGAAGGAAAGCTGCTGCTGAAAACCACGCAACTGGCCGATGTCGGCAATCGCCGGCGTATCCTGGATGCCATGAGCGAGCATGGCATTTTGCCAGAGCGCATCGAACTTCAGGACTGGAGTGCCACGCCCGACTGGCGCAGCCATATGGCCTATTACGACCGGCTGGATATCGCGCTCGATCCTGTGGGGGGCATGAGCGGCGGGAACACCAGCTGCGATGCGCTGTGGATGGGTGCGCCGATCATCACCCTTGAGGGGGACCGCATGTCCTCGCGTATAACGGCCACGATACTGAACGCCGTCGGCCACCCGGAATGGATTGCTCGCTCTGAAGCGGAATATATCGACAAGGTCGTCGCTCTTGCGCGGGACGTGCAGCAGCGCAAGGTGCTGCGTTCGGGCCAGCGCAACCAGATGGCCGCGAGTCCGTTGTGCGATGCGCGTGGTCTGGCCAGGCTCTTGGAGAAGGCCTACTTTGAAATGTTTGAACGGTGGTTCGCAGGGAAAAATGGACCTCGAGGAACCAATGCAAAATGAACAGGAAAGAACGGACTGCGCATCCGCTGTCGCGCGGGGGCGCCATCGCGCTCGAGCGCGCCGAGACAGAACTCGCGCGCGAGCGCGGCCGGCATGCTTAAACGGCTGATTGGTGAACTGCTCGGCGCGCGCCGACTGACGCCGGCCGAACTGATCACGCTCGGACGCGAGCAGCGCGAGCGCGGCGACCCAGGCGCAGCGCTCGCCACCCTGCAAACTGCCTTGCGGCGCGATGCCGGAAATGCGGCCGCGCAAGTCGAGCTGGGTCTGACCTATCGCGCGCTTGGGCGCGGCGATGAGGCGCGCGCCGCATTCGAGCGAGCTGTGGCCGGCGATCCGAATTCGGCGCCTGCGCTCATGTATCTGGGAAATCTCGATCACGAGGCCGGACGCCAGGACGATGCAGCCAAGGCGTACCGGGGGGCACTCGCTATCGACGCGAAAAACGCGGCGGTGCATTACAACCTCGCACTGACCCTGATGGCGCTTGGCGAGGCATCAGCCGCGGTGGAATCGTTCCGACGATGTCTTGCCGAGGAGCCTGACTACGCCGATGCGCGCAGCAGCCTGCTGTTCGCGCTCAACGTGTCCGATCGCGCCAGCATCGAGGAAGTCGCCGCCGAGCATTTCGAATGGGGCCGGCGCGTCGCCGATCCGTTGTATAGCGAGCGCGAGTTTTCCAATTCGCCGGATGCCGAGCGTCGACTGCGCGTAGGCTATGTGTCGGCCGACTATTTCCAGCATGCGGCGGCGACTTTCATTCACGCTTTTCTCGCCCGGCATGACCCGCGTCAATGCGAGGTCTTTTGCTATGTCAACGCGGCCCTACCCGCTCACGGCGCGCTCATGTACGGCCACACCTGGCGCGAGATTGGCATGCTCGACGATGCGCAACTGGCGGCATTGATCGCGCAGGACGCGATTGACGTGCTTGTGGATCTGTCCGGCCACACCTCCGGTACCCGCCTGCTGGCGTTCGCGCGCAAGCCCGCTCCGGTGCAGATGACTTTCCTCGGCTACCCGAATACCACCGGCATGCGTGCCATGGATTACAGATTGACCGATGTTTATGCCGATCCGCCCGGTGTGAGCGAGTCGCGTTACCGGGAAAAATTGCTGCGCATGCCGCATAGCGTTTGGTGTTTCCGCCCGCACGCCGAGGGCGTACCGGAAGTCGGCACGCTGCCCGCCGTTCGCAATGGCTATGTGAGCTTCGCCTCAATGAACAGCGTATTCAAGCTCAATGTCGAGTTGGTTGGCCTGTGGGCCGATTTGCTGCGCCGGGTAGCAGACTGCCGCCTGATTCTCGCAACCATCGCGCCCGGCAGCGCGCGGGAGCGCATCCTGCGAACATTCACCGGCAAGGGGGTCGATGCGCAGCGCATAGAATTCAGGGACCGCCTGCCCCGAGACGAGTTTCTGGCCCTGCACAACGAGGTCGATATCGCGCTGGATTCGTATCCTTGCAACGGCGGCGCGACGACTTGCGAAACGCTGTGGCAGGGCGTGCCGGTGATCAGCCTGGCCGGAGAGGCATTCCAGTCACGCGCGGGCCTGAGCCTGTTGAGCAGCGCCGGGCTGCCGCAACTGGTGGCGCATAGCGCCGCGGATTATCTCGAAATTGCCTCCTCCCTGGCGCGGAACCGCGAGCGGTTGAGCGAGTTGCGCAGGGGCTTGCGCCGGATCCTGCGCGCTTCGCCGCTTATGGATGCCGCCGCGTTTGCGCGTGACCTGGAGGCGCTGTATCGTGATGCCTGGCGGGATTGGTGCGGCGAGCGAACCTGACAAATCCGCGGGGAGGTTCCCTGCAACGTGACGCGGGCTCGGATCATGATCGATCGGTGGCACCCCCCCGATGTCCTGCGGAGAAAGCGAGATGCTGCTCACGAATCTAATGAAGGCCATAGGCGTTCGCCGCCGTCCTTCAGCGGAGGACCTCATTTCCAAAGGCACCGCGTTCCTGAACGCGGGAGCCTGGCAGGACGCCGCCGCGTGCTTCGAGGCAGCACTACAGGCTGCCCCGCATGATTTCACGCTCCTGAATAACCTCGGGCTGTGCCACGCCAGCTCCGGCAAGCTCGAACAGGCGGCCGGGTGCTTCAGGGAGATTCTGCGTCTCGCACCCGATTCCGCGCCAGCCCTGATGAATCTGGGCAACATCGAACCGAGCAGTGCAAACCCCGAGGACGCGATCGTGCACTACGAGGCCGCGTTGGCGCGCGTCTCCGCGGAGCCCGGGCTGGTCAACAACCTGGGTATGGCCTACCGGGCGACGGCGCAGGTCGATGCCGCCATCCGTTGCTTCCGCCGGGCGTTAAGCATCGAACCGCGTTTCTGCGATGCTCACGACAATCTGCTCTACTGCATGCAATTGTTGGCCGAGTACGGTCCCGAGGAGCTTCATTCTGAACACCGCCGCTGGGCCGATATCCACGAGGCACCGCTGCAGGCAAGCGCTCCCTTGCATGCAAACGAGCCCGACCCGCGCCGACGGCTGCGCATCGGCTATGTCTCCCCCGATTTTCGTCGCTACGCGGTCGCCAAATTCATAGAGCCGGTGATCGCACGCCACGACCACGAGCGTTTTCAGATCCATTGCTATCACAATACCGACGCGAACGACGCTGTCACCGGTCGAATCAATCAGCGCGCCGACATCTGGCGCGATGTGGCACACCTGTCCGACGAGAGCCTGGCTGCGCTAATTCGTGCCGATGGCATCGATATCCTCGTCGACCTGGCTGGGCACACGCGTGGCGGCCGGCTGCTGTGCTTCGTGCGCAAGCCGGCGCCGCTGCAGCTCACCTATCTCGGACATGGCAACACGACCGGTCTGCGCCAGCGCATCCAAGACTCGCCGCTGATGGACGAGGAGGGTTTCACACTCGCCCTCGAAGATATCTACCGTGACATCTGGCGCGAATGGTGCGTAAACGGGACGGTGGCGCCGAAAATCCCGGGAAGTCCTGATTAGGATGCTGGCGGACAAATGTTGCTCCCATGATCGATCAGGCTACCCAGCTCATCCAGTCCGGACGCATCGCCGAAGCCGAACAATACCTTCGCCTGTACCTTGAGAATTCGCCCGACAATGCCGACGCCCTGCATTATCTCGGCTTGGTGTGCCATCAGACGGGCCGCATCGACGAAGCGGCCGCCCTTATCGGCAAGGCAGTCGAGCGCTCGCCGGACACGGCGTTCCTGCGCGCCAACTTTGCCGAAGTGCTGCGCTTGCAGGGCAATCTCGATGCGGCCGAGCGCCAGGCGCGCGTAGCGGTGCGCCTTGAGCCGGAGCACCCGAACTTTCAGTTCAATCTGGCCAAGGTGCTGGAAGGGCGGGGCCGCCTCCCCGAAGCGCTGGATGCCGGGGAGCGCGCATTGGCCTGCCGGCCGGATTGGGTCGAGGCGCTTTCGCTCAACGCCAGTCTTTGCTTCGCGCTGGAGCGCTTGGACGAAGCGGTCGAATACAGCCAGCGCGCCTGCGCTGTGCGCGCCGACGATCCTTCGCTGTTGATCGGGTTGATGCGTTACCGTGCCTGGGCCTGCGACTGGCGCGGTCGCGACGCCGATGTGGCGCGGCTGCAGACTATGCTTGCGCGCTGGGTAGCGCACGCCGACGATGCGGCATTCGCTACCGTCAATCCGTTTGTCGCCTATGAATATCCGCTCTCCCGGCAGCTGCGCCATGACGTCACGCAAGCTTACTGCGAGCGTGCGTTGAAGGCCGCGGGAGCGCCGCTAGCGCCGCGGCGAGCGCCGGCGCAGGTGGGCCGCAGGCGTCTACGCATCGGCTACGTGTCAGCGGACTTTCACAGCCATCCGACCATGCACCTGATGGCGAGTTTTTTCGCGCTGCACGACCGCAGTCGCTTCGAGGTATTCGCCTATTCGATCGGCGCGGACGACGGCAGCGAGTACCGCCGCCAGGCCGCCAGCTCGGTCGACCGCTTTATCGACATCCGTGCCGAAAAGGCAGGCGAGAGCGCCGAGCGCATCCGCCGCGACGGCATCGACATCCTGATCGACCTGAAAGGCTTTACCCACGAAGCCCGTCCCGAAATCTTCGCGCTGCGGCCGGCACCGCTGCGGGTTGCATGGCTGGGATACCCGGCCTCGACCGGCCGCGGCCTGAACGATTACGCCATCGTTGACCGCATTGTTGCGCCACCGCAACACGCCGGAGACTATGGTGAGAAGCTCGTATGGATGCCCAATAGCTATCAGGTGAACGATTATCGCCAGCCGATTGCGGAAGAACGTCCTGCGCGCTCGGCCCTCGGCCTTCCCGAAAACGGTTTCGTCTACGCCTGCTTCAATCACGTCTACAAGATCGAGCCGCCCGTGTTCCATGCCTGGATGCGCATACTCGCGCGTGTGCCGGGCAGTGTATTGTGGTTGTACGCGGGCAGGTCTGCGGCGCGCGCGAACCTCACGCGCGAAGCCGCAGCGCTCGGCATAGATCCGGCGCGGCTGGTGTTCGGTGAAACGCTGGCGAAGCCGCGGCACCTCGCGCGTCTCGCGCAGGCGGATTTGTTTCTCGATACCTTCACCATCAACGCCCATACCAGCGCGTCGGATGCGCTATGGGCGGGGCTGCCGGTGCTTACCTGTCCGGGCGACGCCTTTCCCGCGCGCGTGGCTGCGAGCCTGGTCACTGCAGCGGGTCTGCCGCAACTGGCCTGCCGGAGCATGGCGGATTACGAGAACACCGCGGTACGGCTTGCGCACCAGCCGGTGGAGCTGCGCGGCCTGCGCCAGACATTGGCTGCCCGCGAACGGCTGCCGCCGTTCGACACGCCGCGCTTCGTGCGCGATCTGGAGAGCGCGTTCGACACGATGTGGAAAAATTACCTCGCTGGGCAGCCGCCGCGGGCGTTTTCCGTGGCCGGCAAGTCGGGGTGAGGAGTGCCGACGAACGCCCGAAAGCGGCGACAGGGCACTTCGGTGAGCAATCGGCTGGCGTCGACCCGCAGCCGCCATTAGGTTCTCGCATACCGGACACTCAGAACAACGCCTTCGCGTTGACTTTGGCACATTACCATGGTAATGTATTAAATATGCCGCTCGCACATTCCAGACTTACCGCCCAAGGCCAGATTTCCGTGCCCTCCGAAATTCGCAAGAAACTCGGGGTAGGGCCCGGCTCCGTCCTTGAGTGGGACGAGAAGAACGATCAAATTATCGTCCGGAAAGCGGGCCGGCACACCTTGGCGGACGTGCACGACGCGCTGTTTCCAGACGGCAGCCCCAAGCGAAAAGCATCCGCAAGCGTGAAGGAAGGCATCAGAAAGTACATTCGGCAGAGGCATGCACGCCGTTGATACCAATCTGCTAGTGCGACTGGTCGTCCGCGACGATGTGGATCAGGTGAATGCCGCGGAGGCGTTTGTCGCAAAAGGTGCGTGGGTGTCTCACCTCGTGCTGGCAGAAACGCTATGGGTTCTCGACGCGATTTACCATCGTTCACCCGCGCAGATCGCGAATGCGGTTGACCGAATGCTGAACCACAAGGAATTGACGCTCCAGGATGTGGATGTCGTCGCACTGGCGTTGGATCATTTCCGCTCCCGCCCCTCACTGGGCTTCTCCGATTGCCTCGTCTTGGAAATTGCCCGCAAAGCCGGCCATCTTCCGCTCGGAACCTTCGATCGAAATCTTGCAAAACTCGATGGCACACATCGCCTGTAGTACGCTGGATTTCTGGAGAGGAGAGACGTTACACAAACCTAATTCGACCGCATCGTCGCGCCGCCTGCGCGAGACATCGGCGGCGGGCGAACGCTTGCCGCTGTTCGACACGCCGCGCTTCGTGCGCGACCTGGAGAGCGCCTACGACGTCACGTGGCAGCGCCATGTCGCGGGCCAGCCGCCGCAAGCGCTTTCCGTTTCCGACCAGCCCGACCTAGGGTAAGTCTGAGGACCATATGAAAGCGCTCGCTGCGCACCTTGTTGGGCAATCTGCGGTAATCGACCCTGAAGAGCCGTTTGACGATCGATGCAATGGAGCGCGGATATCTGAGGTTCCGCGGCCGCTGAATCTCACGATAATCGAAGGGCCGCTTTCGCCAGCAGCTGACATTCATGCAGCCGCATCATCGGAAATGAATCGAGTCAGGAAGACTTCGATTTCTCCCCAAGATCATGATCGCCCCACGTGGCTGAGGATTGGCACTCTTTCGACCTCATCGGTATTGCAATCGGTCAGACGCGGGTCCAATATCCCATACGCGCGATGCTCGATGGCGGTGAATGAGTTGCAAACCGCTGGCATCGACCGGACGCGCGAACAGCGGCAGGATTGAATTTCCCATCGGTCTTTCGATGGCCACAGGTATCAAGTGTTGAATTGATTTACTTATCCGTTTGTGGGGAATAATGCTCCTGACATTCTTGAAACAGGTTCTCGTTCCTCGAAAACGACGTACCAGGGAAGTCACCTCTCATGCTGACCAATCCAACAGCCCGATGAACGAAACATTCGAAGAAACCGCAGGCCTCGACTACTACAAGCGTTGGACCGCCTCAGGCGGAAACTTGCATCGATTCGACCACATTCAGAATTTCGATTATTTCGAGAACATTCCGGGCTGGTTTGATTTCCAGGATGTGTACAACCTTGCCATTTCCCAAGCGCACGACGGCGCGACATTCGTAGAGGTCGGTTGTTTCCTGGGACGTTCGACTGCCTTTCTCGGATCGCGAATCGCGCTGGCGCGCAAGAAGATCACCGTCTACGGCGTCGATCCCTGGCTGGGTTGGAACCAAAACGGCCCCACCTCTATATTCGCCGATTTCCTGGGAAATATGGTCCAGGCCGGATTGATCGACATCATCGTGCCGCTGCGAATGATGAGCGTACAGGCCGGACGTTTATTCGACGATCAATCAGTTGATTTTTGCTTTATCGACGGCGACCATACCTACGAAGCCGTGAGTGAAGACCTGCGCACCTGGTTTCCCAAGATTCGTAACGGTGGGATCATCGGTGGACACGACTACATCAACGCCCAGCACCCCGGCGTCAAACAAGCCGTCGATGGATTCTTCAACGACCAGGTGACGGTTAGCGGCATGTCGTGGCACATTCGCAAGACGGCGTGACGTTTAGCCGAAATTCAAGCAGGCGGCATGTGTCTTCCCCGATCGAGGCCCGCCCGCAGAAAGCGCCCGACTGGGATTGTGCAGGCGATTGAGCGCTGGCCGGCCGCCGATGACGCGCGCTGGTAACTGGCCGCTTTCACCCTGACCGAAGAAAACGGATCCGGTCTAATCGCCCGGCGGCTGTCGAGGCAAATCCACACCTGCGCTTTGAAGCATCGGTCCGCCAGGCTGGGCATCCTGGTCTTGGGGCAGATAATCGGTGAACGGGCGGCGCGTCAGCGCTTCGCGGTTGTCCTCTAGGCTGTAACCAACGACCCAGAAAACGACCCCGGCCGGAATTTCGTCCGGCCGCGCGTGAAAACCATAGAGCATCGCCAGGGCTGGCGGCAGGAGGCATACCCGCTCCCGGGGATCTCTTCCAGGCCAGCATTCAATCGCGGCGAATAGCGCAATCTGATCGAGAAGCCAGATGCGTTCTTCGCGCAGCAGGAAATGACGCACGAATAAGGTCACCCGCTGCAGTATCGCCAGCGTTCCCGGGGTGGCGCGCAGCATCAAGGCGGTCGCGAAGAAGTATTCCCAGGGTTCCCAACGCGTTTCGTGCCAGCGGATGATGGCCAAATCGCTGTCGCCCGCCGCTTGCATCACATGGTCGAGGCTTCCGACCACCAGCAAGTCCATGTCCAGCGCCAGGACCGGTCGCGCGTAGCGCTCGATGACGCGCGGCAGATGCAGAAACCTCGCACACGCGTAGTAGGTCTTCGCTGAGTCATCTTCAGGCAGGGGCGTATATTCCCAGGTGCATGCAATCCGTCCGGCACCCAGGCCGGTACGCAGGCGTTCCATCTCCGCGTGCAGTGTTGGTTCGGGGTTGACGACATGAATGTGGACCAGGCAGTCCAGGCCGGCGTTGCGAAGCGTCGAGGAACAAAGTGCCCAGGCGAATTTCCGGAAGTAGACGGCGTCGCAGCAGGCGAACACCACGATTGAAGCCCGCGTGTTTCCCCATTCGCCTTCCATCGCCGGCAATCCGGCGAGCAAGCGGTCCCGGTCGCGCTCCAGCGCGCTCAGAAATTCGCCCGACAGACGCATCACAGGATCCGGAGCAAGCCCCGCGCGCGCTGAGATCTGAAAGCAGGCATCGGCTTCGTCATGGCGTCCGCTCAATGCCAGCAGCGAGCCCAGCCTGCGCATTGCGAACGGCGACGTTGGCGCAAATTCGAGGCATCTGCGGTATGCGTCCTCGGCTTCTCGGGTACGCCCGGCTTCGCGCAGGGCATTGCCTAGCGCCAACCAAGTCGCTAGGTCCGCGTTCTCGATGACGCGGCGCTCGCAGGCTTCCACGCCTTCATCTTTTCCAAGACCGGCGGCGAGATTGCCGACGCTTGTTATCCACTCGGGATTCCCGGGCGCAAGTTCCAGCGCTCGGTGGCAGTGCCGGAAAGCTTCATCCAGCCGGCCTTGCTGGCGACAGGCCACGCCCAGATAAAAAAGCGCCTGAGAGTCATCGGGCCAGCGCTCGAGCAAGACACTGTATGCAATTTCGGCCTCGGGGAAGCGGCCCTCGCGGTGCATCCTGGTCGCGCGTGAACGCATTGCCGCAATGGAATTGTCGTCGCGGTTCGCGCGCGACGAAAACAGGGAACGCAGAATCCTGACTAGCATCTGGATTAGCAGCCTATCACAGAGAATCGAAGCCTATCCGCCCGTAAGCATGGCCGCCGCGACCTGCAGCGCAATATGAGATGCCGTGTCGCGAAATGAACGTACTGCTCGTGCCGGGGTGGTCCGTAAGCAACGACGTGCCGCTCTTCGATCTTGGCGACAAGCCGGGCCGATTCTTCGGGAGAATATTGCGGGGCACCGTCCAAGGCTATAATCGGCTCGCCCTTCGCGGCCCGAATGCCGGCGTGCAGTGCGATTTGCGCCGTAGGATCCCCTACATCCGCTGTTCGGTGGACCAGATCTTCGTTGTTGACTCCTCAGCCTTCAACACAAGTCATGTCCTCAAGTCATGACCGGTCCTGCGATCTTTGGCAGGTCACCAGCCCTCCTTCAATACCTCGCACACGCTGTCTACCTGCTCCAGAGTCATCTTGGTATGCAGAGGAAGGACGAGATACTTTTCGTCGATTGAATCCATCGCAGGGAAAGCCTCGTTGCAGCCGAATACCGTATAGCGGTCATTACGAAAATGCGTCTGTGCGGATTCGATTCTGCGACTGCGGAGTTTGAGCTGGCAGTCCATTCGTGCGTCGACCAGAATCGTAAACAGCCAGGCGGCGTGCTCCTTTCGCGGATCGAAGTCGTTCACGATAGTGACGTCGGAGACCGTCTTGAGCTTGTCGACATAGCGCCGATAAAGCGCGCGGCGGAAAGCAAGCGTCTGGTCGAACTCCTCCAGGCCCGCGAGCCCGATTGCGGCGCCTATGTCGGTCATCTGATACTTGTAGCCGACCTCCGTGATATCGTTTTCCCAGATTCCTTTTTGTTTGTCCGTTCGATCAATGCCGAACCAGCGAAGCCGGCGAGCGAGAGGGGCCAGGCTTTCGTCGAGGAAGGTCACCAAGCCGCCATCGCCGGTCGTCAACTGCTTGATCGCCTGAAAACTGTACACGGTGAACTCGGAGATCGCGCCAATCGGCTTGCCGGCATAGGTGGCGCCCAGCGCATGCGCCGCGTCTTCGATGATCGGAATGCCATATTGGTCGGCCACGGTGCGTATCTCGGCCATATCGCAGGGAAGGCCGCCGTAATGCACGCAGACGATCGCCTTGGTTCGGCCGGAAATCTTGCGTTTCAGGTCCTCGACCGAAAGGTTCAGCGTGCGCGGATCGACGTCGACGAACTTCGGCTTGGCGCCGATGTATAGTAACGGCATATTCGTCGCCGTGCAGGTAAACAACGGCACCAGCACTTCATCGCCGGCCTTGATGCCGGCAAGCAGATAGGCCAGGTGGAGCGCATCGGTACCGGAACCTGTGGACACGCAGGGGCCGGGCTGGTGGAACTGCGCCCGAAAGCGGGCCTCGAACAAATCGACTTTCGGACCCTGCCCGATCCAACGACTGTCGAGGGTGTCACAAACGTATTCCTTTGCCTTCTTGGGCATGTGAGGGTGAAAGAGTACGATGCCATCTTCGGTGGACATCATCGGAAGATCGTTTTTCGGGGCCCTGGCCATGACATCCTCTGACA
>Ga0082335_1004833_pt1 | contig 19595 bp, 18 predicted proteins | sample Subgrocontami58m_FD_72375 | JGI IMG/M metagenome (GOLD analysis project Ga0082335, IMG submission 72375) | Subsurface groundwater microbial communities from S. Glens Falls, New York, USA - GMW37 contaminated, 5.8 m (SPADES assembly) (version 2) ... | reverse complement strand
GCGTCATCAAGTTTTTCTGGGGCGTGGTTCCCCGTCCCGTCCCCGTTCCGACGATGGTTCAGATCGACATCATCGGCACGGAGGTCCCCGTCTACCGCCTGATTGTCGTCGCCATCGCCGCGCTCGTTTATGTCGGCATCTGGCTGTTCCTGAACCGCACCATCATCGGCAAGGCGATCCGCGCCGGCATCGAGAACGTGGAGCACGTGGAAGGTCTCGGCATCAATGTGTCAAGGCTGTTCACCATCACCTTCATCATCGCCGGAGCGCTGTCCGGGCTGGCCGGGGGGTTGCATGCACCGCTGATCATGGTCGATCCCTCGATGGGGCTGGAAGTGCTGGCGTTCGTCTTCATGGTCGTCATCATCGGCGGCCTGGGAAGCATCAAGGGGACCCTGGTGTCGGCCTTTATCGTCGGGCAGGTCGTCTCGCTGGGCTCGCTCATCTACGCGCCGCTCGCGCAAATGGCGCCGTTCGCCATCATGCTCCTGATTCTTCTGATCAAGCCGACTGGCCTTTACGGCAGCGCGCTGTTGAAAAAATAGAGATCGGGTCGGAGGAGAGATCATCCTCTCCGTCCTCCCACACCACCGGACGTGCGGTTCCGCATCCGGCGGTTCCTGAAATACGCTGGAGTCGTTGCGTCGTATCAAGCAGCGACACCAGGCCCTTGCCATTAAAGAAAGACTTCGGGAAGGCAGCGTTCAGGTGACTGGCCCGGCGTTCCACCACGGACCGCACTGATTGCACGCTGATCGCCATGCACGTTCCTCCGTCAGTTCAAAAGCCCCGCCGCAGCGGGGTCTGTGTGGTTGCTTGTGATTGTAATCAACCCGCTTGGTTTGCTTGCCGCATGCGGCGCCGGGTTACGAATCCCATCATGCCGAGGCCGGCGAGCATCATGGCGTAGGTCTCGGGTTCAGGCACCGCCACGACATTCATCTGAAAGTCCCCGTTCCACTCATTCGCCACCACCGTGCCGGCAATGTGGCCGAACTGGCTGGACTCGATGGTCGCCAACGGCGCAAGGATGCTCGCATGCGGCGCAGTGTGATCGAAAGTCACCCTCGTCGCCTGATAGAAGTTCAACAGCACCCGTCCGGCCCAGGGATCGAACGGGTTGCTGCTGTCGACATTATGCAGACCGGTGGTGGCGCCGCTCACGTTCAGCACGATCGCGGCAAACGACGGAATATTGCTGATCGAGATCTCATTGCGCCCGCCCAGCAGACTGCCGTCGACGCTGAACACCTGCAGCGCGCTCGTACCATCGCCGGTGAGCGTCAGGCCCTGGGCATTGCCGCTGCCCGCCGGGTTAGCCAAGTCCGGGGTGACATACGCAGTGCTGCCGTTCGCGGCCATGCCCGCGTAATTGCTGGAAATGCTGTTCGCCGAACTTTGCAGCGCGCCGAAATCCACCGGGCTGGAGGCGGGCGCGCCAACCGTCCCGCCGGTGTAGTTGACTGCCCAAGTGTTCAGCGTGCCACCGTAGTAGGTCTGGCCGTTATTCCAGACCGTGCCGTTGGTGAACGCCAGATTGCCACCCACCACCAGCCCATAACCGTTGTAGGGCACGTTGCTCTGGTTGATGCTGTAATTGAAAAGCGTGGCATTGCCACCGACCGCGAGCGTGCCCTCGACATCGCTGGACTGCGAGGTGAAGTTCTGAAATATGACTGCGTTAAAACTCCTCAGCGCATCAAACGGGTCTGCATACACCGACGGCGAGAAGAGTGCCGTGCCAATCAGCACCGCACCTAACAGCCTGAACGTGGGCTTGCGCATGGCAATTCCTTCAAAAAGTTGGTGATTCATACAACCAACTTTTTACGCTCATTGCCTGCCAGTGGCTGTGACCTATTGTGCAGTCAATACAATTAGTTGCCGGTTTCTGTGACTTAATGCACAAACCGACCGGAACAATTGGAAAGATCAAGCGTGAGTATCTATTGCCGGCTGGCGCAAAGATACACCCTGCATCCGATGGGAATTCGATCAGTGGCGAATGCCGCGGAGTGATGTCAAATCACTCCCACTCGATCGTCGCCGGTGGCTTACTGGAAATATCGTAGACGACGCGGTTGATGCCGCGCACTTCGTTGATGATGCGATTGGCAACTTTCGACAACAGTGCGTGCGGCAGCTCGGCCCAGTGCGCGGTCATGAAATCCTGCGTTTGCACCGCACGCAGGGCGATTACATGTTCGTAAGTGCGGCCGTCGCCCATCACGCCCACCGAGCGTACCGGCAGAAACACCGCGAACGCCTGTGCGGTTTTCTCATACCAGCCAGCCGCGTGCAGTTCATCGATAAAAATCGCATCCGCTCGCCGGAGCAGCTCGGCATATTCGGTCTTCACTTCGCCTAGTATGCGCACCCCCAATCCCGGTCCGGGAAATGGGTGACGGAACACCATGTCGTGCGGCAACCCAAGCTCAAGTCCGAGCGCGCGTACCTCGTCTTTGAACAACTCTCGCAGCGGCTCGAGCAATTTTAGGTGCAGCGTCTCGGGCAACCCACCGACGTTGTGATGCGACTTGATGGTGTGCGCCTTCTTCGTCTTCGCGCCGGCCGATTCGATCACATCGGGATAGATCGTACCCTGCGCGAGCCATTTCACCTGTGGCAGCTTGGCTGCTTCGCGCTGGAATACCTCGACGAACACGCGGCCGATGATCTTGCGCTTTTGCTCCGGATCGGTGACACCGGCAAGCTCGCCGAGAAAATGCTGGCGCGCATCGACGTGTATCACCCTGGCGCCGAGGTTCTCGGCGAACGTCCGCATCACCTGCTCGGCTTCATTGAGCCGCAGCAGGCCGTTATCGACAAACACGCAGGTGAGCTGGTTGCCAATCGCACGGTGTATCAGAGCTGCCACAACCGCGGAGTCGACGCCACCCGATAACCCGAGCAGCACCTCCTCCTTGCCGACCGCGGAGCGTAGGTGCCCGATTGCCTCATCGACGTAGCCCGGCATGCTCCAGTCGCCATCGAGGCCACAGATATTGAGCACGAAACGCTCGATGATCGCCTTGCCCTGCAGCGTGTGGGTAACTTCGGGATGAAATTGCACCCCGTAGAAACGGCGCGTTTCGTCGGCCATCGCAGCGATCGGTGTCGTGGCATTGCTCGCGATAACCTTGAATCGCGGCGGCAACCCGGTCACCTTGTCGCCATGGCTCATCCAGACGTCGAGCAGTCCGTGCCCTTCGGCGTTTACGCGGTCCTGGATATCCGTGAGCAACACCGAATGGCCGCGCGCGCGTACTTCGGCGTAACCGAATTCTCGCACTTTGCCGCTTTCGACCTTGCCGCCGAGTTGCTCGGCCATGGTCTGCATGCCGTAGCAGATGCCAAGCACCGGAACGCCGAGCTCGAATACTGACCCGGGCGCGCGCGGCGTGCCTCCCTCCCACACCGAGGCTGGCCCGCCTGACAGAATCACGCCCTGCGGCGCGAAACGGCGAACGAAATCATCGTCAACATCGTACGGATGCAGTTCGCAATAGACATTGCTTTCGCGCACGCGGCGCGCGATCAGTTGCGTATACTGTGCACCGAAATCGAGAATCAGGATTTTCTGATGCCGCATCGCGAACTTCACTCAATCCTGTAATTCGGCGCTTCCTTGGTGATTTGCACATCATGCACGTGCGACTCACGCATGCCGGCATGGGTAATCTCGACAAAATCCGCCTTGCTGCGCATCGCGTCTATCGATGAGGTGCCGACATAACCCATGCTCGAGCGCAACCCACCCATCAACTGCTGAATCAGCGGTACCACCCCGCCTTTGTAAGGAACGCGGCCCTCGACGCCTTCCGGCACCAGTTTCTCGGTCGCCGCCTCGGCATCCTGAAAATAGCGGTCAGCCGCACCGAGTTGCATGGCGCCTAGCGAGCCCATGCCGCGATAAGACTTGTAGGAGCGTCCCTGGTACAGCTCGGTCTCACCCGGAGCCTCCTCGGTGCCGGCGAACAGTCCGCCGATCATCACTGAATAAGCGCCAGCCGCCAGCGCTTTAGCGATATCGCCCGAAAAACGGATCCCGCCGTCGGCGATCAACGGTATATCGCCCTTGGCAAGCGCCTTCGCGACATTTTGCACGGCAGTAATCTGCGGCACGCCGACGCCCGCGACAATCCGCGTGGTGCAAATGGATCCCGGCCCGATTCCGACCTTGACCGCATCGGCGCCATGATCAACGAGCGCCTTGGCGCCATCGCCAGTCGCGATATTGCCGCCGATCACCTGAGTCTTCGGATAATTCTTCTTCACCCATTTGACCCGGTCGAGCACGCCCTGCGCGTGACCGTGCGCAGTATCGACCACGATCACATCGACGCCCGCATCGATCAGCACTTCGGCGCGTTCCTCCGTGCCTTCACCGACGCCGATCGCCGCGCCGACCCGCAGGCGCCCAAGCCTGTCCTTGGACGCGAGCGGATGCTCGGTGGATTTCAAGATGTCCTTGGCCGTGATCAGGCCGCGCAGATCAAAATTCTTGCTGACCACCAGCACGCGCTCGAGCCGGTGCTTGTGCATCAACGCCATCGCCTCTTCGCGGCTTGCGCCTTCGCGCACGGTGACCAACCTCGCGCGTGGCGTCATGATGTTCCTGACTGGCTGGGCAAGGTTGGTTTCAAAGCGCAAATCGCGGTTGGTAACGATACCGACCACCCGGCCGGCGGCATCGACCACCGGCAGGCCGGAAATCTTGTGCTGGGCGGTGAGATTCAGGACGTCGCGCACGGTCATGTTCTGCGAGATCGTGATCGGATCCTTGACCACGCCGCTCTCGAAACGCTTGACCTTGGCGACCTCCGCCGCCTGGGCACGCGGCGTCATGTTCTTGTGGATAATCCCGATGCCACCTTCCTGGGCGACCGCAATCGCCAGGCGCGCTTCGGTGACGGTGTCCATCGCGGCGGACACCAGCGGAATATTGAGAGTGATGGCGCGCGTCAGCCTGGTTTTCAGACTGACATCGCGCGGCAGAACGTGGGAATGTGCGGGAAGCAGCAGGACATCGTCGAAGGTTAGGGCTTTTTGCACCAAGCGCATCTCGTGATCCCCCGCAAAACCGTATTATACGCAAGTCGGTGTGAACCGCCAGCTTGCCTGGCGCGTTAAATACCGGAGATCATTGACGAAATACCCTGAACTCGCTAACGTGGAGTGGCTCAAGCTGCAATGCTCCGGGCGGCCTGCAGGGTCTGAACTGAGGATTATGCAATGACGAAACGACTACTTGTAGGCTGCGCGATGTTACTTGCAGCGGGCGCCACCGCCGGCCAAGTGTTGGAATGCGTGGACGCCAAAGGCAAAAAGGAATATGCGCAAACCTGTCCGCCCGGAACGGTCAAGGAATCTAAACTGATGAAAAGCAGCGCCGCGGCGAACTCCGGCGCGGCCGCGAAATCTCTGGCTGAACGCGAAGCGGGATTCCGCAAGCGCACCATGGAACGCCAGGAAGCGGACGCCAAAGCCGAGAAGGAAAAAGCGAACGCCAAGACTGCCGAGCGCAACTGCACTGACGCACGGTCCCAGCTCAAGCAACTGCAGGACGGTCAGCGCATCTCGCGCATCGACCCGAAAACCGGCGAACGCTCGTTCCTCACCGATCAGGAACGGCCGGCGGAAATCGCGAATGCCCAGAAGGCAGTCGCCAGCTGGTGCAAGAATTAGCGGTCTGTTGAAGTTCGACGCGTGGCGACCCGTAATCGCGCGCGCCTGCGCCGCACCTGCTTGGGATCTATGATCAGCGGCCGATAGATCTCGATCCGGTCGTGCTCATGCAGTTCTGTTGCCAGGGGTACGCGCTTGCCGCAAACCCCCACCGCGACCATATCCCGATCGCCGGCAACAATTTGAGCGACCATCCCCGATTGGGCGAGCGCTTCGCTGACCGTGGTTCCGGCCGCCACTTTCAAGGTCACCACGGTCTGCGTTTGAGGCAACGCATAAGCCACCTCGATCTCGATAAGATCCTGGTTACGATCGGCCATAGATGTGATGCGCGCGCTTGACGAAAGCATCAACCAGATTGTTGGCGATATAGCCGAACACGGGACCGACTAGTTTATCAAGCATGCGGCTCTCGAATTCATAGTGCAGGCTTAGCTCGACCTTGCAGCCGGCACCGCCCAGATCAGTAAAGCGCCAGCCGCCTTCGAGCCTCCTGAATGGCCCTTCGATTAACTTGATCTGCATCAGTTGCGGCTCGCTCTTGGTATTTTCGGTGCTGAAACCCTGCCTGATGCCGCGATAACTGATCCGGATCGCCGCACGAGTTACGCAGGCATCTCGAAAAATCAGTTCGGTGCTGCTGCACCACGGTAGAAACTGCGGATATTCTTCTACGCCATCCACCAGCGCAAACATGCGCTGCGCCGAATAGGGAACGAGTAATGATTTATGCACTTCAGCCATGGCGGTATTGGGCCGGGACGGCAAGCGCAGCCGACGGTCCGATTGCGCTTGCTGTTACAATTCACGATTGACGCCGACTATACCGCGACATGAGCATTGCTCAAAACAAAAAGGCTTTCCACGACTATTTCGTGGAACAGAAATTCGAGGCCGGGATCGCGCTCGAAGGCTGGGAAGTGAAAGCCATCCGCGCCGGCCGCGCGCAGCTCAAGGAAGCCTACGTTATCGTGCGCAACAACGAGATATTCCTGATCGGCTGCCACATCAGCCCGTTGCTGAGCGCCTCGACCCATTTGCACCCTGACCCGGTCCGTACCCGCAAACTGCTGCTGCACGCCGAGGAAATCAACCGCCTGATCGGCAACGTCGAGCGTGCCGGCTATACCCTGTTGCCGCTCGACATGCATTACACGCGCGGCCGCATCAAGCTCGAGGTCGGGCTCGCCAAGGGCAAGAAGCAACACGACAAGCGCCACGCCGAGAAGGAGCGCGAATGGCAGCGCGAAAAGCAACGCTTGCTGAAAATCAAGTGATCGGGTGTGGCACTTGATTCGCAGTCTCCGGACGTGTCAACACGTTGCACGCCATCTCATCACGTTATGTTGCGATTGACCGAAGTCAAGCTTCCGCTTGATCATTCCGAACCCGAGATCGGGACCGCCATACTCAAGCGGCTGAAGATCGCGGCGAACGAGCTGGTGGGCTACACGATCGTCCGCCGTGGTGTGGACGCCCGCAACCCTTCGGCTATCGTCTTTATTTACACGCTGGATGTCAAAATAAACAATGAGCCTGCGCTGGCCGCACGCCTGCAACGCGATCCACGCGTTTCGCCTGCGCCGGACATGCATTACCGCTTTGTGGCGCAGGCGCCCGCGGGGCTGCCTTTCAGACCCGTCGTGATCGGCACCGGACCTTGCGGGCTGTTTGCAGGTCTGATCCTGGCGCAAATGGGGTTTCGCCCCATTATTCTGGAGCGCGGTAAAGCGGTGCGCGAGCGCACCAGGGACACTTTCGGTCTGTGGCGAGATTCGGTGCTCGATCCGGAATCGAACGTCCAGTTTGGTGAAGGGGGTGCGGGAACCTTTTCCGACGGCAAGCTCTACAGCCAGATCAAGGATCGGCGTCACTACGCACGCAAGGTACTAACGGAATTGGTCCAAGCCGGCGCGCCGCCGGAAATCCTCTATGTGAGCAAGCCTCACATCGGCACTTTCAGGTTGGTGACGGTCGTTGAAAACATGCGTGAGACCATTCATGCACTGGGTGGCGAGATCCGCTTTCAATGCAAGGTGGCGGATATCGATATCGAAAAGGGGGATGACGGCCGCAGCCAGGTGCGTGGCGTGATACTGGCCAGCGGCGAGACTGTCGCCACCGATCATGTGGTTCTGGCCGTTGGCCATAGTGCGCGCGATACTTTTCAGATGCTCTACGAGCGCGGCGTTTATATCGAGGCCAAGCCATTTTCGATCGGACTTCGCATCGAACATCCGCAATTGCTCATCGACCGCGCGCGTTACGGCAAGTATGCGGGCCACCCACGGCTCGGTGCCGCCGATTATAAGCTGGTGCATCATTGCAAGAATGGCCGCTCGGTCTACAGCTTCTGCATGTGCCCCGGCGGTACCGTGGTGGCCGCCACCTCGGAATCGGAGTGCGTCGTTACCAATGGCATGAGCCAGTACTCGCGCAATGAGCACAACGCCAACTCAGCCATCGTCGTGGGCATCACGCCGGCGGACTATCCGGGTGATCCGCTGGCCGGCATCGCGTTTCAGCGCCATTGGGAAAAGCTGGCGTTCGAGGCAGGCGGGAGCAATTACTGCGCACCGGCGCAGCGGGTTGGTGATTTCATCGCGGGACGGCCATCTACCGCGCCGGGATCGGTGGTGCCGTCCTACACGCCCGGTGTGCGCATGACTGATCTTTCCGCCTGCATTCCGGATTACGCCGTCGCGGCGATCCGCGAGGCGCTGGCAGCATTCGACCGACAGATCACAGGTTTCGCCATGCACGACGCGGTGCTGACGGGGGTCGAGACACGCACGTCATCGCCAATACGCATCAAGCGCAATGAGCAGTATCAGAGTCTGAATACGCGCGGGCTGTTTCCTGCGGGTGAAGGTGCGGGTTATGCTGGCGGAATTCTTTCTGCCGCAGTGGACGGCATCGAGGTGGCGGAATCCGTGTCCGTGAGCATGGTAAATGGAAAAAATTCGCGTTTCTAAACTGATGTCCGAGCAGGGACTGTGCTCGCGCCGGGAAGCCGACAGCTACATCGAACGCGGCTGGGTGCTGGTTGACGGCCAGCCGGTTACCGAACTCGGCACGCGCATCTATCGCAGCCAAACCATAACGTTCGCGCCAGCGGCGCAGTCGCGCCAGCAGGCGAGTGTGACGATCCTGCTCAACAAGCCGGTGGGCTACGTTTCGGGACAGGCCGAGCAGAACTATCGCCCGGCGGTCACGCTCATCACCGCTCAATCGCGCTTTGGCGGCAACCGCTCGCCGCTGCGTTTCAGCTCCGCGCACCTCAGGGGGCTCGCCCCAGCAGGGCGCCTCGACATCGACTCCCAGGGGTTGCTGGTCCTCACCCAGGATGGCCGCATTGCAAAACAGTTGATCGGGGAAAATTCTGGAATCGAAAAAGAATATCTGGTGCGCGTGCAGGGCAAGCTCCTCCCGACCGCCTTGGCGTTGCTGAATTTTGGTCTGAGCCTCGACGGCGCGGCCCTCAAGCGCGCCGAGGTCAGCTGGCAAAACCAGGATCAATTGCGCTTCATCCTGCGCGAGGGCAAGAAACGCCAGATCCGCCGCATGTGCGAACTGGTCGGCCTGAAGGTGACCGGCCTCAAGCGCGTGCGCATCGGCAAAGTGGCCCTGGGAGACCTGCCGACCGGGCAGTGGCGCTACCTGCGCCACGACGAGCGATTCTAGCGGCAGTGCCGGGAAGCAGTGAAACAGAGCTGCCTGGCGGCAACCCTTTGCAAGGAATGGGGTGGCTGATGGGGCTCGAACCCACGACAACCGGAATCACAATCCGGGACTCTACCAGCTGAGCTACAGCCACCATTGATACTACGAGGCCCGCGCAATCATGGCGCGCCCGGCGGGACTCGAACCCACAACCCCCGGCTTAGAAGGCCGGTGCTCTATCCGATTGAGCTACGGGCACTCGCTCGGGGAAGGAACCCAAATCCTGGTCGGGGTGGAGAGATTTGAACTCCCGACATCCTGGTCCCAAACCAGGCGCGCTACCAGGCTACGCTACACCCCGAAGGCCGCGTAATATAACCCTAGCACTGTCCACGGTCAATGTAAAATAGGCGACCGGCGTTGCGCCTGGAATTGCTTGCGCCACCCCCTATTTTCTGCTATTAAAGCACCTTTTTCTGAATCGGATAAAGCCCGTGGCTGCAGAACCGCAAAAGACCTTCCCCCCGTACAAACCCAAGGCGCGGGAGGAATACATGAACCCCAAACAACTCGCGCATTTCAAGGCAATACTCGATGAAATGAAGCGCGGGCTGAGTCAGGATATCGACCGCACGGTGCATACCATGCAAGACGAAGCGACGATATTCGCCGACCCCAACGACCGCGCCAGCCAGGAATCCGACGTGTCGCTCGAGCTGCGCAACCGCGACCGCGAAAGGAAACTCATCAAGAAGATTGACGAGACCATCGCGCGTATCGACGGTGGAGAATACGGCTACTGCGAGAGCTGCGGCGTGGAGATCGGGCTCAAACGTCTCGAAGCGCGGCCGACCGCGACGCTGTGCATCGACTGCAAGACACTCGACGAACTCAGAGAGAAACAGGTCGCGAAATAGCGCGCGGCCACGCCAAGTGAGAAAGGGCAGCCGGTGGCTGCCCTTTTTATTTACCCACGGCGTCCTACTGCACGGTCTGTGCCTGTTGCGCCTGTGCTTGTGCTTCGGCGGCTGCCGCCTTCATGCTCAGGCGCAGCCGGCCTTTGTCATCGGCCTCTATCACCTTGACGCGCACCGTCTGGCCTTCCTTGAGATGGTCGGCGACGGCGTTGACCCGCTCGTTCGCGATCTGCGAGATGTGCAGCAGGCCGTCCTTGCCCGGCAGCACGCTGACAATGGCGCCGAAATCGAGCAGCTTGAGCACCGTGCCTTCGTAGATGCGTCCCACTTCGACGTCGGCGGTGATCTCCTCGATGCGCTTCCGGGCAAGCTCGCCGCCCTCAGACGAAACGCACGCGATGGTCACGGTGCCGTCGTCCGCGATGTCGATCGAAGTTCCGGTCTCCTCGGTCAGCGCGCGGATTACCGCACCGCCCTTGCCAATGACGTCGCGGATCTTCTCGGGCTTGATCTTGATCGTGATCATGCGCGGCGCGTAGGCCGAGAGTTCGGTGCGGGCAGTTTGCAGCGTATCCTTCATTTTACCGAGTATGTGCAAACGGCCTTCGCGCGCCTGCACCAGCGCGGCATGCATGATCTCCTTGGTGATGCCGGTGATCTTGATGTCCATCTGCAGCGCGGTAATGCCCTGCTCGGTGCCCGCAACCTTGAAATCCATGTCGCCAAGATGGTCCTCGTCGCCGAGTATGTCGGACAGCACGGCAAAACGGTTGCCTTCCTTGATCAACCCCATCGCGATTCCCGCGACATGCGCCTTGAGCGGAACGCCCGCATCCATCAGCGCGAGGCAGCCGCCGCACACCGACGCCATCGAACTCGAACCGTTTGATTCTGTGATCTCCGATACGACGCGCATCGAGTACGCGAATTCTTCCGGCGTCGGCAGCACTGCCAGCAGCGCACGCTTGGCGAGCCGGCCGTGGCCGATTTCGCGCCGCTTCGGCGAACCGACACGTCCGGTTTCGCCGGTCGCGTACGGCGGCATGTTGTAGTGAAGCATGAAACGCTCCATGTATTCGCCTTGCAGCGCGTCGATTCTCTGCTCGTCGCGCGAGGTGCCAAGCGTGGCCGCCACCAGCGCCTGGGTCTCGCCCCGCGTAAACAATGCCGAACCGTGCGCGCGCGGCAGTAAGCCGTGGCGGATGGTGATCGGGCGCACGGTGCGCGTATCGCGGCCGTCGATGCGCGGCTCGCCGTTCAGGATTTCGCCTCGCACGATCTTCGACTCCAGCGCAAAGCAGATTTCCTTGACCGCATTGGCGGCGGGGCCGCCTTCGCTGCCGACACCGACCTCGCTAAATACGCGCGTCCAGATATTGTCAATTGCCTCGGAACGCGCCTGCTTCTCCTTGATTGCGAACGCCGCGCGCAACTCGCTCTCGGCAAGCTTGGCGATGCGCTCGACCAGCGTTTCGTCCCTGGCCGGCGGCGCCCAGTCCCACATTGGGGCGTTGACTTCATCGGCAATCTGGTTGATGAGATCGATCACCGGCTGCATCTGCTGGTGGCCGAACACCACCGCGCCGAGCATCACATCCTCGTTCAGTTCGTGCGCCTCCGATTCGACCATCAGCACCGCAGCTTGCGTGCCTGCGACGACGAGGTCCAGCTGCGAGGATTTAAGCTCGGTTGCGGTCGGGACCAATACGTATTGGCCGTCGAGGTAGCCGACTCGTGCGGCGCCGATCGGGCCGTTGAATGGCAGTCCTGATATCGCCAGCGCCGCCGAGGCGCCGATCATCGCCGGAATATCGGAATCGATCTCGTTGTTGGACGACACCACCGTCGCGACGATCTGCACTTCGTTGTAGAAGCCGTCGGGAAACAGCGGACGAATCGGACGATCGATCAGACGACAGGTCAGAATTTCTTTTTCCGAAGGACGGCCTTCGCGTTTGAAAAAACCGCCGGGTATCTTTCCGGCAGCATAAGTGCGTTCCTGGTAATCAACAGTCAGCGGCAGAAAATCCTTTCCCGCCGCCGCCGACTTGGCGCCGACCACAGTGACCAGCACTACCGTGTCCTCCAGATTCACCAGCACTGCGCCGCTGGCCTGGCGTGCGATTTCGCCCGTTTCCAGCGTCAGCTTGTGACGCCCCCACGTGATAGTTTTCTTGATTGGATTCAAGGTATTGTCCTTTATGCCACAATTGGGCCACGCGCCGCTGCGCGAGCCAGGATTCGCAAATTACTGGTGCCTGAAATAGACGCGGCCGCACCGGGCACGACGCCCGGCTGGCCACCAGGAATTGCCATTAACTCAACCACCGGCACAACGGCGGCATCACTTGCGCAGACCGAGGCGATCAATCAGTGCGCGGTATTTTTCGACGTCAGAACGTTTAAGATAATCCAGCAGCTTACGACGCTGACTCACCATGCGCAGCAATCCGCGCCGCGAGTGGTGGTCTTTGACGTGGGTCTTGAAATGCTCGGTCAATTCGGTAATGCGCGCCGATAGCAAAGCAACCTGCACCTCCGGTGAACCGGTGTCGGATTGCTTGCGCTGATAGTCCTTAACGATCTGGGCTTTTTGCGTGCCGCTTGTTGCCATTACATTTCTCCGCTTGCAAAGTCGGTTATTTTAACCCGTTATCGGCCGTTTTCTCAAGAAATTCTATGGGCTTGCAGCTGTGACAGCGTCTTCAGTGAGTGCCGCGGGAGGCCCCGCCACCAGCCGCTTGGACACCAGGCGTCCCTCAGGCAGGAGTTCTCCCAGGCCGAGAAAACGCCGGTTTATGTCGTAGAGCCGAACGCATCCAGGACTCCCGGAATTCTCGATCTGCCCCACCTGCCCGTTAACCAGGCGCCGCACCAGACTGGGCTCAAGTAGCAACTCGGGTAGCGTGGACAACAGGCAATCGACCGGCAGCAGGCACGCCAGGCGTTGTGCTACGGGCAGCGCCTCCAGCCCGTCCAACGTTACGGCGGACTTCACGTCGAAGGTGCCCACCGCCGCACGGCGCAGGCCGGCTAGTGTCGCGCCGCAGCCCAGGGCGCGACCGATGTCTTCCGCCAGCGTGCGAATATAGGTCCCCTTGCTGCAGCGCACGCTGATCTGCAATCGCTCGGCCGCATAGTGGTGCAGGGTAATGCTATGGATAGTGATGGTGCGCGGCGCGATCGCGAGGGTCAGTCCGGCACGCGCATAAGCGTAAAGAGGCTTGCCGTCGCGCTTCAGGGCGCTATACATCGGTGGCGTTTGCTCGAGGGCTCCCGTGAAGCCCCGCAGCACCTCTTCGACCTGATCACGTGTAACCGCAACGCAATCGCACGCAGTCACTTCGCCCTCGGTATCGCCAGTCGTGGTGGTCACTCCCAACAGAATCTCGGCATCATAGTTCTTGTCGGCGCCGAAAGTGCCGGTCGAGAATTTGGTGGCCTCCCCCAGGCATACGGGGAGCAGGCCGCTGGCGAGCGGATCGAGCGTGCCGACATGACCCGCCTTGGCCGCGTGCAGCAGCCGCTTGACGCGCTGGAGAGCGGCATTCGAAGTGATTCCGACCGGCTTGTCGAGCAGCAGCACGCCGTCTACCGGCTGTTTCGAGGTCGCGGACTGCCTCAGAATTCCATCGTTCACAAGCTCAACTGCCTTTATCCGTGTCGCGCCCGGCAGTACCAACCGCTTCATCGATCAACCGCGACAACCGCATCCCGCGCTCCACCGATTCATCGTAGATGAAATGCAATTGGGGAATGCCGCGCAGCTTGATACGCTGACCGAGCTCGTGCCGCAGGAATCCGGCCGCATGATTGAGGCCCTCGGTTGCCGCCGCGATCTGGTCGCCAGTGCCTAGCGTGGTAAAAAACACCTTGGCATGTGCGTAATCGGCGGTGACCTCGACATCGGTCAATGTCACCATTCCAACCCGTGGATCCTTGAGTTCGAGCCGAAGCAGCTCCGCGAGCTCACGCTGGATCTGCTCGGCGACGCGCAGCGTGCGGGAATGATCGCGGGGCACGGAAGGTTACAGCGTTCTTGCCACTTCCACGACTTCGTAGGCTTCGAGCTGGTCGCCAACCTTGATGTTGTCATAGCTCCTGATCGACAGCCCGCATTCGAACCCGGCCTTCACTTCCCGCGCATCGTCCTTGAAGCGTTTCAGGGAATCGAGTTCCCCGGTGTGAATTACCGCATTATCGCGCAGCACGCGGATTTTGGCGCCCCGCCGCACCAGCCCCTCGGTAACCATGCAGCCGGCAACGGTGCCGACTTTCGAGATCTTGTAAACCTCGCGCACTTCGACCACGCCGAGCTGGCTTTCCTTGCGCTCCGGCGCCAGCATGCCCGACAGCGCGGCCTTCACGTCGTCAACCGCTTCGTAAATGATGTTGTAATAACGAATATTGATCCCGCTGTTCTCGGCAAGCTTGCGCGCCATGGCATCAGCTCGCGTGTTGAAACCGATCACCGCTGCTTTCGACGCCAGCGCCAGATTGATGTCCGATTCGGTAATCGCGCCAACACCGCAATGCACGATGTTGACCTTGACCTCGGCGGTCGAAAGCTTCTGCAGTGCATGTGACAGCGCTTCATACGAACCCTGCACATCGGCCTTGATGATCACCGACAGCGTTTTGATCCCGGCTTCGCCGAGTTGATCGAACAGGTTTTCGAGCTTGCTCGATTGCTGCTGTGCAAGCTTGACGTCACGGAATTTGCCTTGGCGGAACAGCGCAATTTCGCGCGCTTTGCGCTCGTCGCCGAGCACCATGACTTCCGCGCCCGCGGCCGGAACATCCGACAAGCCCTGGATCTCGATCGGGATCGATGGCCCCGCGCTGTCGACCGCCTTGCCGGTTTCGTCGAGCATGGCACGCACCCGGCCGAACACGGCGCCAGCCAGCACGATGTCGCCGCGCTTGAGCGTACCCGACTGCACCAGTACGGTTGCAACCGGGCCGCGCCCGCGGTCGAGCTGAGCCTCGATTACGATGCCTCTAGCCGGCGCATTTTTCGCGGCCTTCAGCTCGAGTACTTCAGCCTGCAACAGCACGCCTTCGAGCAGCTGATCGATGCCCTGCCCGGTCTTGGCCGATACCGGAACGAACATGGTGTCCCCGCCCCACTCTTCCGGCACCACTTCCTGCCCCGCCAGATCCTGTTTGACGCGCTCGAGGTTCGCGCCTGGCTTGTCGACCTTGTTGAGTGCCACCACCATCGGCACCTTGGCCGCCCGGGCGTGGTGTATGGCCTCGATAGTTTGCGGCATCACGCCGTCATCTGCCGCCACCACCAGAATCACCAGATCAGTGACTTTGGCCCCTCGCGCGCGCATTGCGGTAAACGCCTCGTGGCCGGGCGTATCCAGAAACGTGATCATGCCGCGCGGCGTCTGCACGTGATACGCGCCGATATGCTGGGTAATGCCGCCGGCCTCGCCGCTCGCCACCCGCGTGCGGCGAATGTGATCGAGCAGCGACGTCTTGCCGTGATCAACGTGGCCCATTACCGTGACCACGGGTGCGCGCGGTTCGAGCTTGAGCTCTCCGGGTTGCGCAGCTTCGGTGAGGTACGCGTCGGGATCGTCGAGCTTGGCGCGTATCGGTTTATGTCCCATCTCCTCGACCAAGATCATCGCCGTGTCCTGGTCGAGCACCTGGTTGATCGTAACCATGGTGCCGAGCTTCATCATCGCCTTGATGACCTCGGCAGCCTTGACCGACATTTTCTGCGCGAGCGCCGCAGCGGTAATCGTCTCCGGGATGGAGACCTCGTGCACGATAGGCTCGGTGGGCGCGGCGAACGCATGCTGTCCCGGCTCGCCCTCTTCCTTGTGTGGAGCGTGGCGGTCCTTGCGCTGGCGCCAGCCCAAACCGCCCGATACGTCGCCGCGCGTCTTGATCCCGCGACGCTTGACGGTCTCGTCTCTCCAGACCACTTCCTTGACCGGTTTCTTGGCCTTTTTATCGGCCTTGGGCTTGTCTCCGGGCTTGGGTGCCGGTTTGTGCAGCGTGCCTTCGGTCACCAGTGCAACGACCGGCTTCGCTTCGGCGACGGGAGCCGGCGCTACGGCCGCGGATGCCCCCACGGCAGCAGGCGCCGCCTCCGGGGCTTCGGCATCCGCCTTCTTGCGTCGCTGACGCGTCGCCTTTTGCTGCACTTCCTCGCTCTGCAGCGCGATCAGCTCGGCCTGCTTTTTCGCCTCGGCCTCGCGGATGGCGATCTGTTCCGCATTGACCACCGGCGCCGGCGCCGGAGCGGGTTCGGCCGCAACCACCTCCACCGGAGCCTCTCGTTTGACCAGCACGCGCTTCTTGCGTACCTCGACCTGGATGGTGCGCGCCTTGCCCGTGCTGTCGGATTTCTTGATCTCGGTGGTCTGTTTGCGTGTCAGCGTGATCTTGTTCTTGACTTCTTTTGCGCCGTGCGCCTGACGCAGATAATCGAGCAGCTGCGTCTTGTCCTTTTCGGTCAGGACCGTATCGTCAGCCAGCTTCTTATTGACGCCAGCCGTTTGCAGTTGCTCGATCAGCAGCTCGATCGGCAGGCCGAGCTCCTTTGCAAAATGTGTGACGTCGATCTGTGCCATAGCGGACTCCAGTTCCTATCACGCAAACCACGGGGCGCGAGCGGTCATGATTAGTTGTTTGGCGCGCTCGGCATCGATGCCAGTCATTTCGACCATCTCATCCATCGCGAGATCGGCGAGATTCTCCTTCGTGATCACGCCTTTCTCTGCCAGCAGGCGCGCGGTCTGATTGTCCATGCCCTCGAGAGTCAGCAAGTCCTCGACATCGTGCTCGAGTTTTTCCTCGGTCACGATCGCCTGCGTCAGCAGCGCATTGCGCGCGCGGCTTCTCAGCTCGTTGACGGTATCCTCGTCGAACGATTCGATTTCGAGCATCTCGTTGAGCGGCACATAGGCAATTTCTTCCAGCGTGCCGAATCCTTCCTGCACCAGGATATCGGCAACCTCCTGGTCGACATCGAGCTTCTCCATAAACAGGTTACGGGTAACGGAGGACTCTTCCTCGCTTTTCTTTTGTGATTCGTCGAGCGTCATCAGGTTGATCTGCCAGCCGGTCAACTCGCTCGCCAGCCGTACGTTCTGCCCGGTGCGCCCGATGGCTTGCGCCAGGTTTTCCTCGTCAACCACGATGTCCATGCTGTGCTTTTCTTCATCGACGGTGATTTTGCTCACTTCGGCCGGAGCCAGTGCATTGATCACGAATTGTGCCGGGTCCGCCGACCACAGGATGATATCGATGCGCTCGCCGCCGAGCTCGGAGGTCACTGCCTGCACGCGCGAGCCGCGCATGCCCACGCAGGTACCGATCGGGTCGACGCGCGGATCATTGGATTTGACCGCGATCTTGGCGCGCGAGCCCGGGTCGCGCGCCGCGGCCTTGATCTCCAGCAGGCCGTCTTCGAGCTCGGGAACTTCCAGCTCGAATAATTTGATCAGAAACTCGGGCGTGATGCGCGACAAAATGATCTGCGGGCCGCGGCTCGCGCGGTCCACTTTCCACAAGTAGGCGCGCACGCGGTCGCCGGGCCGCAGGTTTTCCTTCGGTATCATCTGGTCGCGCGGCAGCGACGCCTCGACCCGTCCGGATTCGATGATCGCGTTGCCGCGTTCCATGCGCTTGATGACGCCGGTCACCAGGTGCTCCTCGCGCGCCAGGAAGTCGCTCAGTATCTGCTCGCGCTCGGCGTCGCGGATCTTCTGCAGGATCACCTGCTTCGCAGTCTGCGCGCCAATCCGGCCCATCTCCACGCCCTCGACCGGTTCCTCGATGAATTCGCCGACCTTGAGGTCCGGGTTGATCTCCAGCGCCTCGTGCAGCTTGTACTCCCGCGCGGGCACCTCGATATCCGGGTTGTTGACGATCTGCCAGCGCCGGAAAAACGAGAATTCGCCCGTCACGGGATCCATGGACGCCCGGATATCGACATCCTCATTGAAGCGCTTCTTGGTCGCCGATGCCAGCGCCAGCTCAAGCGCGCCGATAACGATGTTTTTGTCGACGTTTTTCTCGCGCGCCAACGCATCGACCAGCAACAACAATTCGCGACTCATATCGGCCTCCTAAATATTCGGAACCAGACGCGCTTTTTCGAGGTTGCCCAATTCGAACGCAAGCAACTTGCCGTCGACTTCCAGTTCCAGTTTCCCGTCATTCACCGTGCGCAATATCCCGACAAAGTTCCGCTGTCCATCCCGTGCCACGCGCAACCTGAGGCGTGCTTTCTCGCCCGCGAACCGCACAAAATCCTGTTCCTTGCTCAATACCCGGTCGAGCCCCGGAGACGACACCTCCAGCCGGCCGTAATTCACCCCCTCCACCGCGAGCAGCCGCGACAGGTGATGACTCACCTGGGTGCAGTCATCGATGCTGATGCCGCCGGGCTTGTCGACAAATATCCGCAACAGCGCACCCCTACCCGAACGCTCCCACTCCACCAGTTCATAGCCGAGACCGGTGATGGTGGTAGTCAATAACTGTCCAAAATCCATGCAAACGCTTCGCTACAAACAAAAAATGGGCCAAAAGCCCATATTGCAAACCACAGGTGAGCAGAACGCCACACCCTTTAAAAGAGTGTGGATTCTAGCAAAATATCGCCGGATATGAAAGCGGTGGTGATGAAGGGTAAAACCCGGCTTTGCGCGGTTTCGGGTGGCGCAAAAAAGCAAAAGCCCCGGACTGGCAACAGTCCGGGGCTTGCCGGGATAAGGAGCCTAGCGGTGTCCTACTTTCGCGCGGGTAATCCGCACTATCATCGGCGCTGAGTCGTTTCACGGCCCTGTTCGGAATGGGAAGGGGTGGGTCCAACTCGCTATGGCCGCTAAGCAATTCGGGTGTCGGCGCCCGGCCGTCAGCATGCGGCTGTCAGCGAGTACCGACCAATACAGAAGAAGTAAAGCGTGGATTCGATTGTTGCGCGCCGCTGCCTGGTAACCTTCAAGGTTATAGGATCAAGCCGCACGGGCAATTAGTACTGGTTAGCTCAGACCATTACTGGTCGTACACACCCAGCCTATCAACGTCCTGGTCTCGGACGACCCTTAAGGGGGATCAAGTCCCCGGGAAGTCTCATCTTGAGGCGAGTTTCCCGCTTAGATGCTTTCAGCGGTTATCTCTTCCGCACATAGCTACCCGGCAATACGACTGGCGTCATAACCGGTACACCAGAGGTGCGTCCACTCCGGTCCTCTCGTACTAGGAGCAGCCCCCCTCAAACTTCCAACGCCCACGGCAGATAGGGACCAAACTGTCTCACGACGTTTTAAACCCAGCTCACGTACCACTTTAAATGGC
>Ga0082335_1004832_pt1 | contig 19603 bp, 16 predicted proteins | sample Subgrocontami58m_FD_72375 | JGI IMG/M metagenome (GOLD analysis project Ga0082335, IMG submission 72375) | Subsurface groundwater microbial communities from S. Glens Falls, New York, USA - GMW37 contaminated, 5.8 m (SPADES assembly) (version 2) ... | reverse complement strand
GTCTGCCCCGGTTGCCGCGGTCTAGAGCCGTTTTCACCACCACGTAGTGGCCGGCTTCAGCCGGCCTGCGGCGGTCCGCCTAAAGGCGGACACTACACGCTCGTGAAAACGGCCCTAGGGCGTCGTGGCCACCTCGCCGACCTGCACGCCCAGCACCCGCACATCAGAGGCGTGCCCGCCGAACAGCGCCGCCGCCGACCAGGTCGGCGCCGTGATGATGTCGATTCGCTGAAACCCCTCGTCTTCCGGCAGCAGCGGCAGGCGCAGGCGGACGCTGACCCAGTCGTCGTGCGTGATCTCGACGCGATGAAACGTCCGGCCGCCGATGGCGATCGAGACGTCGGTGGGCGTCGTGTTGCCGCCGATGTGGATGGCCCGGAGCGGGATGCGCAATTCCCGCGCGCCCAGCGGAATGAAGAAGGTCGCACGGCGGCTGCTCCAGCGGAACCGCTGGCCGCCCTCCTGCTCCCAGTCGTAGAAGCCGAAGGTCTGCTTCGCCAGGTCGAGGCGCGCCACCTCACGTGTCGCGCGCAAGGGGACCGACGCGACGATCGCGGCCGCCACGAGCGCGAGCGCGATGGTGGCAGGCGTGAAGTGCCCGGTCAGCTCGCCCGTTGACCGGCTCGGGACGAGCGTTGAGAAGGTGTGCGACGCGGCGAGCGGCGGCTGCGCGTCGCCGTCCGCGCGCGCGATGGCGGCGCCCAGCAGGATCCAGAACGGATAGGCGACCTCCGGGACGAGCATCGGGTGGCTCGTCATCCACGTCAGCACGAAGGCGCCGAGGGCGACACAGGCGCCGACGAGCAGCCGATCGCCGTGATCGGCGCGCACGCCCCGCATCAGACGCGTCGTGGCGACGGCCAGCATCCACACGAACGCCGCCAGGCCCGCGAGGCCGAGCTCCCCGCCGATCTGCAGGAAGTTGTTGTGCGCGTTCTCGTGAAAGTAGAACCAGTAGATCGACGCCGGCATGAACTGGCCGGACATTTCGAAGTAGCGGCCGATGCCGACGCCGAAAGCCGGCGCGCTGGCGATCATGCGCAGTCCGGTGCGCATGAAGTCGGCGCGCATGGTCAGCATGTTCGACGCGCTTCGCGCAGCCGACGGCCGCGGGTCGAGGCCGGTCGCCAGCGCCACGAGCAGGAGCGTCGCCGCGACGGCGGCGGCCGCCACCGCCCAGCGCGGCGAGCGCGCCAGAGGAAGCGGACCCATTGTCGTGGCCACGAGGCAAACGCCGGCGATGACCGCCAGCACGGCCATGCGGGAGCCGGTGATCCACAGCGACGCCAGCATCAGCGCGGCCGCCCCCGCCCAGCAGGCGCGGCGAAGCGCCCTCCGCCGCGGCGCGCGCGCGTGGCGGAGGTTCAGGGCGAAGGCGAGCGCCACCAGTGTGGTCATCGCGAAGAACGAGCCGGCGGCATTCACGTCCGCGATGTGCACGCCCATCCGGCTGAATGCGATCCGCCAGAAGAACTCGCGTATCGACGTCGCCTGGAGGGCGGTCGTCACGAACGTGGTGAGGGTCACGACGCCGGCGAGCGCGCCCGCAGCGCCCGTCGCGGCGAATACGTGCGCCGGACGCATGACGCCGTCGCGCGCGTGACGCGCGACGAGGAACAACAGCGCGATGCCCTCGAGCAGCAGAGCGGCGTCGGCCACGCCGAGGAAGGAACCCTTTGGCTCGACGAGGTAGTCGCGCGTGAGGAAGACGACAAAGCTCCGCACGAAGGGCCACGGCGCGTGCGTGCCCGTCTGCATCACCTGCAGCATCACGGCGGCGGACGCCAGGACGAGCGTGCCGACGAGGAGGGCTGGCGGGCCGAGCGGCGGCGGCTGAGGGCCAAGCGGCGTGCGGCGCCGGCGTGACGCGGCGATGCCTGCGCCCGACAGCGTGGCCAGCACGAGCGCTTCCGCGTAGCGCACCGTCGGCGCGTCGAGCTCGACGAGCAGCCACGAGGCAAACGGGACGAGGATCGTCAGCGACGCGATCGCCCGTTGCGGCCGCGCGATCGCCACCCCCCAGAGCGCGATCAGCAGGAGTCGAAGCCCGAGGGGAATGGCCGGTGAACTGAGCGCGGACAGCAGCGGGACGAGAAGCGCGACCCCGCCAATCGCGCCGATCACGGCACGCGGCCTTCGCCGCGCGCGGGCCGGGCCTGCTCGAGCGCCTGCTGGATGGCGGCCATCTGCTGCTGAAGCGCGGCCATCCGCGCCTCGACGTCGGCCACGCGCAGCTCGTGCCGCCGGTCGCGCGTCAGCGTGGCCTCCGATCGCTTCAGCACCTCGTCGGCCACGGCGTTGATCGCACCCGACAGCCCGCGTAGAAGGCCGGCCACGTCGCGGTCGCGCGTGTCGACGTAGGGCGTGATCTGCTGGAGGAACACGACGAGCAGACTCTCAAAGCGCACCAGCTCCGCGATCGTGTCGTGCAGCACCGTGAGCGTGGTCGCCGCCGATTCACGCGTCGCGCGCGCCACCGGCACGTCGCGGTTGATGTGATCGACGACCGCCGAGTTGAACGCCTGCTGCTGCTCGAACAGCGGTGCGACGATGCGCCGCACGGCGGAGGCGACACGGCCGCGCCAGCCGCCGCCCGCGGGCGGCAGGTCGATCCTCCAGAGCGCGTTGAGCCGCGTGATCTGCTGTTCGTCGGGTCCCGGCGGCGGCTGCGGGAAGTCGGCGGGCAGCTGCTGGATGGCGCGATCGAGGCGGGTGAGCGCCTCGTTGTACTCGCGATCGGCGGCGGCGCGTTCGGCCGCGAGCGCCGCCAGGTCGTCGGGGCTGTTCGGCATCGACTACCGGCCGACGAGGCCTTCGACCGGGCTGCTGGCGTTTGCGTACATCTTGCGCGGGATGCGGCCCGCCAGGAACGCCAGGCGTCCGGCGCGGACGCCAAGCTTCATCGCCTGGGCCATCGCAACCGGATCGTGCGCGCCGGCGATGGCGGTGTTCATCAGCACGCCGTCGGCGCCCAGCTCCATCGCGAACGCGGCGTCGGACGCCGTGCCGACGCCGGCGTCGACGATCATCGGCACGCGCGCGAGCTCGCGGATGATGCGGATGTTGTTGGGGTTCTGAATGCCGAGGCCCGATCCGATCGGCGCGCCGAGCGGCATCACGGCCGCGGCCCCCGCGTCCTCGAGCTTCCTGCAGGCGATCGGGTCGTCGTTCGTGTAGGGCAGCACGACGAAGCCTTCACGCACGAGAATGCGCGTCGCCTCGATCAGCGCTTCGTTGTCGGGAAAGAGCGTCCGCTCGTCGCCGATCACCTCGAGCTTCACCCAGTTCGAGAGACCCGCCTCCCGGCCGAGACGCGCCGTGCGCACGGCCTCGTCGGCGGTGTAGCAGCCCGCGGTGTTCGGCAGGATGAAGTACTTCGACGTGTCGATGAAGTCGAGGAGCGACTCCTTGGTGCGATCGGAAATATTCACGCGCCTGACGGCGACGGTGATCATCTCGGCGCCGGAGGCTTCGTGCGCCTGGACCATCACGGCCGGCGACGAATATTTGCCCGTGCCGACGATGAGACGGGATGAGAAGGTCTTGTCCGCGATCGTAAACAGGTCCACCGCTTATGCCCTCAGCCCTCAGCCCTTAGCCCTTCTTGTCTCTTTCCATCCGCCGCCGACGAAGTTGACGATCTCGACCTCGTCGCCTTCCTGGACGGTCGTGCGGTGGAACGCGTCGTGTTTGAGCACCACGAGATTGTGCTCCACGGCAACGCGCCGCGCGTCGATGTCCAGTCGCGCGAGAAGCTCGGCTACCGTCAGGGGACCGGCGACCTCGTAGCTGTCGCCGTTCAGGGTGATCTGCAAGTTCCAGCGCCCATTCTAGCGCACCGCCAAGGTTTCGGATAAGGATCGGGCCGGGGACACCGACCGCTTCGCCCTCGTCTCGCGATGTCGCGCTCATGCGGGCCGACGTCGATCGACCCGGGCACCCGCTCCTCGACCGCGCGGAGGCCGTCTTCACGATCATCGAACACGAGGTGATGCCCCAGGAGACGCTGCTCTACATGTGGCATCGCCTGTCGTTCGCGCAGAAGCGAAAGCCGTCCGGTTGATTGACTCGACCGAGAAATCCGACGTACCTTCGATCATCCTTGTCTTTCTGCGTTTCCAGCCGGTTCAGCCCTCATATGTCCTCTACCCCCGCAATCAGTTCCACGACGCCAACCACCAGGCTTGGCGTGCCCGATTACACATTTGCCGATCTGCATGATCCCGAGCGGCTCGCCTCGCTTTACGAGCGGTTTTGCGAGGAGGTGCAGGCGGCCGATCCTGCGTTCTGGCGCGAATGGGATGCGTATCGCCAGGCTCCGGACTCGCCGCGCCCGCCGCTCGTGGTGTCGAATCTGCTTGTCGGGATGGCGCCGCACGTCAGCCGCTTCCTGAGGCGGTTGTTCACTGTTGATGTGCCGGCCGCCGCCATCGCGGAATCGACGCGTGCGCAGGACGATCTCTTCCGGTTCAAGGTGGATTTCGTGCGGCGTCGCGCGCTGCCGCTGACGAAGGGCGGCGCGCACGTCGCCTCGACGCCGGAGGACGACGCCGTCGTCGACGCGCTCATCGCCGGCGCGGCCGGGAGCGATCGCGAGCTCGCAGTCGCCCGTGCCGGTTGCGCGCTGCTCGACGCCGAGAGATCGAATCCCGAGTCCCGAATCCCGAATCCCGTCAGCGAAGCACTGAAGCGCTGGTGCGCGGCGCGGCTTCACGACCGCGCGTATCGCGACTGGGTCATCTTCCGGTTTCCCGACACCCTCGAGTACTTCCATCTGGTCGAGGTCGAGCGTGCGGAGGCGCGGCTGCCCGAACTGATGGTCGGTCCGGACTGGCGCCTGCGGCGGCGCGATGGCTTCAAGCTGACGGATGTACGCATGAAGCCGCGCGAGGTACTGAGCGAGATTCACTACTGCGTGCTCTGCCACGAACGCGACAAGGACTCGTGCGCGAAAGGCCTCTTCGACACGGACGGCAAGGTCGCGGTGAATCCGCTCGGGATCGAGCTGAGCGGCTGTCCGCTCCAGGAGAAGATTTCCGAGATGCACACGCTGCGCAAAGCCGGCGATGCCCTCGGCGCCCTTGCGCTCGTGATTGTCGACAACCCGATGTGCCCGGGCACCGGGCACCGCATCTGCAACGACTGCATGAAGTCGTGCATCTACCAGAAGCAGGAGCCGGTCAACATCCCGCAGATCGAGACGGGCGTCCTCACCGACGTGCTGCATCTGCCGTGGGGCGTGGAGATCTACGGTCTCCTGACGCGCTGGAACCCGCTCAACGTGCGGCGGCCCTACGCGCGTCCTTACAACGGCAGGAACGTGCTGGTCGTCGGCCTCGGCCCGGCGGGGTACACGCTCGCGCACTATCTGGTGAACGAGGGGTTCGGCGTGGTTGGTATCGACGGCTTGAAGATCGAACCGCTGCCGGAGGACTTCGTGGGCACCGGCGCCGAGCCGCCGCGGCCGATTCGGGACTGGAGCGAGATCTACCGGGAGCTCGACGAGCGCGTGCTCGAGGGGTTCGGCGGCGTGTCGGAGTACGGCATCACCGTGCGCTGGGACAAGAACTTCCTGACGCTGCTGCACCTGACGCTGGCGCGGCGGCGCGGGCTGCGGATGTATGGCGGCGTCCGTTTCGGCGGCACGTTGCCGATCGAGGACGCGTGGGGCTACGGCTTCGATCACGTGGCGATCGCGGCGGGCGCCGGCCGGCCGACCGTCATCGACATGACGAATAACCTGATCCGCGGGATCAGGAAGGCGAGCGATTTCCTGATGGCGCTGCAGCTCACCGGCGCCTTCAAACGCGAGGCGCTGCCGAACCTGCAGGCGCGGGTGCCGGCGGTCGTCATCGGCGGCGGGCTGACCGCGATCGACACCGCGACCGAGCTGATGGCGTATTACCCGCTCCAGGTCGAAAAGGCGCTGACGCACCATGAAGCGCTCGTCGCCGAGCTCGGAGAAGCACGCGTGCGCGGGACGTACGACCCGGAAGAGCTCGAGCTGCTCGACGAGTACCTGATGCACGGCCGCGCGGTGAAGGCCGAGCGCGTGCGTGCCGCGCAGGCGGGCGAGCGTCCGGATTTCATCCCCCTCGTGCGTGCCTGGGGCGGCGTCACGATTGCCTATCGCAAGCGCATGGTCGATTCACCGGCGTACCGGTTGAATCACGAAGAGATCGTCAAGGCGCTCGAAGAAGGGATCGTGTTCGCCGAGAACCTGAACCCGATCGAGGCGATCCCGGACGAGCGCGGCGCGCTCACGGCGATGGTGTTCAAGAGGGAAGGGCAGGCAGGGCAGGAAGGGCTAGGGGCTGAGGGCAGAGGGCTGACCACCCTGCCCGCGCGGATGGCGCTCGTGGCGGCCGGCACGTCGCCCAACGTCACCTGCGAGAAGGAGGCGCCCGGCACGTTCCAGCTCGATGCCAGGAAGAAGTTCTTCGAGCCGCACGCGGTGACCGAGGACGGGGACGGCCGGTTTCATCTCGTTCCCGATCCGAACGGTTTCTTCACGTCGTACGACGCCGGCGGCAGGTTCGTCAGCTACTACGGTGACAATCATCCGCGTTACGCCGGCAACGTGGTCAAAGCGATGGCATCCGCACGGGACGGATTCCGCCACGTGACGCCGCTGTTCGCGCGGGAGCTCGCGTCGCTCGACCCGGCGGAGCAGCCGGCGCGAGATGCCGCGTGGACGCGCCTCGTGGACCGGCTCGACACCGACCTGCTCGCGCACGTCGAGGACGTCGTCCGCCTGACGCCGACCATCATCGAGGTCATCGTGAAGGCGCCGGCGGCGGCACGGCACTTTCATCCGGGCCAGTTCTACCGGCTGCAGAACTACGAGTCGGTCGCGCGGCGCGTGGGCTCCATCCCGCTGCTGATGGAAGGCATCGCGCTCACCGGCGCGTGGGTGGACAAGGAACGAGGCCTGCTCTCGCTCATCGCGCTCGAGCTGGGCGTGTCGAGCCGCCTGGCCGCGTATTTGAAGAAGGGCGAGCCCGTCGTCGTGATGGGCCCGACCGGCGCGCCGACAGAGATTCCCGACCGGCAGAACGTGCTGCTGCTCGGCGGCGGCCTCGGCAACGCCGTGCTGTTCTCGATCGCCAAAGCGATGCGCGACCACGGCAACAAGGTGATCTACTTCGCCGGCTACAAGAAAGGCGAAGACCTCTTCAAGCGCGAGGAGATTGAAGCGGCGACCGATCAGGTGATCTGGAGCACCGACATCGGCGCGGCGATTGCGCCGGGCCGCCCGCAGGACGCGCACTTCCGCGGCAACATCGTGCAGGCGATGCTCGCGTATCAGCGCGGCGAGCTCGGCGAGTGCCTCGTGCCGCTCGACTCGGTGGATCGCATCATCGCGATCGGCTCGGACCGCATGATGGCGGCGGTCAAGGCGGCGCGGCACGGCGCGCTGGCGCCGTACCTGAAGGCGGACCATGTCGGCATCGCGAGCATCAACTCGCCGATGCAGTGCATGATGAAGGAAGTCTGCGCGCAGTGCCTGCAGAAACACGTGGATCCAGTGAGCGGGAAGGAAAGAATCATCTTCTCCTGCTTCAATCAGGATCAGGAGATGGATCGCGTGGACTTCACGAATCTCGCCGCGCGGCTGCGGCAGAACACCGTCCAGGAGAAACTATCGAACCTGTGGTTCGATCATCTGCTGCGCGCCGCGTCGTTCCCGCACGTGTAGGGTGGGCCAGGTAGGTCTGGTAGGTCTGGTGGGTCGGGTGGGCCATGTGGGTCGGGTAGGTCGGGTAGGTCGGGTGGGCCAAGCGGGTCGGGTAGGTCGGGGGTAGCGCCGGAGCGTCAGGCGACTTTCCAGCCGTCGCCGCGCAGCGAGTTCATCAGCTGCACGGCGCGTTCGATGAGCTCGGTGGGCTCGTCGACTTCTTCGACCGACTCGGTCCCGTCGGGGCGCGTGATGACGACCTTGTAGCGGCCGGTGCGATCACGGCTGATTTCGTAGCGAAGCTTCTCTCCGTCGCGGTCAAAAAACCAGATCATTCAGCAAGTGAGCGTACAACAACATCGCGGCTCCGGTCGCAGACGTTTTTGTCGCTCGGATGTCGTCAACGTCGCAACTGCTCGCTCGCTGACCTTCGTGTCAGGTAGTGGAACAGAAATGCGTATAGATCCGCCTGCTCGTCGATCTGCTTCGCGACAGGTTTTCCAGCGCCGTGGCCGGCGCGCGTCTCGACGCGCAGCAGAACCGGCCCGGCCTCGATGCCGCTGACGGCTTCCTGCAGACGCGCCGCGAATTTCTTCGCCATTCCCGGCGCGACGCGGTCGTCGGTATCGGCCGTCATCACGAGAGTCGGTGGGTACGACACGCCGCTGGCGACGTTGTGGTACGGCGAATAGCGATACAGGTACGCGAAGTCGTCCGCTTCGTCCGCCGTGCCGTACTCGGGAACCCAGAAGCGCCCGACCGTGAAGAGGTGATAGCGCAGCATGTCGGCGACCGGTACGCGGCAGACGGCGGCCCCGAACAGTTCGGGCCGTTGCACCAGGCAGGCGGCGACGAGCAGGCCGCCGTTGCTGGCGCCTTCGATGGCGATCCGACCGGGCGCCGCGCGTCCGGTGGAGAGCAGCCACTCGGCGGCGGCGATGAAATCGTCGAACACGCGCTGTTTGCGCTCGCGCATGCCGGCGCGATGCCACGCCTCGCCGTATTCTCCGCCGCCGCGAAGGTTCGCCACGGCCAGCACGCCGCCCGCGTCGAGCCAGAGAAAGTCTGACGGGTCGAACGACGGGGTCAGGCTGATGTTGAAGCCGCCGTAGCCGGTCAGCAGGACGCTTCCGCTCGCCTGCAGGCTCGCGCTACGGTCGGGCAGGCTCGCGCTACGCTCGCTGCTCTCCGAGGTAGCGCGAGGCTTCAGCCGAGCGACGAGAAACATCGAGATCGGCGTGCCGTCCTTCGACGGATACCAGACCTGCTCGGTGAGGTAGTCGGTCGGATCGATGGGCCGCCGCGACGGCGGCTGCGGCACGAGGCGCCCGGCCTCGATGTCGCACGCCATGATCGTCGGCGGCGTCGTGAACGACGTGAACGTCGCAAACCATCGCGCGTCGTGCCATCGTGCGCCAAGGCCGACGAGCGAGCCCTTGCCCGGCAGCGCGATCTCGCGCTCGTCGCGCCCGTCGAGCGTCCACGTCGCCAGCCTGCTGCTCGCGTTCCTCAACGAGCTCACGAGCAGCCGGCCGTTCGCGATCGCCGCGTCCACGAGTGTGTCGCCCGACTCCGCGACGACGACCGCTGGCGCAGGATCAGAGGCCGCGACATCGATGCAGACGATGCGTCCGAAGGGCGCATCGGCGTCCGTCCGCAGATACAAGCGGCCCTCCGCGCCGTCGATGAAATGCCAGCCGGCGTCGAACCCGGTTACGAGCGCCCGCAGGTCGCCGCACGTCGCGTCCGGCTTCAGCGGCACCACATGGACTTCCGCGTTGTCGCTCGCGCCGCGGTGGCTGGTGATCACCAGGTGGCGGTCGTCGGACGTCACGGCCACGTCGAAGACGACTTCCGGCGCGTCCGGACGGTGATAGATCAACCGGTCGGCGGACTGCGGATCGCCCAGCCGGTGAAGCCAGACCTGGCAGAAGTACGGTTCGTGCTCCGGCGGCACGGTGCCCGGCCGCGGATATCGCGTGTAGAAGAACCCGTCGCCCCACCAGGCAATCGACGCGAACTTCACCCACTCGAGGCGGTCGGCGAGCGCCCGGCCGCGCACGACGTCGAGCACCAGCAGTTCCTGCACATCGCTGCCGTGGCGTGAGAGTCCGTACACGACGCGGTTGCCGCCTCCGTCCGGCTCGAACACCGTGATCGCCGTCGTCCCCTCTGAGTCGAGCGTGTTGGGGTCGACGATCGCGCGGCGTTGTCCAGCCTCCAGCCCCGAGCCTCCAGCCTCCAGCAGAGACAGCACGGCCTGATTGCGGGTGCCGTCGTTCTCGGTGAAGAAGAGGCGATCGCCGCGTACGGCCGGGACCGACGCGCGCGGCACCCGGTGCAGCTCGCGCAACCGCGCCACGAGGCCGTCGCGCACCGGCGAATCGAGCAGGCGGCGGGTCAGCGCATTTTCAGCCTCGACCCACGCCACGGTCTCGGGATCGTCCGCCACCTCGAGACGACGAAACGGATCGGGGACGCGAATGCCGTGGAGGGTGTCGACGGTGTCAGATTTCGGGGCGGCTGGGTAGTTCATGGGGGCATTGTGTTGATTCAGCGCTGACTGGCCGCGTAGGCCGCCGCGCCGAGCAGCCCCGCCTCGGCGTTCAGGATCACCTTGACCGGCATTGCGGCGAGCATGGCCTCGAGCGGCGGCTTCGCCCGGAACGCGCGGATGAAGGTGCCGGTCGTCAGCGCCTCGAGAATCTTCGGCGCGATCCCGCCGCCGATGAACACACCGCCGGTCGCAACCGATCGCAACGCGAGGTTGCCCGCTTCGGCGCCATAGGCCTCGACGAACAGATCGAGCGCCTCCGCGCAGCCGGGGCACCGGCGCTCGAGCGCGGCGGTCGTGATGGCGGCCGGCGCGTCCGGATCCTGGAGATCGATCGCCGCGCGGCACGGCTCCCGATGCGTGACGCGATGGATGTTCACGAGCCCGCGCCCCGACACCACATGCTCGACGTCCGCACGGCCGTTGCGCATGGTCAGATCGCGGACGAGCGCCATCTCCCGCTCGGTGCGCGCGGCAAAGTCCGCGTGTCCCGCCTCGGAGGGCGACGGCACGAAGCGGCCGTCCACGTGATGCAACAGCGCTTCGCCCAGGCCCGTGCCCGCGGCAATCAGCGCCATGTTGCCGCCGCCCCGCGCCTCGCCCGCCTGCAGCACGTGCACTTCGGATCCCTGCAGCACCGGCACGGCGTACGCCATCGCCTGGAGATCGTTCAGCAGCTCGACGCGGCGCAGCCCGAACGTGGTCGCGACGCGGCGCGCGTCGACGCGCCACGGCACGTTCGTCAGCGTCGCCGCCTCGTCAATCACGGGCCCCGCGACGCCGAAACACGCGGCGTCGATCGACCCCGGCGTCACCTGCTCGTCGCGCATGAACGCCGCGATCATCGACGGCAGCTCGTCGTAGTCGAGCGTGGGAAACGATCGCGTGACGATGGCACGCGGCCGCGCGGCCGAGGCGTCGAACAGCCCGAGCAGCGTCTTGGTGCCGCCGATGTCTCCCGCGAGCAGGGAGTTTGGCATTGACTTCAGGATCATTCTCCATCATCTTTGATGCCGTCTCGCTTTCCTCCCCAGCGATTCAGTCGGAGAGGCCGTGTGCCCTCACCCTCACCTGACCGCCCGGGTTGTCTGCCGCTCGCGGGACAGCTCGTCGTGTTCACTGGAAAGCTCAGCTCGCTCGGACGCAAGGACGCGAGCGCGCTTGTCACCCGTCTCGGCGGCACGACCGCCGACGAGGTCAACGCGAAAACGACGATGCTCGTCATCGGCGCGGAAGGGTTCGGTCCCGCATCCAGCGCGGACCAGGCGTCGGATGTCGTGCCCGGCTTCAGCCGGACGGTCCGCGAGAAGAGCAACAAGCTGAAACGCGCCGAGGAGCTCAACGCCCAGCAGGAGACGGCGATTCAGATTCTGAGTGAAGAGGCATTCTGCCGGCTCGCCGGCGTGCCGACGCCCGACGCGCTGAAGCGCCAGTACCACGCGACGCGGGACTTGCTGGCGCGGTATCGCGCCCTGCGTGAAGATCACCTGCGCTATCTGGTGAAGTGCGGCGTGCTGCGTCCGGTCCTGCGGACCAACGCCGACACGTTCTTCTCGTTCCCGGATCTGGCGGTGATCAAGCAGGCCAACGAAGGTCTTGGCCAGGGCGTGCCGTTCCGCAGCATCGTGCGGACGCTCGTCGCCGCGCGCGAGGGTCAGCTGGAGCTCGATTTCCGCCTCGATGCGGCGCCGGCCAAGATCATCACGCTGCGGCGGCCCGAAGCGAACCGTCCCTCGGCGGCGTCATCCCCGCTCGACGGCGCGATCGGCGCGCACGACACCGCGCTGGCCGAGGAGTACTTCCGAGCCGCCTCACTGCTCGACGAAGGCGACGACTCGACGCAGGAAGAAGCCGCCACGGCGTACCGCAAGGCGCTCGAGCTCGACCCGTATCTGGTGGCCGCGCTGATCAACCTCGCCAACATCCACTACAGCCGCGACGAGCTCGTCGAGGCGCAGGCGCTCTACGAGCGCGCCATCGGCGTCGAGTCAGATTTCTTCGAGGCGCACTTCAACCTCGGCAACATCTACCATGACCTCGGGCGCTTTCCCGAAGCGCAGGCCTGCTACCGCGAGGCGCTCCGGCTCAATCCGCTCTACGCCGACGCGCACTTTTATCTCGCGGTCACCTTCGAGAAGATGGGCTTGTCGCAGGGGGCGCGGCCGCACTGGCGCGCCTATCAACAGCTCGCGCCGCAGGGCGAGTGGGTGGAACTGGCTAAAGAGTTTTCAGAGTAGGGCTCAGGGCTGAAGGCTCAGGGCTCAGGGCTTTGCAGAATCAAGCCGGTCGTAGCGCAGGCCTTCAGGCCTGCCAGACCAAGCAGGGCAGCCCCGCACGACGTCTGATTGCGCAACGTCCCCTCAGCCCTTAGAGCCGTTTTCCCCCCCACGTAGTGGCCGGCTTCAGCCGGCCTGCGGCGGTCCGCCTAAAGGCGGACACTACACGCTCGTGAAAACGGCTCTAGCCCTCAGCCCTAGTACCGATAGTCGTCCGGGCTGCGCTTCTTCGGCGTCCGGCGGAGCTTGTAGAAGGTGCAGTCGGGACACCAGGCTTGGGGATCGAAGCCGTTCGTGCCGGCCATCGGCAGCACGTCGCGGTGACCGCAACACTCCGGACCGTCTTCGGGCGGACGCCGCCAGCGGCAGGACTTGAATCGCGCGACGGCCGGAGACGGCGCCGGCGCGTCGACGCCCGGCTGAGTCGCGGGCGACTCGGACGTTGTCGGACGCGGGGCCGTCAGCGGATCAGACATCGTTTTTATTCTAGAACAACGCCGACCGACTGCGCCAGAAACGCCAGCGCGCGTCGTTCCTCGGGAGCCACGAGCGTGATGGCCTGCCCCACCTCATCCGCGCGTCCCGTGCGGCCGACGCGATGGACATAGGCGTCGGGGGAGTCCGGTACTTCGTAGTTGATCACGGTGTGAATCGCGTCGATGTCGAGCCCGCGCGCCGCGATGTCGGTGGCGACCAGCACCTTGTACTTGCCGCTCTTGAACCCCTCGACCGCGATGCGGCGCTGATCCTGGCTGCGGTCCGCATGGAGCGGCGTGCACTTGACGCCCGCGGCCGCCAGCTTTCGCGCCAGGCGATCGGCGCCGACCTTCGTCCGCATGAAGATCAGCACCGGCCCGGCCGGCCGCTTCAGATGATCGATGAGCCAGGTGACCTTGTCGTTCGCGCCGACCGATTCCGCCCGGTGCGTGATGCTCTTGGGCGGCGCGCTGCGCTGACCCACCTGCACGTATTTCGCGTTCCGCGTGATCTCGAGCGCCTGCCGCACCACCTCGTCGGGCATCGTCGCCGAGAACAGCAGCGTCTGGCGCACGGCGGGCATCGCGGTGATGATCCGCCGCACGTCGGGCCAGAAGCCCATGTCCATCATGCGGTCCGCTTCGTCGAGGATGAGCAGCTCGATGCCGCTCAGGTCGGCGTTCTGCTGGCGCATGTGATCCATCAGCCGGCCCGGCGTGGCGACGATGATGTCGACGCCGGCCTTGAGCGCGCGCTCCTGCATGCCCATCTCGACGCCGCCGTACACGGCCGCGCTGGTCACGCCGGTGTGGTACGCGAGGCCGTGGATCTCGTCCTCGATCTGAACGGCCAGCTCGCGCGTCGGCGCGAGCACGAGCACGCGGCTCTTGAGCGTCTCGGGCGCCTGCGAGGCCCGCGCGACGTTCGACATCAGCTTCTGCAGCGTCGGCACGACAAACGCCGCGGTCTTCCCGGTGCCGGTCTCGGCGCAGGCGATCAGGTCGTCGTCGCCGAGCGCCAGCGGAATGACCGCCGTCTGGATCGGCCGCGTGTCGACGTACCCGAGATCGCGGATGCCTTCGAGCAGGCGCGGGTCGAGGCCGAGAGTGGTGAAGGGCACCGGCGTCGTATCGCACGGTGTTGGTTCGAGCGCCGGAACGCCCGACGGGTGGCGCGCCGCGTGCGCGTGCGGCGGCTTACGCGGACCGCGCTGCGGGCCGCCCCGCGAGCGGCCGCGGGAACCGCGGTTCGAGTGGCCCCTGTCAGTTGTGTTCGAGTTCAAACTGGTTTCTGGCTAGCGTGCGCGGAAGGTGATGATGCCCCGGACCGGATCGTACGGCGACACGCCCACGGTCACGCGATCGCCCGGAACCACCTTGATGCGGAAGCGGCGCATGCGGCCGCTGAGCTGGGCCAGCACTTCATGGCCGGCGTCGCACTGCACGCGGTACAGTCCGCCGCTGTGGACGGCGACCACAGTGCCTTGCATGTCAATGAGGTCATCCTTGCTCAACTGCTAGCACGTCCTTTCATTCAAACAATGATTGTGCCACATCTACCACCAAGTCACCAAGTCGCCAATTCACCAAGTCCTGTCGCCAACCTCGGATCACAGGGCACGGACGGCCACCTCCACCTGTTTCGAGAGCGCCTCGTAGTCCTCACCGACCAGCCGAAGCGGTGGCCCGAACGCCACGCGCACGCGTCCGGGCCGCGCCATGCGCCAGCCGACGCGCAGCACGTGCTGGAGGCCATCGAGTCTGACAGGCACGACGGATGCGCCGAGCCTCGATGCGATCATGCCGATCCCCGGACGGAACGTATCGATGACGCCGGTTTCCGACCGCCGGCCCTCGGGAAAGATGAGCACGGAGTTGCCGCTGGCCAGCAACTCGCCGATGTAGCGCAGCGTCTGCCGCGCCCCGGCCTCGCGCTGCGGCAGCGGGAACGCGTTGAACAGCAACACCGCGAGGTAGTAGTTCAGGCTGTTCGTGAACCACGCGAGCCGGCCGTGCTGCGCGGGGAAGAAGTGCGCGGCGAACATTTCCTTGCCCATGGCGGGCGCCAGCGTGTGGCGCCACCGGGCCGGCAGGGCCGCCATGATGACCGGACCGTCCATGAAGCTCTGATGGTTCGACGCGAAGATCACCGGACCGTCGAGATCGCGCAGGTGCTCGAGGCCCACGACGCGCATCCAGGCGAAGACGCGCGCCAGCGGCAGGATCCAGGCCGACAGGTTCACACGGCGAACCGCGCGCGCGGGCCACGACCGGTTCCACGCGGGAAAATCCACCGGCTCGGCGGGCGGCGTGTCGCTCGTGGCTGCGCGGTCCATCAGCGCGCGCAGCCCGCCGAGGTCACGGGCTTCCGAGAACGATCCTTCGTCGATGCGCGTCTGGAACACGTCCTCGAGTGCGACCATCAGCTCCACGCGGTCGAGCGAGCTCAGGCCGAGCTCCTCGAGCGTCGTCTGCGGCGAGAGATCCGTGCGGCCGGCGTACTTCGCGACGAGGGCGGCGAGCGCGTCGCCGCCTGCCTGGACGAGCCGCGGCGCGGTGCCCCCGCTCTTCACCCAGTCGCGGATCGCCGCGCGTTTGAGCTTGCGCGTGCCTTCCGTGCGCGGCAGCTCGGGCTCGGGCCAGACGAGCGCGCGCCGGATCTTCTGATGATCGTCGAGCGCGGCATTCGCCTGACGAATCACGGCCTCAGGATCGACGCCGGGGGCGAGCAGCAGCACGGCGTGCACGCGCTCTTCGGAGCCGATCGCCACGCCCACGACGGCGGAGTCGTGGACGCCGGGGATGTGGTTGAGCACCCGCTCCACGTCCTCGGGGAACACTTTCAGCCCTTCCGGCGTGACGATTATTTCCTTCTTGCGCCCGCGGATGTAGAGCTGACCGTCCGCGCCGACCTCGCCGATGTCGCCCGTGTGGAACCAGCCGTCCTCGAACGCGCGCGCCGTTTCCTCGGCCGCGTTGAAGTAGCCCTTCGTCACGTTCTCGCCGCGCACCAGGACCTCGCCGTCGGGCGCGATCTTCACTTCGACGCCCGCGATCGCCTTGCCGACCGATCCCTTCTTCATGCCGAACGGATGATTCAAGGTGACGATCGGCGCGGTTTCCGTCAGCCCGTAGCCCTGGATGACCGCGAAGCCCAGCTCCGACCAGAACGCTTCGAGCTCCCCATCGAGCGGCGCCGCGCCGACGATGAACGCCCAGAATTTCATCCCGAACGCGCGGTGGATGCGCCGGTATCGCCACCACCGCAGCGCGAAATGCTGCTTCGGGCCGGGTGTGTTCGCTTCGGGCGCCGTGCGCAGCACGTGCTCGCGCAGCACGTCGAGGATCTTCGGCACCGACACGACCACCGAGATGCGACGGCGCTTGACGAGCGTGACGATCTCGACCGGGTTGAACCCGCGCATGAAGATCACGACGCCCGGCAGCATCGGCGGGATGAAGGTGGCCATCGCCTGGCCGAACATGTGGCTCAGCGGCAGGAGGTTCAAGAACCTCAATGGAAAGAAGGGCGTGCCCCACTTTCGGTATTTGAGGATTTCCCGTTCGACCGGCACGATGTTGGCCATCACGTTCCGGTGCGTGATGACGACGCCTTTGGGTTCGGCCGTGGCGCCCGACGTGAAGATGATCTCGGCGACGTCGTCGCGCGAGATGGCGACGACGGGCGGAACGCCGTCGTGCCACTCGAGCTCGTGCAGTTTCCACACCGGCACGGTGATCGACGCAGCGAGAGGCGGCACGTCCTGGCCGACCAGGATCAGCCTGGCCGCGACGATGCGGCTGACCCGCGCAAGGAAGTCGGGCGACGAACGGTAATCGATCGGCACGACGACGATGCCATTGAGCAGGCAGCCCCAGAACGCGACGATCCATTCCGGGCGGTTCTCGCTCCAGAAGACAATTGTGTCGCCTTTGCGGATGCCCAACGCATGGAGCCGTGCGGCCAGTCCGCGGGCGGCGCGGGCGACCTCGGCGTACGTGTAGCCGCGGCTGCGGAACCCGTCGTCGTGGACGAGGAACTCGCCGCGTGCAAGCGAAAGATCGCCGAAAAAGTCAATGAGCGTTTCGCGGGCCACGTGTGAACTATGATATACGGCCGCGATGCGGATCTTTCTAACGGGCGCGACCGGATACATCGGCGCCGCCGTTCTCGACGCGCTGGTGCGCGGCGGGCACGACGTCACCGCACTCGTGCGCGACAACGAGAAAGCGCGCCGCGTCGCCAAGCGGGGCGCGCATCCGGTCATCGGCAACCTCGCGGATCCCGAGTCGTTTCGCGGCAGCGCCGACGCGCAGGACGGCTACGTCCACGCGGCGTACGATTCCTCGTCCGGCCGCGGGCCCGCGATCGAGCAGGTGGCGCTCGACACCATCATCGCCGCGGCGAAGCGCCCGCGCACGGCCGGCGCGGCCGCGCCGGCCAAGCGGTTCATCATCTATACCTCCGGTGTCTGGATCCTCGGCCGGGCGCCGGAGCCGGTGGCCGAAGACGCGCCCATCAACCCAATCGTGCTGGCCGCGTTTCGTCCCGGCCACGAGCAGCTCGTGCTCGCCGCGGCGGGCGACCAGCTGCGCACCATCGTGGTGCGCCCCGGCGTCGTGTACGGCGGCGGCAATGGGATGGTCGGCGACATCTTCAAGGCGGCCGGCAACGGCCTGGTTCGTGTCGTCGGCGACGGCAACAATCACTGGCCGCTCGTGTACGACCGGGATCTGGCCGACTTGTACGCGCGGCTCGCGGCGAGCGCGGACGCCTCCGGCATCTTCCACGCCAACGACGAGGGCGACGAGCGCGTGAACGACATCGTCAGCGCCATCAAGCCGTATCTGCCCGTGAAGCCCGACGTGCGGTACGTGCCGATCGAGGAAGCCCGCCACAAGATGGGCGCGCTCGCCGATGCCCTGGCGCTCGACCAGGTGGTGCGCAGCCCGCGCGCCCGCGCCCTTGGGTGGACGCCCACGCTGCACTCGGTCGCCGGAAACGCCGCGCGGCTGCTCGAAGAGTGGCGCGCGGCGCACAACCAGCAGGCCTGAAGGCCTGCACTACCACACCTGATGTAGTGCTGGTGTCGTGCGGACCTTCAGGTCCGCCGCCGGACTGGTGTCGTGCGGACCTTCAGGTCCGCTGTCGGACTGGTGTCGTGCGGACCTTCAGGTCCGCCGTCGGACTGGTGTAGTGCGGACCTTCAGGTCCGCCGTGGAAGAGGGCGAACAAGAGTCCGGATCGCTCAACCGGACGCCGGCACGAAATAGAACGCCAGCGCGAGGATGAGATAGACCGACATCAGCTGTAGACCTTCCACCCAGTTGCTCTCGCCGTCGATCACGACAATGACCGTCGCGAGCACCGACAGCGCGATCGCGGTGATCTCGAGCGGGTTGAACAGCAGCGACATCGGCCGCCCCAGCGCGAACGAGTACAGCACCAGCGCCGGCGCCACCAGGAGCGCGATCTGCGCGCTGCTGCCGACGGAAATCTCGACGGCGAGCGTCATGTCGTCGCGGCGGGCCGCGGTGATCGCCGAGTAGTGCTCGGCGGCGTTCCCGATGAGCGCCACCACGATGACGCCGACGAAGAGCTCCGTGAAGCCGAATCGGGCCAGCGCCGGCTCCATCGCGCCGACGAGGATCTCCGCCTGGATCGTCGTGAGGATCGTCCCGATCGCCAGCACCGCCGCGGCCGCCGCGGCCGACAGCAGAGGCTGGCCTTTCGCTCCCTCGTGCTCCGGGCGGAACAGATCGCGATGCGCGGTGAACGCGTACACGAGGCTGCCGCCGTACGCCACGATCAGAATCAGCGCGCTCCAGAAGCTCAGGTGGTCGATGGCGGGCGGTCGCGCGCTGAGGTTCCCGTACAGCGACAGGTCGAACACCGCCGGCATCACGAGCGCCACGACCGCGAGAAACAGCATCGCCGCCGTGTTGGTGGCCGCGGTGCGGTGGAACTTCTGCGAGCGCCGCCCGAGTCCGCCGGCGAAGAAGGAGAGCCCGAGCACGAGCAGCAGGTTGCCGACGATGCTGCCGGTAATCGAGGCCTTCACGAGCTCGATGTGATTGGCGCGCAGCGCGACGAGCGCGATGATGAGCTCCGCCGCGTTGCCGAAGGTCGCGTTGAGGAAGCCGCCCCAGGCCGGGCCCGACCGCCGCGCGAGCTGCTCGGTGCCCAGACCGATCAGCCCGGCGAGTGGAATGAGCGAGGCCGCCGCGGTGATGAACACCCACGGCGAGCCCGGGACCATCAGTTGGACGGCCCAGGAAATGGGCGCGACCGCGAGCAGGATGTTGAGCGGCGACGCGCGAAGGGCGCGCAGCATCAGTCGCCGAACCTCTCGACGTCCTCGTTCTCCGCGCCCGGCAGAAGATCGAAGAACGCGTCGAAGCTGCGATCGAGCGAGCGGCGCAGCTGCGGGATCGTGCCGTCGAAGGTGTGCAGCGTCAGGCCGGCGGTCGTGCCGTCGGCGAGCGTCAGCGTCGCTTCCTCGACGCCCCTGAGCGTGCCTTCGGGAATGAGCCGGACTCCGTAGACGAGTGTATATCGCGCCATGACAGCGATTGTACGGGGCGGGTGGGTCGGGTAGGCCGGGTGGGTCGGGTAGGG
>Ga0082335_1004830_pt1 | contig 19607 bp, 18 predicted proteins | sample Subgrocontami58m_FD_72375 | JGI IMG/M metagenome (GOLD analysis project Ga0082335, IMG submission 72375) | Subsurface groundwater microbial communities from S. Glens Falls, New York, USA - GMW37 contaminated, 5.8 m (SPADES assembly) (version 2) ... | reverse complement strand
CCTCGGGCGTCAGGCCCTTGGTCGTGACGACGGGAAACGCGCCATCCTGGGCGAAGCCGGCGACCGCGGCGAAAAGACCCAGCAGGAAAACGGAATACGCGACGCACAGAAGTGGGGGACCATCATAAGAAAGCTCAGTACGTTCAGCCCGGAAGGAGCCAGAAATCCAGCCGGATCTCCGATCGGCCGCTGCAGATGACCGAGGTGAACTACGCGGAGGTGAAATACATGTTGCTCAAGAAGGATGGCGCCGAGGCGTGGGAGCGCGCCGCGGATGTGCTGAAGAGCCTGCCGATCGAATTTCAACCGGCCGACCGCGAACTGGCGGATCTCGCCGCCGACTTCAAGGCGCGCTACAAGATCAGCCTCGCCGATGGATTTGCGGCAGCCCTGGCGAAGCAGAGGAAAGCCGAGCTCGTCACCGGCGATCGCGAGTTCGAAGCGCTCGACAAGGAGATAAAAATCGTATGGCCGAAAAGCACGTGACGCCAGCTATCACGGCCCCGACCTTCATCGATCTATTCTCCGGCTGCGGCGGATTCAGCGGGTTCGGTGAAGTATCACTGCCAATCACGCCGAAATAGTCATTCGCGTGAGCACGCCTAATTTCCCTTAAAGCAGCGCTCGCGATGGAAGCGGAGAAAGGATCGATGAGGGGCGAACATTTTGTCCGTAGGCAGGATGATTCGCCCGTCGGGATTCAACATGCGCTTCACCTGCTCCGGGATGAGGTTTCGGGCCACCAATATTCGTCCATCGTCTTCGACCGATAGCAGGCCACGATCGAACATCCAATGGATGGTCCGCGAAAGTGCGATGCCGTTCCGCGGTGAGTCGGGCCCGTCGAATTCCACTGCCTTGATGTGCGCCGCTTCAATTTCGCAACGGCCGCCGCCATTGATGAGCTGCAAGCCAGTCATTGCACAGGTGCGATTGTAGGCATGTCTGACAACTCGTGTGAATGCGGCATCGCGAACGGGGCGCGAGATCATGACCTTGCCGCGCGGGCCACCGTAAGCCGCCTGCGTTTCCGCCACCGCCAATTCAGCCTTTTCCATCGGGCCGAACTCGGCGTCTACCAACGCCGGCGCCATCCCCATTCGGCATATGAATTCGAACTCTTCGGGCGGTAAAGGTCGAATGGCCATGATGAATCGGCCGGGGTTTAGGGTGCCGTCGTTATTGCGCACGGATGATTCAACAAGAGTGCTATTCAACCTGAACGAAACCGGCTGTGCGAACTCCACATAATCGGAAATGATCGCGTAAGAATGATCGGTGCGCGTGGGGTCTGGCTCAATGCGTTTCACCCGAGCCATGGCGAAGTAGACCTGCCGTCCATCGCGATTGGAGTCAGAGCTATCCGCCCTCCGCGGCTCGTAATAAACGATCCAGTCGTCGACGGTTTGCTCGACGCGACTCAAATACCGCCGAGGAAAGTGATATCTCTCCTCAGGCGTATCGTCGTAGATCGGTGCGGGCTTGGTCGTGAAGATGGCGTTTGCCACAGCCGATTTCTAGTGGGATGTCCGGTTTCGCACAAACCGCATTTCGTGGGTCCACGATTCTGGCGCACGAAGATTCTCGGCAATCAGCGGCGGGATCGCGCAGTCCATCGACTGCCCAAGAAAGCGGGCTGGCGCGTGGTGCCTTTTGCTACACTTCGCAGCGCGCCTCCAGCGCCCTTGCTTAGAATTTCTTGAAGTAGAAATCGTCGCGGTTGATGCCGAGGTCCTCGACGATATCGGCGATGATGCCGCGCGGTACGTCGCCGGGATGCCATGCGAACGTTATCAGGCGGGCCGGGCGGAATGGATTGGAATAATGGCGGTGGCTGCCGGTCGAGCGAATGGGTTCGCAGCCGATCTCGCGCAGGCGCCGGTCAAGCTGGCGGCAGCTCCAGGACGGATATTTGCCCACGGCTCAGGCGGTGAGGACAAACTTGTCGCGAAAGGCGGGCGGAATCGGGCGACCGGTTTCGAGCAGCGCTTCGAGATGGGCCTTGGCCGCCAATTGAAACCGGAGTCTGGCCTCGCCCCGGTCGCGTCCGTGGGCGTGGCAGCCGGGAAGCAGGGCCGACTTGGCGATCCACACCCCATCCTCGTCACGCCGCAATCGAATCTTGGTGAGAGGGACAATCATGGTGAGCGAAAGTTTGCCGGTGAACCGGAAGACGTAAAGGAGATGATTTCCGCCCGGCGGTTTTGACAAAGTTCCGGCAGCGAACCATGGCTCCAAGCCGGTAGGTTGTCCTTGGTTTCGATTTCACCCTGCGAATAGAGCATCGCACGACTTGGCCGGTTTGTAGCCCTCGGCGTTCCGGGCAAGAGCTATTTTCTGCCTGCCAATGCCATTTGATTGGCTCACACCGGTCTGTCCCGAAGACGGCCAAACCCGATGCCTGACGTCTTTTCAAAGCGAAAACGCTCCGTCGTGATGGCGCTCATTCGCGGGGCGGGGAACAAGGACACCGAACTCCGGCTGATCGCGATTTTCCGGGCGAACAAGATCTCCGGCTGGCGGCGGCGGCATCTGCTGACGGGCAAACCCGATTTCGTTTTTCCGCGCGCGAAGCTCGTGGTGTTTGTCGATGGCTGCTTCTGGCACGGCTGCCATATGCACGCGACTTGGCCGAAGCAAAACGCCGAATTCTGGCGCACGAAGATTCTCGGCAACCAGCGGCGCGATCGGGAAGTGAACCGGCTGCTGAAGAAAGCAGGCTGGCGGGTCATCCGGATTTGGGAACATGCGCTGGCGAAGAAGCACGAACGCCGAACGGTGGCGCGCTTGCGACGGTTGCTGCGGTGAGGCGAATTTGAGGGCTCGGACTGTAAAGTCAGCCTTCGCGGCCGCCCGTGCTCAAGGGCTTCACGCTGGTGCGAGGGCCGGGTGTTTTTGCCGCAGCCACGCCAGGACCTCACCGCGGAGTTCGTGGCCGAACGCGATCAGTTGGTCCGCGTCAGCTTGGGATGCACCGCCCGCGTAGTCGTATTCGACGGTGTTTCGTTTCTGGCGGCAGCCCTCGAGGTAGTCCGCATCGCCTTGGTGCGTGGGGCCAAGAACGTGGGGCAGGGCGCCCAAGGTTCGCGAGTGCGCCAAAGCGCCTTTGGCGGGTTTGAAGCCCTCGGCATAGAGTAGAATCAGGCAGAGCTTCAGCGCCGCATTGTAAGCGATGCCATAGCGCCAGTCCTGTGAGATGCTGCCGACCGCCGCATCGGTGAGATCGCGGTTGACGATCAACCACAGGTCCCGGATTTCCTGCGGGCTGGTCTTATGGTGCTGGAGCCAGCCGGCTGCCAACCAGGTCGTTAAACTCATTTTCCTCTCCGATGATGAAAAGCTTCGGTTTGCCGATCACGTCGGTCAGGAAGTGATCCTTGTCGTTCAACCGCCGCGTCAACTCGCGTGGGCTGAAAAAATGCGGATTGATCTCACGGCCAACGCGTTCGCTGGCGCCGCGCAAGGCTGATGCGAGTTCGCGGTGAGTGGCTGTGCCGATGATCATCAAGTCCACATCGCTGGCGGCTCGCTCGGATGCAGCCGCAACCGAGCCGAAGACGAAGGCAAAATCGATTTTCTTCGTGGGGAGCGCCTCGGCCAAGAGATCCTTCAAACCCGAGGTTTTGAGCACGATCGCCCGAAGCTCGGGAAAGATCGGGTGAGCTTGGTTGACGGCATAGTAGCGCCGGTTGCCATCCTTGAAGGTCGTGAGCAGCTCGAGACGAACGAGCTTTTCCAGTTCCTCCTCCACGGAGCGTTCGGCAAAACGCGTGCGATTGATGATCTCGGCCCGATACATTTCGCGTTGGCGGGCCCCAAAAAGCAGACGAAGAACATCCGCCCTGATTTCGGAGTGAAAAAGAAGCGCCAGTCTGTTCATCGTGGCAACGGCCCTGGTAAAACCAGGGAAAACCCTGGTAATACCAGGGGTTGTCCGCAAGCCCTTTTTGTGGAGCGGCAACGAGGAACTGCGACGGATTACAATCTTGGACCATAACGTCACGCGGCGTTCTGGTGGTCCTCGATGCTCGCGACGTGCAGGGGATTTATTTCCACGATCCTCGGTTCATCCGTCTCGACCTGGATCCGCCGCAGCAGGCGGGTGATTGTGATATGATCCGGCGTCGGCACCTGGTGCCGGTCACCGTTCGACATCACAATGTCGAACGGTTTGAAGGGTACGGCGGCAAGCCGCTGCTTCAATTGCGCCAGCACGATCGCATTGGGATCGAAGGGGTCGCCGTTCATGACTGCGGGTTGCGCCACGACAGACCAGCACAACCCGCCTTACCGGTCTAGTTTCGAATCACCCCCAATTTGGGTATTCGTAATCATTGGCAATGCCGACCGGAAATGCCAGCGCGGCAGAACTCAAAAATCCTTCTTCACCCGCACGATGTAATCGCGCAGCCGGACGTTGCCGTAGCGCGAATAGAAAAAGGGCGTCGGGATTCGGCCGGTGTCGAAGGGCGGCAAGGTGTTGAAGAGGTTGTTCACCGTGAACTGAATCGACAGGCCGGCCAGATACGAGCGCTCGGGGCGGGCGCCGAAATTGTAGCCGAGACTCACGTTGTGATACGTCTGCGACGGCACGCTGTCGCCACCCTGCGGCGCGGTGTAGAGCGTGTTGAGGGTCGCATTGCGATCGCCGAGGTAGTTTGGATCGCCGCGGGAATTCCGCTGCTGGTAGTCCGTCTGGTACGTCGTGATCCAGGAGGCCCGCCAGTGGCGGCCACTGGACCAGCTGATCGTGCCGGTCGCCTTGCCGCGGTTCACGCCGTCGGAGTTGACGAAGCCGACATAATCGACGGGCGCGAAACCAATCGCCGGCGGCAGCTTCAGATGATCGGTGAGAGTGGCGCGGGCGCGGAACCCGAACGCGCCGATCGGCGTGGTCTTGCGGTAGTCGGCGGAAAGATCCCAGCCGTCGGTCATGCCGTCGCCGACATTGTAGAAGGCAAAGGTGAACAGGTCGACGCGGTGAGTGGTGGGATTGCGCTCGACACTGCCGGCCGGCGCGCGCTCGCCCATGTTGGCGAGCTGTTGGACGTTGTTCACGTTCCGGATGAGATCCTTCTTGTCGATGCGCCAGTATTCGACGTTGAAGCGAAAGTCCTTGAGCGCGCCACCCGGCTCCCAAATGACGCCGCAGTTCCAGTTCTTCGAAGTCTCCGGCCCAAGGTCCGGATTATTGCCGGCGACGCTGAGCGAGGTGTAGCTGGAATTGGTGACTGGATCGAAGAAGATGGCGGTGGGCGTGGCCGCGGCCAGCCCGGCGGTGTTGATCCGCTGGGTGAGCTGGGCGAAGGTCGGCGGGATAAACGCCTCGGCATACGACGCGCGGAACGTGACCTCGCGGAACGGCTGATACTTGAGCCCGAAGGTGGGCTTGGTGGCGTGGAGCTTGGCGACGTCCTGCCGGCTCACAGCCGCGCTGTGGGTCTCGCGCGGCGGGATCGCGTCCGGGAAGAGGTTTATGCGGCCGTCGGGATTGGTGTAGACCTCGAAGTATTCGGTGCGCACCGCGGCCTGGAACTCGAGCGCGCGCAGGAAGGGCTTTTCATTCTGACCCGAGATGAGAGGCACACTGAGCTCGGCGTGGCCGGCGTAGGTCGAGATGCGCTGGCCGATGAAGTACGAGTATTGGTTGGTGGGATTGGCCGCGGCCGGCGGCACCGGCGGAAACGCGCCGCCCACAAACGCCTGCGGCAGCCGCTCGGTGTAGACCTCGGAGCCGACCGTCAGCACCGGACGGCCGCCGAAGAGCCGGAAGAGCGGACCGGACGCGCGCAGGTTGTAGTCGAGCATCGTGTCGTAGTTGTAGCCGGTCCACTCGCCGTAGTAGCGGCTCCAGTCGATGGGATTGGCCAGCGTGTCGACGAAGGGATTGATCGCGCCCGTCCAGAGCAGCGGGGCGTAACCGCCGAACGTCGTGGCGTTGAAAAAATTCGCCAGGCCGTAGCTGACCTTTTGTGACGAGCGCGAGTAGTTCACGTCGGCTGCCAGCCGCCACTCGCCCGGCAGCTTGAGCAGACCGCCCATGACGCCGGCGGCCACCTGGTTGGTGATGTCGTTGTGCGAGGCTTCATCGGCCGCCATGGGGATCGAGACGAAGACGTTCTCGCGAAACGGATTGGTGGGCGCGTTGCCGGGAATCGGGAACTGGTACTGGCCATTGCCGATCGGCACCCACTTCGCCTCGAGCGTCGCACTGCGATGGAACGCGAAGTCGGCGAAGAGGCTGATCCGCTTCGTCAGCTGGTGATCGACGCGGGCCATCAATGATTCCTTCCGCGGCACTTGCGTGAGCGTGCTCTCGTAGCCGCGCCAGACGCTCGGGGCGAAATCGACATTGTATTTACCCGCGTTGGCGAGGAGCCCGGCCGCCAGGGTCGCGGGCGGGGTCGAGGCCGAGCTGCCGTAAGGGATGGAGGTGAGACGGGAGCCGAGCGGCTGGCCGGTGGACTTCAGGGTGAGCGTCTGGTTCTGCGCGTTGGCGAAGCCGTTTACCGCGGCATTGTTGAGAACGATGTTCGGCGTTGCGCCGCTGGTGAACGTCGCGGTGTTGGTGTAGAACGAAGCCGGACCGTTGGCCACGGCGCGGTTGAAGTAGTCCACGAGGAACGGCCGATCCTTCATGCGCAGCGGCTTTCCGTCGCTATAGCTCCCGCTCAGCGTGACGTGGGTGCGGCCGCTTTTGCCGACGGAGAAACCGTAGATGGCGCTGAGCGTTCGCATGGGCGCATCGCTGTCGAAGGTGTTCTGATACGTCGCGCTGACCTGGCCGCCCTGGTAGTTGCGCTTCAGGATGACATTGACCACGCCGCCGACGGCGGTGCCGCCGTAAATCGCGGACGCGCTGCCCGGCAGCACCTCGACGCGCTCGATCGCGGCGAGCGGGATCCCGTTGATGTCGGGCTGGAAGGTGGCGCCGCGATTGGCGAAGTTGGAGGTGCGCTGGCCGTTGATCAGGATCAGCGTTTGCGAGGAGCCGAGACCGCGGAGGTTGACCGAGCTCGACGCCCCCATCTGCAGCGTGAGCGCGCTGGGATCGACCTGCGCGTTCGTTTCGGCGAGCGTGTTTTGCGAGAGGCTGTCGCGGAGGGCGTCGTCGAGATCGGTTTTGCCGGAATTCTCGAGCTCCTCGGCGCCGATGATGTAGTAGGCCTGGACGTCGTTGATGCCGCGCGGAATGTCCATGTTGGCGTCGGTGAACGGGACCGGCTTCTTGTCGTAGACCTTGAACTCGGTCATCACGCTGACGTCCTCCTTCTTCGTGGCGCCATCGGGCGGGGTGGGCGTAGTCTGCCCGAATAGAAATGGGGCGAACGCCATCGCGGCGAAAAGTTGCACGGCGGCTCGCGAAGACCGGCGGGCAGGGAGCATGGGGTAGCTCATGGGGTAAAGCTTGGCAGGTGGGAGCGGGGCGTCCGCGAGGTGAGCGGAGGCCGGGGTTACTCGGGGCGGCCGAAACCCTGGAGGCCGAACTCTACTTTGTCGCGGATGATTTTTGCGACAAGAACACAAAAGTTCCGCGCTTGTTCGCCGACACGATATCGGGCCGGCCGTCGCCCTTCGCATCGCTGACGACCAAATGCACGCCAATGCCCGAGGCGTCGTCCACTTGCTTTGGTTCGAACGCTTGCTCGCCAGAGGCGGCCCTCCAGGCATTGAGCCGTGGATTCATTTTGCCGGCGCCCGCAGAAACTCGATCAGATCGAACAGCTCCTGTTCGGACAGCACCGTCTCGAACGTCTGCGGCATCGGCGACGCGGCCGACGGAACAACCTCCGTGATTTCGGCCCGCGGCAGGGCCGTCTCTTCGCCCGTGGCGGGATCCTTCAGCAACAGCCGGTCGCCCTGCTCCCGCGGATTCATGCCGGATTTCGTTTCGCCCGACTTCAGCGTTACGGTCGAAAGCCGGAACGCGGGATCCACGTTCCGGCTCGGATCAAGGATGTCCTCAATCACGCGCGCCACACTGCGTGCGCCCAGTCCGTCGAGGCTCGGCCCGAGCGTGCCGCCATTGTCGCGGAACTTGTGACACGCGGTGCAATGCGTCGCGAAGAGGGGCGCGCCCCGCGCGGGGTCCGCCTTGCTGCCCGCCGCCGCGGCGACGCGATGCGCGATCACGGCATCGAGCCGGGCGTCCTCCGCTGGCAGCGCTTTCGTCAAGGCCGCCGCACGCTGGCGCAGCTCCGGCGGCCTCTTTTCGAGCGCCGTGCTCACGTAGCGGTGCCGCAACAGCGTCGCGCGAACTTTCCCGGCGGCCGCGAGATCGAGCAGGTCCGCCGCCCCCGCATCGCTCTTCGCGAGCGCCGTGGCCAGGCCCAGGGCGAGATCGGCGGACGCCGTCGGAAACGCCGCCACGAGTGCGCGCCGCGCCTCGGCGCTCGCGTGGGCGGTCCCGAGCAGATCGGCGGCGGCGCGCCGCAACGCATTCGAGTTCGGCCCGGCGAGCACCTCGATGAGAATCGCCTCGGTGTCCCGCGTGCTGGCCTCCAGTGATCGCAACGCCGCCGTGCGCGTGCGGTCGCTCGTCTTGCTGTCGAGGGAAACGCGCCGCAGCGGCGGCAGTTTCCCGGCGAAGGGCAGATCCTTCACCGCGATGATCGCGCGGTACGCCAACAGCCCGTCGCGATCGGTGATCGCGGTCACGAGTTGTTCGTGCATCCACCTTTCGATGTCGGGCGGCAGGGTGCGGCCGGGTTTCGCCGCGACGAGCGCGAGCCCTTCGGCGAACGCGGCGCGTTGCGCGAACGGGGCGTTCGCCAGCGATCGGAAAAGCGGCTCGATCAAACTGAACTTTTCCGGCGGCAGATTCGTGACGGCGTGCCGCGCGTAGTCGCCGGCGCGACCGCCCGCGAATTTCGTCCGCTCGAGCTGATGCAGGAGGAATTCCGCCGCGCCACCCGTAGGTACCGCGAGGCAGACATCGGCGACCCGTTCGGCCGCCGCCGGGTTGAGCGCCGCCCAATCGTCCAGCGTTGCCGCGTTCGCCCCCATGGCGTGGGTCTTCAACGCGACGCGCAGCGCGTAGGACAGTTCGGTGTCCGCCACCGGCGTTTTCGCGAGCATCCCGATCATCAGCGGCGGCTGCCATGGCTCGGGATGAACGCGAAATATTTCCGCCATCAGCCGCCAACCGTAGCCGGGCGCCGCGGTGTACGCGCCGATTTCCGTCTTTGCGGCCTTTGCGCCAGGCGCTGCTTTGCCCTTGGCCTTCCCCTTCGCGCCGTCCTGCCGCGGAGTTCTCGCGGTGTCCAGCCGACCGAGTAGCGGTTGCAGCCAGCGCTCCGTCTCCCGCGGCAAGGTGTCCCGCGCGGCGAGCGCGCGCAGGGCGGCAAACGCCACATCGCTTTCGACGCGCTGCAGCGCGCGCTGCAGCAGCGCATCGTCGCTTTGGCCGAGCCGATCGAGTGCCACGAACATCGCCATGGCTGCGGTGCCGTCCGCCGCCGGGTCGCCACCCGCCACGAGTTTCGCCGCGGCCGCACGGAGCGCGGGCACGGCACTGGCGGCATCACGACGCACGAGGAGTTCCGCGATCGCGAGCGAGCGGACCACCACGTTGGGTTCGGCCAGTCGGGCCGCCAACGCAGCGGGGGTTTCGCGCGCGAGGTTTGGCAAAGCCGGCACCGGCGCGTTGCCGTCCAGGCCGCGCCAGACGATTCGCCAGATGCGACCGTGGCTGTTGTCGCGGCCTGGATGCGTCAGTGGGACTTCGTAGTGGCCGATGATCGGATTGTAGAAGTCAGCCACCCACAGCGCACCGTCCGGGCCGAGTTTCACCTGCACCGGCCGGAACGCCGGGTCCGCACCGAAGAGGAAGTCCGGCAGCCGGGTGGCCTGCGGCGTCGACCCGCGCCACTCGAGCCGGGTGCGATTAATCCGGCGCGTGACCGGGTTGCCATTGAAAAGATTGTCCTGGAACTCCCGCGGGAATTGCGCCGCCGCGTAATGCGCCACGCCGGCGATCGCCGTCGACCCATGATCGTCGAGCGTGATCGGCGGCCCGAAGCCGAGCCCGTCGTGCTGCAGCCCGAGTCCCTCGTAACCGCCGCCGGGGATCAGCAGGTACACCGGCTTCGAGTGGGAGTCGGCCGTGTAGACGTCGCCCCGCGGATCGAAGGCGAGCCCGAAGGGATTGGTCTGCCCGCGCGTGAAGATCTCGAACCGCGATCCGTCCGGCCGAAACCGATACGTGTTTCCGCTCGACAGCGTCGTCACCCGGCCGCGGCGATCCTTCACCTCGCTCTGGTTCGAGAACCCGTGCGTGCCGTAGACCCAGCCGTCGTACCACAGCCAGTAACTCGACGACATGCCGTGCGTGTCCTTGAAACCAAAACCGTCGTAGAGCTTCTCGCGCCGGTCGGCGCGGCCGTCGCCGTCGGTGTCCGTCAGCCGCCAGATCGCCGGAATCGAATACACCAGCACGCTGTCGCCTTTCGCCCCGGGTTCGCGCGGCAGTGGCAGGACGCCGATCGGGATATTCAGCCCGTCGGCGAAGACGGTGACTTTCCGTGCCCGGCCGTCAGGACCGAAGTCCGACAGGATCCGCACCGTGTCGCGCCCGTGTTCCGGCGGTTCCGGTGGCGTCGCGGCCGCGCGGAACGCGATGGCGGTGTCGCTCCAGTATTTCTCAAAGGTCGCAATCGGCTCGTCGAGCGCGTCGCGTTTCGCCGGCCACGGGTACAGCGTCGATCCCGTCGCCCAAACCCGGCCGGCCGAGTCGAACGCAAGGTTCATGGGCTTCTGGATGTCGGGCTCGGCCGCGACGAGTTGAATCTCGAAACCCGGCGGCAGCTGGAAAAGCGCGCGTTCCTCCGCCGGTGGTTGCAGCTTCGCATCGAAGACATCGCCGCGTTGCGCCCGCCCGGTCGGGCAGACGCCGCTCGACAGCGCGATAATTGGAACGAAAACCAGGCAACGAATCTTCATGGGGAAAGAAAGCAACGAACGAAACACCGCATCCAAACGGAACCCGGCAGCGGCGCGCAATGGTCGATTCGAGGTCGTAGCACGGGCAACCTGCCCGTGCTGCCCCGAAAGTCGCGGTCAGGCTTGTTCATCTTTGGCGCATTGACCGCGCTTTCTTTGCCATCTCTGGGCCGCAAAGTTAGTGTCCCGTTAGTGAGCGTCAGTGGTTCAAACCTCAGCTCAGTGGTTACTGATCCGAACACGGAGTGAACCACTAACTGGCGCTGACTCTCCACTTGCGATCTGAATCAACCTAATCTCCGTCAGAAACCGCGTGCGCGCTGGCGGTTTTTCCCAAAGGTTAGGCGTCATGCGCATCGCCGTGATCTCCGACACGCACGACCGCTACCCGTTGACGTTGCCGGAACGGTTGCGCGGCGCCGACGAGATCTGGCATCTGGGCGACGTGTGCGCGCCGCAGACGCTGGTCGAGTTCGAGCAGCTCGGCCCGCCGCTCCACGTCGTCATGGGAAACTGCGACGCGTATCCGTGGCCGCTGACGCTCGACCTCCAGCGCGAACGCCTGCGTTTCCACCTCGTCCACATTCCGCCGCGCAACCTTCCGCAGGGCGCCCAGTTTATCCTGCATGGCCACACTCACGTGCCGCGGGATGAAACCGACCCCCGCGGCCGGCGCTGGCTGAATCCGGGTTGCATCACGCGGCCCAACCGTGGGGCGCCGCCCAGCTTCGCCTGGCTGACGGTTGTCCCCGGAAAGCTCCCGGAGTGGGAACTGGTTCGCCTCTGATGCGTCTGCATAACGTGCGCCGGCCGCACCGCCGCGATGTTCAACCCGAAACTCTGGCCCAATCTGCTGAGCGCGACCCGCATCGCGTTGATGCCGGCCGTGCTCACGTCGGCCATCACGGGCTCGCGCGCCTGGTTCGCAGCGCTGGTGGGTGCGTCGCTCGCCACCGACGCGCTGGACGGATTCCTCGCCCGGCGGTTGAACGCGTATTCAGACTTTGGGCGCAAACTCGACAGCGCGGCGGATTACTTGACGATGGTGACCGGTCTCGCGGGGATCGCGCTGCTCTGGCCCGTCATCGTCAAACGCGAGCTGCCGTGGATCGTCGTCGGGCTCGGGGCTTTTTTTTCCGTGATCGTGTACGGCTGCGTGCGGCTCGGCCGGCCGCCGTGCTATCACACCTGGGCCACGAAACTCGGCGCCGTCACCTGCGCGCTGGCGATGGTGCCGCTGCTGCTCGAATGGACCGCCGTCCCGTTTCACATTGCGGTGGGAATCATGATCGCCGCCGCGCTCGAGGAACTCACCATCGTGCTGCTGGTGCCCTCGCATGCCGGCGAGATGGCGACGGTCTGGCATGCCTGGCGCGCGCGCCGCGAAAGCATGGCACTGCTTTATCCGGCGCGCGGCGCGCGGCGATGGACGAAAGTGCGCTGAGCGGGCGTCGAAAATGCTCGCGCCCAAGCGCCATGGTAGCGGAACGCGTGAGCGTTTCGCCGGGTGCGCGAAAGCCTCGCGGCTTCCGCCACCTCCTGCGAACTTGCCTTTTTTGACGCCCTCTGAGCCGGGATCCTGCAGTCGAATCCAGGTGGAACGCGACCTCCGGGCGCGTTCTTGCGGCGGACACGACCAGACGGCGCCCGGAGGTCGCCGTCCACCATTCGGTGTTCACCGCTGCGAATGGAAATGCCTACAATTGCATGAGTCCGGCTGAGCGCTCGGCCCGGCCGGGATCAGCGACCCCGGCTACAGAACTCGTCCCTGTAGCCGGCCTCGTCGAGGCCGGCTTCGCCCTACTTTCGTTGACGCCGCCGCGGCAACCCGCCACGAAAACCCCGATGAGCGATGACGGTCAGCAAAGCTTGTTCGAGCTTTTCACGCCGGGCGCGGGGGCGCATCCGCCATTGCATGGGATCCGGCGCAGCACGCGCGAGCCGGGATCGCTGGCGCCGCCCGACATTGTCTTCGAGCGCAGCCATCGCGCCCGCAACTACCGGCTGACGTTGCGCCGTGACGGCACGGCTGTGGCGACGATTCCGGCGCGCGGCTCGGAGCGCGAGGCGGTGCGTTTCGTTGAACAGCACCGCGACTGGCTCGAGCGCGCCCGTGCGCAGCAGCGCAAGCGGCCGCGCGCGGCGGAGGTGTGGACGATCGGCACGCACGTGCTGTGGCGCGGCGAAATGACCGAGGTGCGCGTTGCCGCCGTGACCGAGCGCCCGCAGGTTTGCCTGGCGGCCGACGTGTTTCGGGTGCACCGCCTCGACGGCGATCTGCGGCCGACGCTCGAGGCGCATTTCGCGCGGCGCGCGAAGGTCGAGCTGCCGGGGCGCGCGTGGGAACTCGCCGCGATCACGGGCGTGGAGGTGAAACAGGTCACCGTGCGCAACCAGCGTTCGCGCTGGGGCTCCTGCTCCGCCAACGGCACGATCTCGTTGAACTGGCGGCTGGTGCAGACGCCGGACTTCGTGCGCGACTACATCGTTTACCACGAGCTGATGCACCTGCGGGAGATGAATCACTCGCAACGCTTTTGGGCGCGCGTGGAGGAAGTGTGCCCCGACTGGCGCGAGGCCGAACGCTGGATCAAGCGCAACGGCGCGCTCGTGGGGCTCTAAGCCAAGCGCAACGATGCCAAGAGCCGCCAAGCTCCGCAATGGACGGAGTGGGACTGGTCGCTTGGCGAAACTTCGCGTGCCTTCGCGTCTTCGCGCTTTGGCTATTTACCGCCAATCGATCAACTCCACTTCGAAAACCAGTGTCGCGCGCGGCGGGATTTTTGGCGGCCGGCCCTTTTCGCCGTAAGCGAGCCAATAGGGGATGATCAGCGTCCGCTTCTCGGCCTTCTTCATTCCCTGGAACGCTTCGTCCCAGCCGCGGATCACCGAGCCGGTGCCGAGCCGGAACGTGAACGGCACGCCCTTACGGTACGAGCTGTCGAATTCCGTCCCGTCGAGCAGCCGGCCGGCGTAATGCGCGATGATCTCGCTGCCGATCGAGGGCGTGTCCGTCCCGGTGCCCGGGGCGCGCACGATGTAGCGAAGTCCCGACGGCAGCTTGTGCGCGGTGCCGAACCGTTGGCTGATTTCCTGCTCGTCGCTCAAGGTCCATTGGGGGTTCTGTTTGTCCAGCGCCTCGCGCATCGCGCTGTTGATCGGCCGGCCGGGATTTTTCCGCGCGAGCAAACCCGAACGGGTGACGAGCGCGATCGTGCCGAGCAACACCGCCAGCAGGAGAAGGTAGAAGAAGTTGCGCATGGAAACGCACCGAGCAAAGCCGGGCCCGCGTGATTGGCAACGCCGGCTTCGACTGGCCGCGGAATCAGGACGTCTCTCCCGGTTGACGGTGGCGCCGGGCTCTTCCAACCGCGCCTTAATGGGCGCGGCTACCAAGCGGCTTTTGTAGCCGCGCCCATTAAGGCGCGGATTCGAACCAACGTGGAGGTGCGCCCGCAGAATCAAATTTGAGCCCGGGCGCGCGTCATCACGCCGTTGAGGGCGGTGAGCAGCACTTCGCTCACGAACGGTTTCGAAAGAAACTCGGCCACGCCCCGGCCGACGAATCGCTGCGCGACCACGTGTTCGCTGTGGCCGCTCATCAGAATCACCGGCAGGTTCGGCGTGAGCATCCGCAACGCCATCAGCGTGTCCTCGCCGTCGAGTTTCGGCATCGAAAGATCGAGCAGCACCGCGTCGAACTGCAACGGATCCTGCCGCAGTTTCGCGAGCGCGTCCTCGCCGTCGACGGCCGTCACGACGCTGTAGCCGCCGGCGGTGAGCGCGGTGCAGGCGAAATGGCGCACCGTCTCGTCGTCGTCGACCACGAGCACCTTTCCGCGCGTCGGCCCCGGCGCGAAGCCCGGCGAAGTGCTGCGCGCCGGTGCGGTCGCAACCGGGAAGAAAAGTTCGAACGTCGTGCCCGCGCCGATCTGGCTCGTCACGCGAATCGCCCCGCGATGGCCGTGCACGATGCCGAGCACCGCCGCGAGCCCCAGCCCGCGCCCCACGAATTTCGTCGTGAAGAAAGGCTCGAAGATGTGCGCGATCGCCTCGGGCGCGATGCCGCTGCCGGTGTCACGCACCTCCAGCGCGACGCACGGGCCCGGCTCGATCTCGTGGCCGCCGGTCAGCGTGAGCATGTCCATCGGCGTGAGCGTCACGCGGTCGGTGCGGATGGTGATCGTGCCCGGATTGGCGCCGATCGCCTCGGAGGCGTTCGTCACCAGGTTGATCAACGTCTGGCCGATCTGCGTGGTGTCGCCGCGGAAAGGCGGCAGCCCCCGGCCGAGCTGGAGTTCGATCGCGACCTTCTTGCTGACCGCGAGGTTCAGCAGCGGCACCGTTTGCTGCACGCTCACGTTGAGATCGATCAGCCGGACGACGAACTGGCCCTTCCCGGCATAGGCGAGCAGCTGCCGGCAGAGGTCCGCCGCGCGTTGGGCGGAGACTTCCACCTGCGCGAGCATGGAGTCGATGTTCGAGGCACCGCGCGCGAGTTCCGCCCGCGCGAAATTGGTGTGCCCCAGGATGCCGGTCAGCAGATTGTTGAAATCGTGGGCGATGCCGCCGGCGAGGAGCCCGATGCTCTCGAGTTTTTGCGACTGGAGCAGCTTGCGTTCGAAATCGAGCTGGTTGCGCGTCGCCTGCTGCCGGGCGCTGATATCCTGGAACGTCGCCACGCAGCCGCGGGGCCGGCCGTCGTCGCCCCGAATCGGCACCGCGTTCACCAGCACTTCGAACGTCGCGCCGTCGCGCCGCGTGATCGTCTGGTCGAAATCGCGCACCGCGCTGTTGTCGAGGATCGCGCGCTGCATCGGCCGTTCGTCGCGACCGAGCTCGCGGCCGCCGTGCGCAAACCGGAGCTCGGCCGGCAATTCGAATGGCTCCGCCGACAGCGAGGAATTCAGGTCGATCGGCAGTCCGAACATTTCCGCGAACGCCCGGTTGGACCGAATGCGGCGGCAGCTCGCATCCGTGGCGATCGCAATGCCGACCGGCAGCAGTTTGAACAGCGACTGCACTTCGGCGAGCCGCTCGTGCAGCTCGAGGTTGAGCCGGCGCACCTCGGCCTCGGCCTCCTCGCGTTGCTCGGCTTCGCGCCGGAGTTTTTCGTTCGCTCGTCGCAGTTCGACCACGTGCGCGTGCACGCGGTTTTCCAATTCGGTCCGCGTCGGCAGTTGCAGCACCGCCGGCACGATCCGCACGAGCAGGGCTGCCGTGACGAGCGACACGGCCGCGGCGATGAGTTTGAAGGCGGCGGCGAAGCCCGGCATCACTTCGCTCGCCACCGCATCGGTGATATGCGCCAGCCCGCTCGCCGCGAGAAATGCACCGAACAAGAGGAACAGCGCGGGAAAGACCATCCGGCCGCTGCGCAGCAGCCGCCACAGCGCGAGCGCGATGGTGAAATAGGCACTGGCGATCAGCGCGTCGCCGACAATGTGGAGGGCGGGTGGATTCACGTCGCGTTCAGCACGACCCGAGCGTGGGGTGTGTCGCACCCATTTCAATTGGCGCGGTGTAAAACGCCTATGAGACTCCCCTAGGGCCGTTCGGCTCCGGCTGAACCGGCCGAAATTTCCTGCCCGGATTTTCCCACGCATGCCGGCGCTTTCCGGCGCAACTTGGAGTGGTTTCCTCGTGGAGAAGCGAACCAATCCTACTCGCTCGACGTATGATCCTGAATGATGCGCCAGCCCGCCGGGGTTTTCTTGAGCGTGAGCGTGAACAGTCCGCGCGGCGCATCCTTCTCGCGCGCGAGCTTCCACTGACCGAAGGCGATCGCGGCGTCCGGCGCGAGTTCGGTGATTTCGATCTTGCTGAACTCGAGCTGGCCCATCGTGGCCCGATCGGGATAACGTTTCTGGTAACGCTCGAGCGTGGCCCGCCAGCCGAGCGTCACCGTGCCGCCGGAGGCGAAGCGCAGCGCATCCGTCTGCGCATAGCCCTGCATGAAGCCTTCGATGTCGCCGCGATTCCAGGCCGCCGTCTGGGTCGTCAATAGCGCGGCGATCTCGCCGGCCGGACTCGCGAAGCTCGTGAGCGACAGCGCGAGGAAACAGAAAAGGGTCTTGCGCTTCATGGTGCGGCGCGGCGTCACGCGGGCGGGGATCTCACTTTTTCCCGAGCAGCTCCAGCGCCGCCGAGCTCATGGTGAGGACGCCGGTCTTGATCGTCGGCTCCGGCACCGGCGCGAACTTGCTCGAATGCAGCGACGGCAGCGGCGACCCCGTGCGCGCGCTCTCCGCGACCTTCGCCGGATCGACCGCGCCGAGCCAGAACAGGCACAGGGGCACTTTTTCGGTCGTGCGCCCGAACTCGCTGAAGTCTTCGCCGCCCATCACCGGTTCGACGGTCTGCACGTTCTCCGCACCGATCGCCGTCGTAAACGCCTGCCGCAGCCGCCGCGTGAGCGCCGGATCGTTGTACGTCGCCGGCGTGAACTGATCGTCCTTCACGGTGACGATGGGCATGAGGTCCTCCGGCAGGCCCGCGGCGATCGCCTCGCCCCGACAAATCCGGCGAATCGCCTCGAGCGTGTGCTGGCGCACGGCGTCGGTGTACGAGCGCAGGGTGAGCTGCAGTTTCACCTCGTCCGGAATGATGTTGTGCTTCGTGCCGCCGTGGATCGATCCCACCGTCACCACCGCCGGGTCGATCGGCCGCGTCTCCCGGCTGACGATTGTCTGCAGCGCGGTCACGATCCGCGCCGCGAGCACGATCGGGTCTTTCGTCGTGTGGGGCCACGCGCCGTGGCCCCCGATGCCGCGCACGGTGATGTCAACACTCGTCGAGTTCGCGAGCGCGTATCCTTCCACGGTGGCCACGGTGCCGGCGGGCAGCGTGGCGCTGTCGTGCAGGGCAATCGCAAAGTCCGGCTTCGGAAACCGCCGATACAGGCCGGCCGCCAGCATCGCGCGGGCGCCGGTGCCGATTTCTTCGGCCGGTTGGCCGACGAGCAGGATCGTGCCGGACCAACGGTCGCGCAAGGCGGCAAGCGTGCGCGCCGTCCCGACCAGGCACGTCATGTGAATGTCGTGGCCGCACGCGTGCATCGCCGGCACTTCGCGACCGGTCAAATCCTTCACCCGCGCCTTGCTCGCGTAGGGCACCCCGGTTTCCTCGGGCACCGGCAGCCCGTCGAGGTCGGTCCGAATCAGCAGCGTGGGCCCGTTGCCGTTTTTGAGCACGCCCACGAGCCCGAATCCGCCCACGCGCTCCGTCACTTCGAATCCCGCGGCGCGGAGTTCGCGGGCGACGGCGGCCGCCGTCCGCTCTTCCATCATCGAGAGCTCCGGCGCCTGGTGCAGCGTCTTGTAGAACGCGTCGAGCGTCGGGTACTCGACGGCAATTTTGCTCGTGATCGTTTCGCGCATCGCGGCGTCGACCGCCAGCACGCGCGTGGCGGCAAACGCGACGAAGAGGGCGACGACTACTGCAGCGACACGGGAATTGCATGACGTGGCGACGAGCGCCCGCGAGTCGACCGGCGTGCCTCCCCCCTCGCTGGCGCTCGTGGCCACGCCGAATGCGGCTGTAGCGTTTGTCTTGTGTCGCCGTGTCGGGATCCGGGGGTTTGGTTTCATCGGGGTTCGAGTTTGAAAATGAGTCCGTCGAGGATCGCGTCGGTCTGCAACTTCACGCGCTGTCCCGGCGGCGGCGGCTGGGCGGCCGGCAGCGATTTCTTCTGCCGCTCGTAATCCGCGTCGCCCGCCTGGCGGCAGCGCTCGAGGAACGCCTCCTTCGCCGCGTGCATCGCCCCGTTGTCCGTGAGCTCCTGCGCCGAGCCCGGCCGGCCCGCAAATCGTGCCGCCAGGTCCTCGCCGATCCACACGCGCCAGTCGTCCTCGTCGGCGAAGTAAACCGCCAGCGCCCCGCGTTGCGCGGTTCCGAGTTGCGCGGCCCACGCGCGCATGAACGCACCCGGTTGGGCGTCCTCCGCGGCCGTCGGTGACTTCGCGCGCAGCCGCGCGAAGATCCGCAGCCCGGTGGCGCGCTCGAGGTTCGCGAGCTTGTAGTTGAAGTTCTTCGCCCGCGGCGGCTCCGTCGGCAGCAGCCGGTCGGGATCGTCGAAGTGCGCCGTGGGCCCCGGCGCCGGTTGGGCGGTCGGCAGCATGGCATAGCGCCTGGCACTCGATTGCAGCGTGGCGAACGCGACTTCATCGGCGCGGAAGCCACGGGCGGCTTCCCCCAGCCGGACAATCTTCACCGTCATCCGGTCGCCCTGCTGGATTTTCGGCAGCACCTCGATGCCGCGCACCACGCGGCCGAAGACGCTGTGCAGGTAGTTCAACCGGTTCGTTTCCCGCAGGGTGATGAAGAACTGCGAGCCGTTCGTGTCCGGCCCGTCGTTCGCCATCGACAGCACGCCCGCGCCGTCATGACGCAGCCCCGCCACGAATTCATCGGGAAACTGGTAACCCGGTCCGCCATCGCCGGTGCCCGTGGGATCGCCGCCCTGCACGACGAAGTCCGGCACGACGCGGTGAAACGTGAGCCCGTCGAAAAACGGCTTCCGCGGCGCCGGCCCGAGCTTGCCCTCGGCCAGCCCGACGAAGCTCGCGACGGTGAGCGGAGCCTTCATGTAGAATAACTCGCAGGTCACCGTGCCGCGCGGCGTGCCGATCTCCGCGTAAAGCCCGTCGGGCAAGGTCGGCGGCCCG
>Ga0082335_1004828_pt1 | contig 19613 bp, 20 predicted proteins | sample Subgrocontami58m_FD_72375 | JGI IMG/M metagenome (GOLD analysis project Ga0082335, IMG submission 72375) | Subsurface groundwater microbial communities from S. Glens Falls, New York, USA - GMW37 contaminated, 5.8 m (SPADES assembly) (version 2) ... | reverse complement strand
GGGCTCTTGGGGGTGTCCTCTCCAATCATGCCCCGGAGAACGGGGAACGAGAGCTGCCCGCAGGCCGGGCTCTTGGGGGGTGTCCTCCCCAATCCTGCCGGAGAACGGGGAACGAGAGTTGCCGGCAGGCCCGGGGGGTTTTGGGGGGTGTTCCCCCAATCTTCCCCGCGAGGGGAGGGGAGGGGCATGGATGATCATCGGCAAGGCCCACTGCAGACAGAATTAGGGCCTAACACAAGACAACACAAAAGGAGGAAAGACACATGATCCGATCAATGCTTGCGGCCGTTTCGGGACTGCGAAACCACCAGACATTCCTGGACGTAATCGGCAACAACATCGCCAATATCAACACCGTTGGCTTCAAGGCAACCAGAATGCTCTTCTCGGACATAATCAGCCAACTGGGACGGGGCGCCAGCTCCCCTCAGGAAGGCAAGGGAGGGACGAACCCGCTTCAGATAGGGCTTGGCATGCAGATCTCCGGAACAGACACCTTGCAGACGCAGGGTAACTTCCAGTCCACCGGGAAGATCACGGACCTGGCCATCGAGGGAGAGGGCTATTTCGTTTTGGGCGATGGGAGCGCCAGCTACTACTCCAGGGACGGCTCCTTTGATATAGCCTCCGATGGGACAATCGTCAACCCAATGACCGGCATGAAGGTGCAGGGCTGGCTCCTGGGAGCTTCCGGGAAGATCGACGCCACGCAGCCCGTCAGTGCCATCACGATCCCCTTCAGCGCCAGCATGGCAGGCCAGCCTTCCACTACCGTCACCGTGCGAGGCAACGTGGATGCCGGTATGAACGGCTACGGGACGGTCACGAAGAGCAACAGCACGGGAGGGCCCGGCCTGCTGACCGGCGTCTACTCGGGCGCAAACACCCTGAACTATTCCGTGAAGATCGCCAGTGTAGCGGCAGGTGAGGTCACCGGCGTTCAAGTCAGCACCGATGGAGGCACCACCTATGGCGCAGCGATTGCGGCTGCCGGGGGCAACCCGGTCTCCATTGGCAACGGTGTTAGCATCGCCATTACCACCAACGCCAGCAACGCGGCCGGTAACACTTTTTCATTCACGGCAACGCCCCCTACCATAGAGACAACCGTAGGTATCTACGACTCACTGGGTACTCTGCACACCGTCAAGATCACCTTTAGAAAGACCGGCCAGAACGCCTGGTCCTGGCTGCCGTCCACCGGTGAAGCTGGGGTCACCGTCACCCCTAACGTGGCTACCGGCTTCACCTTCGGGGCTACCGGAGCATACACGGGCCAGCAGCCGGCAGGCACGATCTCGCTCGCTCTTACCAACGGCGCAACCAGCCCCGCCGCCGTGACTCTAGATATCAGCAGTCTTACCCAGCTTTCCGGCACGGGCGAAGCCCACTCGACCGCTGATGGGGCTTCTGCAGGGTCTCTGACCAGCTTCTCGATAGGCCAGTCCGGCGACGTTGTAGGCGTTTATACCAACGGCCTCAGCAAGATGATCGGCCAGATTGCGATGGCGAAATTCCCCAATCCAGGCGGGCTGCTCCGGCTAGGCAAGAACTTGTTCGGGGTATCTGCCAACGCCGGCGATGTCTCCCTGGGAGCGCCGGGATCCAGCGGCAGAGGCGACATCAGCTCCGGCTACCTAGAGATGTCCAACGTCGACCTCGCACTGCAATTCACCAACATGATCATGGCGGAGAGAGGCTTCCAGGCCAACTCCCGGGTAATCACTGCCTCTGACGAGATGTTGCAGGACCTGGTCAATCTAAAGAGATAATTTCGGTGATGTATGTGAAACCAGGCAAGAGCATTCGTTTACCATTTGCAACCAAGAACTATACCTGGATTACCGGACTCATTGGGGGCTGGCACCCTTGTGATGTCCCGCAAATCGAACTGCAATCTTAAAGACGGACCAGGAAAGCATATATCAAGGCCAAGAACTATTGCTTCCAACCGGAAGTTATGATACTGTGGGAGCAACCTCAAGGGGCCGCAAGGTCCGAACGTCTCACTAACTTTGGGCGCGCCAACTGGGCCTATTCACCCTTTTCAGGAGGGGACATGTCGATAAATGTGCTGCTGGCCGATGACCACGGGCTAATTCGCGAAGGCCTGAGGAGGATACTGGAGATAGAGCCCGACATTCGGGTGGTGGGCGAAGCCTGCGATGGCCTGGATGTGCTAGAGAAGGTGGACGAGCTCCATCCGGATGTGGTCATTATGGATATAAGCATGCCGGTGGCCGACGGCATCGCGGCCACCAGAGAGATTGTGCGGAAGAGTCCCCAGACGAATGTTATTGTCCTGACGATGCACAAGGAGGATGGTCACGCGGTGCGAGCGATTCAGGCGGGCGCCCGGGGCTACCTGCTCAAAAATACCAAGTCCTCCGAGGTGCTAAATGCGATCAGGGCGGTCCACCGGGGGGCTTCGCTGGTTGATCCCATGATGATGACCAAGCTCCTGACCGAGTTTCGCCGCATGACCGTGGAGTCCGGGTCTCAGGACACCCTGGCCGGTCTAACCGAGTCCGAGCTGAGTATCTTGCGCCTGCTGGCGGCCGGCGCCTCGAACAAGGAGGTCGCCAGAAAGATGGGCCTCGCCAACAGCACCGTAAAGAACAAGCTTACGGTCCTGTTCAGCAAGATTGATGTTGCAGACCGTACCCAGGCCGCCGTCTTCGCCCTAAAGCACGGTCTAGTAACCGATAGCGACTGAAGGACGAGGTCACACGGATTGACCTGCCAAGGGATGTAACATCGTGTAGAGACGGGCCGGTGGCCCGTCTCCCGTTGCCCCTCAATGTGGCCTTGGCCGAGACGACCGGTGTCACACGCGCTTCGCAATAACCACCAGGCGTTGAGTGTACACGCCGTCCGGGACGCAAGTCATCAGGGTTAAGACCTCCTCGGCAGTGGAGCTCATTACATCGACTTGCGTAGGCTCCACCACCTTCTTTTCCACCACCCGGTAAAGGTAGTCTCGATCACCGGTGATCACCACGACGCCATCGCCCGGACCTATTTCCGGAAGCCTCTTGAATATGGCTCCCTCCCGGGTGCTGCTGATATGCCCGGAGAGAACCACGTTACCCTGCTCGCCCGGGTTTGCAGTGCCTGCGTGATGCCCCACCGCAAAGGGAGCGGTTTCCCATATCAGCTCGCCCTTGTCGTTGTAACGAGTGCCTAGCTCGATGATCTTGGTATCAACACCTATACTCGGGATTACCAGCCGGACCGGAGGCAGCTTGCGGGGACCCCTGGGCATGGCTGCTTTAGGGACAGGCATAATCTTGCCGGCGGCATCCATCTCATTCTCCGTTGGCCCTGGCAGCGTGGCGGATGGCGACCGAGCCACAGCGCCAGCGGGTTGGCTTTCGCCAGAGTCACCGCTGGGTGTTCTCGGGGAACCTGTTCCGAGAGCCGGAGTGCCGGTGGCCCCGGGCGCTGGGCCTGAGACGGGCACCTGGGCCGCGTATGCTTCGCGTTGAGCGAGCCACTTCCAGTTAATGTTTACCTGGTAACCCAGCGTAGCGCCGAGCACCAGCATCAACACTACAACTACCCAGGGCCGCAGGAGGTTCTTGGCGATGACGATTAAGAAACCCATTTTCAGCATCCTTGCCAGTTTTTGGTCACATTATTGCAGCTTATCCACGTACACAGCCTCGGCTCTATGGTGGATATGGGCGTATCGGTACATGGCTTGCCGCCCCCGGCTGAGAGCCGCAAGCTGGGCCTTCGTCTCTTCCAGACGAGCCTGAAGCGCCTTCCGGCTTTCCTCATCGGTGAGGAGCAGATCCTTAAGCCTTTCCCGCGCCAATACTCGCAGTCCCACCGCCGCTCCCGCATTCCCGCCATCGCCCGCAGCAACCGACTTCAGGAACCCCGTCTCCGCGTCCAAAGAAGAAATCAGCCGGTCCCGCTCCTGGAGCAAGCTGTCAAGCGCCTCTGGGTCACCATCGGCAAATGCCTTCATCTGGGACCGGGAGAGCCTGACCAGGTCATCACAGGCCTGCCATACCCTCTCCAGGGCTTCATCCTCCGCCTCTTTCTTCATGTTAACGCCTCCAAATTGGTCCGCCACCGGCGAGAGCCGCCTAGTGGTTCACTTGCCGTGGATGTCGCCTTTTATCTAAGTGGTCGGGGTCGTCCCGACCCCGACCACCGAGTGGCGATACCTGGTGTCAAACGACCACTAGACCGCGACGTAGCTCAGACTACTGGCTACCAGCGTCCGGACATCGGCCTTACTTGTCCGAGCCTCCATGGCCGCATACTGCCAAGCAGGTAGAAGCTCCTTTAACAGCTTGAGAACCTCCTCTACCGGGTGCGGGTCCTTGTGCAGATTGGCTTGCACCAGCCGGTAATGCATATAGTCGTAAAGCCTGAACAAATTGAAGGCGATATCCCCAGTGTTTACGTCCAGACTTCCCATGAGCTCAGCAACGATAGCCTCCGAGCGGATGATGTTGTCGTGGGCTTCCTGCAAGTTACCCCCTTGCAACGAGCCCAGGGCACGGCCAAGGAACTTGACAGCTCCCTGGTAGAGCATGACTATTAGCTCCCCTGCGTCCGCAGTGTGCGCCTGCGATGTCTCATACTGTCGATAAGCTTGCATAGTGTACATTCTAGACTCCCTTCTCTTTCGCTTTGCCAATATCCTTATTGCTTATTTCAGCATCGTTACCGACAACGTTACTGCACCGCGTTACCATATTGCGAAGAGACTCCTCTCCAGTTGTCAGAACCGCCCCGTTCCCCAGTTGAGGGGGAAACATTTGGGGGGACACCCCCCAACCCCCCCGGCCTGCCGGCGGCTCTGGTCCAAGATGGAGGCAGAACCCTCCAACCCCCGGCCGGATGGCGCATCTACCTACCTGCTAAGCCGGGATATCTGGGAGGAGATAGACGAGCCCTGGATCTGAAGCCGGGATAGCGCCGCCTCGAGAGCCGCGAACTTCCGGGAGAGGGCCTGTTCCCTAGCATCCAGGCGATCTTCCAGCCGCTGCATGGACTTGGACATATCTTCGATCTGTTTGTCACCCGACTCCTGCCTCTTGGAGAGAATCCCCTGAGTGGAAGTAAGGCCGGACAGATAATCGGCGATCTTGATCCCCACTCCTTTGGGGCTGAAGGTAGCCGTTATGGTATCAGTACCCGCCACCAGGGCTCCCTTGGCCGTTATCACGATGCCGGATATCAACGTTGAATTGGCGCCACCAGCCGCGATTAGCTCCGTCCTTGTCGAAGGTGAACCCCCGCCTCCGGGAGTGAACGTTGCAGTTAGAGTGCCCACACCGTCAGAAACGATGCTGTAGGCGCCAGATATATGATTATCTGGGGTGCCGGCAATACTGGCGATACTGCCCGTGCCCCCTACTTGCAATGTCGCCGTCTTGCCCAGTGCGCCGAAGACATCAGCCACGGCGGCGGGGTTGCTCTGTAGCTTAGAAGTAAGCTTGGCAGTGTCCAGGACCAGGCTTCTTGCCTGGCCGGCTGCCGTGCCAACTGCTCCCGTAGTAATACCGATATCCGAGAGGCTGCGCGCTACCGAGCTCAGTCCGTCGCCCATACCGCTTACCAGCATAGCCAGGGTCTTGTCGACCGCCTGTACCAAAGAATCGCCCATAAGTATGCCACCCTTCTTGAGGGTCGCATTGTAAGCAGTCTTATCCCGAAGGAAGCTAACCGCGCTATTGTACTGGTTCACAAAATCCTGCACGGCAGACACCGCGCGGGAGGTGTCCTGGCTGATGTTCACGGTGACGGTGGTGGCGGCGTCAGCCTTCAGCAGATTGATGGTCACTCCCGGCAGAGCATCGGTTACCGTGTTTGAAGTCGAATACCGCTGCTGTCCGTCAAGTAGATAGCTGGCATTAGCGCCCAGGATCTCATTACTTACCGCCAGCATCGTCGCTGCCACGAAGTTGCCGGTCACATCTTCCAGGCTTATGAGCCCGCTTCCCGTAGTTCTTGACGTTAGCGTCATCCGGTCGTTCACGCTGTCATATGAAGCTGAAACATTGGCCGCAGATGAGTTGATACGGCTGATAAGAGCGTTCAAGGTGTCAAGGGACGTGTCGTAGCTGATCTGGACGCCGTTTATCTTGAACGAACCTGCCGCCGGGGCGAGAGCTGTAATAAGGTTGGCGTCTGATGAATTCAGCAGAGCACTGGGACTCACGGCTCCCAGGTTCCTGGCGCTGGTCATGGTGGTAGCTGGCGGTAAAGCGGCAAGGCCCGCTGCCGTCAGGAAATTGCTGGTGTCAGAGCCGGCGCCAAGCTGAATCGCCCCCGTAGCATCCAGGACAAGCTTGTTCTGCCTCCCATTGGCGTCGAGGCCCCAGGATACCGTAACCCGCTTGTCTGCAGCCAGAGCAGCCGTAGCATCCCGTATCTTCGCGAAGACCGTGTTCGCTCCCAAGACGTCCACTCCATCGCTCAAAACGGTGCTGGCGTCGATAGTAATCTGGGCGCCGTTGACAGAGAAGGTCCCGGTAGTTGGGGAAATCCCGAAGCCCGCCGAGGCCAGAGCCAGGTTTGCCTGGACAGCATTACCGATGGCCGCTGGTCCCGACCCACTGTTGCTGGTAACGGTAGTCGGAGTGGCCAGGGTTTGCACCTTGACAGTGAAGCTACCCAGGGCCGCTTCGGAAGTGGCAGTGGCCGTCACCAGGATAGGTGAGCTTGAGGGGGTGTCAGTGGTTACGGTCTTGACGTCAACAGCGCTTCTCAGGTTGAGCGTCTGTATCTTCGACAGCAGTGATGCCAGACGGGTATTAATGTCTCTCAGGGCATCCTTCTTCTGCTGCATCTGGCTCTTCTTGGTCTCCATGGAGCTAAGCGGCAAACGTTCGATGGACATCATCCTCTGGATGATGTCGCGCGTGCTAAGTCCCGAGATTAGCCCTGATACCTGAAGATCGGTGCTCACTATCATCCCTCCAGAAAGCTGTGCTTACTGCTCTTTTTCGACGATCATGCCCGTCGGCAGCGAGATACTTCTATTCGACCCGTCCCACATGTCCGGGGGGATTTCGCGGATCACTTCATCGTTGGAGGCATCGCGAACCTCAATTAGATAGGTCCGCCGGTTTTCGTCGTAACGGATGCGCACGTAGGTCTCGGTTTGACCGAGAGTGTCACCCAGGTCGGCCTTCGGGCGTATCTGAAAAGCTTCCGCCTCGTGCTCCTTGCCCTTGATGGACCGGCCGGGCGTCGGCCGCCCATCCACCTCCACGGTGTCCGCCGCCTGGGTCTTGTCCGGAAACCGGCTCCGCGTTACCACGGCCGCCTGGCTCCCAAACGCCGGGACCACCACAGCCTCAATTCTCGAAATTCCGTCGATTGCCACTTCTTGTCACCTCCAGGATTTCCCTCTATGCATTCTATGCATTTCGCTCTTCCTATAATTGTTATCGGGCGCGAAGCAGAAATCTTTAGTACCTGACGCCCTTAGAGTTCTCTTTCTCCTATAAAGTTTTCTTCCGCAAAGTCGACTATTCCACTAGAGCCACTCCCCTGAGCCACCGTGGCTAAGCGAGACCAGGACCGGCCGGCCTGGAGACAGCAACAGCAACCAGGTGGCAACAACGGGAGGCAGGCTTCGGACCAGGGAGAATGGAATCTCCCTGCAATGAAAAAACAAGGAGGTAAGTCTCGTGGGAGTCCGGATCAACACCAACATCGAAGCGCTCAATGCACAACGTAACCTGAGCATCACCGCATTGGCCTTCGGGAAGTCCGTGGAGAAACTGTCCAGCGGTCTCCGCATCAACAAGGCAGCAGACGACGCCGCCGGCCTGAGCATCAGCGAGAAGCTGCGTGCCCAGGTCAGAGGCCTGAATCAGGCTGTCCGCAACGCGCAGGACGGCATCTCCATGCTACAGACGGCTGAAGGGGCACTGAACGAAGTCGACTCGATGCTCCAAAGGACCCGTGAGCTGGCGGTACAGGCGTCTAACGACACCCTTTCCGACAACGACCGCACCGCCATCAACACCGAGCTCCAGCAACTCAAAAACGAGATAAACGGCATCGCCAGTCGCACCAAGTTCAACGGCAAGTCCCTGCTAGCCGGCTCCTTGGTAACCAGCCTGGCAGGCGCAACAGGCGCAGACCTGATCGTCAATGACGCGGTCACCAACCTCGGTGAGACCGCAGTGGCCACGGCGATTGACGTTTCCGGCGCCCAGGCGGGCAAGACCTACACCATAACCGCCAGCGGCACCAACCTGGTCCTCACCCGCAGCGGCGATAGCGTGGCCCAGACCATCGCCGCCGGCGGGGCCGTCGCCGCCAACGGGTCCAGGGTGCTCAACTGGAGCAGCTTGGGGGTCAAGGTCACCTTGGTGTCCGCCGCCGGCATGACCGAGGCCAACCTGATCGCCGGTCTGACGGATGCCGCCAACGACACTATCGTCACCGCCGCCGGATCAGGAAGCGCCAACATCCAGATCGGCTCCGAGGCATCCGATACCCTGGGGGTCTCGTTCGATCAGATCGATCTGGGCGGCGCCGTCGGCCAGGCGGCCCTGGATGACCTAGCGTCGGCCCTGACCACCTACAACGGTGGCGTCGGCAGCCGGACGGCGGCCACTTCTGCAGACCTCATCACCAAGACCGACGCTGCCATCGACTACGTGAACGGCAAGCGGGCCTCCCTTGGCGCCGCCCAGAACAGGCTCGAGCACACCATCGCCAACCTGGGTGTTGCCTCCGAGAACCTGTCGGCATCCGAGTCCCGTATCCGAGACGTGGACCTGGCGGCCGAGATGGTCAACTTCACCAAGAACCAGATCCTGCAGCAGGCCGGCACCTCGATCCTGGCCCAGGCCAACTCGGCGCCCCAGTCGGTGCTGCAGCTCCTCCAATAGGCGCAAGCCAGACTCACGGCTTGGCGTTCGCACAAATCGGAGTTCAGGGGCGGCCCGGCTGGGTCGCCCCTGAAGCTTTTGTGCAGTAGCTGCGCGGAAGTCCTGTCCTAAATGTAGCCTTTCTTCAGACAACTCGTCTTATGTCAATCGCCATCGTAAGGGCTACCAAGGCGTAGAGCCACGAGATCTCGTGGCTCTCACATGGCCTCCAATTTCGTGGCCGTCAACGGAAACTACCAAGGCGTGGAGCCACGAGATCTCGTGGCTCTACCGGCGGGCGCTAGCTACAGGCTCCGAATCGGCGCACGGCTTTTTCAACAACCTCGACGTTACCCCCGCCCATCGATCAAACGGTCTTTTAGTTCCGGTAGCATTCTGCGCACTTCGGCAACAGACTGAGCGGCCGAGCGATTTTCTCTGATCACCTGGTCACTCAGCTCCTGGCGAAGAATGGACACTTCTCGCGGCGCCTTGATCCCCAACTTCACCCGGTCACCCTCGACGCCCAGTACCGTGACGATGATATCGCCGCCGATTACTATGCTCTCGTCGCGCTTCCGTACCAGTACAAGCATGTGTCACCGCCGCTACGCCCGGACCATCAGCACCGGGTGCTGGGCCGAGTAAGGGGAGTCTTGCAGGATAACCTGCCTCGCCACCCGGGCCTCAGGGTTTATAAGGATCGGACCAAGCAGATTTGCCGTGACTACCGCCGGCCCGTCTTTAAGGGTAAGGGTGCAAAGGACCCTGCTGTCCTCCATCCTTGATAACCCTAGCTTTTCCAGCTCTTCCGCCGGCAACTGAACGGAGTAGTTTGGCGATACATAACTGGGATCAGTCACGAGGAAACATACCTTTATGTCGTCAAGGCATTGCAAGATCGCTATGGGCGCTTCATCCGGGTCTTCCAGCAGTACAAAGCGGCGCCACTGGGAAAAACCAACCAGGCCACTTGGGAAGAGAATGATGTCATCCTCTTTGACCTGGAGGACGTGCTCTTCACCCTTGTACCTGACAGACAGCTCCATATATCCACTCCATTACTTCAAGTAGTCCAGCAGGCTCGGCAGGATGGCCTTTGCTCCGGCTGCCAGCGCGGCCTGATAGACGTTCTGTTGGACTGCAAAGGCGGAGATCGCCTCGGTCATATCCACGTCCTGGACCTTCGAGAGAAGGCCCGCAATATTCAGCTTGAGGCTTTCCAGTCTCTCCTTTTCGCTGCCCACGCGATTCATGCGCGCCCCGACCTGAGACCTGACGGATATCACCGAGTCCATGGCACTGTCGACGTCCGCCAGCGTGGATGAAACTGACGTCGAGCTACCGCTGGTCAAGGCATCCCTCAAGGCGATCACCGCCGAGAACACCTGGCCCAAGGCCGTGTCGCCCGGGATGTTTACAGTGACAGAAGACCGGCTGTTGATCTGGCGCGCGATAGCCACGCTATCACCGCTGTAAGTGACGGAAGCCGGGGGATTACCCACCGCCGAAAACGGAGTCGTATTGACCTTAACTCCGGCGAAAAGGGACTGTCCGGCATATTTGGAGTTCCCCAGGGCAATGGCCTGATCGATCAACTGCGACACCTCGTTGGCCATGGCCTGCTTGTCGCTCAGCGCGGTCGTGTCACTGGCGCCCTGGGTGCCCAGGTCCCGCGCCCTTTGGAGCACTTGCGTTATAGTGTCCAGTGCAGCATCAGTAGCATCCAACCAGGAGGTCGCCGCTTCGGCGTTCTTCACGTATTGTTCAAGCTCGCCAAGAGTGGTCCTGAATTCCAGGGAGGCCGCCGTCCCTATAGGATCATCCGAAGGGGCACCGATCTTCTGCCCGGACGTCAACTGGTCCTGAAGCTTGTCAAGCCTCTCCACGGTGATGTTGAGATTGCGCAACGTCGTTCCGGCCAACATACTATTAGTTATGCGCATCGCTACACCTCGATCTCGCCTATCATTTTGTCAGTTCCATATCGAACCACCCAAGTTGGGAAAAGCAGGGGGGACACCCCCCAAACCCCCTGGTCTGCCGGCATGGTCAGTGCCCTACCCGCCACCCAAGTTGGGAAAAGCGGGGGGACACCCCCCAAACCCCCCGGCCTACCGACACGGTCAGTGCCATATCGCACCACCCAAGTTGGGAGAAGCGGGGGGAAACCCCCCGAACCCCCCGAACCCCCCGATCTACCGGCATGGTCAGTGCCATAACGCACCACCCAAGTTGGGAAAAGCGGGGGACACCCCCCAAACCCCCCAGTCTACCGGCATGGTCAGTGCCATATCGCACCACCCAAGTTGGGAAGAGCGGGGGGACACTCGAACCCCCCGATCTACCGGCCGACCAGGCCCATGCCGTTGATCAAACGGTCCAACATTTCGTCTACAACATTGACAACGCGAGCCGCAGCCTGATAAGCCCGCTGGTACTCGATAAGGTGGATCGTCTCTTCGTCCAGAGATACACCGGATACGGAATCCCTCTGCCTGGTCAGGTGGTCTACCAGGAGCTTTTGATTGGTCGCCATCATATCCGACCTCTGAGAATCGACTCCAAGGCGAGACATGGTAGAGGCGAAAAACCTGCCGAAATCAGCGGTCCCGCCGCTCATGGTCAGGGCCCTCTGGAGGCCGCTGATGCTCACGGCAACCGAGTTATCCCCCGGCGAATTGATGCTCCCCGCCGCCGCGACCTGCTCCGGGGTTGTCTTCAGGAGGGGATTGATGGCCATGTCCCTGGCATCGCTGCCGTCGAAGAAGTTCAGCCCCGTACTGTTATCCAGGCCGTAGCCGGCGGTGTGGAGCGTATTCACGCGGGTGATGATCTGGCTGGCGATACTATTGAGATCGTTGATAAAACTAGGCACGTGTACGTCACGAGCCTGCTGTAGCCCGTATAGATCACCGTTGGAAATGGACGCCGCGCTGCCATCGTCCGCCCAGACGACACTGGCAAAACCGGAACTGATATTAGTCGTCAAACTCTGGGCCCTTTCCTTGAAAACCAGCGCCCTGCTCCCCATAAAGACGTTGAGCACGCCGTCAGAGGTCTCGTAATAGGTCACACGTATCAGATGGGATAGCTCGTCCATTACGAGGTCCCGCTGGTCGCGCAGGTCGTTGGCCCGCTGCCCCACCCGCTCTGCCTGGGCGATCTTCACGTTAAGTGAAGCTACTTGCTCCGCCAGTTGGTTGACCTTGTCGCTACCAACCCTTATCTGCCTGTCCAGGTCCTGCTGAATAGACGTCAACTGAGAGTACTTGCTGTTAAAAGCCATGGCCAGGCTGTCGCTCTGCTCTACCAGCGCCCTTCGAGCCCCGGCGTCCTGGGGAGCGTTGGTCAGGTCCTGCCATGCCTGCCAGAACGTGGACATGAGAGAGTTGAGTCCAGCGTCAGAGGGCTCGTTGAACATCACCTCAACCTGCTTGAGCCCATCTCTTAGCACCTCCCACTGTCCCAACAAATGGCTCTCACTGCGGACCTGGTAGTCGATGAAGCTGGAGCGAGAGCGCCGCAGGTCGATGACTGCGACGCCCGTCCCCATTTGTCCCGCCCGCCCGCTCAGACCGATAACGGCACTCGGGGGGGTGGCGCCGAGATCAGCGACCTGACGGGAGTAGCCGGGCGTATTGGCATTAGCGATATTGTGGTTCACAACATCGATTGCCTGCTGTTGAGCCTGGAGGGCCCTATAAGCGATATCCAGCCCCGTAGACCACGAACTCAAGCCCGGCTACTCCCTTCGCCTGAACGGGATTCGGCCCGTCAGGCCTGGACCTCTAATCTTGCTTGTCTCCGCTCAGTTGCACTCTTATTGAGCGCGTCCGATATGTCAGGTGCGCTTGCCCCCTCTGACTGTACCAACCACGCCAGCTTCCTATCCGCAACTCTGGTCAACCCGGCAATCAGTTGGCTGTTGGCCTCATTTTGCCCCGCGATTCCGGCGATAAGTCCCAACACGCGTTTCCGGAAAGTCCAGACCATTGGAAAGACCGACTGGTTGGATCCAGACGCCCCACCGCCGCTTCCTGTGTCTGAAGCGCCTTTCCCTGTTGCGGCTACCAGGCGCTTCCGCCCAGCATCCAGTTGCCGGACCCGGCTCAAGCCCTCTTCGATCTCCTGAAGTCTTGCGAGCAGGTCCCTCGGGTCGGGGCCAAAGAGAAGCGCGTGCTCTTGCGCTACAAGACGCTCCAGATCAACTAGGGAAGACTCCTCTTGCTGCAACAAGGCCTCAAGCTGGGCGCTGACAAGGTCGCCCGCTCCCAACAAGTTCTCGTTCCGCAAAGGGCGCCACTGCTGCGGCATAAAACGCCTATCTTCTCCTTAAGAAGTGGGGCAGGATACCGCACAATTAATGGTGCGGTATCTCTGTTCGCACAGACCAGAGGCCTGTGCCACTTCACAAACCTGCTTCTCATAGCAATTCAATGGATAAGCCGTTGCCGTGCTATCTGAACAAAGATAGTTATCAGCTCTTTAATACGGATAAGAGCTTCTCGACCACGGCCTCCGCATGGACCTGGTACGTCCCGTCTTGAATCTGCTTCTTGATGGCTGCTACCCTTTCCTCTCTTATATCAGGAGCGCTCCGCACTGCCTTTTGTGCTTCCTGTAGCTCTTTAGCAGTTTCGGAGATGGAAACATCATCCTTCTCGGGTCTGGCGACCTCCCTGGCCGACGGGGGCAGTACCCTCTCCCCGTCGGACTGAGTCTTCTGAACGTAGGCCTCTATCCCCTTCTGTCCGATCTTGTCGATGTTCATATTCGCTTCTTCTCCTTACACCACTGCCTCTCCTCAATATATCGGCAGAGACCTACATTTCTTTAGTGCCTACCTTCGCAGATTGTTGGCCAGCCCCAGCATTTCATCCGCAGTTTGAAGCACCTTTATGCTCAACTGGTAAGCACGCTGGGCCTCCATCGCCTTCGTCATTTCCTCAGCCAGGTCCACGTTGGAGGTCTCCTGGACCCCCGACATAATCCGGCTCCGCCCATACACCGCCTCCCCCTCGGCCTGAGCGTCGCCTGAAGCCTCCGACGGGGCGAAGAGATTGTGGCCGAGAGCGAGCAGGCCTTCCCGGTTGGGGAACTCGGCGATAGAGATGGTCCCAAACTCGGCCGGCTTGCCGTTCAAACGCCCGCGCACGACCCCAGACTCATCGATCTCGATACTCTCGGCGCCGGGAGGGATAGTCACTGGAGGGTCAAGGAGAAAGCCCTGTACCGTAGCCACGCGGCCCTGGCTATCTATCTGAAAGGAGCCGTCCCTGGTATAGCCTTTCTGGCCGTCGGGGAAAGCGACTTGAAAAAAGCCATCCCCGGCTATGGCGAGGTCCCAGATGTTGTCGGTTTCCTTGAAGCTTCCAGGGGAGAATACCCGCTGCGCCGCGACAACCCTTACACCCGTCCCTGCCCTGACCTCCGGGACCGGCTCAGACTCCGGAAGCGCGATTGCGGCCTGGGTCTCATACGTTGCGTCCGCGAAGATGCCTCTGCTCTTCTTATAGCCGGTGGTGTTCAGATTGGCGATGTTATTGGCTATGAGGTCTAAGTTATACTTTTGGGCCAGGAGCCCCGAGACAGCCGACCTGAGAATCGTAGACATTTCTGGTTCTCCTCGTTCAGACTCTTCCGACTTCGTTTACGGCGCGATCGAGGGCCTGGTCCTGAAGCAGTATCATTTTCTGGCTGGCCTCGTACGAACGCATGGCTGACATCATCTCCACCATGGCCCTTGTCAAATCAACATTTGAGCGCTCGAGAAAGCCCTGGTTGATCGCTGCCGCCTCCGCAGGGCGCTCTTGGGCATCCGGACTTTCCGGAACCACGTAGTTGTTTCCGACTTTGACCAGCTTATCCTGCGGCCCAAAGTCGACCAGCCTGATCCGCCCGGCCACCTCGCCGTCGACGGTAACGGTGCCGTCACCGTCTATGAGTATCTCTCCACCGTTGGCCTGGATCGGGCCGTCCTCCCCCAGCAGAAGCCCGCCATCGGCCCTGGCCAGGTGTCCTGAAGCATCGCGAAAGAATGTGCCGTCTCTGGTGTATTGCTGGCCCAAGAGCGTCTGCACGGCAAAGAAACCCGCACCATTGATCGCCAGGTCCAGGGCGTTTCCCGTCTCGGTAAAGTCGCCTTGTGACAAATCCAGAAGTACCTCGCTGAGGTCCATGCCAGAACCCAAGCCGCCGATGGCATCGAAAAGACTGTCCATTCCCCTCCGTGATCCTGAATCCCCCATGATTAGCATCTTCGGGAAGTCGGTAGGGATAGCCATGTCTTGCTTGTAGCCCGTGGTTGAGGCATTCGCCACGTTGTTGGCTACGACTTGCTGCCGTCTGAAGTTGGACACCATCGATGAAGCTGCCGCATATATTCCCCTAATCATGTTTCCTCCTTTCGGGCCCTTTCATAACGAGCCCCAAACGCCTCAAGCGAGTTGGAGGCCCATAGAAGGGGGCCACCCCCTTACTCCCCCGGCCTGGCAAGCGCCAGCTTTGGGGCTCTTTCACAGCGAGCCCCAAACGCCTCAAGCGGGTTCGAGGAGTGTTACAGGGGGACATCCCCCTTTAACCCCCGGTTGTCGGGCAGGCCCATGAACACCCGTATGCGCCATCTGCACTCAGCGTCCCTTGCGCCGAACCCGTCCCCTGGTTACGACCCCCAACCCGAAGGCAGCCAGAACCACGACCCCAACGGTTAAAAGATTGTTATCGGTGAGACTGGTCAGGGAGAAGCCTTTCCTATTCGCTGCAAGCGCCTTGGGGGGAACATAGGGTGGATTCAAGCTAGACATGGTCTGGTCGGTGTCACCTCCCGTCTTCGGCAACTGCGGCGGAGCTTTCTTGGCTTCGACAGGCTCTGGGAAATAACCGGCGACCGTTCTCCGATCGCCCGGCGCCTTGGCCGCCTGGCCGTTAGGCTCCACCGTGACCAGAAAGAGGTTCCAACCAGTGTCAGGTATCTCCGAAGGGAGGACAACCTGCGCCCTCGCCACCTCTGATTTGTCGGTGTTGAATGAACCAACCTGCATGAGCTGGTCGTTCCGGGTATTGATGATCCACCCCGAGTAGACTTCTTCAGAAAGTGGAGGCAGGCCGACAACGCCGATATTCACCTCCCCCTCTTTCATGACTACCTCAGCGAGCCCGGTAGCCTCAGCCGGCCCCCAGTTTGAAAGGCCCGGTAGATAAGTCAGGACGATTTTGATCGGTTTGCCGTTGGCACTTACGTCCTTAGCTAAGGGAGCAAGAAGGCCCATAACTGACACAAGTACTGGCAAACCCCACATCAACGCCGTACGCACCCCTTTTTTCATGCTCTTACTGCCTCCTTACTAGATGAGTATTTTCTTCTTCTGGGAGCCGCCAGCACCCCCTGAATCCCTCCCACATGTTCCTGGAAAGAGGGCACGGCCCCCCCGATCTGCTGTCACCGCGTTGCCCCGGAGAGGAGCCCGACGTTGGCCATGGACCTCTTCAACTTGAGTATGGCTTTGGCGTGAAGCTGGCACACCCTCGACTCAGATACTTCGAACACCCGGCCTATCTCCTTCAGCGTCAGCTCTTCTTGATAGTAGAGTGAAATTAGGTGGCGCTCCCGCTCAGGCAACTCATTGAGCGCATTGATAAGGGCCTCCCTGGTCTCGGCCCGCTCCGCTTCGACAGCAGGATTAGGCGCCTTGTCGTCCTCTATCACGTCATACAGCGGGAGCGCCTGATCATCATTTGACATCCGCACAGTTGCGTCCAAGGGAACGACCACCAGGGAGGCGTCTACCAGGTCCCTTTCATACTGCTCAAGGCTTATGCCCAAGTAATCGGCCACCTCCGCGTCGGCAGGCATCCTGCCGTCACGCTGTTGGAGCAGGTTGATAGCTGCATCTATCTCTTCCATCTTCCGCCGGCTGCCGCGATGCCGGATACCCAGCCGGCGTACCGCGTCTAACACGCTCCCGCGTATCCTCTGAATAGCATAAGTCTCGAACTTAAGCCCTCTCCGGGGATCGAACCTATCGATGGCTTCGATCATTCCAATGGTAGCGTGGCTGACAATATCCTCAGAGTCCAGAAGGATCGGCAGGCCGATAGCCATTCTCCCAATAACGTACTTCACCAGCGGCGCATACATCAGAATTAGCTGCTGCCGCAAGGGCGCATCTTGAGTAGCTTTGTATTGCTCCCATAGTTCGCCGGGATTGCTCGCAGATACCACCAGATCACCTCCCGGTGGAGCGCTTTTCGGCGCGGTTATCTTTACCAGAGCCGGCTGGCGCCGCGCTCTCCAAAGTCACGTCAACCCTGGTGCCCTTAGCCCCATCAACCGTCTCACCCGAGGTCTCAACCGTCACCGCTGATACCACCCAGCTCATCAACCCAACCGCAAAGAGACCAACCGAGGACTTCAGTACAATCCATTCCGGCGCCGAGCCGCTGATGTAACTGATGCTGCCGATGGCGAACGATACGGCAACTGCCAGCACCAGGAAGAGCCTCTGCATCAGAGTAGCCCGCTCCGCCGCAATTCAGCTTGCCTCACCAGGATAAACCTCGTGATACTATCCTGGTCCTTCGTTCCCAAACCGAGAAACCGGCAGCCCGCCTTGAACGGATATGTCTTGCTCCTTGACATATCTTCCAGGACTCTGACTATCATCGCGAAAGCATCAATATCCGGCTGATTCTTACCAAGGGGAAAGCTGATCCTCACAATGGAGCCGGGCTCCAGTCGTGTCTCTGAGGCCAGGAGAAGGCCGGCAGCGCTCAGATTCCGTATGACAACTCTGATTGACTCACCATGTATTTGGCTCTTCTTGATAGCGTCGAGATCGATCTCCGGCCCAGTGGCATGAACATCCTGGCCGGAATGTCCATTCGTGGAGACCAATGTCGTCTGATGGGGTATCACTGCCACATCAAGCCGGACGCTGCTCCTTAGCTGGCTCCGTGACCAGTCGCCGCCTCGCGCGATGTGCAAAACCGGCACCGGACCATATCGGGTAGCCACGACTTGTGAGTCCAGGCAAAGCACGCCCAGGTGGCACCTTATTTCCAGCGCCACGGGCTGCCCGCTAGAAAGCGGAACATGGACCGTCCGGTCAGTGGGCCAGGCGACGATGAGTTCTTCACGAGACAAGTCCTGAATCTGCGTGTTGTACGCAACCATCTCTTCAGACTCGGAGCTTCCACGCTTGACAATCTCGTCGCTCACATGCAGGCTCAGCCTGACCGCCTGTCCGACCTTGAGAAACCTGTCTACATCAATGCCCGTTCTTCTCACGCGAATGCTCCCATCTGCCTCATAGACCCGCCCCGGTACCGGCCTCTTCAGTCGTGATGTTTGTATGCTTGGCCCGGCTTAAGAACGAGTAATTCTCTGCCCGCCCGCTAGTCGCCATCGGACCAGCCTACTGCGCCATCTGCGTGGACGGTGAATTGAGGCGCTACCTCGGAATACGCAAACACAACTAGGTTCGGCAAGGGCCTCTCCGTGAGCCTCTTGAGCGCCAGCCGTACCTTGGACAGACACAAGAGAATTGGCTGGTGTCCAACACCCGCGACCTTCTCCATTTCGTGGGCCAGCTTCTGCAAGAAACGCTGGGTCTGCCCGGGCTCCAGACTTATCGCCGGCCCGTGCTCGCTCTGGTGCAGCCCCTTTGCCAGTAACTGTTGGAGCTGGGGGCTCATGGTTATGACGTAAAGTGTTCCAGAAGCATCGGCATACTGGCTGCAGATAGAGCGGGCCAGCGCTTGGCGGACAAACTCGCTCAAAACATCCGGGTCCTTGGTCGAGCGGGCGAAGTTGCCGATGGTCTCCAGAATGGTCACCAGATCGCGGATCGTAACCCTCTCCCGCAAAAGGTTCTGAAGCACCTTCTGGATATCGCCGATAGTCACCAGGTCGGGCAACAGCTCTTCGACTACCGCCGGGTGGTCGGCTTTGACGTTGTTGATGAGGGTCTGCACGTCCTGCCTGCTCAAGATGGATGGAGCATTCGCCCTGATGACCTCTGTAAGGTGGGTAGTAATTACGGCGGAGGGGTCTACCACAGAATAGCCGAGCATTTCCGCTCGCTCCCTTTCTTCTGCGGCTATCCACGTGGCGGGCAGACCGAAGGTGGGTTCTTTGGTTGCGATACCCTCCAGGGGCTCCTCTGCCACTCCCGAATTCATCGCTAGGAAACGGTTAACACGGACTTCGCCTCTGGCTATCTCCACCCCCCGCAGCTTGATCTCGTACGTGTTCGGCTCCAGTTGGAGGTTGTCTCTGATCCTTATCGTCGGGACCACTATCCCCATGTCCAGAGCGATCTGCCTGCGGATAAGACCAATGCGACTGAGCAGATGCCCGCCCTGTCCTGCATCCACCAGGGGGATCAGGCCATAACCGATCTCCAGTTCCATGGGATCGATTTGAAGCAGCTTCACCACGCTGTCGGGGTCCACCGGAAGCAGCTCTTTGCCTTTGGCCGGCTCCTTCTCCCCTATTTCCGCCGCCTCCATCCGCATGCCCCGACTCAACATATAGGAGATCAACCCTAGCACCGCGCCGATGATGAAGAAGGGCAGCTTGGGCAATCCCGGCACTAAACCCAGGGCAAACAAAACCCCCGATGTAATGGCCAGGGCTCTGGGATTGGCCAACACCTGGCTCGCCAGGTCATGTCCAAGATTGGACTCCGACGCGGCGCGGGTCACGATCAGGCCGGTAGCCGTAGAAATCAGGAGAGCCGGTATCTGGGAGACCAG
>Ga0082335_1004827_pt1 | contig 19615 bp, 13 predicted proteins | sample Subgrocontami58m_FD_72375 | JGI IMG/M metagenome (GOLD analysis project Ga0082335, IMG submission 72375) | Subsurface groundwater microbial communities from S. Glens Falls, New York, USA - GMW37 contaminated, 5.8 m (SPADES assembly) (version 2) ... | reverse complement strand
CGATGCGGACAGCTTTTAGGCGCTCGGCTTTGTTCATTGAGCCCGTCGATACCAAGTTCTTTATATCGATTAAGCCATTTGTAAACAGTTGGTCGGCTAATTCCGTATTTTTGAGAAAGATCAGTAATGCTAAAATGTTCTTTAATGAGGTCGGTTACAAACTGAGTTTTTAATTCCATTTGGTTTATCACTTCCCATGGCATAGGATGATCCTCCTTGCCATTAAGTGTAAACCATGTACCTAGTCTATTTTGTAAACTATGTTACCAGTTTGTACCCTCCCCTAGCCCCTCCCATCTCGAGGGAGGGGAAATCTTATGTTGGTCCAGAGATCCCACCGTCTTTTCTTATCCGCCAAAAATGCACAATCATAAAAATCATAATCAAGAAAGGAAATCCAATGCAGTGAAGGACATAGAATCTTAAAAGTGTCGCCTCCCCAACGAAACGTCCACCTAATAAAGCAAACCGAGCGTCACTCGAAGTTGTGACAAAATTAACATCGCCTAAAGCGAGGAGCGCGGAACCAGGGCCTGATGTTCCAAGGAAAGGAGCTGCCCCAGCCATATTGGAACCAACGGTAATAGCCCAAATGGCTAATTGATCCCAAGGCAGAAGATATCCCGTAAAACTCAAAAGCATGGTCAGAACCAAGAGAACGACACCGACCGACCAATTGAATTCTCTAGGTGGTTTATAAGAGCCCGTCATAAAGACACGGAACATATGCAACCAGACCGTAATAACCATCAAATGCGCGCCCCAGCGGTGAATCTCTCTCATAATTCCTAAAGGAACTTGTTCCTTTAGATCCATAATATCGCCGTAGGCATATTCAACCGTGGGCCGATAATAAAACATTAAAAGAATTCCCGTAATAGTCAAAACAAGGAAAATAAAGAAAGAAAGCCCTCCCATGCACCAGGTATATTTTACTTTGACGGCATGCTTAGGCAAACGCACAGGATGAAGATGCAAGAAAACATTATTCAAAACAACCATCATCCGTTGACGGCGAGTTCGTGGGACACCTGTGCGGAAAATGGACCTCCCTACCGCTGTTTCTATAAATTTTTCAAATAAATTTTTCTTTGGACTGCCCTCTTCAGCCATTGATTAACCTCCCCATTAAACTACCAAATAAGATTCCGCGTCGTTCCATTCCCCTTTTTCCTGCTGAAATTTTTTGGTCTTATCCACAATCATCTGACCATCATCTCCTAGGGCGATTTTAAATCGTTCTAATGGACGCGGCGCCGGCCCTTCAAAATTGATGCCTGTTTTATAAAATCCGCTCCCATGGCAAGGACACTTAAATTTACTTTCATTCTCAAGCCAGTTGGGAGTACAGCCTAAATGAGTGCAGACGGTGGATAAAGCGTAAATTTTTTCTGAGTCACGAACAATCCACGTCGCGTGCTTGTTTTTAAAACGCTCGGAAACTTGTCCCGCCTCATATTCATCAGGAAAACCCGCCAGAAAGGTTTGCTTAGGTTCAAAGAGAACATTGGGGAACAAAAAGCGCATGACCATGATTCCATATCCAGCCACAATCGCCGCGAAAGCCACCCAGCCAATCGTTAGCCATTTGATAAATGTCCGTCGATCCATGGATTCCAAATTGTTATTTGTTTCATTCATATTTTTTACCCCGTTAGAGAACGACGTTCTTTAGCGGGGTTTACCTTTAAGAATTTCGAGGGCCGCGGAACGCGCCTTCATGCTTAAATCTTGACGAGATAATTTTTGTAATTTTTCTTTTAATTCAGCCGTATCCATAACGCCGGCGGCTTCAATAGCCATCAAAATAATTTGCGTCTGCTCTTCTCGATCGACTTCTTTAAATTGCGATAAATAATTTCTATCTAATAATAAAGCAATAATATCTTTTCCTGTCGCGTCCCCTAGCTTGGCTAACGATAAAGCGGCCCCCCATTGGACATTAGGTTCGGAATCATTCAAAGACTGTTTCAATTGAGCAAGTGAATCTGAATTCCCAATATTGCCTAAGGCCGCAACTGCCGCTGAACGTATACGGGGATCATGCGCTTGCAGGTAAGGATAAAGGGTTGCGCTTGCCCTTGTATCTTTGAGCATCCCCAAAGCGTAAATAATCGCGTAAAGATTTTCTTCTCGTTCTTTTTTAAGATTCTCCGTTAAAACGTTTAAAAATTGACGATTGCCTGTCCTTCCCATGGCGAGGGCTAAATATTGACGCACACGAGAATCATCTTGGCTAGAATCACGAAAGGCTTGGGCTAAGGCCTCCACGAATCTGTTTTCCGTCGGGATAACTTTTGGATTCGCTAAAATTTTGGATAATTCAAAAGCCGCCTGCCAGCGTTTGGTGGATCCTCCCGTTTTAATATCTTCTAAAAAATCGTAAACCGTATGCTCTTCTTTGGTTAAAAGATGCACCGCGGTAAAAAGAAGAAGACAAAAAACGGCAATAAGAAAAGGAATAACAAAGAACGAATGAACAATGATTCCGAAAAAAGATTTTTCTTCAGCTTTTTCTAGTTCTTTTTGTTCCTCTAAATTATCCATATATCTTCCCAAAAATCAAATAAAGATTAAGAAATTTTGAATATCACTCGATACCTGCCGCCTGAATTAATCCAATTCCCAGGCTAATACATGTTCGATGCCTTCTTTATTTCCAAAAGAGACATCATCAAGACTGATCACCCGTTTAGGATAATTGTCTTTAATCGCCTCTAAAGAAGAAAATTCTCGTTGAGTTACTTTAGGAGAATTTAACGCATATGTCACCTGAACATATTCCCGCTCGTTGTCCTTCTCTAGAATGAAGTCCACTTCTCCTTTATCTAATGTCCCCACGTAAACTTTATACCCTTTGCCTCGGTAGTAAAGATAAACAGCATTTTCTAGATGCCTCTGAAGTCCAGCCTCAAACCCTGAACTTAAAAAATTGCGGAAAGAAAAATCATTTAAATAGTACTTCTTACTTCCCGAAAGAAGCGCTTTGCCCTTAATATCAAAACGATCCGCTTCGTGCACCAAAAAACATTGACACAGATACTGTACGTAACTAGAAATCGTCTCGTAATTGGTTTTCTGCCGGTGAGAACTTAAGTAATTGACAATCGAGTTTACCGAAAAAAGGTTGCCCACATTGTCCACCAAAAAAGAGAACACATGCTCTAATAAAACCGCATCCTTAATTTGAAAACGCTCGACAATATCTTTAAGTAAAATTGTATCTTTAAGGGAACTGATGTAATGGCGTTTTGTTTCTTCTTCCTTTAAATGAAAAAGTTCGGGCAGGCCTCCGCTTTGTAAATAAGCGAGATAATTTTTGCGGTTACATTCAAGCCCCAGATAATCTATAAATTCTAGGAATGAAAAAGGCAAGACTTCAAAACTTAAACTACGGCCGCTTAAAAGGGTGGCGAGCTCACCTGAGAGCATTGTTGAATTTGATCCCGTGATAAAAACTTCGTACTCTTCTTTAAAATTTTGGGATAAGGAATTTACGATTCTCTCCCAGCCGGAGATTTCCTGTACCTCATCTAAAAAAATATACCGTTTCCCTTTGACTTTTAATTGATTGTACGTATATGTTAAGAGCCTTTGAAGATCTTGGTGGGTTTTAATGACATCGAACTCCACAAACTCTTTATTCAGATAAAAAATATTTTTTGGCTTAACCCCTGCCTCAAGCATCTGCCCCATGATTTGACGCAAAAGATAGCTTTTTCCCACCCGTCTTTGCCCAATGATGACCTTAACCAAACGATTCCCGAGATAAGGTTTGAGCCTTTCAAGATAGCCCTTACGCTTATAACCCGCGGGCACTGTCTTTTTTTGATGCCAAAGATTGTACTTTTCGAGGTTTTTAAATATTTCAATCATATCTTAAAAATAGCATAAATTATAAATATTTTCAAGTGTATTTTAAATATTTTAATCCCGTCTTTTTCGCGTTTTTTGTCCAAAATTTTAATCAAGCTTCCCGCCATCTTTGATGAACACTCCACCGCCATCTTCCACGCGTAAAGCATAATCCGCGAAATTAAGGTCCAACGATCCTTGAGATGAAATTGTTAAAACTACCCCTGCCTTGACAAGCACATTAGCAGAAGCCGCGGAGGAACCGGTTATGGTGCAATTCTCGGTAACAACCCAATCTCCCGAAGCAGGAATATTACAAGCGCTTGGGAATTTCGCGGGATCTATCGGACTCGTATTCGCTTGATACTCCTGAAGATTAGTGAAGCCATCTCCATCGGAATCGATCGAGGCGTCACCCGCGTTTAAAGGATCCAAACCGTATTGGGCTTCCCACGTGTCTGGCATCTGATCGTTATCATCGTCATCATCAAAATAATTTCCACTCCCATCATTGACCGGATAATCCACATCAATACCGGTAGGTTCCGGCTCTGTTACGTCAACGTAAAGAGTGAGATTGCTACCCTGAGTCGTACAGCCGTTACAACTGACGACATACTCTAAAATATCATCTTTGGGATCATCATTTTTGTAACAATAAAAAGGAGGAGTTTGATATAAATTACACGGTGTCTGTACTGGATCATTAATAGTGACCTTAGCGGTGGTTGATCCAAAATAGTACTCTTTTGCACCGTTCCACCAATCATTGACACGATACCGAACATCGTAAGCGGTATCTCCTGTGTCGGTAATCTCAAGCAGAACAATATTATTTCCCGCCTGATCTGCTTGAGTATCACGATATTGGCTAAAATTCACAGGGTTTTGATTGAGAGGCAAAACATAATCCGACTTGGAAGGCGCAACCCAATGCTGAAGAAAATCACCGATTACATAGAACCCCTTAAATAGAGAATCTTCGTCATAAACAAAATAGTGACTCGGATCCGCAACAAAATGCTCCAAAGTGGCGTTAAAGATCGTTTTCATGGCAGGCTGTCCCTGGAGAAGTCCCGCAACAGGAAGTTTCAAATCACCATCCTGCCATTTCCTTCGGGCAATGGCCGTAACCTGGTAGCCCCCTTTGGCCTTGTTTAGATCGACATAAAAAAAATACTGAAACCAATTAACAAACTTTTCTATAAAACCAGCGGATCGGAATGTAGAATCCCAATCTCCAAGGAGAACTAATGCCCTAAGGGTTACCCAGGAATAATTCCCATCGTAACCGGCGGAATGGGAATCGGTTTCATCGACATTTGTTGCTTTATATCCTTTTTCCAGGAGAAGGGCTTGACTCGTAAACCAACGGTTAAATCCGTTACCGCTCACCGCTTCGGCAGGGCTTCCATAAAAAATCTCATCTCTTAAGTCGTTCAACATCCCTCGATCCAGGTCATCCATGAGGGCATCGAGGTCGGACTCCGGGACGGTGTACCCCAACTGATCGTAAGCCTTATTCAAAGCATGTAGGGCCAACAAGCCGAATACATCCTGGTTCGGGGCGTGCCCTCGCCCGCCATTCGCCAAATAGTAAGCGGCCTTCGTGATGAGATAAGAGTACGCTTGATTCCGAAGATCATCGGCCACACCATCTCCACCAATGACAATCAAATCATCGACTCGATCGAGAAAATTCGGATCCTTCGCGAGCAGATTGATTGCCATCGCTGCGGCATAATAAGTGAAACCCGAAACAGACATCCCACTTCCGTAAGGAGGATCATTTTTGCAACGATTCTCTTTCACGGTACGCTCATTCTTTTCCCCATCACAATCCACATCGTTGTAATCGACCCCTTGCCAACCAACTTCGCTGATAGCCCCAGTATCCCCTTGAGCACGACGGAGATAGTCGAGACCAAACAGAACCCGATTCAACAGATTGCTGTTCAGATAATAAGCGCTTCTCGATTCCTGATAGAGAAAAGCTAGTGTGTAGACCGCCTCCTGGTTTCTTTGATTGAGTTCCGATCGAAATTGACCTTTATTGTAGAAGTCAGTCTGGTACCTCTGTTGATCTGACGGACAGAGACCATCAGCGGAATAAACGCGCTGATCACAGGCGATATCTTGAACACGGCTGTCCATGTACTCAACGAGAAGACAGCGGACATACTCTGAATCATCTGAAGGATCTGCGGGGTTCTGCGAACAGCCGGATGCTATTGTCTTTTTAACGGTAGTAGGATCGTAACCAGCCGTATCTTCACTCGGTTGACACTCTGCAACCAAAAAAAATGAAAAAAATGCGATAACAAAAGAAGCTATCTTTACGCTCTCTCTCATCTTCAATTGCACCTCCCAATACAAATGTCTCCATCGGGAATAATATTGCCCGTCAACCGAATATCACCTGAAACGTCGAGAGGCGCATTAGGATTCGTCGTTCCAATCCCGATGTTACCATCAGAAGTAATACGCATGCGTTCAACACCTTGATTAGTTCCCAAAGAAAGTGCCTGCCCAATTTTAGTATAAATTGATGCAACTTTTGCGGCCGCTGCACCAATAACCACATCAGCATCCCCGCTATCGCTTCGAAAATGAGCAATATCATTTACGCCAGATGGGACAACAACATGCAGCCCCGTGTCAGGACTCGTCGTCCCAATCCCGACATTGCCGCCATTTGGATTAAGTGATAAAGAATACTTTTGGCTTAAATCACCGGCATCCGTGGCCTGTATCCAAGTGCCCCAAACGCCAATACCCATATCAAGAACAGTATTGTAAAAAGTGGATCCTCTTATGCGAAATCCACCGATTGCGGCTGAACCAGCAGTAGCTATTCCATCCACTGTAGTTTTTGATTCTAATCTCATGTCAGGCTCCGTCGTTCCAATCCCAACGTTACCACCACCACTAATAGTCACTAGGTTTATAGATTCCCACTCATTTCCAGTCCTAAACTGAAATCCACCTCCACTATTTAAAAATCCAAGATAATGACTCCCATCATGGCTTATTTGAAGGTTCGATTCTAAACCTGTTAATACAAGACTTTGCCCTATTGTGCCTAAATCGCCCCTAATCGTGCCTCCGAACACACTTAATTTTTGTGAAGGCTCGCTTATTCCAATCCCAACATTACCTTGATCAAAATAAATTCCAGACCCATCTGCTGAAGACTTCCACTGACTAAGGATATTAGTAAGTCCTGAGCCATCTCCTTGGAAACGGACGGCCTTTACTAATCCTGCCACCTCCAAATCATTTAATACTTTCCCACTCCCTGAGGTCAGCAGGCCATTAACGATCAAATCTCCTAAAATCGTATCACCGCCGGCCGTATCAACATATTGTCCGTCAGCCTTAGTCACTGTTAAAACTTCTTCCTCACCAACAAAAATTTTATCCGACGCGTGAATCTCCCCCAAAACATCTAAAGTCGTTTGCGGAGTGTTAGTTCCAATTCCAACGTTTCCATTGACCGTATCCGTGTAAATTAAATCTTGCGGGGATTTTTCCTGATCGTCGGGATTCGGCACAAACGCGACTCCTTTTGTCACTTGACTGAGCATCACGCCGTCTAAACTGATTCCTGTGGCGGTTGAGACAATTTCTAATTCTACTTTCAAATATTGCGCTGAACTATTAATCGCTGTCGTCTTAAACGTCACAAACTTCCACTGAGTATCGACAAGTGACGTCGTCTTCTCTTGTTTGGCGACTCCGTCATCGATAGAAAATTTTACGCTATCCCCTGAGCTTCCCTTAATCCAGGCGCCTAACGTTACCGTTGATCCCTCTAATCCCTTCCAGTCCCGAATATCTTGAGTGAATTTGACCGGCCCGCTTAAACTTAAACTCACTGATCCTACTTTCACCGACAAAGGATCATTCAAAAGGCTCACCTTACTTACATCCGTAATTGTCCACTCCCCCGGAAGTCCCTGCGCTTGGTCAATACTCTCAAACGACCCATTTCGCACCAAATTGTGAAAGGTAAAATATTCCCGCGCCACAGGCGTCGGCGTCTGGGCGTGGGCGGAACTCCCTTGGAGAAAAGAGCTGTTAGAATAAAAAAGAAATTAAAAATACTAATACAAAATTTGAAAAACTTTTTCATCGAAAATCCTCCTGTTTTTTTATTAAATTCCCTTACTCCATAAATCCTTACAAAATTTAGACACCGGAACAATTTCTATATCCTTAATTCTTCTAGGGGAAGAATCCATCGAAACAACGATTCTTTTTTTTAATTTCATCTCCTCGGATAAAGCCTTAAGTCCCGTTAAATGACGTTCTGCGACACGCTCAGTCCCTTTGACCTCAATGGCCACTTCATCTCCAATTAAGAAATCCACTTCATACCCTGACTTAGACCGCCAAAAAGACAACGGACGGCTATCTAATCGATACGATAAGCAAGCGCGGATTTCTGTAAAAATAAAATGCTCCAAGGCCTTGCCAAATAACTCTGTCTTAGGCTTTATCCCCCGACGGCCAGCTAAATAATTCTCCACACCTACATCAAAAAAATAAAATTTGGCCGTCGTAATAGCCTTTCTTTTTCTAGATTTTGTAAATGGCTCCAAGAGATATCCAAGAAGCGTATCTTGAAGAATCGTAAAATATTCCGCAACCGTCCTTGACGGGACAGCCGCATCGCTGGCGACAGAAGCGAAGTTCAATAACTCCGCGTTAAAAAGAGACGCCGTCTGCAAAAACCTAGAAAAATTTTCAATCTTACGCGCTAATCCTTCTGCCTGAATCTCCTCTTTAAGATATGTCCCCACGTAACTAGCCAAATCCCGTTCAGGATCAGGAGAATCATAGATCGAAGGAAGCGCGCCAAAGTTAAGAATCCGTAAAAGATCGTACTGCGGAATCTCCGCTGTCACCAAAGGAAACAGATACTGTGTCCAGGCCCGGCCGCCCAACAAATTTATTCCTCCACGCATCAATTTCCTCGGGCTGCTCCCAGTTAAAATAAAGCGAAATTTTTTTTCTTCGATTAAATATTGAACCTCATCCAAAAGATGAGGGAGTTTTTGAATTTCATCGATAATGATGGGCTGAGGACATTGTTCCCCTAAGGCCAACAGTTCTTCCCGAATCATTTGCGGACGCTGACTAAGCTTAAAAAACACATCCGCCAGAAGAAGATTATAAAAAGGACTTTTTGGAAAAATCTTTTTTAAAAGAAAGGTCTTTCCTGTCTGTCGAGGGCCAAAAAGGAAAAGACTCTTTCGCTGGCTATCCTTAACTAAAGGGATAATCCGCTGGTAAGCGGCCATAATTTTTGCTCCTTTATTATGCTATCTATCATGATATATAGCATAATAGTCGCCGATTGTCAAACAGTTCAATAGAAACGGTATTAATCAAGCTTCCCGCCATCTTTGATGAATACTCCCCCGCCGTCTTCCACGCGCAAAGCATAATCCACAAAATTAAGGTCCAACGATCCTTGAGATGAAATCGTTAAAACCACCCCTGCCTTGACAAGCACATTAGCAGAAGCCGCGGAGGAACCGGTTATGGTGCAATTCTCACTCACAACCCAATCTCCCGAAGCAGGGATAGTACAAGCGTTTGGCAAACTGGCGGGATCTATCGGACTCGTATTCGCTTGATACTCCTGAAGATTAGCGAAGCCATCTCCATCGGAATCGATCGATGCGTCACCCGCGTTTAAAGGATCCAAACCGTATTGGGCTTCCCATCCATCCGACATGCCATCATCATCGCTATCCGGATCATTTTGATCGGTTCCATGCCCAACTTCATCCGAATCGCTTAAACCATCTCCGTCATCATCTTCTGGAGCGGGAGGTTCCCCTTCCCCTTGGGTGTGGGTATCACCATCTTCACAAACCTGTTCTTCGTGCTGGCCAATAGCGAGGTAAATATCACCGAAATTGCCAAAACGAAAAGCGCCGCCAGTTTCTTTATCTTGTCCCGAAATTAGTAAAACTTTTTCTCCAAAACTACTTTTATTGGAGTAAGCGACATAAATATTATCGGAACCATCATCTTTGTATGAAATCAAATCTTCTGCGTTATCGCTGATCTCAGTGCTATTACGTACATCCAAAACAAAATACTTGTGATCTGAAGAACCAAAATCCCCCTTCCAGGAACCATCCGATGTGAAACTGTTCCCTGAAGAGAGGGCTACAAAAACCTGGCCTGTCTCGGAATCATCAAATCGAATTTGGATTAAATCCTTTCCTCCACTACCATTCACATTGCCGAGTAAATATTCACTATTGGAACATCCCCACTCCGTCAACCATGTCCCTTCATCTCCATTGGATCCGTTTTCAACGCGCCATTTAAGTTTGTAACCTCCCGTTTCACAGGGAGTTGTCGTGTCCGACGTGTTGTATCCCCTCACCAAATCGACATTCCCATCCCCCGTAACATCCCCTACTAAAAAAATATCATCAATGGAAGATCCAAAATCGTCATCCAGGTTTTGGCAACTATTGAACTGAGTCCCTGTGGAAAGGCATTTATACCAGACAACATTCCCTCCCCCTCCATCCTTGGCAATAATCAAATCCTCTTTGGCGTCGTTATTGATATTCCCAAGAAAATAAAGCCCCGCTTGATCCGCTTCTAACCAGGTTTCTTGAGAATTCCAACGTCCATCCCCTTTGGCTGTCCAAACTTTAGCACGAAAACTGCTAGCATCTAAATATCCGATGAAAACCATATCGTCCCAACCATCCCCATTGACATCCCCTTGAAGCCAACGCTCTTGGTTATCCACACTCCCTTCATTAGTAACAACAGGATCAGCATAGCCTGATCCCATATCCACCCGATCTAAAAGATTTAATATGTGATTCCCATCTAAATAATAGGCGTGAAAATCAAAAGACTCCCCGTCTGGATCCGCAAGAATCATCATTTCCTTGACGGGGGTATCGGAATAATCTTTGACAACCTGTATGTCACAATTTTGAACTTCGTTTGGATAGCGAAAGGAACCATCTGGATCTTTAATATAAAGACCTTCGGCGTAGGGATCTTTATCTACGTTATCATACTCGACTTCCAGATGAAGATGATAAAAAGTACTATTCGTCTCATAACGATCACATCTATCATTGAGTTCTGTATAATCATCAAAGTCTCCATCCCCATTAAAGTCTTCATAAAAGACATCGCTCCCTTTCGTGGTTCCTGAATTACTCGAATAGCCCAAAAGAGCGCCCGCTTCTACCTTGTCACCATTGGATATTAAAATATTGGGAGTCATATGGGCATGAGTGACGTCCCAATGGCCATTGGTGATCCGTACATAATTTCCATAGCCATCGCAGTCCAAAGCATCTTTTCCATCCGCTTTCCCTTCCTCAACTTGGGCAGTCCCAGAAATAACCGCATAAATCCGTTCATTTGTGCTGTCGTAATCGATTCCTTGACAACTTGCCTCCTTGCAATCGCCTGCATGGGCAGCAAAATCGTGCGTTATTTTACTCTCATGATCGCTCTCAAATGGATAAACCAAAATCTGTTCTGCTATTAAATGAGAAGGCCACAGAAGTAAGACAAAAACAATAACCATTGGAATACCTGTTTTATTCTTCAATTGCACCTCCCAATACAAATGTCGCCATCGGGAATAATATTGCCCGTCAACCGAATATCACCTGAAACGTCGAGTTTATACTGAGCATCCGTCCTCCCAATCCCGACGTTGCCTGATGATGATGGGTTTAGCAATAACGCCCCATTTCCAGCAGTATTGCTTTGTATCACCGCACCGATAAGCTGAATGCTTGCCGTATTATCGTTCCCTGCCGCACCTATCAATAATGATGCATTACCAGGGATAGCGGGATTCTGTGAAATAATCATTCTCGGATTGTTGCCATACACTTCTAAATTTACCGTCGGACTCGTAGTCCCAATCCCGACGTTGCCGTTTGATTTTACAGTCATTAAAGTTTCATTACCACCGTCATTAAATCCAAAATTAAGCCTGGAAAAATGTTCAGCAGTGGTATCTCGATACACACTAATTATTCCTGAGGAGTTCCCAGTCCCATCTGGAGATAACGCTATTTTTGCCTGATTAGAATTGTATCCACTGCCTCCAATAAAAAAAGTACCTGTATTTGTCAACGGACTACCACCAATCTGTAATGCATGCATCGGATTCGTCGTCCCAATCCCGACGTTGCCGTTTGATTTTACAGTCATTAAAGTTTCTCCAACGTCATTAAATCCAAAATTAAGTCTGGAAAAATGTTCAGCAGTGGTATCTCGATACACACTAATTATTCCGGAGGAGTTTCCAGTACCATCTGGGGATAAGGCGATTTTTGCTTGATTAGAATCGTATCCACTGCCTCCAATAAAAAGAGTGCCGATATTCGTCGATGGATTATTATTACCAGCAATTTCTAATTTATGTATTGGCTCCGTCGTCCCAATCCCAACATTGCCAGACCGATTAATTATCATTTTAGTAGTGTACCCATTATTGATAAGCGACCTAAAACTGAGATTATTCGCATCGAAAAACGCATCACCAGGGTAGTCTGGATTGCTAGAGCCATACATTTGAATGCCGGCATCCCAAATATACGAGTCCCTGCCATTACCGCTATACAGACTTAATCCTCCAGCTGAAGAGCCACTGGAAATAAGAAAAGTTTTTATATCTCCATTCACAATCAGATCCCCTAGGATAGTGTCCCCTGCCTTCTTGACATACGCTCCTTCCGCTTCTGTTTTGGTTAACAAGGGAAACATCTCGGAGATAACTTGTCCTGCGGCAGACACATTCCCCGTCACCGTCAAGTTCCCAGTCAAGGTCTCATCTTGGTCATTGTTTAAATACACCTCATCCGCAACGGTCTTGGTTAAAAGTTCTTCTTGCTGTTCTGATTCTCCCTGATACACCTTGCCTGAAGCTCGAATATCACCCAAAACATCTAAAGCTGTTTGCGGAGTGTTGGTCCCAATTCCAACATTACCGCTCACTGTATCCGTGTAAATTAAATCTTGCGGGGATTTTTCTTGATCGTCGGGATTCGGCACAAACGCGACTCCCTTCGTCACTTGACTAAGCATCACGCCGTCTAAACTGATTCCTGTCGCCGTTGAGACTACTTCCACTTCTATTTTCAAAGATTGCGCTGAAGCATTAATCGCTGTCGTCTTAAACGTCACAAACTTCCACTGAGCGTCAGTTAAAGACACAGCCTTCTCTTGCCGATTGACGCCATCATCCACGTAAAATTTAAGATTATCCCCTGAACTTCCCTTAATCCACGCCCCTAACGTTACATTGGATGCCTCCAATCCCTTCCAATCCCGAATCTCTTGAGTGAACTTCACCGGCCCGCTTAAATTTAAACTCACTGCTCCTACCTTCACCTGCGAAGGATCGCTCAACAAACTCACCTGATTTGGATCCGTAATTCCCCATTCTGCGGGAATCCCTTGCGTCTGATCAAAACTCTCAAATGACCCGTTCCTGACCAAATTGTGAAAGGTGAAATATTCCCGCGCAATAGGCGTTTGGGCGAAAGTTAATTCTATCCTTAAGAAAACAATATTAAAAACTAAAAACACAAAACTTAATACCCTTAAAATCATCTCTTTGCGCATGTATTTATCCTCCTATTTAATTTTTAATCTAGCCAATCAATGCCATAAGCTCATCGGCTAGGGTGAGAATCTCTTTTTTCGATTAGAATTGTATTTTTTGAATTCATATATATACCTACGTATGGTATCTTAACGATATAATAATATACTATTTACTCAAAATGTTAAATTTTAAGAAATTTTAATCAAGCTTCCCGCCATCTTTGATGAACACTCCACTACCGTCCTTAACTTTCAAATATTGATTCACAAAATCGATATTGATGGCTCCCTTGTCTCCAACAGTAAGAACGGCGTTATTTTGAACAGTCAAATTCCCAGGAGCGCTTAGAGATTCGTTGACCGTACAGCTTTCGCTTAAAACCCAATCCCCTGTTTCGGGGAATCCACAAGGAAGCGCGGGAGCTGGCGGAGGGGTGTAATTGAATTTCCATTTCATGCCGCTTGCGATCGTCACATCGGGGCTCGTGTAAAGAAGTGTCGTCCCATCGGTATCGTAAATATTAAACCGACCTGTCTGGATGAAACCCTTGTTCGCATCCATCGCCAGTCGAATTTTATTGGGCCCCTCGGATCGTTCCGTTCCACCCCAAATCTCCCCATCCGCATTTAAGGTAAATAAAACCTTCTTCTGAAGCCAGGTGGCAAACAATTTATTTCTATTTTTTGATTCTGTTGGGGATGCGGCATACAATACTCCGCGCAACGCTGTTCCATCTGTCACCAGACCCGCGCTCACTATATAATCGTCTAACTCGTCATTTGCCTCTGTTTCAGCTTCGAGATTGTTGAATAAGAGCGACTCTTGTGGAAATGAAGAAGGATCTGTTGTTAGACTTGAATAGATGGCTGCCTCATTTTGTTGAGATACCATCAGATAATAATCTTGTCCACTCCAATGAAATCGTTTCACATCATTCACGGAATGCATCTTGTTGAAAGAAACAGCCCCCTCTTCCGTAAAATTTTTCATATCGCTACTGTGTCCTCGATAGTCACTCCCGCCTAATCCTTCCGGTCCCCAATAATACCAATACTGTCCCCGATCGTAGAGCAATCCATTTTGATTATTAATGTAAGCATTATTCCAATCTCCGCTATGGTAATTATCCACAGTGATCAAACTATTAGTGCCATATGGATCTCCCGCATTGCTCGGATTCCAGCTGAATCCATCAGAACTGGTGGCATACGCCGGACGATTATACGCTGCGTCACCTGCATTCTTATCCCATGCTGCAGTGTAGGCCATGGCGAATACTCCATCATCAGCACGTGTCAAAGAGGGATTATTGACGTGATGAAATTGTCCTTCAGAAATAATGGCTCTGCGTTCTTCCTGAGAGATTGTTTGGAAATCCTTCTCTGCAACAGTCATATAGATACGATCATGTGATGAATCACAGGTAGATCCAGAGACTGTGTCTTGACCGCCATAATATAAATACCAACGTTGTTCATTTTCAACCCATTGTGTTTGATGAGAATAAATGTTCGGTTTTGCTGAACAGGTGGATGTTTGGAGGGGCAAACGATAATCGTAATTCCAGTTAGAAATTTTGTTGGGATTGAAGGCGTCGGCGCCGACATTTTCAATAAGATTAACCCCTTCATCCGCGCCAAGGCCTAAAAACTGCAAGGTTTCAAATCCTTCATCGTAACCCGCCGCAACTTCCCCCAATTGGAAATAATATTTCCCATTGTCATCGGTGCCAAGGACCTCCGCTCGCACAGTAATTCCTTTTGCATTGTACGTTTGAGGAAAGGCCAATATGATCCAATCGGATTTTGGGTTAGGGAAATCTTCTCCTTCCTTTTCTTCTGGAGTTTTAGGATCGTCTGGAATGAAATCTTTATAAAAGGTTTCCCACTTAGACCCGTCAGAATAATCGATAGTGAATCGAACGGGAAAAGACAGAGCACTGCCATTAGAATAGCGAGGATAAAGTTTAACGAAATTGGTATTGTGGTAGGTGTCAAACTGAAATACAATCCGCTGTGGCTTGTCTGTTGCCGTGGACTGACGCTCGGAGCTCCATTGGGTATTGACATCTCCATCAAAAAGTTTGGAAGCTTCCCATCCAGCAAGTTGAGTGGAAGTCTCATACGATGCCACCGGCCATGTAGTGCTCGCGCCAATAGCTTGTGCGCAGAAAACGAACATCACGCCCATCAACACTAGAACAAAAACATTGGCAAGTATTTTGATCTTCATCTCAATTGCACCTCCCAATACAAATGTCGCCGTCCGTGTAGATCTTCATCTTAAGTTTTTGATTCGAATAATCATAAATTCCAAATCCTGATCCAGAACCCACATTGGGCCCCATGGCCCATTCATTTTGCGCATCACTGATCATGTAAATAGCGTTGCTATTCCCCTTGGGATGGATCGTTAAAAGCCCTTGAGTATTTGTTGTCCCAATCCCGACGTTGCCCCCTGCAGCTACGTGAAATCGTACATTCCCAAAACCAGATCCATATTCAGGACTACCATCTCCGGCATCTTCTCTTATTTGAAACGCTGTCCCGCTATCTTCCCCTCCTATTGACCAATTCTTTTGATCACGATTACGGAAAAGAATAAGCGGGCCGTTTTGGCCTCCACCATCTCCCCTTGTTCGTAAAACTAAAAGATGCCCCCATGCATTATTTCCTGCATCATTAATCTCAACCGGAGCAGAATTAATACCTCCTCCGGCAACCGTTAATTTTTTATTGGGATCACTTGTCCCTATGCCCACATTCCCATTCCCATTAAAACTCATCAAATTTGATCCGGAAGCATTCTGAATGAAAAGCCTCTCTGAAGAGCCTCCCGCGCTTTTGCTAAACTGTATCACCGAATACCCTCCCGCATCGGCATTGCCTGAACGCAGTTCTAAAAAAGCATGACGATCATTGACTGCATCATTGGCATGAACCAAAATCCCCGCATCGCCATCATTACCGTACAATTCTAATCTCGTCCCAAACAAAGGACGGCTGGAAAGAAACATGGCATTCATTTCACCCTTTTCATCGTTTCGATTAAACTGCCAGGAACCTTGATACCGGCCACTTAAAAATTTCATTGAATCTTCATCGTCATCTGTCATGATCGTGTAAAGAAAAGCTGCCGGATTATCTGTAAATTCTCCAAGGGCAATATTGGTTTGACTTCTTCCTCCTGGCGCATGAAACCAGCCATATCCATTGGCCACGTCAAGGCTCGTTTTAGGATCGACTGTCCCAATCCCGACGTTGCCTTGATTAAAATAAATTCCCGTGCCATCTGCTGACGATTTCCAGTGCTCAAGGATATTTGTTAATCCTGAGCCGTCGCCTTCAAATCTCTCGGCCTTGACTAATCCTGCCACCTCTAAGTCATTTAATATTTTACCTGCCCCTGAGGTCAACAAACCATTCACCGTTAAATTTTTTGTAATCGTCTCGTCTTGGTCATTGTTTAAATACAAATCATCCGCGGCGGTCTTGGTTAAAAGCTCTTCCTGCTGTTCTGATTCTCCCTGATACACTTTACCCGAAGCCCTGATATCTCCCGCGACATCTAAGGTCTTCTGCGGCTGGCTTGTCCCAATCCCAACGTTACCGTTCACCGTATCCGTGTAAATTAAATTTAGCGGGGATTTTTCTTGATCGTCGGGATTAGGAACAAACGCGACTCCCTTCGTCACTTGACTAAGCATCACGCCGTCTAAACTGATTCCACTAGCCGTTGAGACGATTTCTAATTCTACTTTCAAATATTGCGCTGAACCGTTAATCGCTGTGGCTGGCTTAAACGTCACAAACTTCCACTGAGCGTCAGTTAAAGACACAGCCTTCTCTTGCCGATTGACGCCATCATCCACGTAAAATTTAAGACTATCCCCTGAACTTCCCTTAATCCACGCCCCCAACGTTACATTGGATGCCTCCAATCCCTTCCAATCCCGAATCTCTTGAGTGAACTTCACCGGCTCGCTTAAATTTAAACTCACTGCCCCGACCTTCACCTGTAACGGATCACTTAAAAGACTCACCTTACTTGTATCCGTAATCGTCCACTCCGCCGGAATCCCTTGCGTCTGATCAAAACTCTCAAACGACCCATTCCTCACTAAATTGTAAAAGGTGAAATATTTCCGCGCAATAGGCGTCTGGGCAAGGGCAGAATTCCCTTGAAAGAAAAGAGCTGTTAAAATAAAAAAGAAACTAAAAATAATGACACAAAATTTGAAAAATTTTTTCATCAAAAATCCTCCTGTTTTTTATCCCATTCATTTTGTAAAATTATTTTCCACCGCTTCATCCGTTAAGATGACAACATGATTTTCTCCATCCACCTCAAGAACCCCAGGACCTAAATTAAAAAATTTTGCTTGAGCGTTTTGGACCAGTTTCAAAACACCTTTTTTAAGAGAAGAGACCATCGCTCGATGGCGGGCTAAAATACCAAAAGATCCCGCATCTCCGGGAGCCACCAGGGATTCAATTTCTCCGTCAAAGACTTGACCATTTGGGGTAATGATAGAAAGATGATAGGTCTTCATGTTCAAATATCTTGCCCTTTTTCCACGACATCGGAGATATCTCCAACCATGTAAAAGGCCTGTTCGGGGACATCATCGTGCTTTCCTTCAATAATTTCCTTAAAAGAGCTGATGGTATCCTCTAAAGGAACAGTGCGGCCTCTTCTCCCGGTAAATTGTTCGGCCACATGAAAGGGCTGAGATAAAAACTTTTGAATCTTGCGCGCGCGCGTGACGATCAAACGATCTTCCTCGGAAAGCTCGTCCATCCCTAAAATGGCAATAATATCCTGCAACTCTTTATACCTTTGCAAAGTCTCGACAACCGTTTTAGCAACTTGGTAATGTTCTTTGCCTATGATTTGGGGACTTAAAATCGTCGATGTGGAACTTAACGGATCAACCGCCGGATAAATACCTAACCCGGCAATAGATCTCGACAACTCCGTTGTCGCGTCCAAATGGGCAAAGGTCGTCGCTGGCGCGGGATCGGTATAATCATCGGCCGGGACATAAATAGCTTGAATAGAAGTAATGGATCCCGTTTTTGTGGAAGTGATTCTCTCTTGGAGCTCAGCCATTTCAGTCGCGAGTGTTGGCTGATAACCCACAGCTGATGGCATACGGCCTAACAAAACGCTTAATTCCGATCCTGCCTGAGTAAAACGAAAAATATTGTCAATAAATAAGAGTACATCCTGGCGCATTTGATCTCTAAAATACTCGGCCATAGTTAAAGCGCTCAAAGCTACGCGTGCCCTTGCCCCCGGCGGCTCATTCATTTGACCAAAAATGAGAGCCGTTTTGTCAAGGACTCCCGATTCTTTCATTTCCTTGTAAAGAGCGGTTCCTTCCCGCGTCCTTTCTCCCACGCCGGCAAAGACTGAATAACCTCCGTGCTCTTTGGCGATATTGTGGATCAATTCTTGAATAAGAACAGTTTTGCCAACTCCCGCCCCGCCAAAAAGGCCTACTTTGCCCCCTTTACGATATGGCGCTAAAAGATCAATCACCTTAATTCCCGTGACAAGGATTTTATCAGAAGTTTCTTGATCTTTGAGAGGCGGCGCTGGCCGATGGATAGGCCAACGTTCGGCTGTATGCAGTTTAACTCCTTCGTCAATAGGTTCTCCTAAAAGATTTAAAACGCGCCCCAAAGTCTCTTCTCCCACAGGGACAGAGATTCCTTCCGTAGTGTTTAATACAGGCAACCCGCGCGTCAAACCATCTGTTGTATCCAAGGCAATGGCCCTGACTGTATTATCTCCCAAATGCTGAGCCACTTCCAAAACCAAATTCCCTTCTTCTTGATTAATAAATGGATTTGTTACTTTAAGGGCTGTAAAAATAGGAGGCAATTGCCCTTCTTGGAAGCGAACGTCAACAACGGCACCTAAAATTTGAATGATTTTTCCTGTTAGTTTATCAGACATAGTTTACCTAAATTTTGCATTCCCCTCCCTTGATGGGAGGGGTTAGGGGAGGGGTACAAACTGGTAACATAGTTTACAAAACAGACTGGGTACATGGTTTACACTATATGGCAAGGAGGACATCCTATGCCATGGAAAGTGATAAACCAAATGGACCTAAAAATTCAGCTT
>Ga0082335_1004826_pt1 | contig 19616 bp, 15 predicted proteins | sample Subgrocontami58m_FD_72375 | JGI IMG/M metagenome (GOLD analysis project Ga0082335, IMG submission 72375) | Subsurface groundwater microbial communities from S. Glens Falls, New York, USA - GMW37 contaminated, 5.8 m (SPADES assembly) (version 2) ... | reverse complement strand
AACGCCATCGGGCCGCGGTTCGTCGTCGCGGAGCTGACGGCGCGCGGGCTTGTGGCGGTGCCCACCAGCCGCCGGACGGCGGGCGCGGACGTGGTCGTGCGCGAGCCGGACGGGAGCGCGGAGGCGTACCTGAAGGTCAAGGCGTCGCTGAAGTCGCCGCGCCTGTGGCCCATGTCGCCCGCGGAGCGGTGCCTGAAGGGGCCGGGGACGTACTACGTCTTCCTGCGGCGGCCATCGGGGCGCGACACGTTCGAGGCGTTCCTGACGACGGGCGACGAGGTGGCGCGCGCGGTCGCGGAGGGCGCGAAGGGGGAGCGCAAGCCCGGCGGCAAGCCGTTCATGCACTGGGCGCTGCCCGCCGACGAGGACGCGGCGAAGGCGCTGCGCGAGAGGTGGGCGACGTGGCGACAGGGGAAGGCGTGACGGGCGAGGGGGATGTGACCGGTGGCTCTGATACGGCATGGTGTCTGAGAGGCTTGTCTGGAGGATGGGTGCGCCCCGCCGCCAGATTGCCACGGCCCTCCTTCGTCGAGCCTCGCAATGACAAATCGTAGGCGGGGTATTGCACATGCATCCGCTGGATGGCGCTTATGAGCGTGTCAATCGGGCGCGGGAACACTTGGCCGATCTAAAGCAAAGAGCTGACACTTTCTGCCAAAACAAACGCGATAGCGTTGTCATTCAACGCAAACCGGCAACCTTCCGTTTGGCAGATGGTCGCGAAGTCAAGGGCGTGCTTGGTTCCGCGACGGTTCCGGTGAGCCCGCTTCCGCCTATTATCGGCATTCTGGTTGGGGAAACTGTTTACAACCTCCGAGCTTCCTTAGATTATCTTGTCTATGAGTTGGCCCGTTTCGACGCAGGCAAGGTCATAGAGATGACACAGTTTCCTATTGAGGATACCGAAAGTGGTTTCAAAGGTAAGAGAAATTCCTACCTCAAAGGCATCAGCGAGAAACATGTCGAGTCTATTCAAAAGTTGCAACCTTGTGCTGGATGCCGGTGGACCCAGAGACTCAGAGAGATTTCCAATCCCGATAAGCACCGGCACCTCGTAACAGGCGCAAGTCCGGTCATTATCTCACCATCTTCAGGTAGCACAGAAGCGATAATGTCTGGTCAGACAGCGAACGTAAAGAATGACGTCGTGGTTCAGATCACGTTCAACGATAGAACGCCGGTCGTAGAAACACTTGAACAGCTTTTGTCCGAGGTTGCCAAAACGCTTGACACGTTCAAACCTGAGTTCAAATGATTCCTTGGGTACCATTCCGTAGCGAAAAGATGCGATAGGTGTTTGTATGTCAGCATTGAAAGTCCGCGTGGGCGTAGGGCTGGGCGCGTGGCCGTTCGCGGAGCGGAGCGCCGACGCGCTCTGGCGCTTCGTGGACCGCGCCGAGGAACTGGGTATTGACTCCCTCTGGCTCAGCGACCGCCTCGTCGGCGCGGGGCTGACGCTGGAGCCGCTCACCGTGCTCGCCGCCGTCGCGGGGCGCACCAGGCACATGCAGTTCGGCACCAGCGTCCTCGTCCTGCCGCTGCGCAACCCTGTGCTGCTCGCCAAGGAGCTGGCGACGCTCGACTTCATCTCCGGCGGGCGCTGCCTGCTCGCCGTCGGCGTGGGCCAGGAGGACGACAGGAGCTTCGACGCCGTGGGCGTGCCCCTCGCCGAGCGCGGACGCCGCGCGGACGAGGCCGTCGTGCTCATGCGCAAGCTGTGGACGGAGGAGCGTGTCACGTTCAAGGGCAAGTTCTACCAGGTGAGCGACGTCGCGCTCCAGCCGAAGCCCGCGCGGAAGCCCGGACCGCCCATCTGGACCGGCGGGCGGAGCCCGGTCGCGCTGCGCCGCGTCGGGCGGCTCGGCGACGGCTGGCTGGCCGCGCAGGTGACGCCGGAGGAGTACGGCCCGGCGGTGGAGGCCATCCGCGCCGCCGCGCGCGAGGCGGGACGACAGGTGCCGGAGGACCACTACGGCGTCATCGTCAACTACTGCGTCGCGCCGACGGCGGAGGAGGCGGAGCGCCTGGCCGCGCCCTACGTTGCGAGGCGCCGCGCCGACGTCCCGCTGCGCTCAGTGGCGGGACTGGGGCCCGCCGACGACGTGCGCGCGCTGCTGCGCCGCTACGTGGCTGCGGGGGCCAGCAAGTTCGTGCTGCGGCCCGTTTGCCCGCCGGACATCGTCATGGAGCAGCTCGACATCTTGGGCCGCGACATTGCGCCCCAAGTCGAGGCGCTGTCAACGTAGGCCGGACAGGGGACGCAGCCCGTACCGGGGTTGGAGCGACCCGCGCCTTCCCTTATAATGGGCGCCGGAGGGACGCCGTCCAATCCCGCGCAGGTGGGCGACAATCCCTCGGTCATTCATGACATAATGCGACATCTAGAACATAGGGCAAGGACGTAGCGATGACGACAACACCTTCCGCGCGGCCAACGGGACACTTCACGGTCGTCGAGTACGGCGACGGCATCTCCGCCGCGCACGCGGGCAAGATGCTCGCGGACTTCGGCGCCACGGTCATCAAGGTGGAGCCGCCGGAGGGCGACGCGCTGCGACGCGCGGGGCCGTTCCCCGGCGATGTACCCGACCCGGAGAAGGCAGGCCACTTCCTGTACCTGAACACGAACAAGTACGGCGTCACGCTCAACCCCGCGCTTCCGACGGGCAGGGCCATCCTGTTGAAGCTGCTGGACGGCGCGGACGCCTTCATCACCAACGCGGCGCCGTCGCGCCTCGCCGCCGAGCGCCTCGCCTACGCCGACCTGAAGGCGTCGCACCCGCGGCTCGTCGTGACCACCATCACGCCGTGGGGCATGGACGGCCCCTACAAGGACCGCAAGTCCACCGACCTGACGATGAACGCCGCCGGAGGCTTCTCCTGGGGCATCGGCATGCCGGACGGCCAGCCGCTGCAGATGCCGTACGACCAGAGCCAGTACCAGGGCGGGCTGAGCGCCGCGGGCGCGACCCTCGCCGCGCTGTTCGCGCGCTACAGGACGGGCAGGGGCCAGCACGTGGACATCGCCATCGCCGAGGTGCTGGCGTGCTTCTACGAGGACATGTACATGCCCGCCTTCGTCTTTCAGGGCGTCATGGGCCGGCGGCAGGGGTATCGGAACACCATCGGGCGGTACCCGCAGACGCTGATGCAGTGCAAGGACGGCTACGTGAGCCTGAGCGCCCCGCAGAAGGACCAGTGGGTGCGCTTCGTGAAGGTGCTCGGCGAGCCGGAGTGGACGAAGGACCCGCGGTTTCGGGACCGCCGCGCCATGGCGGAGCAGTACCCGGACGAGGTGGACGCGCTGCTGAGGCCGTGGTTCATGGCGCGCACGAAGAAGGAGATATTCGCGCTGTGCGAGGAGGCGCACGTGCCCTTCGCGCCGGTGCGCACGGTCGCGGAGGTCGCGGAGGACGCGCACTCGAAGGCGCGCTCGCTGTTCGCCGAGGTGGCGCACCCGCGGACGGGCGTCGTCCGGCAGGCCGCGGCCCCGTTCCGGCTGACCGGCTCGCCGTGGCGCGTCGAGAGGCCCGCGCCGACGCTCGGCCAGCATAACGTCGCCGTGTACTGCGAGCGGCTGGGGTACACGCCCGCCGACCTGGTGGACCTGCACCGGGCGGGGGTCATCTAGGATGGGTGGTCTCGCTCGTCCTGTGGACTACGCGAGAGCCTTGTTGGAGACAGAGCCGTTGCTTATGGCGGATACCTCACCCCCCCCTTGGCATCAGAGGTTTCAATGCCGGAGAACGGATCGGACAACCATTACTGCTGCATAACGCGCCCCGTGTACAGGGAACTGGGGGAGAGTCGAACTCTACGCAAACGCAGGCTGGTCGTGGCGGCGTAGGTGTTACAAGGTGTCAGTCCCGTCCGGATACGGATGCACGTGACATGTCTTGTTCAGAAGTTCAACAGCGCATCTCAGATCGCCAGGCGTGTTGACGTTGAAACAGCTTAGCGCGAGAGCGCGGGCCTCCGGCATTTCATGGTCTTCGACCCAGCGCACATTTAGGTCCCGCAGCACATCGTGAAGGGATCGGCTCCCCTGCTCCAGGGCCTTGTGCATCACCCCGGCGCAGCTTCGGGCGTAGACGGCATGGAGCGGCTGCGCCCGGCCTTCCAGGCGCGGCACGACCGCGTCACAGCCAGACAGAAGCTCTACCAGCGACTGCAACAACTCCGTCTTCAGGAGCGGCATGTCGCAGGCGACGGCGACGCAGCGATCCGAATGCGCGGCAGCGAGGCCGGAGTAAATGCCGACGAGCGGCCCGCTGTCGGCGTACGCGTCCACAATATGACGAATGCGTCCGCCGCGCGGGAGCCATGACGTGTCCTGCCCCCGCGCCGTCACGAGCAGCACCTCGTCAGCGAGGGGCTGGGTCGCATCGAGCACGCGCTGGATGATTGACCGCCCGTCGATCATCTCCCGGGCCTTGCTGCGGCCCAGCCGCGTACTGCGGCCGCCCACGAGCACAATGGCTGTCACGGACGTCATGGGATGGGGCCGAGGCCGGCCTACGTCCGCTCGTTCTTGCGGCGGACGCGGAATTCCAGGCGCTCCGGCGCGCCGACGCCCTTGAGAGCCGACACCATGCCGAGCAGTGTCCGGGCGATGATCTGCTGAGCGAACTCCCCGAGAGGGATGCGCTTGCCATCGGCAAACAGGTCCACGCTGTCACATTGTCGGGATGGACGCAGGTACGTCTCCTCCACAAGGCGCACGAGACCCATGGTGTCGGAGAAGGAGAACTGGGGCACCTGCACAGGGAAGGGGCGGTCCGTGACCAGCGCGACCATCTCGCTGGGGTCGGACAGGAGCTCGCCGCCAATCGCGCTGCGATAGACCTCCACCTTCGGTATGGCGCTGCCCTTGTATCCCTCGCAGAGGACGATATCCACGTCCCGTACCCATTGGGCCGCCGTCCCTTCGGGCCCGGCGCCGTCCGGACCCGCTGTTATCCAGACCGCGTTGGGAGAGGCGATCGCCACCGGATCTCCGCCTGCCCGCGAGAGACGCCACGTGTCCGTCCCCGGCGTGTCCAGGGCCACGGCATGATGCGAGTGTTTGATGACACCCACGCGATAGCCTTTCTCGCGGAGGGCCTTCACCACCCCCTCGAGCACAGTCGTCTTGCCTGAATTAGTCTTCCCTACGAATGCAATCATAGGCGCCATGTTTGAATCACCTTTCACGAGTTTGTCCAAATGTCTGAGTGCCGTGGACAAGGTCGGTCCCGACCATATCCGGCGACAGAGCCTCCGACCGCGTTCTCTTCTCTCTGGCCTGATAGCTAAAACATCGGCGAACGCAAAACGCTGGACAGCTTAGACTGGCATTCCGCGACAGTACGAACAGATGTCATCTATTCGCCGCAGGTTGTTTCCTTCCCCCAGCATGTCCGCGATTCTCGTCAGCATGCGACGACTTGCCACAGGTGCTCCACACCGACTGCAATGCATCTCTTGATCGCTGAGTACGACCCTCGCCCCACTACCGAGCTCATTCGCGCTCGTAATACGAGCCAAGTGAATTGCGCCGGCCTTCTTTTCGGGACACACGGGGAGGCAGTTCCCGCAAGCGATGCACAGGCGTGGGTTAAAAGCGATGGATATGTTCTCGTCCTCCCGGCGGGAGCAGAGCGCGCCCGTGGGGCAAGCGTGTGTGCACGCCTCGCAACTCGTACACGCGTCTGGGTTGATGGACACGATTCCGAGCGGAGAATACTGGTGTTCCATGACGACGTCATTGGCCTGGGGACAAGAGGCTGCCAGCGCTTCGACCGCGTGGGCCGCTGCGCCTGCCCCGAAGAGCCGCGGAGGAACTGCCGGAGCAGAGCCATCCGGCTGAGATGTCGGAGACGCGCGCGTTGGGGCAGGAGGCGGAGCGTCGTCCAGTACCACACGCCCTGGTGTGTCCCCCAGCGCCTGAAGCAGTTTCCGGCAATAGTCCACGCGCCCCCGCACTGTCTCATTGGCGCTGGCAGCGCACGCTGGTCCGCAGGGGCGCACCCCCACGGCGGTCGCGCCCGCCGCCAGGGAGTGCAGAATAGCCGCTGTCGGGACCATGGCGACGCAAGGTACTCTCATGGGGAGCCACCCGTCTTCAACGGACGCGCGGTCGTTGCCGCACATGAACAAAATAGAACGCTCCGTAACGCCCGCATCTGTCCGGAGTAAGGCGTCAAGATGAGCCTCGAACTCCTCCGCGGAGCAGCCCGGGAACTCGACGGCGCGTTGCGGGCACGCCTCCACGCAAGCGCCGCAGCTCAGGCATTTGGAGCGCTCCACGCGGATGATGGCGCCCACCTTCCTCAGCGCATCGGATGGACAGATACGCACGCACTCCGTGCACTGCGTTGCGGCGGCGCAGGACTTCGCCGAGATGGTCGGCACAGGCACATATGTGATCGGAGGGAGCGTGAAGAGGGCGCGGCGGCTTATGCGCTGTTGACCTCGGGCAAGTGTTGCTTTCAGGTTTTCAGGCCGCGATCTCTGAAAGGCTCGCGCATGGGCGACAGCGGCTGTGAGAAGCAGGCGGGCTTTGGCTGACGCGGAGCCGTCCGCGACGGCGCGGCAGCTGCCTATGTTGACAACCTGAATGCCCAGGGGGTCCATGCCTGCTCGCCTTACAATGGCCTGGACCTCCGTTTCGGGCCATGTACTGGAACAGAAGCCGAGCACGAGCCGTTGCGCGTCAAATCCCTCCAATGCGGTCTTCACACCCTGAGAAGTTGGGCAGGGGCCGTCCTGAATCAGTACCCGCACGTCCTCATGACGTGCGGAAAGCCATGCGGAAACATCCTGAAGGTCCGAGAGCGAAGTCTTGTCCTCCGCGTCTCCGCAGAGCAGCACCAGGATACGGGACACAGACGCGCCGCCGGACATCGCGACAGGCTCCACGGAAGTCTGCAAGCTCATGGTCTCCCTTAGTGGACTTTCACGGCTTCTCGAAGACGGGAGACGAGAAACCCCAACATGTCAACGTCGTGGGCTACCAGTGCCCATGACGTTCTGATGACCTCCGCGTAGAAGCCATCCTTCTCCCTTCTTGTGACCGCGCTTTCAAGGAGAGGCAGCCAGCGGAACAAGTGCGCCTCCAGAAACGCCTTCTGGCGACGCAGGAGATCGAGCACCTGGCCCATATCCCCCGATCGCCATGCCTCTGCCTCCTTGCCGCAGAGGAACGAGATGAATTCCAATTCCGTGGTGATGTGGTCTGGAGCCGCTCCGCCGGGGCCCAGGCGCAGACCAACCGCGCCATAGCCGCCTTCGACTTCAGCAAGGACCAGGCCTGACGTCATCGGGTCCGTGTACCCGCATTCGGAGAGGGGGATGGCCTTCTGCACAGCGTTGCCAATGAACAGCCTGCTGTAAGACGCCTGAATGTCCCGCTCTGTTCCTGGACATCCAGACTCTAAGCGACGCAGAAGGCCATCCCAGGGGGTATGAAAGGCAAACTTGGATGACGCCGCGCTTCGCTTGCGCAGGTAGCGCGCGATGTCGGATATGGGATCGAGCCTTCCACCGCCAGGGTAGTGTAGCAACAGCGCCAGGAAGCGATAGGCTTCCTGGCGGAGCGTCGCGACGCTCGTCAAACTAAGGGCCTCGTGTGCTCCGGATGCCATCTGGCCTATTTCCAGCTGAAACGGATGCGCCACGCTGAGTGAACGCGATGCCGCTCCATGCTTATGTCGGTGATGAGCGGCTTGCCGGGCTTGCCTGCTCTTCCACGGGAAGCACTTTGACAAGGACCGAGTAGGCGAGCACCACCGCTGCCACTATGCCCAGAGCCAGGGACAACTCGGGCCATGTGGGAACATATTCTTCGTTCGGCAGGAAGCCAAAAAGGGGCACCGCCACTCCCAGTGTGGTCAGGTTGTACCGATACGCGGCAACGGCCGCTATAGCTACGATGGAGGCGACGGCAAGCCACCCGAGTCCCCGTCCCCTTGCGAATAGCAGGATGAGGAATGCGACGATGTATCCGCCGACGTGGATTGCGGAGAAGGGAAGGTGCGAGTTCGTCAGGAACTTCCACGCCTCATTCCCAACTGTTTTTCCGCTGTAGCTGAACACAATCCAGTCGAAGAAGTCCAGGAATCCTGCCAGCGCTATGAAAAAGGCAAGGAGCGCACCCATGTGGCTGAGCGTCTCTTTGCGCACCAGTTGCCGGCCGTTCAATGCGGATGTCACCAGGGCAACGAGCAGCATGATGGCCGTCCCCGAGACCAAAGCCACGACCGCGAAGTGCGGAGGCAACAGGGGGTTGTTCCAGAACTCCCTTGCCTTGACCACCGCGAAGAGCGCGCCATGAGGCGCGTGCACTACCACCAGAGCGAACGGGACCGCAGCGATGGCCAACCATTTGGCCCGTTTCTTATCCCCGCTCGTCGCGATGCCACGGTTGACCTTAATGGTGTAGTACAACTCGCCCAGGAGCAAAAGTCCAAACAAATAGTACGTCAGTGAGGTGTACATGAACATGGACGTTGGGTTTCTCCATATCCACGGAAGGTTGATCATCCGCGGGATACTGCCAACGTCCACGGTGATGAACAGCACGGCGCCCACCAGCGAGAGCAAACCTACCAGAATGGCCCGTGTCCCCAGTGGCGCATAGTCCTGCCGGCCAAACGCGTGAATCATCAGACCTATGATGGTCGCGCCCGCGCTCGCTCCGACGAAAAACACAAAGCCGCTGATGTAAAGCCCCCACGGCGCGGCATCACTCAGCCCGGTAACCTGGTGTCCCTGAGTGAGTTGCTGCGTGAAGCTGTAGAGGCCCAGGAGCGCCAGCAGGCCAAGGCCTGCTATCCAGACGTAGTATGCCCACGAATTGGAGGGAGACCGCCCGACTGCTATTTGTCCAGCCATGGTCTACGTCCTCCCTTTCACAGCCTCTATTTGCCGCGCGTCCGGCGCGGGCGGCGGTTGGCCAATGTAATGCACCTTGGGATGTGTATTCATGTCCTCCTTGAGCCGGAACGACGGCTCCCGCGCGAGAAGCTTCGCCACGCCGCTTCTGGGGTCATCCAGGTCCCCGAAGTGCAGGGCGTTGGCGGGGCAGTTCTCCACGCAGGCCGGCTGGCGGCCTTCCTCCACCCGATGCACGCAAAAAGTGCACTTCCCCATGACGCTCTCCAGATGGCTTCCTCCCGCTGTCCGCCTCCCATCCTTCATCGTCCGGTCCAAGTCCGGGTTCGCATATGAAGGTGACACCCCGTTGGTCATCGCGACGATATCCTTGTCGTGATGGTCCAAATACTGGTGTTCTTTGGGGTCTCTCCAGTTGAAAAAGTTCACCCCGTACGGGCACGCCACGGCGCAATACCGGCATCCGATGCACTTGTCCCAGTCAGTCGCCACAAGGCCGTCATCGCGCTTGTACCGCGCCTGCACGGGACACACCTTCACGCAGGGGGCGTCGTCGCAATGCTGGCAGGGCCGTGGCAGGAAGCTCAGCTTCGTGGCAGGGTACGTCCCTTCCTCAAGGCGATAAACCTGCATCCAGAAAACGGACTCGGGCGTATTGTTCTCTACCTTGCACGCCTCCATGCAGGCGCGACACCCCTGGCATCGCTCCAGGTCAATGACCATTCCGTATCGAGCCATCGTCCTTCTCCCTCGTCCTAGGCCTTGTAGACTCGCACCCTGACGTGGAAGCTGTTGTCAGCAGTGCATTGGACGTATCCCTCGCCGGTGAAGAACAGCGTGTTCGGCGTTGGCCCCTGTCCCTTCGTCGACGGACTCCGCGCTACTTCGCCATAGTGATGTGGAAGGCCCACCGTATCAGGACGGATGGCTTCCGTGCATTCCACCTTGGTCTGAATCCGCCGCGTCTCGCCCGTCACGGCGTTATGTGATTCCACCCACACCTCGTCGCCGTTCTTGAGGCCGCGCGCACGCGCCGCCGCCGGGTTGATCGCCATGCGCTGCTGGGGCGCCAGCTCCGCCAGCAGAGGGAACTGGGACCCGCGGCCCTGCTTGAACTCGATCTTCTTGTAGCTGATGAGCGTAAGGTCGTACTGCGGCGGCGACGACCACATGGTGGGCGGGCGCCACGTGGGCAGCGCCGTGTAGTCCTGCCAGTAGGTCTTTTCGGCGCCCTTGGACTGCTGCGCCTTCTGGTAGCGAAGCAGGTCCTCGCCATAGAAGCGATGTATCTTCCCATTGAAGGGGGGACTCGCGGCGTAGCCGTAGTACTTCTTGACCGACACCGGGCCTGTCCGTTTGACGCCGTTCTTTTCGAAGAAGCTGATGCCCTCATTAAAGCCGTTGCTCTTGGCCCAGCGGTCGTAGATGTCGCGCACGGTGGGCTTGCCGCTGTCAGTATTCAATGTATTCGGGTCCTTGATACCGAGGACGCCGTTCAGCCTGTCCAGGAAGCCGCCCTTGCCGTGCAGCGTGCCAGCCTTCTCACACAGGTCCAGGTAGATGTCCAGTTCGCCGCGCGACTGCCCGAGCGGTTGCATGACCGGCACGCGGAACGCCGTGGCGTCTTCGTACATGTCGGTGGCGCCAATCGGCCCCTCGTACTTCTCCATCGTTGCCGCCGGAAGAACGACGTCGGCCAGGAGGTCAGCGGAAAGCGACAGCCACGGGTCTATGAACGCCATGAACTTGTATTTCTTGAAGCCCTCAAGGAGTGTGGGCTGGTCCGTGTAGGAGGACAGCGGGTTGGTCATGTGGACAATGGCCATTTCGGGCAGCTTCTCGACCTGGTACTTCGCCGGGTTGAGCATGACCTTGGCGATCATGCCCGGGTTTGCCGTGCGGATGGGGAAGAACTTGCTGGACCCGAGGGTGAAGTCATATGGCGGGTCCTTCACCTGGACCTTGCCCCATGCATCATAGTTGGCGTGGACTTTCCAGGCGGAGTCGATGCGCAGCCCGCCGACGGCCTCGACGGCGCCGAGAAGCATCATTACCTGGTACAGAGCGCGGTAGAACTGGAAGCCAAGCTCCTGCTGCGACACGTGGTACGCCATGATGCCCACGGGGCGATAGGGGAGCGTCACGCCGTCCAGGACGATTGTGGACCCGATCATCGCCTGCTCGCCCATCTCCTTGGCTATCCGAGCGATGGTGTCAGCGGGGATATCGGTGACCCCTGCGGCCCACTGCGGCGTGTACTGGGCTACGTGCTCCTTGAACGCCTGGAAGCCCGTTTTCACGGTTGCGCCGTTGACCGTGAAGCTCCCCTCAAGCGCGGGCTTCACACCCTTCTCGCCGAAGGGCTTGGCCGACTGCGAGGTCTCGTCCCACACCTGCTCCTTGCCGCCCACGCGCAGGAACGAGCCATCCGATTGCACCAGATAGGGCGCGTTGGTGTACTGCGTCAGGTAAACGCGGTCTATAGTCCCGTTCTGGACGATCTGGTTGCACAGGGCGAGACAGAACGCGAGGTCCGTCCCCGGCTTGATGGGCAGCCACTCGTCGGCGAAAGGTCCCGCGCCGCGCAGCGACGGGTCAACAATGACGCTCTTCAGGCCGCGCGCCCGCGCCGCCAGTAGTTGCTGGTTCCACGTGAGCCAGCAGAACTTGTTGCCGCCGGCGTTTGTGATGTTCCAGCCGATGGACAGCATGTACTTGGTGTACTTGAAGTCCGGGTTGGCGTTGGCGTGCGGGCCGATGGTGTATTCCGCGGCGCGGTAGCCCGCATCCGAGCAGTAGGAGCCGTGGCCAACCCCCGTCCCACCGATGGCTCCTACGAAAGCACCGTCGTAGACCGCCTCCTGCTTGCTGCGCCCTTTTTGCCAGACGATGAGCTTCGGGTCCTTCGCCCGCACCTCTTTGATTTTGGTGGCGACAAGGGTGAGAGCCTCGTCCCATGAGGCGGGCCGGAACTGTCCCGGGACGCCCTTTTCGTTTGTACGAATAAGGGGAGTCTTCACCCTGTTCGGGTCGTAGAGCGCGGTAATTTGGGCGATGCCTTTGGGACAGAGCGTGCCGCGGTTGCGCGGGTGGATGGGGTTGCCCTCCAGCTTCACGACGCGCCCGTTGATCTTGCGGGCCAGCATGCCGCAGTCCTGCTTGCCGATCCAGCAGGTAGTCGGCACCCATTCGTCAGTGGCGGCCGCGGCGGCCTGAGACCCGGCAGCGACCAGAGTCTCCAGGTCTCCATGGAGCAGGCGGCTGGCCATCAGCACGCCTCCGGTGGCCGCAGTGCCCTTGAGGAACGTTCTGCGTGTGACCTTCACGGTTAACCTCCAAGGCGAAATGGGTTGCCAAACTCGCCAGGCCATAGGCCGGGACTTCGCCAGCCTGACTACTCGTATTCCTATGCTATCGGGCGTCCAACACCAATACATCACTAGTTATAGTGATTTTTATCACTACTTACTGTTAACGTGATGCTTTGTCGTTTCTTGGCCGAGTTGACGACGGGATGGAGGGGGGAAGAGAGCCGCGGGAGCCGCGTACCTTCAGTCAGGCCGTCGCGGGGTCAAGGCAAGGCCCGCGAAGAGAAGGGAACGTGAGGTCGGAGGGAAGACGATGGCTAGGACGCGTAAGAGCGGACAGGGACGCCGCGAGACTAAGGCATCTCGTCCAGGTACCCTTTCTGGGAGGCGTATTTCATGAGCTGGTGCCTGTTCTCAAGCCCGAGTTTTCGCATAATGTGCGCCCTGTGAGACTGCACCGTGTACACGCTCAAATGAAGCGCCTCGGCGATCTCCTGGTTCGTCAGGCCCTGCGCTATGAGGCGAAGCACCTCGCTCTCCCTGCCCGTCAGGCCATCGTCTCCAGCTTTGAGCGCCCTTTCCCGGAAACGGTGGTATTCCCCTACCATATGCCCGGCCATCACGGGCGTCAGATAGACGCCGCCGTGATGCACCGAGCGGATGGCGCCGACCAACTCTCCAGATGTCGCACCTTTAAGGATGTATCCGGAGGCGCCGGCCGCCAGCATCCGGAAGAAATACTCCAGGTTCTCATGCACTGTGAGTCCCAGAATGCGAGCGCCCAGGTCCATCGCAATGATGGCTCTTGTCGCCTCAATGCCATTCATGCCAGGCATAGTGACGTCCATCAAGACGATGTCCGGACGGTGCTGCCGGACCATATCAACGGCGTCTTCGCCCGTCTTGGCCTCGTCAACAACCTCAAAATCCGGCTGGGCTTCCAGCAGCGCGCGCAAGCCTTCACGCACCATGGCGTGGTCGTCAACCAGCAGCAGGCGTATTCGTTCTTCGGTCATGCCCATCACCCTGCGTAAATAGGGACGCTGAATGAGACTCTGGTACCTTTCCCAGGCTCCGACGTGATAAATAGTTTTCCACCGAGGAGTGTGGCCCGTTCCTCCATGCCCACGAGTCCAAAGCCCGTCAACCGGGAACCGGAGGCCGCACAGGGTGTGACGTGCTGAAACCCTTTGCCGTCGTCCACAACCTCGCCAAAGAGTGCGCCATTTTCCGCGCGCAGCATAATCCGCACGTGCTTGGCCGAGGCATGCTTGACCACGTTGATGACCGCCTCCTGGACGATGCGGAAGACCGCCGTGTCCATCGCGGGGGGCAACGTTCGCGGGACGTTGACCGCGGTCACAACCGCTTCCGATCCGACACGCTGCAATTGCGCCTCGGCGTAGGACCGAATTGCCGGGACAAGCCCCAGGTCGTCCAAGACTGGGGGGCGCAGGTCTCCGACCAGGCGCCGGGTCTCCGCCAGTGAACTTTCCGTGGCTTGCTTGGCCCTACTGACCGCTTGTGTACTGCGCATGTCCCCGCCTGGCGCCGTCGCCGCAATGGCCTCCAGGCTCCACATCACCGACGTGAGGCGCTGCGCAAGCTCGTCATGCAGCTCTCGGGCCACTCGCTTTCTCTCTTCTTCTTGGGAAGAGATCACTTTTTCCATCAGCTCCCGCCGTATAGCTTCCTTGCGTTCCAGCTCACGAGCCATGAGGTTGAAGGCACGCCCCAGCTGTCCCACTTCATCACTCCCCGGGGATGTTATCCTCTGGGATAAGTCGCCCTGAGCGACAGAATTGACCGCGGCAAGCAGCCGGCTCAGAGGGCGAGTCAGGTAATAGCTCAGCATATAGGAAACCGCGATGGTAAGCGCCACGGCCACCGCAACGAGGCCTGCCAGATTGTTGGTGTTCCGCGCGACAGCGGCCTCCAGATTTTGAGCGGTCATTCCAACCCTGACAGTGCCTGCCTTACCTTCAAAGATGGGGACCGCTATGTCACGGATGGTCCCTTCCTCCGTATCCAGATACCGCAACCGCATGGTCTCGCCCGGGAGAAGCACGTTGGCCTCCAAAAGGCCGCGGGGAACGCCCCGCCCGAACGTATTTACGCGGACTTCACCGGATGGGCCCAGGACGAGTACATACCGCATGTCCGCGTTGTTTATCTTTGTTCGGTTGACCACGTCATAAAGTCCAAACAGGTCGCCCGTAAGCAGAAGGTCCGTGCTGCTCGTCGCCAGGTCCTTCGCTATCGCTTCACCGCGCGTCTCGAGCTCGTTCCCCAGAATGCGGCGCATATCGTTTCGAGCATTGAGCACCGCGATGATTCCGAGCAGAAAGACAACGGCGGCCAGCAGGAAGACGACTTTGGCGCGGAAGCTGATGATGGGTTTCTTCACTGGGGCACCCTAACGAACGGCTGTCGCTTGGAGCATGGCCTCTATGCTGTCATACGCCCGGGGGTCCGGCGTCGTGAAAGAATCGATTCCCAATTGTGCAAGGACTCTCTGGCCCTCCGGGTCTGTGTGCATTCCCAGGAAGATTGACTCAAGCTCCAAGCGAAGCTCCGGCGCAATGTTGGGATTGACCACCACGGGATTGATCCCGTACGGAGGAGACACCCATATTACCTTGACTCTGGAGGTCAGGGAGGGATCATTTTGCACCATGAAGTCATAGACCAAACTATCTACCGCTGCCGCGTCCACCAGGCCGTCCGCTACTGCCTGGACCGATTTATCATGGCTATAGGTGAAAATGAAATCGTCAAAGAACTTCTCCGGAGTTTCGCCCTTCCGGGACAGGAGAAACACAGGGACCAGGCGTCCGCTATTTGATAGAGGATCGGTGAACGCAAATCTCTTGTGGCGCAGGTCGTCCCATGAGCGGAGCGTACTGGTGGAGCGGACAATGAGGTACGAATGATACGTCGTCTGACCGTTGACGACAGGCACAACGAGTGGCTGCATGCCGAAGTCTTGCCGTCCCGCCACAAAGGCGCCGCTGCAGACGAGCGCCAGGGCCGCATCCCCGGAACGAACGAGGGAATTTGTCTCCGCATAGCTCTTGCTCTGGACTATCTCAACGGGACGGTTGAGACGAGCGCTGAGATACGAGGCAAGCATCTGGTAATTCTCGATAGTGGCACGGGGCGAAAGCACGGCGGCAACCGCAAAACGCAGGCGAGACGTGTCGGGTCTGTAGGGCGGGGCGTTGTCCTCCGAGGAGAGATTGGAAAGGGAAATGCGAGCGTCAGCCGTCCAACCACCCGCGTCGTATCCTGGAGCAAGGAGCAGCGCTCCCGCAGCAATGGCTAGGACAGTTCCCCACAACGCAAAAGCCGAGGCACGCATGGTCCGGCCACCCCGCAGTCGCCCTCCCCCTTCCTTTGTGCATTTTATCACATCCACTGAAACGCGCGGCGACCATCCAATCGAGCAAGCATCAACAAGTGGACGCCGTCTTCTGCTCACGATACTGCGAAGCGGGCAGACGCCGCACCCTGGAGCTTGTTTTGGAGGACGTGACGTGTCATAGTGATCATGCCATCGTCCGGACGGTCATCCCGCCCCTGGACAGGGAGCCGTCTGGGCAATTGGACGCATTCCCTCAAGGGGGACCGAGGGGGATGGCTCCCTTGGATAACGGGATACTGCAACCGACATGAATGTGAAAGTACAAGACCGCCCGCGGCGGACACGGGCCTGGTCGCAGGGGGTCAGTCGTGACTGAAACACTTCCGCTTCAAGGTATCCGGGTCCTGGACTTCGGCACCGCGTGGGCCGGCCCCGCGATAGGCGAAATCCTGAGCGACCTCGGCGCGGAGGTCATCAAAATCGAGTCGCGCACCAAGCTCGACGGGATGCGCGTCGGCCGCCCCATGGTCGGCGACGTCATCAAGGGCGACGCGGGCAACGAGCCGGAGCTGCAGCCCATCTTCCACTCGCTCAACCGCGGCAAGAAGAGCCTGACCATCGACTTCAAGACGCCGGAAGGGCTGAAGCTGCTCCGCGACCTCGTCGTCGTCTCGGACGTGACCACCGACAACTTCTCGCCGGGTGTGCTGGACAGGGCGGGCATCGGCTACCTGGACCTCGTCAGGCTCAAGCCGGACATCATCGTCCAGTCCATGTCCGGCGCGGGCGCCACTGGGCCGCTCGCCAACATCGTTGCGTACGCGCCGACCACGACGGCGCTCTCCGGCACGACGTCGCTCGTCGGCACGGAGGACGGCCGCAACGTCATGCCCCAGCGCGGCTACGGCGACGCCAACGCCGCCATCCACGCGGCCATCGCCATCTTGCTGGCGCTGCACCACCGCGAGCAGACCGGTCGCGGCCAGTGGATTGACGTCGGCGAGGTGGAGACGGCGTCCGTGCTGCTCGGCGAGCCGTTCGCCGACTACTTCATGAACGGGCGCGTCGCGACGCCACGCGGGACATATCACCCCGCGATGTCTCCGCACAACATCTACCCCAGCGAGGGCGACGACGCGTGGGTCGCCATCGCCGTGACCAGCGACCAGGAGTGGCGGTCGTTCTGCGCGGCCATCGGCAAGCCGGACATCGCGGACCAGCCCGCCTTCGCCGACGCGGTCCAGCGCGTGCGCAATCGCAAGGAGCTGGACGGCATCGTGAGCGCGTGGACGCGCCAGAAGACGCCGCGCGACGCCGCGGACGCGCTGCAGGCGGCGGGCGTCGCCGCGGAGCCTGTGATGAACGCGCACGACCACTACTTCGACCCGGGCTTCAACCATCGCAAGGCGTGGGTGGAGGTGGAGCATCCCATTCTGGGGAACATCACGCTGCCCGCAGTGCCGTGGCGGCTGTCTGACACGCCGTGCAAGATCACGAACCACGCCCCGACGCTGGGCCAGCACAACGGCTACGTCTGCCGCGACCTGCTGGGCGTGCCGCAGGAGCGGGTGGACGATCTGGCGGCCAAGAAGGTTCTGCAGTAAGGGGGATGTAAGTCTAGGGGGCGTCCCCCAGCCCCCCCCCGCCAGAGGGAATCAATCCCTCTGGACTCCCTTCAGATAGGATCTCGCGCGAGGGCCGTTAGTACGCCCCGCGCAGCACCTCCGCCAGCTCGCCCGCGTCGCGGATCTTGCGCGCGTTGCGGAACAGGAAGAAGTCCGTCATGGCGTCCGCCGCCACGGCGTCGCACGCCTCTCGCGGGACGCCCGCCTCGCCGAGACGCAGCGGCATGCCGACGCCGCGCAGCAGTCCCTCGATGGCCGCGTGGCCCGCTTTGGCCGCTTCCTCGTCGCTCATGCCGCCCGCACGCGCGCCGAGCGCCTCCGCCAGCCGCGCCTGCCCCGGAAGCGTCTCCGCTAGGTTGAAGCGCAAGCAGGGCACGGTCACGATGGCGTAGGCCCCGCCGTGGCCCACCCGCGGGTGGCGCGACGCCAGGCAGTGCGCCAGCGACCGCACGACGCCGAACTGGCCGCTGCCGCCGCCCTCCGCATCCGCGCCGCGATTGCACAGGAACGCCGCCGTCGTCAGCATGACGCGCGCGTCGGCGTTGTCCGGCTCGCGGACGAGGCGCGGCAGGTACGCCATGACGAGGCGCAGCGCCTGAACGGAATCGCCGTCGCCGAGTGGGTTCGGCGGCGTCGCGGCGACGCTTGTCGCGGCGTCGCTCAGGCACGCCACCGACGTGCTCCGCGCCAACGCGACGGGTGCGGTGAGCAGCGCCTGCGCGTCCATGACGATGGCGGCGGGGCGCGTCTTCGGATCGAACAGCTCCAGCCGATGGCTGCTTGCCGGGTCCAGCACCGCCGTGCCCGCGCGGTTCATCGCGGTCGTCGGCGTGGTGAGCACGTTGACGATGGGCAGCTTGGGCTTCGCCAGGCGCGGGCTGACGGGCGGCTTGCCCGGCGGGTACTGGGTGCAGAGCTTGTGCACGTCGTCGCCCTCGGCGAGGACGATGGTGATGGCGCGGGCCGTGACGATGGCGCTGCCGCCGCCGACGGCGAGGAGCATGTCGGCGCCCGCCTTGCGCGCGGCCTGCGCTCCGGCCAGCACGGAGGGCAGCGGCGACGACGCCTGCACGCCGTCGAACGCGCCGACGTAGCGCTCGCCGAGCGCCTCGCCGATGCGCGCCAGCAGGTCGGTGCGGTGCGCGACCGACTGGCCGCACACGACGAAGACCTTCGTGGCGCCTGCGCGTTCCGCCTCCGCCTTCAGGTTGCCGAGCGCGTCCTTGCCCGCGTACACGCGGACGTCCGAGCCGCGATAGCGGAATGTGTTCACGTAGTCCATATCTACACCGCCACGCCAGATTCAATGAGGCGCCGCGCCTCCTCCGTCGAGTAGCCGAGCACGTTCGTCAGGATGTCCATGTTGTCCTGCGCCAGCATCGAGCCTGTCTTGTACTCAGGGTGGGCGTCGCTCAGATGCCAGGGCGTCGTGACGTATGCGAGCGGCCCCAGCAGCGGGTGCGGCACGCGCGCGAAGACGCCCCGCGCGTTGAGGTGCTCGTCCTCCAGCAGGTCGCGGATGTCGCGCACTGCGCTGGCCGGAACGCCGACGCCCTGGAGTCGCCGCTCAAGCTCGGTGCTGCGCTGCGTGCGCGTCCAGACTTCAAGCAGGGCGTCCAGCTCGGCCCTGTGCGTCCACCGCGCGTAGCGGTCCGCGAAGCGCGGGTCCGCGGCGAGGTCGCGCCGACCCATGACGTCGCACAGCGCGCGCCACTGGGCGTCGTCCTCCACGGCGATGGCTATCCAGGCGTCGGGGCCGTCGCAGCGGTATGTGTTGTGGGGCGCCAGGATGTCGTCCTCGTTGGCGCGGCGTGTCCGGTTGCGCCCGTTCATCGTGTAGTCCACGAGCGATTCGGGCAGGCCGACCATCGTCGCCTCGATGATGGAGAGGTCAATGTGCTGGCCCTGTCCCGTCTTCTTCCGGTGGTGCAGCGCGGCCATGACGGCGAAGACGGCGCTCGTGCCTGCCACGGGGTCCGACCAGGAGCCGCCGACGCCTCCCGGCCCCTTGTCCGGGTAGCCGGTCAGGTGGGTGATGCCGGAGAAGGCGTGGAAGCCGTGGCCGTAGCCCACCGCGGTCTTTTCCGGCCCGGTGCGGCCCAGCGCGGACAGCGACAGCATGATGAGGCCCGGATTGTCCTTGCGCAGCGCGTCGTACCCCAGGCCCAGCTTGTCCATGACGCCGTAGCTGAAGTTCTCCATGACGATGTCGGACTTCTTGATGAGGGCCAGCAGGAGCTTGCGGCCATCCTCCCGCGTGAGGTCCACCGTGAAGCTCCGCTTGTTCAGGTTGTTGCCCGTGAAGGCGGCGCTGCCGTCCGGCGGGCCGAGTCCGGGCGGGAAGGGGCCGCGACCGCGCTGGAAGTCGGGGCGCTTCGTGGACTCGACCTTGATGACCTCGGCGCCGAACGTCGCCATGACGCGCGTGGCCCACGGCCCTGCGAC
>Ga0082335_1004823_pt1 | contig 19630 bp, 11 predicted proteins | sample Subgrocontami58m_FD_72375 | JGI IMG/M metagenome (GOLD analysis project Ga0082335, IMG submission 72375) | Subsurface groundwater microbial communities from S. Glens Falls, New York, USA - GMW37 contaminated, 5.8 m (SPADES assembly) (version 2) ... | reverse complement strand
CGGCGAGCGGGCCTTTCACCCGCTTTATCGCTACTCATGTCAGCATTCGCACTTCTGATACCTCCAGCAACCCTTACAGGTCACCTTCGCAGGCCTACAGAACGCTCTCCTACCGCGTAAGCGTTCCTTTCAATCCACTTCTGATTTCCCGCGAGCCTCAGTCGCGCAGTCGCGCGGCTTGGTGCGCTTACGCGCCAAGCTCAAGGTTATTGCGCGTCCGCGATGCGGACAAAGCAACAAACCTTCAATTGAGGCGATGGGTCTTTCACTCAATTATTGCTATGAGCGAAGAAATGAACTGAAAGGAACGCTTACACCCGCATCTTCGGTGCACAGTTTGAGCCCCGTTACATCTTCCGCGCAGGACGACTCGACCAGTGAGCTATTACGCTTTCTTTAAAGGGTGGCTGCTTCTAAGCCAACCTCCTGGCTGTTTATGCCTTCCCACTTCGTTCACCACTTAACTGTGTCTCTGGGACCTTAGACGGCGGTCTGGGTTGTTTCCCTTTCGACACCGGACGTTAGCACCCGATGTCTGTCTCCCGTGAAACTACTCTTCGGTATTCGGAGTTTGCAATGATTTGGTAGACCTATACGGCCCCCTAGTCATAACAGTGCTCTACCCCCGAAGGTATATCACGAGGCGCTACCTAAATAGCTTTCGGAGAGAACCAGCTATCTCCAAGTTTGTTTAGCCTTTCACCCCTACCCACAGCTCATCCCCTACTTTTTCAACAGTAGTGGGTTCGGACCTCCAGCAGGTGTTACCCTGCCTTCATCCTGGCCATGAGTAGATCACTTGGTTTCGGGTCTACACCCAGCGACTGAACGCCCTATTAAGACTCGCTTTCGCTGCGCTTTCCCTATTAAGGTTAAGCTTGCCACTGAATGTAAGTCGCTGACCCATTATACAAAAGGTACGCGGTCACCCCTTGCGAGGCTCCCACTGTTTGTATGCATGCGGTTTCAGGATCTATTTCACTCCCCTCCCGGGGTTCTTTTCGCCTTTCCCTCACGGTACTGGTTCACTATCGGTCGATCACGAGTATTTAGCCTTGGAGGATGGTCCCCCCATGTTCAGACAGGGTTTCACGTGCCCCGCCCTACTTGTCGCAACCTTAGTTCCACCGCCTGTCTTTCGCATACGGGGCTATCACCCGCTATGGCCGGACTTTCCAGACCGTTCCGCTAGACAAATGGCTAAAAGTTGCAGGCTGATCCGATTTCGCTCGCCACTACTTTCGGAATCTCGGTTGATTTCTGTTCCTCTGCCTACTAAGATGTTTCAGTTCAGCAGGTTCGCTCTACCCGGCCTATGAATTCAGCCGGGAGTGACCCTTGCGGGCCGGGTTTCCCCATTCGGACATCTGCGGATCAAAGCTCGTTTGCCAGCTCCCCGCAGCTTAACGCAAGCTACTACGTCCTTCATCGCCTGTGATCGCCAAGGCATCCACCACATGCACTTGTTCGCTTGACCCTATAACCTTGAATCCTCGAATTTGACTTCGAAGCCCGGATTACAGGGCATATAACGCGCTTGTGACGCATTCGACCCTTTTGTGTTTATCGAATGCGTCGATACAATCAAACCCAGTGTCTCAGTTCCAGATTTCGGAACTGAAACGCTTTACTTCTTCCGTTTTTTTAAAGAACAATACAGCCGTTTCACCCGTAAAGAGTGAAGAATAATGAGTAAGGAGCTTGCACTCTTTACGAATTATTCTTAACGCTTCACCTGGAAATGGTGGAGGTGAACGGGATCGAACCGATGACCTCATGCTTGCAAAGCATGCGCTCTCCCAACTGAGCTACACCCCCGATTCAGTGGTGGGTCTGGATGGATTTGAACCATCGACCCCACGCTTATCAAGCGTGTGCTCTAACCAGCTGAGCTACAGACCCGTGGTTGAGGGCCTAGTCTTAGTCTCTAGCCCCTGCTGCAAACAACCGATAAGAGTGAGCACTTGGCCCTGGAACGAACTCTAGAAAGGAGGTGATCCAGCCGCAGGTTCCCCTACGGCTACCTTGTTACGACTTCACCCCAGTCATGAATCTCACCGTGGTAAGCGCCCTCCTTGCGGTTAGGCTACCTACTTCTGGTGGAACCCACTCCCATGGTGTGACGGGCGGTGTGTACAAGACCCGGGAACGTATTCACCGCGACATGCTGATCCGCGATTACTAGCGATTCCAACTTCATGCTCTCGAGTTGCAGAGAACAATCCGGACTACGACCGGCTTTCTGAGATTAGCTCCCCCTCGCGGGTTGGCAGCCCTCTGTACCGGCCATTGTATTACGTGTGAGGCCCTACCCATAAGGGCCATGAGGACTTGACGTCATCCCCACCTTCCTCCGGTTTGTCACCGGCAGTCTCATTAGAGTGCCCAACTAAATGTAGCAACTAATGACAAGGGTTGCGCTCGTTGCGGGACTTAACCCAACATCTCACGACACGAGCTGACGACAGCCATGCAGCACCTGTGTCTAGGTTCCCTTTCGGGCACACTCACATCTCTGCGAGCTTCCTAGCATGTCAAGGGTAGGTAAGGTTTTTCGCGTTGCATCGAATTAATCCACATAATCCACCGCTTGTGCGGGTCCCCGTCAATTCCTTTGAGTTTTAACCTTGCGGCCGTACTCCCCAGGCGGTCAACTTCACGCGTTAGCTTCGTTACCAAGGGAATTAATCCCCCGACAACCAGTTGACATAGTTTAGGGCGTGGACTACCAGGGTATCTAATCCTGTTTGCTCCCCACGCTTTCGTGCATGAGCGTCAGTGTTAACCCAGGGGGCTGCCTTCGCCATCGGTGTTCCTCCACATATCTACGCATTTCACTGCTACACGTGGAATTCCACCCCCCTCTGCCACACTCAAGTCTCCCAGTTTCAAACGCAGTTCCCAGGTTAAGCCCGGGGCTTTCACATCTGACTTAAGAAACCGCCTGCGCACGCTTTACGCCCAGTAATTCCGATTAACGCCTGCACCCTACGTATTACCGCGGCTGCTGGCACGTAGTTAGCCGGTGCTTCTTCTTCAGGTACCGTCATCAATCCGTGGTATTAGCACGAACCATTTCGTTCCTGCCGAAAGAGCTTTACAACCCGAAGGCCTTCTTCACTCACGCGGCATGGCTGGATCAGGCTTGCGCCCATTGTCCAAAATTCCCCACTGCTGCCTCCCGTAGGAGTCTGGACCGTGTCTCAGTTCCAGTGTGGCTGATCATCCTCTCAGACCAGCTACGGATCGTCGCCTTGGTGGGCTTTTACCCCGCCAACTAGCTAATCCGATATCGGCCGCTCCTATAGTGCGAGGTCTTGCGACCCCCGCTTTCCTCCGTAGAGCGTATGCGGTATTAGTCCATCTTTCGATAGGTTATCCCCCGCTACAGGGCACGTTCCGATATATTACTCACCCGTTCGCCACTCGCCACCAGGGGTTACCCCCCGTGCTGCCGTTCGACTTGCATGTGTAAGGCATGCCGCCAGCGTTCAATCTGAGCCAGGATCAAACTCTTCAGTTTAATCACTGCAAAATTATTGCTCTCGCTTGACGTTTTTAAAACATCGTGCGAGCACTTCTGTATTGAAAGTTACGCACCTTCCGCGAACGGAAAATGCGCGGTTCCAAAACCAAGCACCCACACTTATCGGCTGTAAATTTTTAAAGAGCGGAGGGGCCGGCAGAAAGACGTATCGATTAGCCAGTCCCGAAAGACTGAAGATTATAAGGAAGCACCCGAAACAATGCAACACTTTAGGGAAAATAATGACTTAAGCCTGCCGGGTAGCCGCATTTCCGACCGACCTGGATGCGCTTGAGGGCATCGAACCCGGGCATCAGGCCAGTTCGAGGTAACCGACTGTTTCGATTACCCGACCCGCGCGGAGTTCGCATATTTCAACTAGTGTCGACTCAAGGCGAATCACGCGTCGGGCGGCTTTTGATACTTCCATTTGCGGTACATCCACAGCCAGTCGGCGGGATGCTGCGCGATGTGCGTTTCCGCCGCCCGAGCGTAACGCTCGATAATATCGGGGCCTGCCCCGGAATACGGCGGCTCGGCGAGCAATTGCAGCCGCGCTTCGTAATAGCCGCGGCGCACGCGCCGCATGCCGACGAAAAATACCGGTGCGCGCATGATGCGGGCAATTCGGTCTGCGCTGGCGAAAAACGCGGTGTCCTGATTGAGAAAGCGCGTCCAGTGCTTCTCATCGTTCCAAGGCGGCGTCTGGTCGACAGCCAGTGCAAGCACACGCGCTGCACCGCGTTGCCGGAGCAAGGCAGGCAGAATGTCCTTGACCGGTATCGGCTTGCCGCCGAAACGCGAGCGCATTTCGAGGAAGAAGCGATCCATGGTGGCAACGCGCAAAGGCTTGTAGACCGCGTCCACACGTACCCCCGGCTCAAGGCAACCCGCCATCAGCAACCATTCCCAGTTGCAGTGGTGCGAAGCGAGCATGATGACCGTCTGACCGGCTCGCGTGAAACGCGCCACCGCATCGGCATTCACGAACCGCACGCGTTCGCGCAGTTCCTGTTCACCGATGACCGCCCCCTTCAATACCTCGGCGATCATGTCGCAGGCATTGTGGTAAGCCTGACACGCGATCAGCTCCAGTTCCGCCGCGGATCTATCCGGAAACGAATTCCGGAGATTGGACAACGACAGGTCCCTGCGGAAGCGCCAGACATGGTAAATCAACCCGTACAGGCAATCGGTGAGCACGTACAACATGCTCAATGGCAATCGCGACAGCAGTTTCAGCACAGGCACGCGGGCATTCTTTGATCGTTCTAGCGCGATGCTAGGTTCTTATCAACAACCCTGGTACGACGGGGTGAGGATATTACGCAGTCGAGGCTGGCACAGATTACGTCGCAACCGTCGCCGCCCGCCGAAACTGGTAACTGACGCCTCAATACGCCGCGCTTCCAAAATACTGTTACCAATTTCGGGAGCAGGCCTCAAACCAAAACGGCCTGCATCTCTGCAAGCCGTTGATTTGTTTGGTTGCGGGGATAGGATTTGAACCTATGACCTTCGGGTTATGAGCCCGACGAGCTGCCAGACTGCTCCACCCCGCGATTGTGCAGCCATTGTAGCAACGCCGAACCGAGTGCGTCAAACCAATTCGCCAAAATCCGCAAGAAAACACCTACTTATTTCACCCTTCCGGATTAGGTGTAAGTAGGGCCGCCCGCGCTCCCTCTCCCAAAATGGGCGGGGAACCACCACCGAGTCCGTCGCGAATTTCTCGCCGACGCCCGCCGTGCCGTTAGCCTGCCACCGCGACCGGTTTCTTCGCTTTGCGCTCGCTGAAATAGCGGGCGATGCGATCCATGCTGACGTAGAACACCGGCGTCACATACAGCGTCAGGAACTGCGAGAACACCAGCCCGCCGACCACTGCGATACCGAGGGGCCTGCGTGTTTCCGCGCCCGCACCATAGCCAAGCGCAATCGGCAGCGTCGCGAAAATCGCCGCCCCGGTGGTCATCATGATGGGGCGGAACCGGACACGGCACGCTTCCACGATCGCGTCCACCGAATTCATATTCTGCTCGCGCTGCAACTGCAATGCGAAGTCGATCATCATGATGCCGTTCTTTTTCACCAGCCCGATCAGCAGGATCACGCCAACGAAGCTGAAGATGTTGAGCTCCTCCCTGAACAGCAGCAGCGTCGCCAGCGCTCCGAAACCGGCGAACGGCAGCGCGGTAAGAATAGTGAAAGGGTGTCCGTAGTGCTCGTAGAGGATCGCGAGAATCATGTAGATCAGGATAATAGTGACCAGCAACAGCATCGGCAGCGAACGGAACGCCTCTTGAAATGCCTTGGCGCTGCCCGTGAATGTGCTCGAGACCCCCGCGGGCAGCACCTCACCGGCTATTTCCCGGACGGCCGTGACCGCGTCGCCTACCGAGGTTCCCGGGGCAAGGTTGAACGAGAGCATGACCGCCGGCAGCTGCCCCAAGTGCGCGACCGAAATCGGCCCGACCCCGCTCTTCACTTCCGCCACGGTGCTGAGCGGCACCATTGCCCCGCCGGGGCTCTGGATAAAGAGCGACTCCATGGCGTTGATGTCGGCCTGGTAGCGCCGGTCGAGTTCGAGCCGCACCTCGTACTGATCGGAGGCGCCGTAGAGCGTGCTCACTTGGCGGCCGCCAAAAGCGTTGAACAGTGCCAATTCGACCTGCTGCGAGCTGATGCCCAATGCGGACGCCCGATCACGCAGTATGCGAACCTGGATTTCAGGATTGCGCAGTTCGAGATTGCTCGCCAGATCCTGCAGGATGGGCGACGCGCGCAGCCGGTTCTCCAGTTCCTGGCCGGGGCCGTAGAGCCGCGAAAGATCAGTGCTGGTCAACGAAAATACATATTCGCTAGTCGATAGCGTGCCGCCGATGCGGATCGCGGGCGGGTTGGAGAGAAACAACCGCACGCCCTGAAGCCCGGCCGCCTCGCGGCGAATTTGCTGAATCACCTCGTCCGCGGTGGCGCTGCGTTCTGTGCGCGGCTTGAGCCGGATGATGTAACGTCCCACATTCTCGCCTAACACCCCGCCGGTGCCCTGCCCCGCGGTTGACATCACCGACTCGACATGCTGATTTTTCTGAATGATTGCGGCGACGGCCTGCTGGTGGCGGATCATCTCGTTGAAAGTGATGCCTTCGCGCGCCCGGGTGTTGCCGAAAATAACGCCAGTGTCCTGGCGCGGGATGAAACCCTTCGACACCGTGGCATACAACCAGACCGTCGCGATCAGCACCAGCAGCGAACCCAGCAGCACCAAGCCGCGATAACCCAACATCCAGCGCAAGCTGACGGCATAGCCGTGCCGCGCCGCGTCAAACATGCGTTCCGACCAATTGAACAGCCAGCCATGAACGTGCGCCGGCTTCAGCATGAGGCTGCACAACATCGGCGTAATCGTCAGCGATACCACGCCGGAGATCAGCACGGCGATGCCGACGGTGACCGCGAACTCGCGGAACAGCCTGCCCACCATTCCCTCCATGAACAGAATCGGCAGAAACACCGCGGAGAGCGAGGTGGTCATGGTCACGACCGTGAAACCGATTTCGTGCGCGCCTTCGAGAGCCGCACGCATGCGGTCCTTGCCCATCTCGAGGTGGCGCGTGATGTTCTCCAGCACCACGATGGCGTCGTCGACCACAAACCCGACGGCCAGCGTGATCGCCATCAGCGACAGGTTGTTCAGGCTGAAACCGACCAAGCTCATCACCGCGAAAGTGCCGAGCACCGAGGCGGGCAGAATCAGCGCCGTGACCAGGGTGGCGCGGATGTTGCGCAGGAACACCAGAATCACGCCCACCACCAGCACGATCGAGAGCACCAGCGTGAAGTTGACCTCGTGGATCGAGTCGCGAATGAACTCCGAACGGTCGGACAGCACGTTTAGCGTCGAGCCCGAGGGCATCTCGCGCTCGATTTCGGGCAGCATCGCGCGCAGCCTGCTTACCACCTCTACCGTATTGGATCCCGGCTGCCGGTAGATCGCGAGTATCAGCGCGCGCTCACCGTTGTGCCAGCTGCGTATTTTCTCGTTCTCGACGCTATCCTCGGCACGGCCGATATCCTGGAACCGCACCGGCATGCCGTCCTTGTAGCTGATGATGAGCGCATTGAAATCCGCAGCACGCTCGAGCTTGCCGTTGGACCTCACCGTGTAGGTCCGCGCCTTGCCCTGGAGCGCCCCGGACGGCAGATTGGAGTTGGCCGCCTGGATCGCGCTCACCACCTTGTCCAGCCCCAGTCCCCGCTTGGAGAGCGCATTGGGATCGAGGAACAGACGCACCGCATACTTCTGGGAGCCGAATATATTCACCTGCGCCACGCCGTTAACGGTGGAGAAACGCTGCGCAATGTGCGCATCGGCAAACTCATCGAGCTTGGGCAGCGGCACCTGCTTCGCTGCGAGCGCCAGCACCAGGACAGGTGCGTCGCCGGGATTGAGCTTGCGCAGGGTCGGCGGCTCCGGCATGTCGCCCGGCAGGCGGCGGATCGCCTGCGAAATCGCCGTCTGTACGTCCTGCGCGGCGGCATCGATGTCACGCTGCAACGAAAACGTGAGCGTGATACGCGTATTGCCCGCGGTGGATGACGAGCTCATCTCGTCAACACCGGCGATGCGGCTGAACTCCCGCTCCAGCGGCAGCGCCACGGTGTTCGCCATGACCTCCGGGCTCGCGCCTGGAAGGCGGGAAGTCACTGTGATGGTCGGAAAATCGACGTTCGGAAGATCGTTGACCGGAAGCGTGTTGAATCCCAGCCAGCCGAAGAACATTATTGATACGAACAGCACGCTGGTTGCGACCGGCCGTTCGATGAAGATGCGCGAAATATTCATGACTTCACCTTCTTGCCCGGAATGTTCTTGCCCGGGGTTTCCTGGTTCGGAGTTTGCGTGGCCGGGGACTCCTGGGATTTGTCGCCCTTGCGTTCCCCGCCCTTGCGCTCCCCACCCTTGCCGCGCTCGCCCCCGATCGTAACTGGCGTGCCGACCGTAAGCGTAGGCGGCACCTCAGCGATGATCTCCTCACTGCCAGTGAGACCTTTGGAGACCACCACCAGTTCGCCGATCTGGCGGTCGACCACGACGTTTTGAATCTGCGCCCGGCCATCCTTCACCACAAAGACAAACGGGCCGTCCTGCCCCGGTTGCACCGTCCCCTCAGGCAGAACCACGGCCTCCTTTTCAATCCGCAGGACGATGCGCGCGGAGACGAACTGGCCGGGCCACAACTCCTCCTTCTCATTCTTCACCCGCGCCTTGAGCACGATCGTTCCGGTCGTCGGATTCACGGTGTTATCGATGAACACGAGCGTGCCGTGCGCGACTGTCTGTCCGCCGCGGTCTGGTGTGACCTCCACTTTCAGCTCTGGTGAATTCCAGTGCCGCCGCACGTCGTCGAGGTGGCGCTGCGGTACGCTGAGCGATACCAGGATCGGCTGCGTGCTGTTGATCACCACCAGCGGCGCACCACCCGTACCCGCGGTCACCAGATTGCCGGCCCTGACGCTCAAGCTGCCGGTGCGACCGGAAATCGGCGCGCTGATTTGCGCGTAAGCGAGTTGCAGTTGCGCCTGCTCGAGGGAGGCGCGGTTCGCGTCCACCGTGGCCTCGAGCGACTTGGCCTGAGTGGCCGCGACGTCGTATTCCTGACGCGTGATGTAGTCCTTCTCCATCAACGGCCGCAACCGGGCTTCCTGCGCCTTCGCCTGCACCAGCTGCGCCTGGTCGCGAGCGAGAGCGGCGCGGACTTGTTCGACCGCAGCCTGCATGGGACGCGCGTCGATATGAAACAGCACTTGGCCCTGCTTCACGCGGTCGCCTTCCTTGAACTTCACCTCCTGCAGCACGCCGCCGACCTGCGGGCGCACCGCGACACTGTGCTCTGATTCGACCGTGCCGACGGCGTCGATGATCACCGGCATCGCCTGGCGCGTAACACTCACGGTGCGAACCGGGACCGGACCACCCCCCCGTCTGCCCGCGCCCTTGCCTTGGGCCTTGGCCGCTTTGCCCGGCACGGCGTCGGCAGTCTTGGTTGCCGGCTGCGACTTCCACCAATAGAAACCGGCGCCTGCCGCAAGCACGCAGATCACCAGGAAACTTTTCCAGAAACGCGTCATGGATTGATCTCAAAAAAATTGTTTCGCCCGGTACAAAGTTTGTTCATATTCGCACCGGCGCCTGATCATGCGGCGGCCGTGCCCAGCTTCACGGCCGCGTGGTTCTGAGGATCGTTGCATCGGACGCCCCAAGCGCGAAATTCAGGCGCGCGAGGGCACTATACCAGTCGAGGTATGATTGAATTTGCTGCACCCGGGCGTTGGTATCATCGAGCTGCGCGGTGATGAAGTCGAGCAGGCTGCCCACCCCGGCCTTGTAACGCGCGGTGGCCGCCGCCGCCGACTCACCGGCGCTCTTGACCAGATTGGCGGTGCTCGAGACGCTGGAGGCGGAAGTCTGCAAGTCGAAATACGATTGCCACACCTCCAGCTCGGTCTGGTTGTACAACTGGTCGCGCGTGGTTTCCGCCTGGTCAGCCATTTCCTGGGCCCGCCGCTTGCTGTAAGTGTCACGGAAGCCGCTGAATAGCGGGATTCTCACGTTAAAGCCAAAGTTGTAAATATCCTGCTCGGTGCGCGAGTCGGTGAAAAGCGTTCGACCGTAATTTGACACGAATTCGACAGTGGGAAGACCCGCCCGCGAAACTGCTGTTGAACTGGCGCGTGCGGCACGCGCACGCGCTTCGGCAGCGATCAAATCGGGACGGTTGGACTTGGCTTTTTCAAGCAGCACTTCCATCGACTGCGTGATCTCCGAAACCGGCGGTGTTTCCGATACCGCCTGCAGCTGCAGCGTGATGTTAACCTGGAGCCCTACCGCGTTCGCGAGCTGGCCGCGTGCCTTCGATAGTTCGCCATCGTTACGGGTGAGAACCAGTCGCGCCTGCCCAACCTGCGTCTGCGCGCGGTATTCGTCGCCGGCGGTCGCCAGACCCGACGAACGTCGCCGTTGTGCGGCGTCAAGCGCTGTCTCGAAATTTTTCAGCGATTCGCGGCTCGCACGCACGAGGTAATCAAATGCCAGCACCCGGTAATACGCCTGCTCGACCTGGAACGCCACTTCCTGCAGCACCCGGTTCTGCGCCAGATTCGCTGCGAGCAGCCGGTAATTTGCCGCCTCCTTGTCTGCCGCCCGTTGGCCGAAATCGAACAGAACGTAGCTCAGGGTTACATTCGGCCCGTAGCGGGTCTGCACCGGCGAGGGGACGCCGGTGGTGCCGGATATCGGCCGGCCGAGATTATGACTGAGCAACGCGTTGAGTTGCGGCCACTCATCCGAACGCTCGATGCCGAGAGTCGCGGCTTCCACGCGTGCCTGCAACCAGGCCTGACGGGTCCTGACGTTGAGCCTGAGCGCGAGATCGGTAAGCTGCGCGAGCGATACCGGTCCGCTCAGCTCAGCCGGCATTATACGCATGGCTGCGGATGCCGGCACCTGCGGCAACGGCCGATCCGGTATCCAGCGCTGGTCGGGAGACGGCGCAGTGCGCGCTTCAAGATTGAGCGGGTCAAATGCCGGCGCGGCCCACAAGCAGCCCGGAACCGAGAGAATGCCAAGCGCTGCGACTGGGGCAACAGCTGTCAGGAACCGCCGGTAACGCATTTTCCCCCGGGTACTTTATTGTATGGATACAAGTACAAGCCGCGCATCATAGCAGTTTGCCGGAGAAAGTCACGCGGTCCCGAAACTCCCTCAAACGATTTACGCAGGATGACCTGATTCGGCTCGCGGCTCATCCTGCGCGGTCCAGAAAATCGAGTTTACTTATTCCCCAATCAAATAAATGGATAAAGCCGCTTGAACCGCCATGCTAATATTTCCCCGCGTTAAAACAACAACATCGTGTACGTGTAGCGTAAGGAGTTGGTGGTGCCCAAGCTGGTCCCTCCCCACGGGGGAGGAACGCTCAAACCCCTGTTACTCGAAGGCGCTTCGCTGCAGGCCGAAGCGACCCGCGCGCGGACGCTGCCGAAGGTGAAAGTCAGCTCCCGCGAACGCGGCGACATCGTCATGCTCGGAATCGGCGGTTTTACGCCGCTCAACGGCTTCATGACGCACGCTGACTGGGAAGGCGTGTGCGACGGCATGACGATCGCGAACGGCCTGTTCTGGCCGATCCCGATCACGCTCTCCACGGATAAGGTTACCGCGGCCACCTTCAAGACCGGCGCCGATATCGCGCTCGTCGACTCGGAGGACGGCGATCTGCTCGCCACCATGAAGGTCACGGAGAAATACGCGATCGACAAGGCGCACGAGTGCGCGAACGTATTCAGGACCACCGACCTCGAGCACCCCGGCGTGAAAATGGTGATGGAGCAAGGCGAAATCAATCTCGCCGGTCCGCTCAAGGTGCTGTCGCAGGGAGAATTCCCGAGCAAGTACGGCGATCTCTATATGACCCCGGCGCAGACGCGCGCGGTGTTCGAGGCCAACGGCTGGTCGACGGTCGCGGCATTCCAAACGCGCAATCCGATGCACCGCTCGCACGAATATCTGGCCAAGGTTGCCATTGAGGTGTGCGACGGCGTGCTGGTGCACTCGCTGCTCGGCAATCTCAAGCCCGGCGACATCCCGGCCGAGGTGCGCACCCGGGCAATCGGCGTGCTGATCGATAAATACTTCGTCAAGAAGACCGTGGTGCAGTCGGGCTATCCGCTCGACATGCGCTACGCCGGACCGCGCGAAGCGCTGCTGCATGCCCTGTTCCGCCAGAATTACGGCTGCTCGCACCAGATTATCGGGCGCGACCACGCGGGTGTCGGCAGCTACTACGGCCCCTTCGACGCGCACCATGTCTTCGATGAAATCCCCAAGGGCGCGCTGCAAACCCAGCCGCTCAAGATCGACTGGACCTTCTGGTGCTACCAGTGCGGCGGAATGGCCTCGGGCCGTACCTGCCCGCATCCGGATGAGGACCGGTTGCTCGTGTCAGGCACCAAGTTGCGCAAATGGCTGTCGGAAGGCAGTCCGGTGCCAGCCGAGTTCAGCCGGCCGGAGGTGCTGGCAATCCTGCGCGAGTATTACGCGGGCCTCGAGGACGCCGACCGCGTCGAGGTCAAACTCGCCGGCCATTCGGCGCGATGAAAGAATTTTCGATTTGTTTTTGACCAAGGAGAAGTGCAATGCCGACATTTGTACGCACCGAGAAATGCGATGGCTGCAAGGGTCAGGACAAGACCGCCTGCATGTACATCTGCCCCCATGACCTGATGCTGCTGGACAAGGACGGATCGAAGACCGGCCACGCGATGAAAGCGTTCAACCAGGAACCCGAGCAGTGCTGGGAATGCTATTCCTGCGTCAAGATCTGCCCGCAAAACGCGATTGAAGTGCGCCATTACGCCGACATCGTGCCGTTGGGTGCTTCGGTGCAGCCGCTGCGCGGCACCGACTCCATCATGTGGACGATCAAGTTCCGCAACGGCACCATGAAACGCTTCAAATTCCCGATCCGCACCACCGCCGAGGGTTCGGCCAATCCGTACGGCGGCAAGCCCGCCGCGGTTATGGCTGAAATCGAGGACCACTCAACGCTGTTCACGCACGGCACGCACCCAGGCGACAGGGGCCAGTTCCTCAATTCGTAACCTGCACTATCAACTTCATCATCGGCACAGGCCGCCACGGGGTTGGCGGATCTGCCCATAGAAAAGGAATACGGCAATGGCTGACACATTTGAATTTGGCAATCCCGAAATCATCGAGGAAGAAGTCGATATTCTCATCATCGGCGGCGGCATGGCGGCATGCGGCACCGCTTTTGAAATCATGCGCTGGGCGGAGGGTACGGGCCTCAAGGTCAAGCTCGTCGACAAGGCCGCAATGGACCGCTCGGGCGCGGTGGCGCAGGGACTGTCGGCGATCAACACCTACATCGGCGACAACGATCCCGCCGACTATGTGCGCTACGTACGCAACGACCTGATGGGCATCGTGCGTGAGGACCTGATCTACGACGTCGGCCGCCACGTCGATGATTCCGTACATAACTTCGAGGAATGGGGCCTGCCGATCTGGAAACAGGCCGGCGACGAGGACAAGACGCTTACCGCGGGCGGCAAGCCGGTGCGCTCCGGCAAATGGCAAATCATGATCAATGGCGAATCGTACAAGTGGATCGTCGCCGAGGCCGCGAAAAAAGCGCTCGGCATGCAGAACGTCCAGGAACGCGTGTTCATCGTGCGCATGGTCACCGACAAGAACGATCCGACACGCGTCGCCGGCGCCGCGGGTTTCTCGGTGCGCGATCACAAGCTCTACGTCTACAAGTTCAAGTGCTGTCTGCTGGCTTGCGGCGGCGCCGTGAATGTGTTCCGGCCGCGTTCGATCGGCGAAGGCGTGGGCCGCGCGTGGTACCCGGTATGGAATGCGGGCTCTACCTACGCGATGGCCGCCGAGAGCGGCGCTGAAATGACGATGATGGAAAACCGCTTCGTTCCGGCGCGCTTCAAGGACGGCTACGGGCCGGTCGGAGCCTGGTTCCTGCTGTTCAAGGCGCAGGTCAGGAATGGCGCCGGCGAAGACTACAACGCCATACACGGTGCCGAACTCAAGGACACCAAGCGTTTCGGCAAGTACGGCCAGGGTGTTCCTGGTACGTGCCTGCGCAATCACATCATGATCAACGAGATGAAGGAAGGGCGCGGTCCGATCATGATGGATACGCCTGCCGCGATGGCGAAGCTCGCGGAAAAAATGACGCCGAAAGAAGTCAAGCACCTCGAAGCGGAGGCGTGGGAAGACTTCCTTGACATGACCATCTCGCAGTGCGGCGTCTGGGCCGGCGAGAACATCGAGCCCGACAAGGAGCCGTCCGAAATCATGCCGACCGAACCCTACCTGCTCGGCTCCCATTCGGGATGCGCCGGCATCTGGGTATCAGGCCCGACCGACATTCCGGGCACGCCCAAGGAATGGTCGTGGGGCTATAACCGCATGACCACGGTCAAAGGGCTGTTCACCGCCGGCGACGGCGTCGGCGCCTCGGGCCACAAGTTCTCATCCGGTTCGCACGCCGAAGGCCGCATCGCCGCGAAAGCAATGGTCAAGTTTGCTCTCGACAACAAGGACTGGAAGCCCGAACTCGCGCGCAGCGTGGCGGATCTGGTCGAGGAAATCTACCGCCCGGTGAAGACCTTCCTGCAGCATAAGGACTACACCACCGCGATCGACATCAATCCGCATTACATTACGCCGAAGATGCTGCAGTTCCGCCTGCAGAAAATCATGGATGAATATTGCGCGGGCGTTTCGACCTGGTACCAGACCAACGCCAAGATGCTGGAAATGTGCGAGAAGAAGCTCGGGATGATCAAGGAGGACTCGCTCAAGATGCGCGCCAAGGATCTGCACGAGCTGCTGCGCGCCTGGGAAAACTACCACCGCATCATCACCGCCGAATGCCACATGAAGCACGTTCAGTTCCGCGAGGAAACCCGCTATCCGGGCTTCTACTACCGGACGGACCACAACTACATCGACGACGAGAACTGGAAATGCTTCGTCAATTCGCGTTATGACCGCGGTACCAAGAAGTGGGCAATGAAAAAGGTGCCTTACGTGCAGTTGATCAAAGACTGACGAAACCGGACCGGTTGCACCGGCCGGTTCGTCTCCGCGAGTACGAGCGGACGGAAACCGCCGCTCAACTCGCGGTCCGTAGCCGATCTATCCTGAGAGCGGAGTCTGGAGTAAGCTTCCGGGCTCCGTTTGCTTTTTCCAAAAGCCCATGAGCAACCTCCCCGATAACGCAGCACCCGCTATCAGCCCGATCCTGCCGGTGCAGCTGGGCCTCGACGAAAACTTCCAGTTCCGCTGCCGCAAGGGCATCGCATGCTTCAACAAGTGTTGCGAGAACATCGATATCCTGCTGACGCCGTACGACATCGTGCGACTGAAGAAGCGACTCGGCGTCAGTTCGCGCGAGTTTATCGACTCCTACACTACCGATTTCGCGATGGACGGTCAGGGCACCCCCGGACTCAAGCTCGCCACCAAGCCGGGCTCGGCGGCGTGCATCAATCTCACGCCGGAGGGCTGCGGCGTATATGAAGACCGCCCCGCCGCATGCCGCTATTACGCGCTCGGGCTGGTGTCGATGCGCAAGAAAGACTCGCCGACCGACGAGGACTCGTACTTCGTGGTCAAGGAAGAGCATTGCCTCGGTCATCAGGAACCGGTGATGCAGACGGTGCGCGATTACCGCCGGGATCAAGGCGTCGATCTCTATGACGAGATCAATCGCGAATGGCGGCAGATCATCCTCAAGAAGCGCTCCAGCGGCCCGACAGTCGGCAAGCCCTCGGAGCGCAGCTTCGAACTGTTTTTTCTCGCCAGCTACGATATCGACGGCTTTCGCAAGTTTATCGCCGGCGCCGGGTTCGGCGAAGTGTTCGAGCTCGATTCCTCGTTCAGGCAGGAGTTGCTGCACGATGACGTCAAGCTGCTCAAGTTCGCGTTCCGGCTGCTGAAACAGGTGCTGTTCGGTGAGCGGACGATTCCGCTCAGGCCCGATGCGGTGCAAAAACGCAGCGCGCGCTACCGTGAACGCCTCGCGCAGCGCTCGGCCGGCCGCGCCGGCGAACTCGCCGAAGCGCAGGACAAGATTTACGAGAGCCTCGGTGACTAGCCCGTCGGCAGGCAAGGTCTCGACGCTGCGAGAGCACGCGCTACAGCCGGAAGCGCGTCTGATCGAGAAAGAGCCCTACTACGAGCCGCTCGGCGCAGAGATCGCGCTGTTCGAAGCGGCTTACGCGAGCCAGATTCCGGTGCTGCTCAAAGGCCCGACTGGCTGCGGCAAATCGCGCTTCATGGAATACATGGCGTGGCGCCTGCAGCGCCCGCTGATCACCGTGTCGTGCCACGACGATCTCACCGCCGCCGATCTCGTCGGCCGCTATCTGATCACCAGCAACGAAACGGTGTGGGTCGACGGCCCGCTCGCCCACGCCGTGCGCTGCGGCGGCATCTGCTATCTCGACGAAATCGTCGAAGCGCGCAAGGACACCACCGTCGTCATCCATCCGCTCGCGGACGACCGCCGCATCCTGCCGATGGAAAGGCACGGCGAGCTGCTGCACGCGCCGCCGGAGTTCGTGCTCGTGATCTCGTATAACCCGGGCTATCAGAGCGTGCTCAAGGAACTCAAGCAGAGTACGCGCCAGCGCTTCATCGCAATCGAGTTCAATTATCCCGAGGCGGCACTCGAGAAGAAAATCATCATCACCGAAACCAGTCTTGACCCCGAGCGCGCCGAGCGGCTGATCAGGCTGGCCGAGATGACACGCAATCTCAAAGGCAACGGGTTGGATGAAGGCGCATCGACGCGGCTGCTGGTGCATGCCGGCAAGCTCATCGCGAAGGGCATTACGCCGCGCGTGGCGTGCAATGGCGCGATCGCCGAGGCGCTCACCGACGATCCCGAGTTACTGCGCGCGGTCAATGAGCTTGCAACCTCCCTCTTCTGATCCGCGTCTCACCGTCGCGCTGAGCGAACCGCTCGGCCCCCACCCGCTCGAAGAGCGGCTCGACGAAGTGCTCGACCCCGTGCTGTCTTCGCGCCGCACCGCCCAGCCGCTCGCCGAGAGGCTCGCGCTGCTCGATCGCGAATTGCAGGACTTCACCCTGCACTGGGTGGCCGTGATCGCGCGCACCAGCAGCGAGATGGCGTACCAGTTCGCAGCACTGGCTCCAGATGCGTTGCGCACGTTCGATCTCGCCACCGCTGAGGCATGGATCATCCAGGCGATGGACACCTTCGACCGCGAAGGGCTTTACCGCGGCAGCTCGGTGCTCAAGGATCTCGACGCCTTCATCGCGGCCTCCCGCGGCCGCACCCGCACCGTCCCGTTTGAAGACGCCTGCAACGTGCTGGGATGGTTTGTTTGCGGCCTGTCGGGTCGCACGCTCAAACTCGAGGCCGGCAACGAAACCTATACCGACACGGAGACCCTATATCTGCCTGCCTGCAGCGCCGAATATGCGTCGCGGGAACAGAACTTCGTCGTCTACAAGGCGCTGGCCACCCACCTGTGGGCGCAAACGCGCTACGGCACGTTCAACGTCGATCCGGCGGCACAACTCGCGTCCTACTCCGATCCCGACCGGGCGCTCGCGCTCTACCATTACCTCGAAACTGCGCGCATCGACGCCATCATCGCCCGCGAACTACCGGGGCTGGCGCGCGAAATCGCCGCTTTGGGCAGCGTGGCTGTTGCGCCGGCAGCCTGCCGGCGCGTGCTCGATCCGGACGCCAATGCCGCGGACAGCCTCGCTCTGGTCGCAGTGCTGTATGACAGTTTCACGCTGCCCCGCGTTAGCTACATGGGAGTGATGCATCCCGAACGGGTACAAGCGGCGCGTGCGGCACGCATCGCCCGCGAAAAACTGGAACTGCAATCCGAGCTTGCGAAAATACTTGCTGCGAAATCGGCTGCCGAGCCGACGCAATCTGCTGCCGAACCACGCTTTGCCCTCAATCCCGGCGATCCGGCCGATGCCGGTGGAGATCTCGCGCTCAGCCTTGACGGCGAGCCGGTCGCGCTGCCTGGGCAGGTCAAAGACCTGCTGCAGTCGATTGCGCAGGATTTGGGAGAGATTCCCGACGACTACCTCGTTCCCGCCGGTGACGGTGCCTATCGTGACAGCAGGACACCAGAGAACAAAGCGGCGAACGTCTGGCAAGGCACCTACCACGAAGAAGGCGCGGTGCTCTATCCCGAGTGGGATTACCGGCGCCGCCATTACCGCAAGCACTGGTGTGTGCTGCGCGAACTCGACATGCATCCCGGCAATCCCGACTTCATCGCCGCGACGCTCGCCAGGTATGCGCCGCAGGTGACCCGTTTGCGTCACACCTTTGAGCTGCTGCGCGGCGAGGACAAGCTGCTCAAGAAGCAGCAGCATGGCGACGACATCGATCTCGACGCGGTGATCTCGGCCTACGCCGACATGCGCTCCGGCATGGAACTGCCGCAGCGGCTGCTCGTCAGGCGTCACAAGGCCGAGCGCAACATCGCGGTGATGTTCATGGTCGACATGAGCGGCTCGACCAAGGGTTGGATCAACGACGCCGAACGCGCGGCGCTGGTGATGCTGTGCGAAGCGCTCGAGGTGCTCAGCGACCGCTACGCGATCTACGGCTTTTCAGGCATCACCCGCAAGCGCTGCGAAATCTACCGCATCAAGCGCTTCGACGAGCGCTACGATGATCTCGTGCGCGGCCGCATCGCCGGCATCCTGCCGCAGGACTATACGCGCATGGGCGTTGCCATCCGCCATCTGACGGCACTGCTCAACGCGGTCGATGCGCGCACCAAGCTGCTGATTACGCTGTCCGACGGCAAGCCCGACGATTACAGCGACAACTACCGCGGCGAATACGGCATCGAAGACACGCGCCAGGCGCTCATCGAGGCGCACCGCAGCGGCATCCATTCCTTCTGCATCACCATCGACCGCGAAGCCCGCGACTACCTGCCGCGCATGTATGGCGCGGTCAACTACACCGTGATCGACGACGTCGCGAGGCTGCCGCTCAAGGTGGCGGACATTTACCGCCGGCTCACGACCTGAGCCTGCTAGGATACGCACATGCCGTCGAAAACTTCGCCACCGGACAAAACCAGACTGGACCGGGTCGTTGCCGAGGCGCGGCGTAACCGCGATCTGCGGGAGCAGACTTATCGCGAGCAGGCGCTCAAGATCTACCCTTGGGTCTGCGGGCGGTGCGCGCGCGAATTTACCCGCCTGAATCTTCATTTGCTCACGGTCCATCACCGCGATCATAATCACGACAACAATCCGCGCGACGGCAGCAACTGGGAGCTGCTGTGCATTTACTGCCACGACAACGAACATTCGCGATATCTGGACCAGGCCGGACGTGACTCGGCAATGCCTGGCAGCGAGCAGGACTCGCCCGCCACACATCGGCCGTTCGCCGACCTCAAGGACTTGTTGAAAGGCAAACCGTAGAGGTTCGACGCGTCAATCCTTAATTGACGCCCGGGCTCGCGTCTTGCCTT
>Ga0082335_1004820_pt1 | contig 19653 bp, 19 predicted proteins | sample Subgrocontami58m_FD_72375 | JGI IMG/M metagenome (GOLD analysis project Ga0082335, IMG submission 72375) | Subsurface groundwater microbial communities from S. Glens Falls, New York, USA - GMW37 contaminated, 5.8 m (SPADES assembly) (version 2) ... | reverse complement strand
GAAACTGTTGGTGATGAGATATTCCCGATACCGTTTATGAATCCGATTATGAAGAATGAGGTTAAAGATAGGCTACATGCTGCAACTGAGACGATAAAGAGAATAAGTAATGTACGACCGGCTTCGTTCCGTACCCCGAGGCTATTTTGTTCAACAGAAGTAATAAATTCCCTTGAAGAATTAGGATACCTTATAGATGCATCATACCCTTTATACTATTATAAGAAACAGTTGTTACCTTACCACCCTTCAAAAAGGGACTGGACTGAAAAAGGGAATCTTGATATACTTGAGATACCAAATTTTGCTGATATGACTATTAGGTCTAAAGATAGATTTGGAAGGGATAGGGACCAGTGGCCCAAGTTCAGAACAGAGGGTGCTGAGACACTTCTGAAGGGCATTGACAGAATGACTAAACTCATGCACAGAAAATCAGATGAAGCGGTGCTATGTTTTTACATGCACCCATGGGAATTCATCCCGATGCCAAGAAGTATAAAAACCGCAGAGGCGAGTATAAGTTTTAAGGAATTTCTATGGAAGAATACTGGTAATTACGCATGCAGGCAGTTGGACAAATTGATTAGAGGTCTTGTGGATAGGGGAAGTGAGATTATGAGTATGAAGGAGTATGCGGAAAATAGATGAATAGTATAGACAAGGATTTTATTGAAAGATTAAGCAAAGGATATACTGAGTCTCACAGGGATAAGAAAGTAAGACCTGATAAGGATGAGGTGTTGATTGAGAATGGCTGGGAGATTATAGTTCCTAAGGGAAGTGACATAATTATCAGGACAGCGGTGAAGGATTTTGTCAGGTATCTTAAAGTATGTATGGAGGTTGATGTTACTGTCAAAGCCTTAATTCAAGTTAGGTATGGTTGCCTCATCACTAAAGGGACAGTCCCTACTCGCACAAAAGATGCCTTTTCTATAGTCACTGATAATTCATGCATTGTTGTGCAAGGAAATGGTTCAAGTGGTGTAATGTATGGACTTCATTACTTAGAGAAAGTCTTTGATTTTAGAGGTGCGCCGATTCTGAAGAAGGGTGAGATTAAAAGAGAACCTGTATTTGCTGAGCGTATTACAAATACAGTATTCAGTAAGATATGGGAGGACCCTGGTGATAAGGATGCATATCCAGACGGATATCTTTCACGCATATCCCATTTTGGATATAACGGGGTTTATCTTTATTCAAATCTATTTGAGTATTCTATCTCTAAGATACTCCCGGAACTGAACGCCAGTGGGGCAATTGGGAAACTTCAGAGACTAAATCAATTCAGTTTAAGGGCAGGCAAATATGGCATAGGGGTATATTTAGTCCTTTCTGCTCCAAAAATTCCAGGGAATTACGAGGTATTCATAAAACATCCAGATGTAAAAGGTGCTACACAATGGGATAGAGAGTCTAATTGTCTATGTTCAAGTCACCCCATGGTGCTTAAATTTTATAGAGAAGTGGTATCAAATATCTTTTTGAAAGTTTCGGCTCTCAAAGGGGTAATATTTATTATAGGTGGTGAAGGGTTTTACCATTGTTTTACCCGTCCAAAGCCAAGGACTGATAAAGGGACATGTTGTCCAAGATGTGGCAGGAAATCTCCTGACAGGGTTGTTTCTAACCTTATGAATTCAATCGCTAATGCAGTAAAATCTGTAAAACCTGATGCAGTTATAATTGCATGGCCATACAGTGCCCATATATGGTCAGAGGATAAGGAGCAATCGGGATTCATAAGGAGGCTGTCAAGAGATATAACATTGCTGGATGTATTTGAGAAAGACGAGATACGAAGGTGTGGCAAGGTATCACAGAATATATTTGACTATAGTATAAGTTTTATCGGGCCGTCAGAGCGTTTCACCAGACAATATGAGTTGGCGAAGAGTTTGGGCATCCAGATGTGGAGTAAGACAGAGAGTGCAGTATCTATAGAATTCTTTAATGTGCCGTATATACCTGTTATGTATAGATGGTATGAGCGTTTTAAGCAATTAGGGAAGTTTGAACTTGCAGGGATTATGGGTGCATGGCGTTTCTATGGTTTTACAGGTTCTATAACTGAAGAGATTGCAGATTGGTATAGTTGGAGACCAGCACCACCCATCAAAGGGCTCTTAGGAAATATTGCAGAGAGGGACTTTGGCAAGAGGACAGGGACACCAGCACTTAAGGCATGGAGGCATTTCAGTGATGCAATGGGAGAATTTCCTTTCTCGGCAGGTGTAACAGGTGCACCATATTGTAGAGGACCTTTCTGGCTTGGGCCTGCACATCCTTTAATTTTTAACCCGCAGGAGAGGAGTCATATCTTAGAACAATTCTATAAAGTAGACTCCATTATATTAGAGCTGCAACTTAATGAGAAAGAGGCAAAGAGGCTATTTTCACAATCACTATATTTAACAGACCTTAGATGGACACAGCCGTTTGGGGTTGGTGAGGTTATAAGGAGACTTGAACGTTTCGCTAAAGAATGGAAGAAGGGACTTGACTTATGGAATGAGGTAGTATCCATTGCAGAACCTGTTAAACGTTCCCGTGCAGAAAAAGAGAAGGGAGTAAATGAGATGATATGGCGCACGGTTATTACCGGTATAAATGTGGCAAGGTTCTATAAGTTACGCGATGAGTATTTTTCACTCCCCTCAAGTATGAAGAGGACAGAGTCTATACTTGTAGAGTTACTATCTATTGCGAAAGAGGAACTTCAGAATGCAGAACAGGCCTTGGAATTAGTAAAAAGGGATTACAGGTTAGGATATGGATATACATATGGGAGGGCTTATACACCTGATTTGATTGAGAAGAAGATAGAGCACACAAGGAATGTTATTGAAAAAGAACTACCCCAGTTCGCCTACTATTATGGGACGCATCTGTTTGAAGATAAGCCAGATGAGTTTGAAGGTAAGTTAGAAATGAGCAAAAATTTTTCCTTAATAATTTAAGTGATTTTAATATTGAAGCAAGATTGTGAGTATGAAGGACTATAGTAATGGCAGGTATTTATTAAACATGTTCAGATTTAAACTCCTTTAAGAAACTTCTTGCAGGACGTGTAAGGCCTTTCGCGGAATCCTAATAATAGGAGCAAAGACTATTCCATTGGCAGTAGTAACTTCAATGTGACGTATAGATTTGGAAGGATCGATACCAATAGCCAGCGCATTTTCAATGGAAATCATTGTGAAAGAAGCACCTGTATCTACGGCCAATTTAAGAAATAAAGATTGTCTTTTGTTAGTGATTTTAGCTTTGCACAGTATAACCCCTTCTGTAATATCAAATTTAAATTTACCCATATATTAGAACCTTGTATGGAATGCAGCTGCGTAGCCCTTAGGAAGTTTATCTTCGGAATATTCCACAAGGATATTTCGTTTCTGTGGAAGCGTAAAAAGTTTTCTATAAATCTCATCTCTGTGTGGGCTATGTACAATAAGCTTTCCAGAGATAGGAGTAGTGGTAGACTCATCAACTTTATCCACAGCTATAAGGAGCCATTCGCGATGGAATCTTTTTTTGATTGCTTCAATCTTTTGAGTTTTCATTTTTTTCACCCCAGTAGATTTTTTATTTGTTTATTTTTGTGAAGTTTAGCAAATTTTTGGTAATGTTGGATGAAGATAGGAGGTTTTGAATCCCGTTAGACCTATGCGCAAGACCTGAGGGGGCAATGAAGTCTAATGGGGGTAAATTCTGAGACGAGTAAATGGGATATTAGAATTATTAGTAAAAAACAATGCTCTTTTGTCTCTCGTTAAAAATAACCTTGAATTTTGAGAATATGTCCATTCGCCCTAAAAGAAGTGGTACTTCTTCTATAAGTGCCCATGCTAAACGAATGTTGAGTTTTTTACCATTTAAGATAAGCTTTGTTCTTTTGACAATATAAGGGACTCCACCTCCAGATACACCTTTTATTTCAAAGATTTCATCAGATGGATTTTGTTTAAATCCTAATGCCTTGCCAAACCGAAAAGGAATCATTGTAATGTCGGCCCCAGAGTCTATATACATAAATACTTCAACTTTTAGGCCGTTTGATTCTAACATTACATCTGCTACAGGACGGAGAATTTCACCCAAGTTAGAAGGTTCACTTTGATACTTGAACTTAATCATAACACTAAGACCTGTTTATCTGGTACTTTAGCTACAAATGGGACTTGGGAAGGATATTGTTTCTTGGTTTTTTTAAGCATGGTTTCAATATCTGTGCCAGTAGCTACAACCTTTTTATTAACAATTACTACGTATTGATTGATAAGATTAGATTTATCTAGTTTCAAAAAAGCCTGGAAATTTTTGCTCATTCTTAATCACCTCTAATAAAATATTATCATATGAGATGTTAAATGTCAAGGCTATTCTTGACATTTGTCAAGCACATTTAGAAATGTCCTATTTTTACACAAATAGAAATGTCCTATTTTCTTATGTTTTTGGTAACAGTGTTTACCTCCCCTTTTAGCCCTTTCATTAAACAGATCTCTATTCTTATGCTACTTTTTCCATTTGTTGATAAGGACTAATCTGTGGTCTTATCTTGAACTTCCTCCAAGGATGATCCGCTGGTGGTCTATATATCTTCTTTGGCTTAAATATATACTTCTTCTCTTGTCTATTTTCTCTTACCGGACGTTCACTTATTTCTCTATGCTTTAAGGCTGTGCCTTTGTACGTTATAAACATAGAACCGTCTATTCTATCTTCTACTATAACTGCCTTTGTGTTTACATGGTCAATCACCTGGTAGAGTCTCTTACTATGGCGGACAGTAAAATCGTTCCTTAAACCCCGCTTAGTCTTTATACATAGTATCCTGTCCAAATCTATACCTTTGGGTAACTCTCTATGTAAATTCCCATCCCCTATAGCCTTAAAACTGAATCTCTTGTTGTGTATCGGTAGATAGTATTCTAAGAATTTGTTCGCATTCCCTATCGTCTTAATACCTATCAATCTCATCTCCTTTATGAGTCTATTCTGTAATGTCCTGAAGAGCCTCTCAACCCTACCTTTGGCCTGAGGTGAGTAAGCGTGTATCACATCTACACCAAGTTCTTTCAATGCTCTACCTGCCTGACTCAAGGGCTCCGTATTGTTTAATTCATCTTCTATTGAACGCTTTTTAGGGGATTTATATGTCGTGTGATTATCTATATACACACTTTGTGGTATACCACAGAGCTCTATATAACCCTTAAAACTATCCATCAGAGGAATAGTCCCTTCATACTCATAGAATCTTGCAAACACGTTGTTTGTAGCGTCATCTATGTATCCCATAAGCACACATTCAGGGCCTCTGCCTTCAAACCAATCGTGATCTGAACCATCTATCTGTATCATTTCACCAAAGTAGTGTTTCCTCTCACGCCACTGACGATGCTTTCTATGTTTTCTCCTTATCTGCCATGCCCCGTCTTTTATAAGCCAGTTGCGAAGAGTCTGTATCCCCATCTTAATCTTATGCGTCTCAAAGAGTTTTTCAGATGCATGTGTTGGACCAAAATCTCCGTATTTCTCTCTATAGAGTTTTATTACTTTATCTTTTATCCTCTTTGGTATTGCTCTGTTTGAAAACCTACCGCGTGACTTGTGTATTACACCTGTCTTGCCTTCTTTCCGAACTCTCTTTACTATCCTCCTTATCTGTCTGTCACTTAAATTTAAAATCCCTGCTGCTTTAACCTGCTTTAACTTCTTGTCTAATACCTTGTGAATTATGTGTGACCTATTTAATTCCCTCTCGCTTATCATGATAATGTCCTTTCCTGCCATAATATCCTCCTTTTAAAGAAGGTATTATAGCATACTTAGAATAGGACATTTCTATTTGTGGCAAATAGGACATTATCATATGTGGATAACAGGCTATTCTTGACATTGGTCAGATTCTGTTCTATAGTATTCTTAAATAAGGATTGGATAGTCTTATGGGAGATAGAGACGGAATATGAAATTACAGAAAAAGGGTCAAAGCCATTTTCACCTTATATTGAGAAAGAAATTCTGAGATGAATATAAAAAGGATTGTGGTTTTGTTTGGATTTGATATGGAATCGGATGTGGGGAGCTGGACTACTGAATATAATGGGTTGAAATATGGGACACCAAAGATTCTTAAGATATTAAGGAAATACAATGTAAAGGCTACGTTCTTCTTTACTGGAAAAGCGGCAGAGGCATCACATGGGATAGTGAGATTGGTAAGAAAAAATGGCCATGAAATAGGCTGCCATACGCTTTATCATGAAACTGTTGGTGATGAGATATTCCCGATACCGTTTATGAATCCGATTATGAAGAATGAGGTTAAAGATAGGCTACATGCTGCAACTGAGACGATAAAGAGAATAAGTAATGTACGACCGGTTTCATTCCGTGCCCCGAGACTATTTTGTTCAACAGAGGTGATAAATGGACTTGAGGAATTAGGATATATTGTAGATGCGTCATACCCTTTATACTATTATAAGAAACAGTTGTTACCATATCATCCCTCAAAAAATGACTGGACCGAGAAAGGGAATCTTGATATACTTGAGATACCCAATTTTGCTGATATGACTATCAAGTCTAAGGATAAGTTTGGGAGGGATAGGGACCAGTGGCCCAAATTCAGGACAGAAGGTGCTGATGTGCTTTTGAAGAGTATAGATAGGGTAACGAAACTCATGCATAGTAAATCAGATGAGGCAGTATTATGTTTTTATATGCATCCGTGGGAATTCATTCCGATGCCAAAGAGTATAAATACCGCAGAGGCGAGTATAAGTTTTAAGGAATTTCTATGGAAGAATACAGGTGATTACGCATGCAGGCAATTGGATAAGTTGATTAGAGGTCTTGTGGATAGAGGAAGTGATATTATGAGTATGAAGGAGTATGCAGGAAACAACAAGATAAACAAAAGCAAATAAAAAACTTTTGAAGATTTTCCTTGACATTATGATATTTATTATGTAATATGTATCCCTGAGGGGTAACTAAATGCATAATAAAACTAATATTGCGTTGAAAACACTCGGACCGAGATCCTCCTATCTCATAACTACGCTTTATGAGCGGAATAAGCATATATTCCGACTTAAAGATGTTCAGAACATTCTTCATATAGGTAAGTTTTATTCCCGAGTCTTTGTGAGAAAGCTTGTAAATAAAGGGATAGTTACTCGTTTGAAGCCTGGACTTTTTATTTTGGTGCCATTTGAATTGGGAAAAGAGCATGAATACACAGGCAATCCGTTTTTAATAGCTCATGAGATTATGGGTGGGAAGGGATATTATCTTTCACATGGTACGGCAATGGAAATACATAGAATGGTAACTCAGCCTCAATTGGTTGTTTATGTTACAGTATTTAAGCAACGCAAATCTGTTAATGCACACGGTATTGAGCTCCGGTTTATCACCACATATAAACAACATTTCTGGGGTATTGATACTCACTGGGCAACCAAACAGGAAAAAGTAAAAGTAAGCGACCTTGAGAAAACGATTATAGATGGTCTAAAAGAACCTCAATACTGTGGCGGCGTAACAGAAGTAGCTAAAGGATTCTGGATGCGTCATCAGGATATAAATATAAAACGTCTTGTAGAGTATGCGGTGAAGATAGATACTGGTGCTGTTATCCGCAGGTTAGGGTATTTACTGGAACTTTATAAGATTGGCACTCCTGAAAATCTGGAATTTCTTCGTTCACGTCTTACTGAATCCTATGCGCGTTTAGACCCGCATTTACCGGCTGAAGGAGATTATATAAGAAAGTGGAGACTTCAACTCAATGTATCCCCTGAAGAACTCCTATCTGTTGTGAGGACATAACTCTGATGATACCGCAACGTAATCTTTCATTGTTGTCAAATAGACTTACTGCAAAAGGAGGCAAACGCATCCCGGAGAAGATTCTTGAGCAGGATTATTGTATTTCATGGTTTCTGGTAGGACTATCGGAAAGTCCTCTCAAAGACATTTTCCTATTTAAGGGTGGGACATCTATAAAAAAGTGTTACGTCGGTGATTATCGTTTTTCGGAAGACCTTGATTTTACGCTTTCAAAGGAAACTTCATTTGAAGATATATTGAAGTATCTTGAAATCGCTTTTAATTACACATATAAAGAGTCTGGCATCATGTTTCATTTTATTCGTCAGGACCGTCATACTCACAAAAACACATACACCTTTTTTATTGGGTTTGAAGGTCCCTTGCCGGGTGGCGAAAAAGAAATCAAAGTAGATGTTACAATACAGGAGAAAGTCGTTTGGCAGATATTAAAGAAAAAAGTTCTCAGGGAATATAAAGAATATGAAGATATCCCGGAAGATAGTATTCTGAACGTATATTCACTCAACGAGATTTCAGCTGAAAAAATAATCGCTCTTTTGGATAGGGCCAGAAATGAACCCCGTGATCTTTACGATATTTGGTATCTGTCCAGTCATCAACATGTAGACGTTTCAGAATTAATTGACGGCATTGAGCTGAAATTGGAATTCCGTGGTAAGAAATTAATTGATGTGCGAGAAGAATTTCTACGAAAAGAAAATCGTTTTAAAAATCTTTGGAATACACGCCTTTCTTCGCAAATATCGGTACTTCCAGAATTTGACCATGTTTATCGAACAGTACAGCGGGAACTTAGACAAGCAGGATTATTGAAGAAAAGAATGATTTGATTTTGTTGTTAAATCTGAATTCACAAGAAGTGATAAATGGACTTGAGGAATTAGGATGCCTTGTGGAAGAATACAGGTGATTATGCATGCAGGCAGTTGGACAAGTTGATTAGAGGTCTTGTGGATAGAGGGAGTAAGATTGTAAGTATGAAGGAGTATGTTGATTTTGGCTAAGTCTTATTTTTCTGTAAATTCTATAGCTAAAAATTCATCAGGGGTTAAAATTGGTATTTTATCCTCTGAATAATCCTGTTTATTTCTTGTAATGATGCAATCTGCTTTTACATGAATAGCAGAATAATATTGTATTGCGTCTTCAATGTCCTTAAAATCTGACGTTAATGACAAATCAATATTTTTCTCATCTACAGCCGCAACATTGAAAACAATTCTTATTTTCTCCAGTATTTTAAAGGCCTTAATTCTTGATAACTCCTTAGACAATATGTAAAACAATGTCGGAAAACTCAATGCACAGAGATAACCTTTAATCTTGCCATTCTCGATCTTTTGAAATAATTCGGCAGCGTAATAATAAAAAGGTTCGCGTTTTAAAAAAATATCAAGGAGTATATTAATATCACAAAGAACTGTTTTCAAAGATATTTCTCATCAAGATGCTTTTTGTAATTTTGGAGTAATTTTTCATTACTCAGCTCAGGATGCAAAATGCCAGTTATTTCGGATAAGACAGGAGATTTTATTGCCTTTTTTTGTGGACCAGTCAAAATTGCCTTAAAGTAATCTGCAACTATTTTAGAAAGGCTAATCCCCTTTGATTTGGCAACAAATTTTGCTTTATTGATTAATTCTTCATCTAATCTTAATGTCAGTTTTGTTTCCATAGTTTTTCTCCTTTGACGTATAATAATATACCATCTAATACGTCATTTGTCAAGTAAATTCCATTCAATTTCAAAATTTTTGACATAGCACTCTTTTTTTTCTTGCCTTATTTCTACCCATGTGCTATAGTATATTTTGAGAACCACATAAATCAGGGGGGGGATGGGATGTCATTTCGTAACTTAAGTCCACAACATATGTTTGAACAGATTGCATTAGAGCATAAGCCGCGATATGGCTTCAGTGGAAAGACGAAAGAAGAATTTACTGTGTGGAAGAAGAAGGCACTTCCAAAGGTAATAGCAACATTGGGTGAGTTTCCTAAAGATGTGCCACTCAATCCACAACTTATGGCAGAATGGGAGCATGATGGTCTATTAAAACAACGGTGGCTGATTGATGTGGGGCGGCACATATCAGCTGCTTTTCTGGTAAATATCCCCAAGGGATTGAAGAGGGGCGAGAGGCGTCCCGGGATACTTTGCTGGCATGGCCATGGACAGTTTGGCAAGGAAGCTGTGATGGGCAATGATACCTCTCCTGAATTGTTGGCAGAGATAAGGCGCTTTAATTACAGTTATGGACATCAGATGGCAAAGGCCGGGTTCGTTACCTTTGCTATGGACTGGATAGGGATAGGGGAACGCAACGATAACAACAAGCCAAATTTCAGGAATCAGAATGGGGTTCGGGATTGGTGTAATCTATACTATCTACATGCTACTATGTTAGGGATGACATCCATATCTATTAACGTAGCCCATGGCATGGCTGCTACAGACTTTGCCTGCACCCTGCCACAGGTGGATGCCGGAAAACTCGGGGTTATGGGCTTAAGTGGTGGGGGTACCATGACCCTTTGGACCGCACTCATAGATGAGCGTTTCAAAGTATCTGAGATAATTTGCTACAGTGACCTCTGGGCATATTTCGGTATTCGTGATATCAACTATTGTGGAATGCAGGTGGCACCCGGTCTCTTCAATCTGGTGGACCTGCCTGACTTACAGGGGCTGCTTGCACCACGGCCTCTATTGGTAGATATCGGGGTATACGACAGTTGCTTTAAAGTGGACACTGCTATGACTTGTTATAAGAAGGTAGAGAAGATATATCGTGCCGCAGGTGTCCCGGAGCATTTAGAACTTGACCTATTTCCAGGTGAACATGCCTGGGGTGGGAATAAGTCACGCAACTTTTTTAATAAGTATTTAGAGTGATAATATTGATAAACGGGCGTCATAAATGCCGCCCCTACCTTATAATTTTGTAAAGGAATATGGAAAAGACCTTACAGGAGTATGCGGCAAAGATTCAGAAGGGTGAGGTTGACCCGATAGTTTATTATAACAGGAGCAAAAACGGGGTTATCTTCAACCCTCAGGATGAGAAGGTTCCACTGAATGTACTTAGTTTCGGCATCTATCAATTAGAACAGGGGCCTTTCATCCACAAGACTCAAGGCAGGGAATATGTAATAGTGCCTGTGACTGCAGAGTTCAGAGTAGAATGTGGCTCTATATTATTTGAAGGCAGCAGGGCAGGTGGCCCATTTGAAATCTTACCGACTAAATCCAATTCTATGGCAGTCTATATCCCAGGTGATTCTACGTTTAAAATAAGCGGAAAGGGAGAAGTCGTCTTCTTTTCAGCACCTTCTTCTGGCGGCAGAAAGCCATATTTTGTTAGGTCCGGGCAGGTGCCACTTGAAAGCAGGGGCAAGGCATTCTGGAGGAGGGATATCGTTACCCTTATTACACCAGATAAGATTAGCACCAACTTAGTAGTAGGTGAAACTTATTCTCCACCAGGGTTATGGTCAGGCACACCTCTACATATCCATGATAAAGATGCCCCACAATCTGGCCAATCAGACCATGAAGAGGTTTACTATCATCTTTTCAGGTATAACCAGGGTGACTGGGGTTCATATGGTGTGCAGTTGATGTTCAATAATACCGGGCTGAACAAGGCATTTGTTATCAAGGACAGGACTGCTGTGGCTATACCAGGTGCAGCCCATCCGGTCGTAGCAGGGCCTGTTTCTGATATGCTGTATATATGGGGATTAGGCGGCAAAGAAGGCTCGTTAGGTATGTGGGATATACCTGAATTCAAGTTTCTTAAAGATGTGGAGAAGGCACTTGACCAGATAGAGAAGGGTAAACCTGATATGGTTATTTCAGAGGGAAGATTTAAAGGCATATGTGATGAATTTAATCTCTCAGAGCAGGGTATTAGAGTATTGAGTTTAATCCTAAAAAGGAAGGGGTTTAATGATGAAGTCAGGCGTTAGAAAGAGATATGCTATTGTAGGCTGCGGTGGCAGGGGGATATATATGTTCGCTCTGCCAATAGTAGAAAAATTTTCTAAGGTGGCAGAATTGGTTGGGGTATGTGATGTAAATCCAAAACGGATGGATTTTTTGAAGGAGCAGATTAAGCAGGACGTTCCTGTTTTTACTGACTTTTCAGATATGCTTGACAAGACCCATCCTGATACTGTAATAGTTACGACTATTGACAGTCTGCATCATAAATTCATCATTGAGGCGTTAGAGGCGGGTTGTGATGTCATAACTGAAAAACCCATGACTATAGATGATGAGAAATGCAGGGCAATTTTAAAAACAGAAGAGCGCACAGGCAAGAAGGTTACAGTAACGTTCAATTACCGTTTTACCCCATACGTCATGAGACTCAAGGAATTACTTGCACAAGGGATTCTTGGGGAGATATTCTCTGTGGATTTTTACTGGTTCCTTGATACAAAACATGGGGCAGATTATTTCCGCAGGTGGCACAGGCAAAAGAAAAACTCAGGGGGGCTATTGGTTCATAAGGCTACGCACCATTTTGACATGGTGAATTTCTTTATTGAGCAGGAGCCAGAGACAGTCTTTGCCTTTGGGAATCGCAGGGTATATGGTCCTACACGTAAGGAAAGGGGAGAAAGGTGCCTTACCTGCCGCTACAAGAAGACCTGTGAGTTTTATTGGGATATCAAGTCTGACCCAATCATTGAGGAGCTTTATTTAAGAGCAGAGAAGGAAGATGGGTATTATCGTGACAGGTGTGTCTTTGCAGATGAGATAGATATTGAAGATACCATGGCACTATGTGTTAGATACTCTAAAAGGACACTATTGAGCTACTCACTCATTGCGCATGCCCCTTATGAAGGATGGCGCATGTCTCTTAATGGCGAAAGAGGCAGGATAGAGGCTGAGGAATTTCACAGTGGGCCTAAAGTGATTGAGCCTATCCAGAAGATACTCTTCCATAACCGCAGAGGAGGCATAGAGGAGTATATCATTCCGAAAGCCATAGGTGGCCATGGTGGCGGAGATGAGCATCTTCTGAATATGTTATTCGCCAATGATACAAGATATCCAAGGAGTTATTTAGGTGACAGCCGTGCAGGGGCAATGTCAATACTTACAGGGATAGCAGCGAATTATTCTATAAAATCAGGGATGCCGATAGGTGTGAAGGAATTATTAAAAAGGTCACCCAGTTCATAAAGACTCAATGAAGTATGTGAGTTCTCTATAATCCTTCTTATAGGTATGTTCTTTACCTGTGAGTTTTGTAAGTGCTTCTGCTAATGCCTTTCTTAAAACTATTGGCGGGGGTTCTTTTTCATTTGAGAGGCACTTTTCCAATGGCTCAACTGTCTCCTGTGCGCCAATTTTTGCAAGTGCAAGGGCAGCCTGAGCCCTGACATGAGAATCATCAAATACCATTCCCATCTGAGTCGGTATCGTCTTTTCAGTAACTGCTCTGATTAAGGCAGGGACTGATTTTAAGTCCTTTATCTCACCTAATGCCCAGGCAGATTCCCTGCGAATAGATGAATGCTCTTTTTCAACCCTTGCTAAGGCATTAATGAGAGGTTCTAATGCGGCTGTCAAGCCGAGTTTACCAAGCGCCCTTGCAGATTCAGCCCTGACGACCCTTTCTTTATCTTGCAGATGTTCGATCAGACCAGGAAGTGACTTATTATCTCTTATTTCTCCCAAAGCCCATGCACTATTTCTTCGGACCTCTATATCAGTATCAGAAAGTGTATTGATGAGTGCATCTGTAGAAATAGTGTCTTTAATATTCCCCAATGCCCATGATGCATTACGCCTGAGAAGAACATCCTTATCCTTGAGACTCGTGAGTAAAGAATCTACAGGCACTTTAGCCCCACCAGATGCGATATAACCCAATCCCCATGCCGCTTCCTGGCGCAAGAGAATATCTTTTGAATTCAGGGCGTTCATCAATATGTCAATGGCAGAGCCTCCAATATCTGCTATAGACTTAGACGCTGAGCGTCTGACAAACTTATCCTCATCTGACAATCTCTTAGCAAGGGATTGAATTGCTGTTTCTGCCTTTAATTCAGCCAGGGTGTGACATGTTTGCAATCTAACAGTTGCATCTTCGTCCTCAAGGGCAGATATTAAATCCTGGATTACTTCATCTGAAGTTGGCTTCAAGTTGCCAATCGCCTGAACTGCTGAGCGGCGCACATAGAAATGTTTGTCTTTTAAAGCCTGGAGTGCAGATGGGATGGTATATATTTCTGCGCCGCGCCGAACCTGGACATCATCATCTTGTCTGAGCTTTGCGAGTGCGCTAACAGCAGTTGCACGGACTTCATCTTTGGAGTCTTTTAAGGCTTTCTCTAAAGAGGTAATTATTTTTTTATTCAGGTCTTCTGGAAGGTCAACTTTATGTTCTAATATATCACCTAATGCCCAGGCAGATTGGCTCCGCACTGCCGGGTCTTTTTCATTGAGACTTGCAATCAATAGGTCAACTGTCCTTGGGTTTACCTTAATTATAATATCCTCTTGAGGAACCTCATATGCAGATTCTTCAAATGGAAGAGGACCTGGGAGGGTAAGGTCAGGGTAAGAGGGGGATGCTATTGCAAGCATAAGTGAAACAAAAAATACCATCTTATTCCTCCTGTATCCCAAATCCCATCAATCGTATTACAGTTAGTATAAACATAATAATGGATAAAATCAATAAGAAAAGGATATTCTTATGCCAGATACTTATTCCACGAAATACCTCATCAGTAACAGCGGTAATTGCTGCTATAAAAGGATTCCATGTGATAATCCATTTAAAGAGCAGGGGCGATAATCTATCCCTTATGAAAAATATCAACAGGTTAAATATTGATAATATGCTCACTATGCCATAAGCCCATGCAGTAGCACTGGCCGTTGTTCTGCTGAATGCAGATGTGAATATGCCGCATGTCAAGGTAAAGATGAGTGCAGTTAATATGATGGACAGACAAATCCCTACCCTGGTTATGGAATAGAAATCAAGGTACCAGAGCATGCCGAACATAGGGAAGGTGGAAATGACCAAAAGGAGCATTTGTCTTAACGGAACGACTAATTTACCGATAATGACTGTATGGGGTCTGAGGAGCGTCATCCTTAACATATCGTAATTTCCCTGTTCCTTCTCATTAGTAATAGCCCCGCTGGTCAAACTTGGTCCAATAAGGATAACGAGTCCTAATTGGAAACAAATCGCTACGAGTTTGATTGCATCAGGACTCCAGACTCCCATGCTGCCACTCGCCAGGCCAATCATGACCATAGAGAAGATAAAACATAGATACATACCGCGGAGCATCCATTTAGCCTTCCCAAGGGTACTATTACGGAGTTCCTTTACAGAGACAGGGTTATCAAACCTACCTATCATGCTCCTTTCTTTAAGAGGGTCAATAAGATAGTAAGGAAACCGCCTTTTACGCACAGAGAGGATGTCCCTATTTCTTATCAGGTTTTCCCTCACATGGGGTTTTACAGTCGGGACCCTTTTTACCATGACAACAAAACAGGCGATAAGGGCTGGTATGGCTATTGCGCTAAACCAGATAAAAATCTCATGGGGTTTTAATGCACCGGCAATGTCCTGTCCATAGGACCTCAAAAGGTCAGGTTGAGTCACTGACAGCATGGCTGTGAAAGGGCTGAATGACCTGATTATATGAAATACAGGTATAGCATTGCGCAGGTGTGCCAATGTCCATGATGGTATCCATACACCCACACTGAGAAAGAGAATAATTATATAGGTGACTAATGTAGATGTATAACTTCGGCTGGATATTGCCGATAAAGAAAGACCAATCAGCCCAAAAATTAAAGTTGCTAAAGTCAGGACCAGGGCTGACTGTCCAAGTTCGTTTAAAGAAACACCTCCTAAGAGGAATGAGACACTCATTACAGGCAGAGAAGAGAATATGAGGATAAGGAGGATGGCAAGGGATGAGATTAACTTACCGATAATGATAGAACCTGGTTTAAGCAGGCTTGCAAAAAGCAGGTCAAATGTGCCTCTTTCTTTTTCTAATGTAATAGAAGTTGAGGTAAAGGCAGGGCTGAATAATAGCACCAATATTAGTTGGCCTATGGATAGGACGGTAAATAAGTCCCTTGATGCCAGACTACTTAAGGAATAAACCCCTTCCTTGGGCCATATAGCCAGAACGAGCAGGGAAAGGATTATTATGTAGGCGATTTGTAATCCGAAAGCGCGCCTGGTCCTAAGCAAGACACAGAGTTCTTTGCCTATGATAGGGTTAATGTCCAAAGGTTATTCTCCTTCGCTTCGGCTGGTGACTAACATAAATACATCTTCCAGGTCAATAGGCGATTCACTATACCATTGGACCCGGACACCGCTTGTGACAAGTGACTTTAATAAGTCGCTGCTCTCCTCTATGCGACCGTCAAATTCAACCCTGATTAAGTCACCTGAAGATGTAAAGGACTGGACAGTCTTTTGCATCCTTAGTATTTCTTCTGCCTGTTTCATGCCGTCAAGAATCTGAATCTCAATGATTATATGCTGGCGGAGCTGGCGCATGATATCAGATAATGTCCCTGTGGCAAGTAACTTAGATTTTTCTATTATGCCGATTGTGTCACAGAAATCACCAAGTTCAGCCAGGATATGAGAAGATATCATAATTGTCTTACCCTGTGACTTTAAATTCTTTATAGTATCTCTCAGTTCTATACGTGCCCTCGGGTCAAGGCCAGATGCCGGCTCATCTAAGATAAGGACCTGTGGGTCATGGATAAGTGTCTTTGCCAGTCCTATCTTTTGCTTCATCCCACGTGATAATGTCCCTATATAATAGTCCCGCATATCCCTTGAGCCTGTTATATCCAGCACACGGTCTATCGCCTCGCGGCGCCGTTCTTTTCCTATACGATATGCAGCCCCGAAGAAATCAAGGTATTCCCAGACACGCATCTGGTCATATACCCCGAACAGGTCAGGCATATAGCCAACCACCTTTTTGACCTCCATCGTATCCTTGATGACATCGTATCCATCTATAGTAGCCTTCCCGGAAGTTGGTCTCAGTAACCCTGCAAGGATGCGAATAGTAGTTGTCTTACCAGCCCCATTAGGACCTATAAAGCCAAAGACCTCAGCCCTCTTCACCTTTAGATTAAGGTCATTCACTGCTGCCACATTCTTGTATCTTTTGGTTAGATGCTCTATCTCAATCATTTAATATCCCCCTTACCTCTATATCCAAATCCTTAATCTCCCAGAATCCTACTTGTATACCTTCTTGAGCCTTTTTATGAACAGGCTCACCCTTGACCTTTAGTCTCACCTTTCCATCGGCTAAATATGGCAATGCATCAGATAGAATAATCTGATTTTCAATGGGTAGTCTTACCCAGCGGCCCTCTAACCAATTATACACATCTAATTTAACGTCTATATAAGCAGACTCAAATTGAAAATATATCTTGATATTTTTTGCATGCATCTGGCTGCAAATAAGAGGAAGTTTAAAATCGGCTATGAGTTCTCCCTCATGCTGACTTCGCAGCCACTCTCCCCGGAAGAACAGTCCACCGCTCCCCTTGCCTGGTATGTCTATATCACAGATACCCTTAGGAATGAAAACTTCATCTGGAGCAGATATCTCTATTGGGAGTCTCATAAAAACGAGTGCCAATGCATCCTGTTTTTCTGTTTTTTCAATCCCATCAATACGAAAGGCAGGGCTTGAGAGCCATCCTAAAAACATTAAGCCAGGCTGAACAGGCTTGGCCAGAAGCGGGGGCGTGAATAGAGAAGAGATAATCTTCTCCTTTATAACATCCTGCTTTGACTTGATAGTTTTGTTAGAAAATAACGGACGCGGGCTTGCATGGACAGGGTCATGCATCTGGACTTTTAGAGTCTGGCCATTCGGAATTAAACCGACAGGCTTGACATGCCTATTGTATATCAATATACAATCGTCAATTGAAAGTCCTGTCTGATTTATAATCTCACCACTAAGTCCCTGCCTACTCAATTTCATCCTAACATTTATCCCTTCTCCTAAAGTAAGAATATTGTTAAAGGAGAGTAGATGGAGTCTTCCTGCAGCAAGGTTTATATCTTTCAGGGTAAATACCTCTTCTTCCTCAACGTCTAAAACGGTGAATAAGGGTTTGTCTGGTAATGCCCTGGAAGTCCTGGGTCCAAATGCAGTCTGGTCATGGAAACCAAGAGAAGTCGTTATCCCATCCGGGGAAAATATGCCTAAATATCCTAAGGAACGCCCCGACGTAACGTCGGGGGACAATTCTGTCAGGCTAATCTCATTAATGGAAAATTTGTACCCTCCTTTTCCAACCTGCCCGAACTGATAGAAAAGCCATATAGTAATGGGAACAACTATTAGATATATCAGCCATGCAAGTTCAGGCCTTTTATAAAACCTAAAGATTAAATGGCCCAATATTATCAGAATAATATACCCTGTAAGGGATATAAAGACCTGATTAAACTTAGGGACACTTATCCCAACCACCTCTGTCAGAATAGGTCCAATCTTATCAGGCAGACTCGTCCTGTCTTCTGAAAATAGTCTGGGTTTGACTTCAGCCAATATCTTCCATAGAGCATCTACACCTTGCCAGTTGGTTAATGATTCATGTGTTGCATCAAAGGCAAGGAAAAAGACCTCGCCTAACCCATAAGAAGAGGAAAGGATTAGAGGGACCTGTCCTTCCTTGAGTATGACCTTAGAGCCGAGCGGTTCAACCTCAGTAATGTCCAAATCCTTATCAATCTTTAGTTCATGCTTGAAATATTGAACCATTGCCGGTAGATTAGTTACGATTCTTAAGCCCAGGAATTTTATCTTCAAGAGTTCTTCCACAAAACTATTCTGATATTGTGCAGGTTCTTTTCCAGAAGAAATGATTAACCTCCCGCCGCTTCTGAGCCACTTCTTTAATGCGTCTAATTGAGAGCCATTGAAGTCAGATTGTCTGAAATTGCCCAATATAACTACATCTATGCCATCGTAACCAATCCATTTTTCAGGGAGGTCCTTTGGATGAGAATAGACAGGGACAGGACCTTCATCAGAATTTGGCAGTTTCAACTTTGATAAAAAAGAGTAAGACCCTGATATATTATCAATTATGAGAAATACAACCTTATTTGATTCTATACCTTTGGTCGGGAAGGTATCTCTCGCGATACGGTAACCTTTCTGATAGAGTTCCACCTCAAAATTGTTAAGGTTGCTGATAAGGCAATAGAATCTTTCCTGCCTCTTGCTCTGGGGAGGTAGATGAACAGGGCGCCTGCAGAAGACCTTTTCAGCACCTGTCTTAGGGCTATGACCCGGGATGACAAGTTCAAGTTCTTTATCCTGGTCTGAATCGTTGGTTAAATAGACTGTAACAGGTGACCATGCATGGACCTTTGGGCGCATGCTGAATCCGGATTTGGCATGAGAAATCCCAGGATATTCATCAGCCCATGTGTGGCAAGAACTAAATAGGCAAATGGCAAATAAAATAAAATAATAGTATATTTTTAATCTTGTCTTAACCATAAGAACAGTCTACAATATAACATATAGCAGGGTAGTTTGTCAAGAGATGAAAAAATAAAAAAATAAAAATGAAAAAAGATTGTTACGGGAATGGTAGAATGACCCCTTTATTGTGAAGGTATATGTCCTCTTTAGGGGGACTAACTTTTTTCCAAATATTGTTGAATGAATAGTCCCTTATAAAAGATCCGAATACATCGT
>Ga0082335_1004819_pt1 | contig 19658 bp, 9 predicted proteins | sample Subgrocontami58m_FD_72375 | JGI IMG/M metagenome (GOLD analysis project Ga0082335, IMG submission 72375) | Subsurface groundwater microbial communities from S. Glens Falls, New York, USA - GMW37 contaminated, 5.8 m (SPADES assembly) (version 2) ... | reverse complement strand
ATTAAGAATGATACCATTGCCAAGTTGTGCATGGTGCAGGTCCAGCGCGAGGAAGAAATTGAAGACATCAGAGAGCATTCCCGTACACGGGATTATATAATGAACCGCGGCGAAGAGGTAGCGTCTGCTAAAACTTTAAAAAGATCTGGCGACAAAATTGGACGTAATGACCCTTGTACTTGCGGGAGCGGAAAAAAATACAAAAAATGTTGTGGTAAATAATTGAATATCACAAGCATGACGGCAAGGCCACCGGTAGCGTAACACCCTCTTCACCCGGATCAGGCACAAGTAATGCGTTGTTTTCGCAAAAAGCCGGAACCGAGCAGAGCATCAACGAATATTTCAGAGGGGGAAACGAAAATGTCGGTGCTCTCTCCTGTGGTTTAGCCACCTACGCGAGAGACGTTGCCCAATCGATGAAAGACAACGTGCAGCGGCGAGACGGCCATAGATGCGTCCTCTGCGGCAGCACCGTCAAACTTGAAGTCGATCACCGCCGCGCCCTGATGAACGGAGGGACAAATGACCTTTCCAACCTCTTTACACTCTGCGATGATTGCCATACGCTCAAGACGAGGATGGATAGCAGCCTGAAGCGCAAGAGGGATAAAATGTGCAAAGGAAAAGGGCCACCGATTTCATAGAGCAGTTTTTACAATGGCGGGCAAAAGAGAGATTCGCGAGGCCATTGATCGGGTTGCCTGCGGAAGTCAACCGAACCAACTTGGCAGACTTGAAGAGAGTGCTTGACTGGACCGTAAAACCATTGGACGATTAGTGAGGTTGGTAATCGAGGGATAACAAAATTTTCCGGCAGGTCAATGTCAACAATTGATATTATGTCCCCAGAATTCCCGTTGCGGATAACACCCCGTTCTATGGATACGTGGTCTGCGACCTGACGTCCAAAGTTGAAATTTGGCTTGAGCGGGAAAAGAACTTCAAGCCCATGCCGGATCGTTTGGGCTGGTTCCAGTGGATGGAGAATATCAACCTGTATATCGAGGTGATCAGTTGGGACAAGGTTTTCAAGGATGCGAAGATGCGGAGCCAGATCTTCTTCCAGAAGCTTGGTATATAAGCTCAGGATGTGAAGGGTAACACAATGGCAGATTTTATTTACTGTGCTGTGGCACCGAGCCCCCCGTTGGCGTGGCTGGAACGCAGCAACTACTACTCGGACCATTCAATGCAATTTGGTTTCCACCAGCGGGACAAGCAACTAGATAAAATGGCGATAGCTCCCCCATTATCAAAGATAATGATTACACGGAGTATGCCACCAGTTTTCACATATTTATTAGGTGCTAACTCGTGTGAAAACGGTGCCCGTTGCCTTTTCTGCGGAATCAATATAATATTGTAGGTATTATTAGGAGCAGTCGAAATGAGATTACAAAAGGCACGCATTCAGAAATATCGAAGCATACGTGACACAGGGACCTTCGACATCGAATTCGGGAAAACAATTCTGGTAGGACCTAACGAGGCAGGAAAGACAGTTCTACTTAAGGCCCTTCAACAGTTGAATCCGCCACCTGGCACACAAAAATTCAACCCTCTTCGCGACTACCCACGCTCGGAATACAACGACATTACGACCAAGAAGGTCGATCCAAAGGATGTGACTGTCGTTGAAGGCCATTTCGTTCTTGAACCAAGTGATCAAGAGCTTCTACCCAGTGACTATCAATCTTGTACATATGTGTCTGGTCGTAAATTGGACAATACTATGTGGCAGCGTCTAGATGGCGGGCCTCAGTATGCCACATATGCCGGCATTAAGAATGATTTGGCTCGACTCTGTTCGCACATAGATGCCAGAATACCAGAACCGGAGGATGGTAATCCCGTCCCTCCGAAGCCGAGTGAGGCACTTGAAGCGATCACGAACGGCTGGATCGACAGCACCTCGATCAGTGATGAGCGTGCAAAATCCCTTAAGAAATGGCTTTCCGGCAATCTTCAATACGTTGATGAAAAAAAATCAACTGAAGACGAGCGGTATTCGCGCTTGATGAAAGTGTCTGAAGTGCCGGAGAATCATGCTAATGCCCTTAAAATACTGAGTGAACGAATACCGGTGTTCGTGCTTTTTAATAATTACTTCCGCGTGCGCCCCCTTATTCATCTCGAACATCTTGCACAGCGCCTTGAGACTAAAGTCCTCGATGACGAGCAATATGACTATGGCAATGAGTGCCTTTTAAAGTTGTTGGGTTTTACTGCACGGGAATTATCAAATCTAGGTAAAGCACCGGAACCGCCAGCTAATAATTCAGGCGCTCTACAAACCTATCGAGATCAGCTTGATAAGCGTGCCTATCAGTTGAATGCAGCCAGTGTCCGACTTACAAAAGAGATTTGCGCTGTTTGGTTGCCAGACACTAACCGGGGAGAGGCAAATCGCCTACGTATTGTTGCCGATGGGCAGTATCTCAAGGTCGTCGTTGAAGATGAATTGGGTGTAGACATCGAATTAGACCAAAGGTCAGAAGGATTCCAGTGGCTCGTCTCCTTCTTTGTTGTTTTTTTTGCTGAAGCCGCTGGCAAGCATGAAAATGCGATTCTCTTGCTTGACGAACCGGGATTGAGCCTGCACGGGTTGAAGCAACGTGATTTTCGTATGACCATTTCTCGACTTGCAGAAGGCAATCAGGTTCTCTACACCACGCATTCACCGTTCTTAGTTGGCCCAGATGAGTTGGACATCGTAAGAGTAATTGAGATGCCAGATCGGACCGCCGGAACTAAGGTGCACTCGGAGGTCACATCCGATGACCCAGCGGCACTTCTGCCGCTACAAGAAGCGCTCGGGTATGACCTAGCGCAGAGCCTCTTCTCACAACAGCGTAATCTTGTTTTGGAGGGTCTCACAGACTACTGGTATCTTGATGCGGTTGCACAACTGCTTCGTGATGCTGGCGAAGCTGATCTAAACAGCAAGATCGCCTTGATTCCAGCCCAAAGTGCTGGGAAGATCGTTTATTTTGCGACCATCCTTTACGCACATAAATTGAAAGTAGCTGCGCTGTTGGACTCGGATAACGCCGGGGATCAGGCGGCTAAGCAAGAAGTTCTGGTACACCGATTAGGGAACAAAGCGATTCTGAGAACGAAGGATGTTTATATGGGTACAGTTGGCAAGCCTGAAATTGAGGATTTGCTCCGAGAAACGCTCATAACGATTGCCAAGGCAGATCTTGGGTGGGATGTTGAAACACAGGCAGAAAAGCAACCATCACGGGCAATTGTAGATATATTTGCCCAAGAGATAGCTCAGTTCTCAAAGTATAAACTTGCAAAGGCATTTCTTCGATGGACGCGAAGCCATTCGTCAGCTGATCTGCAGCCAGTAGAGCGCAGTCAGTGGCAATCTCTTTTTGATAAAATAAACAAAGTGCTCAAGTGAAGCATAGAAAGAACTTTTCCAGATGGTCCAACTTTCGTCTCCCCACCCTGGCCATATATTACCGATCGTACAGAGTGCCCCTGAACCATAATTTAATCTCTCAGGGTCTTATTCCCCGCAGCTTGCTGCGGAACAGGGGGCCGGGGCTTGCCCCGGGGTTCATACCATTGATTCACTTAGAATCAACGAACAGCCCGCCGCAACTTGTTACACAATCATTCTTGCAGCCCCCATCTTAAGGCATACCCCCCAGTCAAATAACTGGCAAAGAAACCGGTAATTTGATAGCTTGCACCCGTCACTGACGCAGACGGAAGATGCTTTCGTTATCATAACGAGCTTAGAAACAAATCCTATGTATAATGCCGAAATATCCGCGGGCTCTTTGATGCTCAGAGAAAGCAGAATAGTTGCGGGGCTCCTGCTGGACCGGGCCGATGATATGGCGTGGCACCAGGCCCTTTCTGTAGATAATATCCTGCAAAAGAAAGTGCCGGCTACGGCCCGGCGGATGGCCAGATTGATCCGGAATCGCCTGGAACTGATGACCCCGGAATTATGGGAAATGGTTATGCACGGCAATTCCGAAGTTGCCAGGCAGGCCCTGCTGGCCGCCGCGATCAAGCATAGCCGATTATTGGGTGATTTCCTGAATGAGGTCGTCAAAGAGCACTATAAGGTATTCAATGAACAACTGTCTGTGATGGACTGGAAAAACTTTCTGGCCGCATGCGCACAAAGGGATGGGGCAGTGGTAACCTGGAGTGATACGACCAAGGCCAAGCTGGGCCAGGTCATCTTCAGGATTCTGGCGGAGGCTAAATACGTGGATTCCACCCGCTCCCTGAAGCTTACCCCCTTCAATCTAGTGCCCGAGGTCAGGGAATACCTGCGAAATAATAACGAAATGTACATACGGAAGTGCATGGACATTGCCCATGAATGAACTACTGAAAGAGCGTCTCAACAAGATCATGGACCGGATTCAATCTCCCGAATTATTGAGCAATTCAGGCCTGGGAAATGAAATCGGCTTTTATATCTTCGACTACCCGCCGGAGGAAGAACTGGTCGTCCGTGACTATGTCAAATTTGTTCTGGACATGCTGGCCAAGACAAGGCCCGACCTCAGGATAGCCCATGTCAATCTTTTTCAGCTCCTCATTGATTATCTGAAGAAACGGAATCTTTATGACCGTGCCCTGGATATTCAAAAAAATAAAGGCGATGAAGAACTTCGCAAGGCGCTGAAAGGGCCTCTCCATGAGGAGAAGATCGCCGGCATCTTCGTGGAAGCGGCGCAACCGGAAAATCACGATGTGGTATTTATGACCGGTGTTGGTAATGTCTGGCCATTATTCCGGTCGCACACTTTGCTTAATAACCTGCATCCGCTCATGCAGGGCACGCCTTTGGTGGTATTTTACCCCGGCATATATGACGGACAGGGGTTAAGCCTCTTTGGACGTTTGCGTGACAATAATTATTACCGGGCCTTTCGGCTCGTTCCCTGATAAGAGCTTGTACGATAAGAGAGGGTGCGCCACTCAATAGATGCACTAATCCGACAAAATCTTCAGTGAGGCACAGATGAATATCAAAGATATATTCACCAGGGATCTGTTCAGACCCATCAACGGCGTTGTCAAGGCGGATCAGCATGATGAAGAAATCGTCTGGCAGGAACTCGATGAATATGTGGTCACGCGCGAACTGGACAAGCACTTTCGGAAATTCTTTGATGCCTACCTGGCGGCCATCGATAACCCCAACGATCCTGTTATTGCCAGCAGGATGGGCGTTTGGGTTTCCGGGTTTTTCGGCTCCGGGAAATCCCATTTCATCAAAATTCTCTCCTATCTCCTGAATAATCATCTTGCCCATAATCCGGCAACCGCCCAGAGCAAACACGCCGTCCAGTTCTTCGAAACGAAAATTGACGACGCCATGCTCCTGGCCGATATCAAGCGGGCGGTGACAGGCAAGACGGATGTTATCCTCTTTAATATTGACAGCAAAGCCGACAACAAGGAAGGGAAAGACGCCATCCTTGCCGTTTTCGTAAGGGTATTCAATGAAATGCAGGGCTTCAGCGGCGATGCTCCTCATATCGCCTGGGTAGAGCGCTACTTACAAAACAAAGGGCTGCTGGAGAAATTCCATGACACGTTCAAGGAAATTTCCGGATCTGATTGGCATAAGGAACGAGATGCCTACCTGTTGATGCGCGACGAGATCATTGCCGCCCTTTCCCGGACGATCGATAAAAGTGCGGAAGCCACCGCTAAATGGTTTGACGAGGCGGAAGAAAAATTCAAGATCAATATCGAAGGATTTGCCAAACTGGTCAAGGAGTACCTGGACGGCAAAGGGCCGCAGCACCGGATCGTCTTCCTGGCCGACGAGGTCGGTCAGTTTATCGGTCAGGACACTAATCTGATGCTGAATCTCCAGACCATCACCGAAGATTTGGGGCGGATCTGCGGCGGCAGGGCCTGGGTTGTCGTTACCTCACAGGAAGACATTGACGCGGTCCTGGGAGAAGTCAGGGGGAGCAAGGCCAATGACTTCTCCAAGATCCAAGGCCGCTTCTCCACCCGCTTGTCCCTTTCCAGCGCCAATACGGATGAAGTCATCCAGGCGCGCCTCCTGGCAAAGAAGGAAGATGCCCGGCTCGTTATGGAAGGTCTCTTCCAAGAGAAATGCGACATCCTGAAGAATCAATTGAGCTTCAGCAATAACGGGGCGACGCTGAAGAATTTCCGCCAAACGGAGGATTTTGTCATCAATTACCCCTTTGCGCCCTATCATTTCCAGTTGCTCCAGAAGGTTTTCGAGTCCATCCGAAAGGCCGGGGCGACGGGCAAGCATCTGGCCATGGGCGAGCGGTCCATGCTGGATGCCTTTCAGTCGGCGGCAAAGAATATCTCCTCCCAAAAAATTGGGGCGCTGGTCCCCCTTTATGAATTCTACCCGGCCATTGAAAGCTTCCTGGATACGATTGTGCGCCGCACTATTGACCAGGCCAAAGAGAACGCCGGGCTGGAACCCTTTGACGTGCAGTTGTTACGCATCCTTTTCCTGATCCGGTATGTGGACATCGTCAAGTCCAATACGGACAATCTGACCACCCTCTGCATTGAGGAAGTGGACACGGATCGTCTGGTCCTCAAGCGCAAAATAGAAGATGCCCTGCAAAGGCTGGAGAAACAAACGTTGATCAGCCGCAACGGCGATCTTTTCTTCTATCTGACCGATGAGGAACGCAGCATCAGCCGCGAGATAAAAAACACGGATTTTGCCGGTAGTGAAGTGACGAAAGTTCTTTCCGAGTTCATCTTCCAGGATGTCTTTAAGGACGACAACAAGTGCCGCTACCAGGTCAACAAGAAAGACTACGGCTATAATCGCCTCTGTGACGGACAGCCCCATGGCAAGATCGATCAAGAGCTGGGCGTCGAGGTTATCACCCCCATGCATGACGAGTTTACCTATTTTGTCCCGCAGAAGTGCATCCTGCATAGCACGACGGACGGCGGGCGGGTCTTGATCAAGTTGCCGGACCATCCGGAGTTCGGTCGTGAATTGCAAACCTACGTCCAGACGTCCAAGTATGTGCGCCTCAAAAATGATGCGGCGGCGCCGGAAAGCCTCAAGAAGATCCTGCGGGATCGTACCGAAGAAAACCGCGAACGGAAGACACGCTTGCTAAACATGCTGGAGAAGATGGTCGTTGAGGGTGACTACTATGCCTGCGGGCAAACCCTGGAACAAAAATCAACAACCCCCAAGATAGCCCTGTACAATTCCGTCAGCTACATGATTTCCAATATCTACACTAAGCTCGGCTATTTGAATGCCCTGCAGACTGAACCGCAAAAAGAAATCCGCGCCGTGCTGCTCGCAAATGAGATCGGCCAAAACACCCTACTGCTTGAAGGAGAGGAAGGAAACGTTCAGGCTCTCAAAGAAATAAAGCAGTTTATCGACCTCAGCATGGCGAAGAATCACAGCATCCTCCTGAGCGACCTTGTGGACCGCTTCACCGGTCGTCCCTGTGGCTGGCCGGACTTTGAAGTTGTACTGCTTATCGCCAAGCTGTTTATGGCCGGTGAAATCAAAGTCATGGTGGAAGGCGATGCGGTCTTGCCGAAGGATGCCATTGAACCGCTCACCAAGTCTGTCCGCTGGAAGCAGGTCAAGATCCTGAAGCGCAAGGCTGTCGGTGCGGAAGAACTGGCGGTGAGTCGCAAGCTCGGCCAGGAATTATTCGGCAAGATCGGACCGGATTCGGAAGACGGCCTGCATGCCTTCCTGCGCGGCCATTTGTTGGCATGGGAACAGACATTGAGTGGCTATAAGCCCCTGGCCGACATGGGGAATTATCCCGGCAAGCAGGAGATCGATGCCGGTTCTTTAAAAATCGAAAAAATACTGGCTATTGCCGACAGTTATGAATTTTTCCAGGCTTTCAACGGGAAAAGGGAAGACCTGGCTGATTTATCGGAAGACCTGCACGAGCTGAAGGACTTTTACACCAATCAGCGTACTACCTGGGAGAAGCTGCAAAAGGCGGTGGAAAGCTGCAAGCCGAACCGGCCGGAGTTGGAAAAGGATGCCGACGCCGCGCAGGCCTTGGCCCGCATGGATGAGATTCGGTCGGCAAAAAGGCCCTACGGCATGATCAAGGAAGTTGAGGAGCTCCTGGAGAGAGTAAAAAAGGTCAATGACCGTATCCTGGAGAAGCGTAAAGAGTCTTCCGTCCAAACGATAGACGACAAGATCGGAAAGGTCAAGGAGGCGCTGGATCAATATAAGGCCGATGCCGATTTAAGGAACAAGGCCCTCAAACCCTTGCAAGACATCAAAAAGCAGGTTCAGCAGGAACAGAGCATTCCCAGTATTTTTTACCAGGCGACCATGGCGGAGGAAGCGCTGGAAAAAGCCCTTGAAAACGTCGAAGCGGCCAAGGTGAAAGAGGACGATAAGGCCCTGGCCAAACCGGTAAAATTTATTCGGCCGTCTCAGGTCGCCGTCAAGAATTACCTGGAAACGGCGGCGGATATTGAGGAGTTTCTGGAGGCACTCAAAAAGGAACTGGAAGCGGCCCTGCGCGAACATGCGCGCATCCGGATTCAGTAGGAAATAACTCATCATGAATAAAAACAAGCTGAAATCCTACGCCCCGGCGGCGCGCCGCGCTTTTATCCAGGCGGTTACCGACCGTGCCCATTTCTGGGGCTTGTCGGAAAAAGGAATAGATCCGATCGAGGAAAAAGGGGACATCGCGATCATTGGCGGACGCCCTTTTCCCCGGCAGGTGGCGGGCCAGCGGCGAAAACTGGAAGAGCGCATCAAGCGGGAAGGCTTTCCGCAGGTCATGGAGGCTATAGCCTATACCTGGTTCAACCGTTTTCTCGCCCTGCGCTATATGGAGTTGCATGGCTACCTGGAGCATGGCTTCCGGGTGTTGAGCAGTGCCAATGGCGGTACAATTCCCGAAATCCTTGACCATGCCGCGCAAGTGGAGCTTCCCGGTTTGGACAAGCAGAAGGTCATGGAGCTGAAGCTTGATGGCGGCAAGGATGCCGAACTGTACCGGTTGCTGTTGGTGGCCCAGTGCCATGCCCTCCATAATGCCATGCCCTTTCTTTTCGAGAAAATCGATGACGAAACGGAGTTACTCCTCCCGGACAACCTGCTCCATTCCGATTCCCTGCTCCGCAAGCTGGTCACGGAGATTGAGGAGGAGGACTGGCAGGAAGTGGAGATCATCGGCTGGCTCTATCAGTTTTACATCTCCGAGAAGAAGGATCAGGTCATCGGCAAGGTCGTCAAGAGCGAGGACATCCCCGCCGCTACCCAGCTCTTCACCCCCAACTGGATCGTCAAGTACATGGTGCAAAACAGCCTGGGGCGAATGTGGCTGGCCACTTATCCCGACTCACCGCTCCGGCAGAAGATGGAATATTATATCGAACCCGCCGAGCAGACCGATGAAGTCAAAGCGCAACTGAAGGCCATCACGCCTGTCTCTCTCAATCCTGAATCACTCACCTTCCTCGATCCCGCCAATGGTTCCGGTCATATCTTGGTGGAAGCCTATGACATTTTCAAGGAGATCTACCTGGAGCGTGGCTACAGCAGCCGGGATTTTCCCCGGCTGATCCTGGAAAAGAATCTCTATGGCCTGGACATTGACGACCGGGCGGCGCAAATGGCCGGGTTCGCCCTGCTCATGAAGGCGCGGAAGGATGACCGGCGTATCCTACAAAATGGCAATGTACCTAGGTTGAACGTCATGACGATTCAGGGAAGCGCCGGACTGGATGAACAGGAGATTGCTGGGAATCTGTTGGACCGGATCACGACAGAGGTCAGCAAGCAGAATATTGCCGACCTGCTGGAGCTGTTCCGGCACGGGAAGACCTTTGGATCGTTGATCACGGTTCCGGAAGGGCTGGCAAAGAAGCTGCCGGCGTTATCAGCCATTGTCGAGACAAAGCGCCGGAGTGGGGATATGTTTGCCCAAGAGGCCGCGGCAGCAATCTATCCGTTTGTTGAGCAGGCGGAAATATTGGCCAGAAAATATGACTGCTTGGTAGCTAATCCTCCATATATGAGTGGAGGATACCTTACACCGCGCCTGAAACAATATTTAAAAGACAATTACAAAACCTACGAGAAAGATTTGTTCTCCGCTTTCATGATCCGAAACATGGCACTAACCAAGGAATCAGGTCAACTGGGCTTCATGTCACCATTTGTATGGATGTTTATCTCATCTTACGAAGAACTGCGCCAACATTTCATAGACTACGCCACAATTACTTCGCTGGTGCAACTGGAGTATTCTGGTTTCGATGGTGCCACTGTACCCGTATGCACATTCACCATGGGGAAAAAACACATAAGTAATTTATCTAGCTCATTCATACGGTTATCTGATTTTAAAGGTTCAGATCAGCAAGGGCCAAGAACCTTGGAAGCGATCGGCAAGCAAGAATGTGGATGGTTCTATATCGCCAAACCAGATGATTTCAAGAAAATTCCTGGTAGCCCGATTGCGTATTGGGCCAGTAAACGAGTCGGGGACATATTTCAGGAAATAAAACCGGTCTCGGATTACTTCTCCGTGAACCCCGGCATAAGAACTGGAAAAGATGAATTGTTTTTGAGATTGTGGTTTGAGGTTGAGCATAATAACATTCAGTTTGAGTTGTTTGATGCCTCTCAGATGATTTCGCAAAATCGATGGTTTCCACTGCACAAGGGTGGCAATTTTAGAAAATGGTATGGAAATGCTGAGCATGTTATCGATCTACATCAAGAAGGAATTCAGATAAAAACAAAAAGCCCTGATTTTCGATTACGAGATAAAAAATGGTATTTCCAACCATTTGTATCATGGTCTAGAATTAGTTCTGCAAGTATTGCATTCAGATACTTTGCTAAAGGCGTGTTATTTTCTGATGCTGGCCCTGGTATTTTTGCTAAAGAGCAATGCCTTCAAGTAATGGCTTTGCTGAATTCAAAATTGGGTAATTATTTTCTTAGAATAATTAATCCCACCCTTAATTATCAGAAGCAAGATATTGAAACTGTCCCTTATGTTTGTTTTGAAAACAATGGTAATGTTGATAGAGCTGTACATCTTGAAAAATTAGATTGGGACTCTTATGAAACCTCGTGGGACTTCATCAGCCACCCGCTGCTGCAACCAGAATACCTTCAGCCCACACTGAAGGGGACCTTGACAAAGCTCCGCGCCCACTGGCGCGAAATAACCATAGAGATGCAGCGTCTCGAAGAAAAAAACAACAGAATATTTATCGAAGCCTATGGCCTACAGGAGGAGCTGACCCCGGACGTCCCTCTGAACGAAATCACCCTGACTTGTAACCCTCATTACCGTTACAGTGGCAACAAGAACGAAATAGAACTTGAAGCCACGCTGCATGCAGATACGCTTAAAGAGCTTCTCTCCTATGCCATTGGCTGCATGATGGGACGATACAGCCTCGATCAACCCGGACTGGTCTATGCCCCCAGCGGCAACGAGGGCTTTGCCCCATCAAAATATGAAAGCTTTCCGGCGGACGATGACGGTATCATACCGGTCATGGATATGGACTGGTTCACCGATGATGCTGCAAGCCGCTTTGAGGAATTCCTGAAGGTCGCCTTTCCCCCCTCACCCCAGCCCTCTCCCGCGCGGGGAGAGGGGGCTCTTTTGGAAGAGAACCTGAAGTTTGTAGCCGACAGCTTGTCACCCAAAGGGGGCGAGACGCCACGCGATACCATCCGCCGATATACCAGCACCCAGTTCTTCAAAGACCACCTGCAAACCTTCAAGAAGCGCCCTATCTACTGGCTCTTCTCCAGCGGCAAGCAGCGGGCTTTCGAATGTCTGGTTTATCTGCACCGGTACAATGAAGCCACTCTGTCACGAATGCGCAATGAATACGTCACCCCGCTTCAGGGAAAGCTGTCTGCCCGGATGGATTACCTGAAAAACGAGGTTGAGGCCGCCGCGACTACATCGACACGGAGCAAGCTGCAGAAGCAACTGGAGGTCCTCAAGAAGAAGCAGGCCGAACTGGCTGCCTTCGATGACCTCCTGCGGCACTATGCCGACCAACGCATCTCCCTCGATCTCGATGACGGCGTCAAGGTGAACTATGGCAAGTTCGGCAATCTGCTGGCCGAGGTGAAGGCAATTACCGGAGAAAGCGAAGGGTAAAACGCATTTATTACTTGGCTAAAGTAACGAAAAGTGTTACTTTAGCCAAGCGATTGATACTGGCGGGATGATATGCAGGGACAAAAATTCGTATCCGGGTTGACTGCAAACGGGCGTTACAGCTTCACCACGGGAGAAGCGATCAAGGCTCTAGACGCTTCTCCCGTGGCGGTACGCGCGGCGCTCCGCCGTTTGCGGCAAAAAAGCGAACTGGCCATGCCGTATAAAGGCTTTTATGTAATTGTTCCCCCAGAATTCAGAAATATTGGTTGTTTGCCGGCAAGTCATTTCATCCCCGACCTGATGAATCATCTAGGCGAAAAATATTATGCAGGTTTGCTCACCGCTGCCGAATATCACGGCGCGGCGCATCAACGCCCACAAGTCTTTCAAGTTATTGCAGTTAAAAACAAGCCTCAAATCATCTGCGGGAAGGTTCGGGTGGAATTTATTGCCAGAAAAAACATGGAAAAGATCCCCACGCTGGACTTTAAAACGCCTCGTGGTTACCTGAAAATATCAACGGCTGCGGCAACCGCTTTTGACCTTGTGGGTTATCCTCATCACGCGGCGGGATTGGACAATGTGGCAACTGTCCTGGCGGAACTTGCTGAACAAATTGACGGCGGCGATTTAAGACGAATTGCAGAGTTTTTTCCAATTGCCTGGGCTCAACGGCTTGGTTATCTTCTCGACATGATAGGGGCGCAGGATAAAACGGCAGCGTTGGCTGAGTATATTGCTCAAAGGAAACCCCTTGCGGTCCGGCTTGTTCCCTCGGAACCCCACCAGGGAATCAGCCGCCTGGAACGCTGGCGGCTTCTGGTCAACGCAAAAGTGGAGGCAGAGGTTTGATACCCGAAGACTTCATATCGGAATGGAAGAAGTTTGCCCCCTGGCGCGAAACTTATCAGGTAGAACAGGATTTGATCATTTGCCGCGCCCTGGTGGAAATATTTCGACAACCAGTCGCGGTGGAAAATCTGGCTTTCCGCGGCGGAACGGCTCTTTATAAACTGCACATGCCGCCGGTTCGCTATTCCGAAGACATTGACCTGGTTCAGGTGCATCCCGGTCCGATCGGATCGCTGATGGATGCTCTCAAAGAGGTTCTGAACCCCTGGCTGGGCAATCCGAAGCGAAAGCAGTCTGAAGGACGGATCACGCTGACCTACCGGATGACTTCGGAGAGTGGTTTGCCGCTGAAGCTCAAAGTGGAAATCAATTCCCGCGAACATTTCACGGTGTTGGGATTGGAAAGACGGAACTTGGCGGTACAGTCCCGGTGGTTTTCCGGCAACGCCTCTATTCTTACCTATCAGCTTGACGAGTTGCTGGGCACCAAAATGCGGGCACTGTATCAGCGGAAAAAAGGGCGAGATCTTTTTGACTTGTGGAAGGCCTTTGCAACCACCAAGGCGCAGCCGGAGCGGGTCATCGGCTGCTTCCTGCACTACATGGAACACGAAGGGCATAGGGTCTCGCGCGCCGAATTCGAGCAGAATCTGCTGGCCAAGCGCGATCAGCCCGAATTTCTCGCAGATGTCGGACCGTTGCTGATTGACGCCCGTGCCTACGATGTTCATCAGGCGGTCGATTTTGTGATGAAGCAATTGGCGCCCATGATTCCGGGTGAGCCATGGCAGGGGAGAACGAAGGAATAAAAAAAGGCAAATGCAGCGCCGTAGCACTGCAAAGCCTCCGACTATCATTGTGATTATATTTTGGAAAATATCAAGAGAATATTATGATCGCCTCCCAGATAGCGGATAAATTAAGACATATATTCACTGAGGAAAACCAGCGCCTCGTCTTTTGGAATGACGGCAACCGGGACTTTGAAGATAGCCTGGAAACATTGGTTTTGCCGGATGTCCGGATATTACGCCTGGACAAGACAGGCCCGCTGGAAGTCAAGACGCTGCTGGAACTGGAGGATCCCTCTGGCAAGTACCTCATCTACGCGCCCTTTCCCGAACCGCACATTAATGATGACTGGCTCATGGATATACGTCTTTACAGTCGCACTTTCCGGGCGGATCGTGCCTCCATCGTCCTGGACGAACTTGGTCTCGCGAATCAGGCCATGCGGGCGCACCTTGAGAGGCATCAAGCCTTTTTCCGCAACCAGGAACGTCTGGAAAAGGTCAGAAAATGGGTGCAGCCAAATGATACGGAAGACGATCTTGACCTGAAGATCATGGCTGCCCTGGCCAAGGCCGAACAGCCTAATGCCTTTGGCATCCTCATGAAGCTCTTCGGGGAGCTGGCCGGTGACGAAACGCAGCATATGTTGCTTCCTCCTCCCGGGGTGTGGGAGGATATCGAAAAGTACGGTCTGGCTGGGTCTTTCTGGGATCTCATGGCCAAAACATTCGGTTATGGGGAAAGTAACCCGACGCTTACGGACCTGCTGATTCGTTTGCTGGTAACCGATTTTGCTCAGGGCTTGAAAGGCGATTGTCCGCAACCTTTGCGGCATTTCCTGCTGCCGGAACGCAGCCTCGCGTTAAATGCCTCCGTATTCCTTTCCCAGTGGCGCAGCAATATCAATCACTACGCAACGTACAATGCCTTATCCCGCAAAATGGCGGCAGAACTAAAAATCGATGAGCACATCAGTGCTCTGGATGAAAATGCCTTAATGGAAGTGATGACCTTTGAATCAGTCGAGCGCCAAATTGTCCGGTGCTTAAAGGATCATCTGCTGGGTAAGGGCGGGTTTGATCTTGTAACTCTTAAAGGTGGCATTCGTCACCGCCGCGACGGTTACTGGGCAGGTCCGCTTTTTGTCACCGGCGAAAAGGGGAATGATTACCAGGCCACCTACAATGCCCTGGAAACAGCCGGCGAGTTACTCAAGCTGAGAGAAGGGCATCTTCCCGGATTGAGCTATCCGAGTGCCGGGAAAATGTATTTAGCCTATACCAGTGAGCTGTTCCGCTACGATCAGCTTTACCGGCAATTTCAGGAAGCTGCCGATCAGGTGGAACTGCGGGGATGGGATATTCTTAAAGAGCTGCGCGGCATTATCGAAGCTTGCTATGGCTGGTTTATTGATCAGGCCGCAATAGTTTGGGGCAGTTTCATCGACCAGGGGAAAGGCAACGGCTTATTGCATCACTGGTCGATCAAAGATATCAATAATCAGCAGGATTTCTACCTTAACTATGTCCCCACGGCATTGCAGGCTTCCCCGCAAGGAAAGGCGTATGTCATCATCAGCGACGCCTTCCGCTATGAAGCGGCCGAGGAGCTATCCAGGGAAATCAACAGTAAATATCGCTTCCAATCTGTTCTCGACAACCAGCTCGGTGTGCTGCCCAGTTATACGGGGTTGGGCATGGCGGCCCTACTTCCCCACAGCGCCATTGAGTATAAATTGCAGGCCAACACCGACATTACGGCCGATGGACAAGCGACTGCCTCCCTGGAGCAAAGAGCGAAAGTTCTTGCTGCCGTTCCCGGCACGGCCATAAAGGCGGAAGAACTGATGGCTATGAACAAGGATCAGGGGCGAAACTTTGTAAAACCCTGGCGTGTCATCTACATCTACCATAACCAAATAGATGCCGTGGGCGATGCCGCCATTTCCGAATCCCAGACCTTTAGTGCTGTCCGGACGGCGATAAAAGACATTTCGGCCCTCATCTCATTTATCATCAATAACTTGAATGGCAGCCACGTCATGGTCACGGCCGATCATGGTTTTATGTATCAGGAAAAAGTCCCGGCAGATGTCGATAAAAGCGGCTTGGATGCCAAGCCCACCGGCACTTTGAAGGCCAAGAAACGCTATGTTTTGGGTACCGGTTTGGGTGATGATAAAAAAGTATGGCATGGGGATACGCAGATTACGGCCGGCACGAAAAACAGCATGGAGTTTTGGATACCAAAGGGGGCCAACCGCTTCCATTTTTCCGGCGGGGCCAGGTACATCCACGGCGGGGCCATGCTACAGGAAATCGTCGTGCCGGTCATGACCGTGAAGGAACTAACCGGCCAGGCCAAGGAGAAGTCCGTCATCCGGAGGGTTGACGTCTCACTCCTCGGCGCGCTCCACAAGGTGGTGAATAATGTCCAGCGTTTTGACTTCATCCAGACGGATGCCGTATCGGAAAGGGTCTTATCGCGGACGCTGGCTGTCTCGCTGCGAGATGGCGATGAACTGATCAGCAATGAGGTATCACTGACCTTTGACAGCCGGTCCTTTTCCATGGATGACCGCAAAAAGTCGGCACGGCTCATTGTCAAGGCGGGTCAGTATGATAAAAAGCGCGAATATGCGCTTGTTTTGAGGGATGCGGAAACCAAGATCGAATACCTGCGCATCCCCATGACTGTCGATCTCACCTTTATCAATGATTTCTAAAAAGGCGGCATTATGGACGAAAACATGAGTTTAGACACCCTGTTGAATCGCACCTTTCCGGGGAAAGTTGTCCGCAAGGACCTTACCAAGATGGTCAAAGAAGGCGCGAATGTGCCCATTTATGTCCTGGAATATCTCCTGGGGATGTATTGCGCGTCCGATGACGAACAGGTGATCCAGGAGGGCATGGAAAACGTCAAGCGTATCCTGGCGGAAAATTACGTCCGTCCCGATGAGGCGGAAAAAGTCAAATCGAAGATCCGCGAACGGGGCAGCTACAAGGTCATTGACAAAATCACGGTCAAGCTGAATGAAAAGCGTGATGTCTATGAAGCGCTGCTTTCCAACCTGGGCGTGAAAGGGGTGGAGGTTTCGAGCACGACCGTCAAGCAGTATGAAAAGCTCCTGGTCGGCGGCATCTGGTGCATCGTTTCCATGGATTACCAATATGAGGAGAATCAAAAAGGATCGCCATTTATTATCACCGAACTGAAGCCGATCCAGTTACCGAACATGGATATGGACGGCCTCTTCGCAGGGCGGAAGGATTTTACGCAGGCAGAATGGATGGATGTCCTGATCCGCTCCACCGGGATGGAACCGTCCCTGTTTGAGGAACGAGTTAAGTGGCACCTGATCGCCCGCATGATTCCCTTTGTGGAAAACAACTATAACGTCTGTGAACTAGGCCCCCGCGGCACAGGCAAAAGCCATATCTATAAAGAAATCAGTCCCAACAGCATTCTGGTCTCCGGCGGCCAGACGACCGTCGCCAATCTCTTCTATAACATGGGTTCCCGGCAGGTAGGCCTGGTCGGTGTCTGGGATGTGGTGGCCTTCGACGAGGTGGCGGGAATGTCTTTTAAAGACAAGGATGGCGTCCAGATCATGAAAGACTTTATGGCATCCGGCTCCTTCTCCCGGGGGCGCGATGCCATTAATGCCAATGCCTCCATGGTGTTTATCGGCAATATCAATCAGCCCGTCGATACGCTTGTCAAAACAAGTCACTTGCTCGCGCCCTTTCCGGAAGTCCTCATCGATGCGGCGTTCTTCGACCGCTTTCACGGCTATATCCCCGGCTGGGAAATCCCCAAGATGCGGCCGGAATTCTTTACCAACCAGTATGGTCTCATCGTGGACTATCTGGCCGAATATCTCCGGGAAATGCGCAAGTGGAACTTCTCCGACGCCATCGATAAATACTTCAAACTCGGGAATAACCTCAATCAGCGCGATACCATTGCCGTGCGGCGGACGGTGTCCGGCCTGCTGAAGCTGCTGCATCCCCATGGCGAGTTTGATAAGGAAGCCGTCCGCCAATGCCTCCAATATGCCCTGGAGGTCCGCCGCCGCGTCAAGGAACAGTTGAAAAAGATCGGCGGCATGGAATTTTACGACGTCCATTTCAGCTACATCGACAGTGAAACGATGGAGGAGCGATTCGTCGGTGTGCCTGAACAGGGTGGCAGCGCCCTGATCCCTGAAGGGCCCATGAAACCGGGCACACTGCATACCGTTGCCACGGGATCGGGCGGCATGCTGGGCCTGTACCGCCTGGAGCTGCAAATCATTTCCGGCAATGGCAAAATGACCTTATCCGGCGTTGGATCGGCACAACTTGCGAAAGAACCGGTGAAGGTGGCCTTCGATTATTTCAAGGCCAATGTCTCCCGTGTCAGCGCTTCGGCCAAGGCCATCGACCATGATTATCATCTGCATGTCTTGGAGCTTCACAACACGGGACCCGCGCGGGCTATGACCTTGCCCGGCTTTATCGTCCTTTGCTCCGGATTGCTGGGGAAATCCATCCAGAGCCAGATGGTTGTGCTGGGTGATATGAGTCTGGGCGGCAGCATCATTCCCGTCGAGAACCTTGCCGAGACGTTACAGGTAGCCTTTAATGCCGGCGCCAAGCGCATACTGATCCCCATGAGCAGCGTCGGCGCGATCCCCAGCGTTCCGGGGGAGCTGTTTGCCAAATTCCAGACGAGTTTCTATTCGGATCCGGTGGATGCGGTATTCAAGGCGTTGGGGGTGGATTGAAGTAAATAATATTTCTCTGAAGCATGAAAATATGTATAGGATTTTGGTTCGCAACATATTTTTGAAGTGAAGGGGAAAAATCATGATAAGATTAAGTTTACATTCTGAATAGGGGCTCTTTATGAAAGCTTCAATATTGTTATTCTCGTAAATTTACACGCAATATTGGACCGCTTCAATATTTATTCTGTTGAGTATTCAACTATTGAGTATTTAACTTGCCAATTGGCGGCTTCTGTGTTAGAAGCGCGTCAATTCACACACCCTCGGATTGGCGGCGTGTTGCTTCGCTGAAGCTGACCGCTAAGTTGAAAGGGGTGGCGGAAAAAACACATTCAAGGAGAGAGTTATGGCGAGTATTTCAATGAAGGCGCTGTTAGAGGCAGGGGTTCACTTCGGTCACCAGACCAATAAGTGGAATCCCAAAATGAAGCCCTACATCTTTGGGGCGAGAAATAACATCTATATTATTGATCTTCAGCAGACGGTGGGGTTGTTCCAGACAGCCTATAATTTTGTTGTTAATATGGTGGCGGATGGTGGAGAGCTACTTTTTGTTGGCACCAAAAAACAGGCACAGGAATCACTCCGTGAAGAAGCGGAAAGATGTAATATGCCCTATGTTAATCAGAGATGGCTGGGCGGGATGTTAACAAATTTTACGACCATTAAAAAAAGTATTGATCGTTTGAATTCCCTGGATCGGATGTTTGCCGATGACAGTATAAAAGCCTTTCCCAAAAAAGAGATTCTGAAACTTCAAAAAGAACGGGCTAAATTGGATAATGTCCTTGGCGGCATCAGGCATATCCGTGGCGTACCTAAAGGCATTTTTGTGGTCGATCCCAAGCGGGAAGAAATCGGTGTCAAGGAGGCAAGAAAGCTGAAAATCCCCGTTGTCGGCATAGTGGATACCAATTGTGATCCTGATGAGATAGATTATATCATTCCCGGTAACGATGACGCTATTAGAGCAATCAAATTGTTCGCCTCCAAGTTTGGCGATGCGGTGTTGGAAGGTCGTAAGCTTTTTGAAGAACGTCTGCAGGCGGAAAGCAACAAAGAAACATCGGCGCTTATGC
>Ga0082335_1004817_pt1 | contig 19673 bp, 17 predicted proteins | sample Subgrocontami58m_FD_72375 | JGI IMG/M metagenome (GOLD analysis project Ga0082335, IMG submission 72375) | Subsurface groundwater microbial communities from S. Glens Falls, New York, USA - GMW37 contaminated, 5.8 m (SPADES assembly) (version 2) ... | reverse complement strand
TGATCGGTTTGGTGTTGATCATTGCGCTGAAAATTTTTGCGATCGGTTCAACAGACTTCCGAAGTCTGTTGAACTTCGTTCTGGCGCTGACGATCAGCCGATGGTTGATTCTGATCGTGGCGACGCAACCTCAAGCGCGGGCTAACGGCATGGGCGCGGAATTTGCGCGTGGCATTATGCGGCGCACGCTCTTCATTGCCGCTATCGTGCCGATGTTGCTTGTGATCGTCGGTTTGGTTGTATGGCAAGTGTTAGCCGCCATCATCGCCGCGCACGCGGTGACGTTTCTTGTGATTCGATTCGCTCACGCACGAATCGGCGGCGTCACCGGAGATGTGTTCGGTTTTATCGTTGAGCTGTCCGAGTTAATTATTCTGCTGACGTTTGCCATCCACTCATGAATTTTCCTTTCCATCTTGGCGCCACGTCATATATCATTTCGGCAGACATCTTGCCCAACGTGCATTACTTGGCAGATAAGGTGGACGATGTCGAGTTGGTGTTGTTTGAAGTGGATGATGGACAAAATAATTTGCCCACAGGCGAGACGATTGCCGAATTAAAAAGTGTTGCCGCCTCTCACGGTTTAACTTTCACCGTGCATTTGCCACTGGATTTACGTTTAGGCAATGACGAGGACGAGAGTCATGCTTCATTGATCAAGGCGCGCAAAGTAATTGACTGTACGCGCGATCTAAATCCGTTTGCTTACGTACTGCATCTCGACGGCAAAGAAATTAAAAATGGCGGGACGCCGACGCAAGTGGAACAATGGCGCGATAGCTCGGTGCGGGCGTTAGAGATCATTGGTAAGTATGTGGGCGGCGCAGAAAAGTTGGCGGTGGAAAATTTGGAGCGCTATCCGCTCGACCTCATCTCCCCCGTGTTCAATCGTGTGGCGGTGAGCCGTTGTGTGGATGTAGGACATCTGTGGCTCGACGGTCACGACCCGTTGCCTTATTTGCGCCAAGCACTGCCGCGCACCAAAGTGATTCACATTCACGGCATCGCTGAGCGCGATCACAAATCGTTGGCGCATGTTCCACCCGAAAAATTAAACCCTGTGATTGACTTGCTGTATCAAGAAAATTTTTCGGGCGTGATGACGATAGAGGTGTTTGGTGAAGAAGATTTTAAATCGTCAATGCAAACTCTACAAACGTATTCCGTATTGCGTAATCCGTGATACGCAATACGGAATACGAAATACGCATTACGGCTCTTATGACTCAACGACTCACTTTAATTCTCGGTGGGGCACGAAGCGGCAAAAGTTCTTATGCGCAAAAAATTTCGGCGGAACGCGGTAACACAGTTTTATATGTGGCAACCGCCGAAGCGGTCGATGGCGAGATGGCGACTCGCATTGCCGCGCATCGCGCCGAGCGACCCACACACTGGCAAACGCTCGAAGCGAGCAATAATGTCGGCGCAGCGATCCGATCTCAATCGAATCATCAGATCGTTTTGCTCGATTGCTTAACCTTGCTCGCCAATAATGTCATTGTGCCGTTGCCCGAACCCGTGACTGAAGAGACGGCAACGCAAGCATTGAAGAAAGAAGTTGATGAACTCATGCACGCTTATCATGAAAGTAACGCCGAATGGATCATCGTCTCTAACGAAGTGGGACTCGGTCTTGTGCCGCCGTATCCGTTAGGGCGCGTTTACCGCGATGCACTTGGCAGAGCAAACCAACAACTCGCCGCCGTTGCTGACGAAGTGATCTTAATGGTGGCGGGCTTGCCAGTGAAAATAAAGTGAGACGTTGCAATGAGACGTTGCAACGCGACGTCTCTACAAAACCATCTTCCAATCTCTAATCTTTTACAATGCGCCCCTACCTCATCACTTTCTCACTCCTTACCCTCGCCCTCATCTTCAGCGTTGGGTTGGGCGCAGTCTACATCGCGCCGCTTGAAGTGATTCGGATTTTGCTTTCACGCTTACCAATGATTCAATTCACACGCGACTGGCAAGAGACTTCTGAAATAATTTTGTTCAACATCCGTCTGCCGCGCACTCTGCTCATCGCCCTCACCGGCGCGGCACTCGGCGGAAGCGGCGCGGCGTATCAAGGTTTGTTCCGCAACCCGCTCGCCGATCCGTATCTCATCGGCATCGCTTCGGGCGCTGGACTCGGCGCGGTCATCGCCATGTCCATCGAATTTCCAACAACACTGCTCGGACTCTTCACTGTTCCCATCGCCGCGTTTGTGGGTGCGTTGATCACTGTCGCCTTTGTGTATAACATCGCCCGCGTTGGCAAGAGCACGCAGGTCACCACGTTAATTCTCGCCGGTGTCGCCGTCGGATCATTCGCCACCGCCCTCACAACTTTTCTCATGCTGCGCTCGCAAGAACAGTTGCGTCGCGCCATTGGTTGGCTGCTCGGCGGTTTCGCGCTTGGCGGTTGGCTGCCTGTCATCGCGCTGTTGCCCTACATCATCATCGGTCTCACAGTTTTGATTCTCTTCGCGCGCCCGCTCAACGTGTTACAGTTCGGCGATGATCAAGCGGAACAGTTGGGACTGAATGTTGAACGGGTGAAGATGATCGTCATCGTGGCGGCGTCACTGACAACGGCGGCGGCAGTAGCCTTTAGCGGCATCATCGGATTCGTCGGACTGGTCATACCGCATGTGATTCGACTCTTGTGGGGACCCGATTATCGAAGACTACTGCCCCTCTCGATCATCGGGGGCGCCGCCATGCTGCTCCTCACCGACATCGTCGCCCGCACCGTTATCGCGCCGCAAGAGTTGCCGCTCGGCGTCGTCACCGCCCTCATCGGCGCACCGTTTTTTTTATATCTGTTGCGGAGGGCGAAACAAGAAACGTTCTGGTAATCAGTGAAAAGTGATCAGTAATCAGTAAACAGTCACCCACTGATCACTGATTACTGATCACTATTTTTATATGCTCTCACTTAATTCTATCTCCCTCCACTATGGCACTCGCTCCATCCTGCGCGACGTCAATTTAAAATTGAATCGCGGTGAAGTGTTGGCGTTGGTGGGACCCAATGGCGTGGGCAAGTCAACGTTGATCAAGATCGCCTGCGGCGGACTCAAGCCCACTCACGGTGATGCCGCCGTGGACGGCGTAAGCCTGCAACGTTTATCACCCGAAGAACGCGCGCGGCGAGTTGCGGTTGTGTCGCAAGCGATTCGCCTACCCGAAGCCTTCACCGTGTTCGACACCGTGTTGATGGGACGCACGGCATATTTAGGATTGTTGGGGAAAGAAACCGAAGCCGACAAAAAAATCGCTCACGCTGCAATGGAGCGCACTTGCATCACAGAACTTGCTGAACGAAAAGTTGGCGAACTTAGTGGCGGCGAGCAACAACGCGTGTTAATCGCCCGCGCATTAACTCAAGCCGCGCCCATTTTATTAATGGACGAACCCACCGCGCATCTCGATCTCAAACATCAAGCAAACATTCTCGATCTGGTGCGCGGGCTGGCGCATCAAGAAAATTTTGCCGTGTTGATCGTCTTACACGATCTCAATCTCGCCGCGCAATATGCCGATCGTGTTGCCCTTTTATCTAACGCCGAACTGCGGGCTGTCGGCACACCCGAAGAAGTGTTGACCCCGCATCATCTCTCGGAAGTTTATGGTTTAGTCATCAACGTCGTCGCGCATCCGATTAATGGATCGCCGTTGGTGCTTGCGTAAAGATTGATGATTGATGATTAAAGATTGGCAGTCCAATCTTTGATCTTTAATCTTTGATCTCTTTTTATGCCCCGATTAAACAAAATCTCCACCCGCAAAGGCGACGATGGCTCGACCGGCTTGGCTGGCGGTGAGCGCGTCTCGAAAGATTCGCCGCGAGTCAACACTTACGGCACAGTGGACGAGCTCAACTCGTTTATTGGTTTGGCGATTGCTCACGGATTGTGCGACCGCCTGATGGAAGCCCTACCGCCGATTCAAAATGAGCTATTGCATCTCGGTTCTGATCTAGCCTTTCGTGAAGAGGACAAAGCCAAGTATCCCAAACTTCCATTGATCGAATCGCGCCACGTCGAAACATTAGATTCGATCTTGAAAGAATTAAATGCGGTGGTGGGCCCTTTAGAGAATTTCATTTTGCCCGGCGGTTCAATCGGCTCATCGTATTTGCATGTCGCCCGCACCGTGAGCCGTCGCGCCGAGCGCTTGTGCGTCGCCCTCTCACACGAAGAAGCGATCAACCCTCACCTTATTCCTTACCTCAACCGTCTCTCCGATGTTCTGTTCGTCATGGCGCGTTACGAAAACAAAATGCGCGGGGTGAAAGAGCCGTTGTGGGATATGGAAGCCTAAATAGTCGAATAGTCTGATAGTCCAGTAGTCGCCCGCCAACACTTGACTACAAGACTATTCGACTACAAGACTACTAGACGAATGACCAAAACCTTAATGCTTCAAGGCACCGCCTCTCACGTCGGCAAGAGCGTGATCACCGCCGCCTTCTGCCGTTTGTTTGCGCGTGAGGGCTATCGCGTGGCGCCCTTCAAAGCGCAGAACATGTCCAATAATTCTTTTGTCACTCGTGAAGGTGGTGAGATGGGGCGGGCGCAAGTATTTCAAGCGCAAGCGGCAGGTGTGGAGCCGCACGTAGATATGAATCCGATCCTACTCAAGCCCGGCGCGGATACCAGCGCGCAAGTGGTCGTGTTGGGTCAACCGATCAACACAATGGACGTGAAGCAGTATCACGATTATCAGAAGATCGGATACGAAGCCGTGAAAGGCGCGTTGAGCCGTTTGCGATCACAATATGATTTGATTGTCATTGAAGGCGCGGGCAGTCCGGCAGAAATAAATTTGCGCGGGCGTGACATCGTCAACATGAAAGTTGCCAAGTTGGCGAATGCGCCCGTCTTCCTCATCGGCGACATCGAGCGCGGCGGAGTCTTTGCTTCTCTCATCGGCACGATGAGTCTTTTAACTCCATCCGAGCGTAAACACATTTGCGGATTCATCATCAACAAATTTCGCGGCGATGCCTCATTGCTCGATTCGGGCTACAAATTTTTAGAGCGCAAAACAAAAGTGCCGGTGCTTGGAACGCTTCCTTATCTTTTCGGGTTGAACATTGATGAAGAAGACGCGGTATCAATAAAATCCCAAACTCCAAATTCCAAAATCCCAACGTTGAAGATCGGTGTGATTCATCTGCCGCACATCTCCAACGCCACAGATTTCGCGCCGTTGAGCGAGACGCCCGATGTCGAAGTGTATTACATCGAATCGCCACAAAATTTTGGATCGCCTGATGTGGTGATCATCCCCGGCACAAAAAGCACCGTCGCCGATTATCAGTGGATGCAGAGACAAGGTTTAGCTGAATGCATCCACGCCCACGTTCAACGCGGCGTCTGGATGATCGGAATATGCGGCGGGTATCAGATGATGGGGCGCGAAGTAAAAGATGAAGAGGGCATCGAATCAGGTGGCGCAGTCACGGGTCTCAACCTTTTGCCTGTCGTCACCACCTTCGAATCGCGGAAGCAGTTGACTCAAGTGGAAGCCGTGTGCCTGATCCCCGAACTGAGCGGCGCGCGTGTGAGAGGGTATGAGATTCATCAAGGTCGCACACGCGCCGACGGCGACACCGTAGAGGCATTTAAGATCACGCGCTTGTTTGATCACCAAGTGAATCAATCCGACGGCGCAGGCACGCTCAAATTATTCGGAACGTATCTGCATGGTCTCTTTGATCATTCCGATTTTCGCGGCGCGTATTTAAATTGTTTGCGCCAACACAAAGGGCTCGCCCCATTGCCGCCGCACGCCTACGACACGCGCACCAAAAATTTTGACCAATTGGCAGATTGGTTGCAGGATTATTTGGATATGAGGCGGGTGAGGAAAATTGTGGGGATGAAAAAGATGGACTCTCTGGCAAAGTAAAAAAGAAACGCCGCTCTCAATTGAGAACGGCGTTTCTTCCACCGGTGAATGCGGCTTTACTTGCCGCACTCACCTCCTGTAAGGGTTGGTGTGGATTGCTGGTTACTATTACTCATAAAGGGACACCACCTCCTCCTTTCGTATAGGATAGCAATGGAATAAAAAGGCTCACAGGGTGAGCGATGATAGAGTGATTATGGCATAAATTAACCACTCTTGTCAAATTTTAGTCTTAGAAGATTCTCGACTCTTGGCAGAACTCGTCACTTCGTCATATACTCTATACAGGCTATACTACAAGAGAGGAATGCCGTGGCAGACACACCCGAACTCAACTCTATCATCGCTCAGGCGCAAAAAGAAGAAGAGCTGGGCATCCCGCCAGCCATCGTCAACGATCTCGTTCTGCGTATCTTGTTCAACGAAGGCGATGTGAGCGTTGGGCGGTTGACCGACATCATCAAAATTCACTCTCAACTGCTCGACGATATTTTGACGAAGATGCAGAAAGAGCAGATGGTTGAGGTCGCCAAAGCGGGCGCGATTGGTCGCTTGAGTTACGTCTATCGCCTCACCGACGATGGGACGAGGCGATCACGCGACGCCTTTGAGCGCTCGCAATACATCGGGGCGGCGCCGGTCTCTATTGACGCCTATAGTAAAGCGATCCTCTTGCAAACGAGCGGCAGCCGCGAAGTGGGGCCCGAGGATGTGAAAGCAGCCATCGCTCATTTGATTCTGCCTGAAGGATTCCACCGCCGCATCGGTCCTGCCGTCAACGCCGGCACATCCATTTTCCTTTATGGACCTCCCGGTAACGGCAAGACCACTGTCGCGCAGGCAATCGCTAAACTTCTGGCTGGCACCGATCCCATCTGGGTTCCGTATTGCATCACCATCGGCGGACAGATCGTGCAAGTTGTTGATCCACTGGTACACATCCCGATAAAAATGGACACGAAACTGCTCGGCGAAAAATATGGTCAGCCCGATAAACGCTGGGGACTCTTTCAACGCCCGGCAGTGATGGTCGGCGGCGAATTAAAAATGGACGCGCTCGATCTGCGGTTCGATCCGATTGCCAAATTTTATGAGGGACCTCTTCAACTCAAGGCAAACGGCGGCATGTTTCTCATTGACGATTTTGGTCGCCAACAAGTGAGCCCGCAAGATCTGCTCAATCGTTGGATCGTGCCACTCGAAAGCGCGTTTGATTTTCTACGACTGCAAACCGGGCAAACGATCCAAGTGCCGTTCAAGCAACTGATCATCTTCTCCACCAATCTTGATCCGGCGCAACTTGTGGACGGCGCGTTCTTGCGGCGCATTCAAATGAAGGTGGAAGTCTCCAGCCCCGACGAGAAAATGTTTTATCAAATTTTCGCCAAGATGTGCGAGATTTACAAAGTGGCGTTTGATAAAGACAGCTTCGTCCATCTGGTACAGAAGTGGTATCGTGAACCCAAACGCACTTTGCAATCCGTCCACCCACGCGACATCATCAAGACCGTCGTTTCTATTTGTAATTACGAAGGCACGCCGCCCAAACTCACACCCGCGCTAATTGACGAAGCATGCCGCAGCTATTTTGTTGATCTGAAACAACCACAATGACCTCGCTCACCGCCCTACGCGTATACGACAACATCCTCGACACTATCGGCAACACGCCGCTTGTTAAATTAAATCGCATCACGCAAAGCTTGCAGTGCAAGATGTACGGCAAGTTGGAATTTTTTAACCCGGGCGGGTCGGTCAAAGATCGAATCGGTCTGGCGATGATCGAAGATGCCGAGCGCAGTGGAAAGCTGAAACCCGGTGGCACGGTGGTCGAAAGCACCAGCGGCAACACCGGAGTCGGGTTGGCGCTCGCTTGCGTGATCAAAGGTTATAAATCAGTTTTCGTCATGCCCGATAAAATGAGCATCGAAAAGATTCGGTTGCTGCGCGCTTTTGGGGCAAAGGTGGTCATCACGCCCACGGCGGTTGAACCGAATGATCCGCGCTCGTACTACAGCGTCGCCAACAAAATTGTCGCCGAGACTCCGAATGCGATTCTCGCCAATCAATATCACAACCCGATCAACCCCGAAGCGCACACGCGAACAACGGGACCCGAGATTTGGGACCAGACTCAGGGGGCGGTGACCGATGTGGTGATCGGCATGGGAACAGGTGGCACCGTCACGGGCGTGGCGCGTTATCTTAAGTCGAAAAATCCATCCATTAAGATCATCGGCGTGGACATCGTCGGATCACTTCTCTATGATACGTGGCGGCTGGGTCACATCCCGCCGGAACCATTTTTGAAAACATACAAGATCGAAGGCATCGGCGAAGATTTTCTTCCTTCGACTCTTGATCTGTCATTGGTAGATGAAGTGGTGCAGGTGGGCGATAAAGAATCGTTTCTCGCCGCGCGACGTTTGGTACGCGAAGAAGGAATTTTTTGCGGCGGATCGTCGGGGAGTGCCGTCGCCGGTGCGCTACGTTACGCAAAAAATCTGGGCGTGGATCGATTCGTGGTCGTCATCATCCCCGATTCGGGTTCACGTTATCTTTCCAAAATGTTTGACGACGAGTGGATGCGCGAGATGGGCTTCCTAGAATCGGCGTGGAGCGAAGTGCGTGCCAGCGATATTTTGGCGAGCAAAACAGTGCATGAACTTTATACTGCCAAACCGCAAGATCGCATGATCGAATTAGTAGCACGCATGAAGAAGCACGATATCTCGCAACTGCCCGTCGTTAGCGAAGACGGCGGACTGGTGGGCATAGTGAGTGAAGTAGATTTGTTGAATCATCTGATCACCAACGATCACAAACACGATCCATCGGAGACGATTGAACACATCACGCGCGCAGAAGTCGCCACTGTTGCGCCTGATATGCCACTCGAAGCGCTGATGTCTATCTTCGTCAACGGACACGTTGCCGTCGTCATCGCCGACCATAAACCGGTGGGTATCCTCACCAAGATCGATCTACTCGATTATCTTTCTTCGCGGGAAAAATGAAAAGCGAGACCGACGCGGTCTTAGAGACCGCGTCGGTCTTTTAGTCTATGACCGCACATCACGATCCCATCTCCTCCCCCACCCTACGTATCGTCCCCATTCACTCACTCGTCGAACATGAATACAACGACATTCAACGCACACTGCCACTCGCCAAACGCCTTGAAGCCGAAGGGTTATTGAAGAACCCGCCCATCGTAGCGCAGCTCGAAGGTGAAGGGCGTTACGTGGTGTTAGATGGCGCGAACCGCACCACGGCGTTGGCGCAGCTCCACTATGAACATTGTTTAGTGCAAGTGGTGGAATACGAACCGCCGCAGGTGACTCTATCCACCTGGCATCACTTGGTGACGGGCATCGATCTCGAATCGTTTACACAAGAGATCGCTGGCGTGAACGACATTGACCTGCATCTATCCGATCTTCTGCGCGCCCGCGCCGAACTTGCCCAACGCGAACTCATCGCTTATATCATTCGCTCCGACAACAAAGTGCTTGCCGTCTCATCACATCATCGCCGAATTCACGACAAGAACACGGTCTTAAATGCGATGGTGGATACCTACAAAGAAAAAGGCGGCTTGCACCGCGCCGTCGCCGACAACATGGAGGAGGCACACAGGCTTTTCCCCAACGTCACAGCCCTCGTCATCTTTCCCAATTACGAAGCGTCGGAAGTGATGATCTTGGCACGCGATGGCGAACTACTGCCAACCGGACTCACCCGCCATTTGATTCAAGGGCGGGTACTGCGAGTCAATTATCCGTTGAGCGAACTCAAATTGAATGAGTCACTTGAGACGAAGAATGCGAAACTGCAAGAGTGGATGCAAAAGAAGAATGTGACGAAGGAAGTGAGACTCTACGCAGAAGCGACTTACCTTTTTGACGAATAGCCCCGGCATGGATTGGATGAATTTGTTGTTCTGTAGTTTCTTGCCAAGTTCGCCGCTGCCATCGGACTCATGACAAGGAGCGCAGTTGGACTCATAAAGTTCTTTGCCCATCTCAGTTGGCGGCAGCAAAGCAATGAGACGTGACTCTGCTTCGAATAAATGATTCGCTTTGATCAAATCTATCACGGCGCGAATCTGGTCCACTACCTGTTGAACAATCGGCAGCACCGAGATCGGGATGGGAAGCAGCCAGCGCAAAGTGGAGATGCGTTGACTGATAGTTGAGTCGATGGGATTCGCGGTGATCGTTTGTGCTGTCATGTATTCAATCTAACAAAAGCGAACTGCGCTGTCAAGCACATCCACGACGAAATCACTTGCCTCACGTCTCCAAAAACAAACACCGCACTCATGTTGAGTGCGGTGTTTTTCCTTTTATTGATATAGTAATCTCACTCGCGCGCTTACCTCACCTCCACGCTTGCAAACACCATCTCCGCAAGAGTAGAATAATCAGGCGCCGCACTTACTGACACCACGTCTGAAGTGGGCAAATAATAGCCGTCCCCGGCACACGCGCGGCATAACGTGACCTCATCGCGAACAATTTCACGTTCATTCATAATCTCTTCACCACATATCTCGCATGCCACTTTCTTGCCGGGACGGCTGACAAGCCATTCAATCGAAACACGCAGAACAACCGGCTGAACAACAAACATTTTCTCGGCTGACAATTTTTGATAGCCCAATAATTCAGATTGCCATTTGCTGCACGCCCCGCAGAGCAAAGAGTGCGCTACTTGGCGCAAATCAGAGCGCGGCACGAGGCGAATCGCTTCACTTGTTTTCGTGTCCACAAATGTTGCCGCCACTTTGCCATAATCTTCAATACGCATTGTGCGCCGCCCGACCCAACAATTGGTAGCGACGGCAACACCGTCTGAGGCGCAGCCGTCGGTCTCCATGATCGTCAGCAGGCGTTTATCTGGCTGCGGCAGATCAAGATTCAGAATCTCGCCTGCATAGAGTCCCATCCGCACGCCGATCACTTGGCGCGGGCATAGGTGATGATGAAGCGCGGCAGAGGTTTGGAGGATCTTATCGAGTGAAGAAGTTGAAAATTGCATCATGTATCACAACACCCTTTGTTTTTGATTCTTTCCGGGCATCCGACTCCCAAAAGGATTCTTGCGGCGGAACTCACAGATCGGGCACAGTCTCGCCGAGTCGTTACTCGCAAACTTAACGCCACATTTTGAACAGGCGCGCAGAGTTAATGTGATCAACGTGACCATTTCTGGTTCAATGAGATCGCGGAGTGTATGCACAGACCCTCGTTGGAGAGCGTTAGGTTCGCATAGTTGAACACATACACCGCAATCCATGCATCTCCCTGCACTAAACCGGAGTTGAAACACATCAGGCGCATCAAGCGTAAACTCCAGCGCGTTAGTAGGGCAGACACGCGCACAGACACCACACGCCGTGCACCGTTCATCGGCACTAATGCGCGCCGCCCCGATTTGCGGAGGCACAGGTTGATTCCAAAGCTGCGGCGATCCTTGTAACACTCCTATCAAACGTTGTCGCTCCAGTGAAGGATGCTTGCTTGACGTTTGCTCTTTATGCTCGACGACAGAACTTGGTGGCGAGCGACGTGAACGCTTGGTTGTTAACGAGGCAATTAATTCGCGGCGTGAAAATGACACGCGCCTCACTGGAATGGCGGTATGAGGCGGTTGATGGTTTTCGGTAAAAGGTTTAGCAACGGCGGCATCCGCTTGAGACTCGCGTGGCAATAGAGAACGCAAGAAATCGCGGCGGGAGATCGGCGGTTGTTTCACTTTGACAACTTGCGCGGTCGCCGACGGTTTCACCTCTTTGATTAGATCCGCCGACTCGATGAATGTGATCTGATCGCCGTGATGATCTCCGACGATTTGTTGAACGGCAAACACTGTTTGTTTAATGTGGGCTGTTAATGGATTAAGCGAACATTTGGAACAGGCATCGAGGCGCAGCGTCACCCGCGAACAACCTGCCAACAACAGGCTGGCATATACCGATGGACCTAATACGGCTAAACAATTATTCATACGGATGGCGACATTCGCATTAGAGAGAGAAGCTTCGGCAGCGGGGTGTGTACGGCAGACAAGATCAACTACCTGCCCTTTCGGCGAGCGCGAGATGAAGGCGAGTAATTTGGTGACTCCGTCATCGCCGCTGAACGCACCAGTAGGGCAAACGTTGAGGCAAGCGCCACAAGCAATACACTTCTTTGCATCCAACGCTATGGAGCCGTTGAGATGGATGGCTGAGGTGGGGCACAACTGCACACATTGCTGACAGGTCGCATCTTTATCGAACAGGTGAACACAACGTTGCGCGTCGAGTGTAATCGGCGGCGCCGCGAGCGATTCGAACCATGAGGTGATTGAAGGTAGATCCATTGTGCGAGTCGTTAATCAAGCATCGTGAGTAAGGTCAAAGGTCTCCGGCTTCACCAAAGAAAGTTTTAGCTCGCGCAGATACGGCTCACCTCGGCGCGTCTCGAAAACGTTATAAGAGAGTCCGACCTCAACGTTCAACCCTTTCAATTTATCGATCTGGCTCACATGAAATTCCAAATAACCCGGATTATCATTTGAGTTGTGCGGCGTACTCTTCTGATGCCGCAGGATTTTGCGCGTCTGGCGGATGTCGGCGCCAAAAACTTTGGCAGTCTTCAAAAAATAATCGTTGGGCGAGAAGTAATAGTTCTGCGGTGGACGCTGTTCAGTATTCTGCTGGTAGAGTTGTCCCGTGTGCTTATTTTCTAACGAGCAGTAATGCACACCCATTTTAAGTTTTGCGTCCAACGCAAATAGCATTAAGTCCAAACACACTAGTTCGCTTCGCGCAATCGGCAAGCCACCGGCATACCAGTAGTTGTATAACACCCGATAAGGGCGATGCTTTACTTTGTATCCCTTGCGGTTGTAAGTCTCGGCATTGTTGAGGGGATAACAAAACTCCAAGAGGTTGATACTGGAAACATCCAGTCGCTCTAATTCAAGCAGCACGTCTTTCATTATCTCAAACGTGTCAGGCAAGATCGGCATCTCCACCATCACATGGGGAATATAGTTCTTCGCCAAGGCAATGCGATCAAAAGTATGGCGATGCCCTTTTTCTAGATCGTGCATGCGAATACTAAAGCGAATTTCGTCCAGCCCGGCATCGCGCAACTGCCGCAACAATTCCGCGTCTAGCTGATCACCCGTTGTGTAGAGACGGTTAAAAGCATCAGGGAAGCTATCGCTCGCTTGTCGGAAAAACTCAATTGCCTCTTTGGGATGTAATAATGGTTCACCGCCCGTCAGTGCCAGATGTTGAAGTTGATGTCCGGCGCGAGATCGCTGTTGTAATTCTTGGGGTAAATCGCGCAGAGAGTCGGAGAAATGATCGTACCCCTCTTGATTAGGATTGAAACAGTAGAAACACGAGCGATGACACTTGAGCGAGATGAAAAACGTTTCGCTGCCAACGCCCTTCTGACAGGCGACGCAAGCCGGAGAGATTTGATTGAGGTAGATACTTTTATCGCTATTACGAAAAATCCCACCACGCTGACGCAGCTGATCGATTCGGGTCGCCGTCTCCTGCTTATAATCATCAGGATCGATCTCAATACCCGACGAGCGCACCTGAGCCATAAAATCTTCAGAGATGTCTATATACTTGACGGCATATAAACGCAGATCGGAGTTGCGGATCGTGCTCAACGTTTGGCGATCAACGTCAACGATCATAGTGCAGAGTCTCAGGCCCCCATCGGGCGCAACGCAGTACGCGTTTGAAGCAGCCACATAGACAGCTCCGACAATGTTCCTTTAATCATATAAGCGATCCCGCGATAGAAATCGGTAGTTGCCTCTTGCGCTACTTGCTCACACCACGTCGGAACCCATTTCCCCGGGTGTGAACCCAGAAACTCCCATTGAGCCTCCAGCAGTGTCTGCAACTCCGAAGGATCATTTTGTTCAAGTGCTGTCAAGCCGCGTTGGGCAAGATGAGCCAAAAATGTTAATTCCAAACCCACATGATCATCTGGCTCGGCATGCAGTTTCACCGATTGCAAATCAAAGCGACGATACCATTCGCGCACTTGCAATGTCTCTTCTTGAAACACTAAACGTTCTTCACTGAAGTAAACCGATTCCCACGGCGGAGTGATGACTTTGGCAGGACCGATGAAAAGGCGCGCATAATCTGTTTGCAGATCATCAAAGTTTTGGCTGAGCAAATCTCCGCTATTTTCGGCACTCCATTTCTGTAACAAAGTTAAACCTTTAGAGACATCATTGTTTTCGATGCCAAAAGGAACATCGTCGAACACATTGTTACTTATTAAGGATTGCAGCCATTCACAATTGGGAGCTTCAAGGATCACTTTCCCTAGTAAGCCCAACACTAACGCTTCGCCTGCTAACGTTGAAGCTAAATCGAGTGAATCTACCGCAGGCTGGTCTACATTTATGCTTTGAGCCATATAACACCTTTCTTTCAGAGGAGGATGTATTGCCCTTAATTATTCCCCATATCCGCTCTTAAACCAGCCACAATTGCACCTACAATAAAACGACAAAAGTCATTGATCGGTATCCGTTAATGAAATTGGGGCAGGCTGCTTTAGCAGTCTGCCCCAAAGTTTTTCTATAACCCTATTCGTACATGGGTCGCGTAAAACAAGAATCGACCTAACACTTCAGAAACGATCACTAACGCGAAGGCAGCGTAAGCCAGATTGCCCATCATCTTCTCGCGCCCGGCACTTAGCGCGTTCTGATAAATGAACACGCCCAAGATGCCCGCGCCGATGAAGACCAGAGCGAGACGCAAGCCTAGCACCAGTCCATACTCGCCATACATCATCGCCGCGCTAGCCCGCGCCGCAGTGCTGGTGCCGCCAGCCAGATAAGCAATCTGCAGTGGCACCGTCACCAACTCCACCCCTAACAACACAATTGATGCCATCGCGATCCAACGCAAAGCATCACGCAGCAACACGCATTGTGCGTCGGCGCAACCAGGATTCTTCTGTTGCAAGTAGGCGTAGTTCGCCACAAACGCCGCGCCCATCGCTAGCACCCCCAACAGCAAGGTGGTGGCGAAGAAAGAGATCGTCGTGGCGATGGTGTTCCACGCCGGCTGCGTACGAATCTGATACACATTCGACATGCTGTAGACCAGCACGAGGCCAATCACTGCCGCGACTATGGCGATAAGGTTGCGCACGGCGAACGAGGCAATCTTGCGCCACTGCATCAGAGCAAAGACTCCACCCACAACGGCGAATAGCACGCCAGAGAGAATCTCCCAACTCAACCACGACGAGCCTAAGTTCGAGACCGCCAAATAGGCGTTGAACGGGTTGCCTAAATGCAACAGTGAAGCCGCCATGCCCAACAGCAGTGCTGGTCCAATTGCTAACAAAGCACGGTCACTGAGTCGGTCGGCTTCCTCTTCGCCACTCTTGCGGGCGGCAAAGAAATGGACTACGCCCAACACCAAGAACGAGCCGACAGACAGCTGTGCCAAAATCGAAAACGTAATCAATGCCCATTCACGTACATTCATGTCATGCCTCCTGTATCAAACCAAGAATTCTGCCAGTGCCTTGCCCGCTCACTTGGCTATGCTTGTGCGGTGTGATGACTACTGAGGGGAAGGTGACGTTTGCTTCAGGCAATGGTTCAACCGCACTAACGGTGCCAAACTTAGATCGCATTTCGCCAATCTCACCGAACTCAATGGCGCGCATGACGCACGCATCCACACAGGCCGGGTTCTCGCCCTTAGCCAGCAAGTCTTCGCAGAAGTTGCATTTGGTCATCTTGCCAACTGTTTCATTGAATTGTGGTTCACCATATGGGCAAGCCCATTCACAATAGCGGCAGCCGATGCATTTCTCAGCATCGATCAGCACCACGCCATCATCGCGTTTGTGCATCGCTTGCGTCGGGCAGACTTCCACGCAGATCGGTTTCTCGCAGTGATTACAGGCGAAGGCTACGGTATAGGCATAGATATTATTGGGCGTATATACGCCCGGCTGAGTCGGGTGAGACTGCCAACTGCCGCTGCCGTACTGCACGACTTTGCGCCATTTCAAACCGACGGGGAGATTGTTTTTGTCATTACAAGCAATCTGACAGGCTTTGCAACCGGTGCAGATGCTTGAGTTGATGTGAAAAGCTAGTTGTGTTTTCATGGCTTAAGCCTCTTTCCCGAGCATAATGCGCTGAGGCCACTTGTAGTCGGCTGCCAACGGTTTGTCGTATTTCACAACTTGAACAATGATTGTGTTGTACGGCTGTGTCCCTTGCCCGGTAGCATTACCGCCCATGAGGGTGTTCGTCGCGCCTGCACGATCTAAACCAGTCGCTTCATCAACATCGGCCCAGGCGCCTTCACCGAGTGTGGTCACGCCTGGCATCATGCGATCAGTGACGAAAGCCGGACGGATCACTGCGCCATACGGGCTGGTGATCTTGACGGCATCGCCGTGCTTGATACCACGTTCCGCCGCGTCCATTGAGTTGATCATGAACTCTTGCGGGAACGCTTCACGCAACCACGGCACATTATCCAAAGTCGAGTGAGATCGTCGTGCGTAGTGAATGGTATAGAGTTGCAGTGGATAATCACCTTTGACTTTATTCTTGAAATCAGAGAACGTTGCTTCTACACCTTCCAGCGGAGGCGTATATTTGGGGGTGGCTGACAACGTATTAAAGCCGTACGCTTTGATCTGATCAGAGAGCGCCGGGCAGTAAATCTCTAACTTACCACTCTTGGTCTTCAACGCATTCTTCTCTGGATCTTTGCGGAAATCCTGTTTGGCGATGAAACCGAATTTATCACCCGGAGTCCGCGCCACCTGATAAATGCCTCTTTCCTTATATTCCTTAAAGGTGATTCGGCCTGTTTGCGGTTTACCGGTTACACCCAATTCTTTGATGTCGGCATCCGCGATCGTCACCAGCGGTTCAAAACCTGAGGCATCGGCTTTGATAACGGTGGCGCCCGCCACAACGTTGAAAACCTGCTGTGCCGAAGACAACGGTGAGATTAGTTTCGGATCAATGCCGAGACGCTTAGCGATCTGTTCTTCCATCCAGATATCGTCTTTCGCTTCGAAGATTGGCTCGAGCACCTGACTGTAGAAGATCAACATCTCAGGATTACCACTGGTCGTGCCACCGTAACGCTCCCACTCGGTAATTGCCGGTAACACCACATCAGAATACTTAGCGTTCGTAGTGAAGAAGTTCGATGAGGTCACCACGAAATCCACTTTGCGATGGGCTTCGATGCCACGTGGCATGTTAGGTGTTTGGTTAAGCGCTGCTCCCGAACCGATGTGGGCTATCAACTTAATGTCGCAATCGAGTTTGCCGCGCACACCCGCCGTGTACTTACCAGTTATGACTGAATTCCATACTTCGTCATGGACGATGCCGTACCAATCCGTCTTGAACGGATCGGGTCCCGGGAAAGTTGCTTCCTTAAAGAGCGGGTTAGGAATAGCTGGCACGCCCGAACTGCCGCCGCGAACTAAAGATTGACCACCATAGCTTGAGCGGTTATGGCGGCTATCGCCGACCATCGCCCCGGGTAGACCCACATTGCCTGTCATCCAGCCCACAGTCAGGAATGTCTGACAGAATTGCTCTCCCAGATACGTTCGCGATGAAGCAGTAGAGCAGAGGAACGTCATCGGTTTCGTCGTGGCAATCTCTTGTGCCAACGATTTGATAAGTTCCGGCGGTGTGCCGCAGATTTGCGAAGCCCATTCCGGAGTCTTGGGGATGCCGTCATAGGTACCCAACACATAATCCTTGAAGTTCTCTTTCGGATCAGCGCCTTTGGGCATGTGTTCCGCATCAAAGCCTGAAGTGTATTTATCCAAGAAAGTTTGATCCTGTAGTTTGTTGGTGATCATGTAGTGCGCCATACCCAACAATAACGCGGCATCTGTTGAGGGGCGCACCGGAATCCATCGTTCGCCCAACACCATCGCCGAATCGTTGTAGTACGGATCGACAAAGATAAACTTGGCTCCGGCTTTCTTGGCTTGCAAATAGTTGTAAGTCGGGTTGCCGCCACTTGACCAAATGGGGTTGGCTCCCCACAACACGATCAGTTTGGCATTGCGGAAATCGAGACGGTCATTGTTGCTCTGAGCAGTTCCCCCGCTGCCAGCTTGCATCTTGATATTAGGCTGAGGCCAAGCACCATCAGAAGTTGTGCCCCACATCGTCATGTGCCCGCCGTAAGCGGCAAGCATGCGACTCTGACGTTGAGAAAGAATCGCTTTGTTGCCGTAAGTCTCTTTAACTCGTTTGATCTCGCTGGCAACAATATCGAGTGCTTCGTCCCATGAGATGCGAACCCACTCGTCTTTACCGCGTAATTCTTTGTTGCCGCCACCGGGTGCCCAACCCTTGCGCTTCATCGGGTATTTCAACCGATCCACGCCCAAAATTTGCTTGCGCTGCGAACGACCGCGGGCGCAACCGCGCTGTTGTGGAAAGTCCGCGCTGTCAGGATGAGTATCATCCGTCTTGACTCGAGTCACGGTGCCATCAACGACTTGCGCTTTGATCAAACAGCGCCCGCCGCAGTTATGCCAACAGGCAGCGGTCACCCATTTGCTCTCACCGGCTGCTGCCGCTGCGGCTTCAGCCTTTTTCAAGCCGGGGGTGAAGTCGCCGGACAATGCCACCGCACCGCCCAGAGCCGCACTCCATTTGAGGAAGCTGCGCCGAGTCAGAACGGTTTCATCCAACACTTTGCTGAGGAAATTATTTTCACTCATTAGTTAAACCTCCATACCAATATATTAGTTCGATTTGAAACGAGATTGCCGTGCCCTAATCCCCATATAGCGTAACAAGTTCCTTGCATAATCACTCTCCTAAAACCTTGTCAGGTAATTAATCTATTGTCGGTAGGATTAGCATACTCATTCCCCTTACTCCGCACATACATCTACAGCATAGTAAACCTTACCCAGTTGGGTGATTTATTTCCGTGAAAACAAAGATTCAAAAGAGACAAAAAAGGGAAGCATCGGTAAGATGCTTCCCTGATAACTTAGATCGGGTTTGTTTAATCCGAACTACAAACCAATCCTCACATGTGTCGCGTAAAACAGGAATCGACCTAACACCTCAGATACTAACACCAAGGCAAAGGCAGTGTATGCCAGTATGCCCATCATCTTCTCGCGCCCGGCACTCAACGCATTCTGATAGATGAATACGCCCAAGATACCCGCGCCCAAGAAAACCAGTGCTAAGCGCAGTCCCAAGACCAGACCGTTTTGACCATACAGTTCCGCACTCGCTTGTGCCGCGTAGCTTGTCCCGGCAGCAATGTTGGCGATCTGTAGTGGCACGACCACTAACTCGATCCCTAACAACACGATAGAGGTAATGGCGAACCAACGTAAAGCATCGCGTAACAACGCGCCTTGAGTCTCCACGCCACTTTGCTTCTGCATCTGCATATAAGCATAGTTGGCGACAAACGCCGCGCCCATTGCTAACACCCCTAACAGTAAGGTGGTGGTGTAGAACGAGATCGGTGTGAGTACGGTGTTCCAGGCCGGTTGGGTACGGATCATGTAGACGTTCGACATGCTGTAGACCAACACGATCCCGATCAACGCCGCAACTATGGCGATGATGTTGCGCACCGTGAACGAGCCGATCTTGCGCCATTGCATCAGAGCAAAGACCCCACCCAAAATGGCGAACAACACACCGCACAAAATCTCTGCGCTCAACCACGATGA
>Ga0082335_1004816_pt1 | contig 19676 bp, 19 predicted proteins | sample Subgrocontami58m_FD_72375 | JGI IMG/M metagenome (GOLD analysis project Ga0082335, IMG submission 72375) | Subsurface groundwater microbial communities from S. Glens Falls, New York, USA - GMW37 contaminated, 5.8 m (SPADES assembly) (version 2) ... | reverse complement strand
GTAAATATGTTTCGATGTCATGTATGTAGTTCAACAGAGGCAAAAAAAGAATACATTAACGAGATATTCCAGATCGATAATAAGCGTGTTCTTGTAGAACATATTCCAGCAGTGGTTTGTGGGCGCTGTGGTGAGGAAACATTTAGTCGCGAAACAACAGAACGAATTCGACAAATGGTACATGGTGAAGCAAAACCGGTAAAGTCAATTTCCATGGATGTATTTACTTTTGCATGAAAAAGGGGCTGCACTCAAGGTAGGTATAATAGGGACAAAGTGTCTTGCCAAGAGGCGGTACGAAGAAACAAAGCACAAATAAATACTGTTTGTCCCAATACTGTTCGAAATATCTCACACACATACTCGTAGTTACATTTTGACTAAATTATTCGTGATTTCCAGAGTTCCAGATTTCATAAATATTGATAGAGAAGAATTGTTTTAAAAAGGGCAATTAATAATTGAATAATGAAGGTGCGACCCCAACCCACCTTTAATCTTACGATTTGAACGACCAAGCAAGTGGCCTGCGAAGCCCCTACGGCCTAGCTGACCCGACTGGGCAACCACCTCAATGCAAAACCGGGCCAGGTTTATCCCCGGTCGGGTCAAGGGGGTGTTAGGCTTATCATTTACCCATTTTCCTCTAACCAATCAAGGTTTATAACCCACGAATATATATATTGACCCTGGTGGTTGGCCCCGATCTGCATCTGCAATGAAGTCAAGTTTATCTGCTTTGAGAGCATTGGTTATTGCAGATAGGGCGACCTGTGGCGTATTGGTTGGAGAGTATCTAACTTGGATACCCGTGAATGCTTCAAATCCGACGCCATGATTTATTCCATGAACTTCACCCCCGGCTTGACATGCGATTTGATAAAGGTCATTAGCTAAACGGTCTGGTTCTCCTCCCATCCCCAGAACTCCGATGGTAATCGGGCAAGGAGTGGATTTTAATCCCTGAATCATGATGTCGGCAGCCGTTCTTGACACCCTGCGGTCTGTATTAACATTTATATTGAGGTCTCTGCCAACTTGAACTCCGCCCGGAGAGTTGTTCATGGTTTGATTGACTGTGTCTGAGGAAGTGTCTGTAGTCGCTGGCTCTGATGGAATTGACATTTCTTTCTTGATCTTCAAGTGTATCGGTGATGTATTGCTATTTTGCTTGTAAAATGTAAATACCGTCCATACGGCCACGCAAATAGCAGCAATTACTCCACCAACAATTTTTAACGCTCCCTGATTATCTGGGTCTCTAAGCCATTGCCATATTTTCTTTATGTCCATATCGTCATATCTTTGCGGCCTAACGGTAAAGCTCACCTGCCGCTGTGGATCACACTGGAACAGGGAAATATGTGAAAGTCATCTTTAAAGAAAGACAAAGGGTCACACCCTGATCAGTGATTATTTAATTGACAACATTTATAAATTTGCTCCTTCTCTTTTATGACAAGACCGTAGTGCAGAAGCAAAAGGGGCAAATCTTTATTGTTGATAAATCTGCTTCAACTCTTTTGATAATCTGAGAAAGATGCTTGTCGCTTTTCAGTTTTTTTCGTAATCGTTTTCTCCCCAGACTCACAGTACTATAGTCTACCCCCATCATTTCTCCCATCTCAGTTCCGTTTAGTCCACCAACCCGATATACAAGTCCGTAGCTATTTGCCTTATTATACCTCGTTCTTTTTTTATTTCATCAAAACCTTTATTCGTCTCTTTGCAGAGTGCATCAAGGAAAAAAGGAGGGGTACATATTAAAAGTTATTCTTTTAACACTTCAATCTCTTCTTGAAATTCCCTGGTGACATTGTTTTATACCGCTAGTGTTTCAACCATTTTCCATGCCTGAGATTTTTGGGAAACATGCCATAAATCGTAATTTTGCTGTAAATTCAGCCATAGCTGAGGTGTTGTGCTGAATGCCTTTGATAGGCGCAACGCCATGTCCGGGGTAATTGAACCATGTTCGTTAACAATCCCGGATAGTGTTTTTCTTGAAATTCCAAGTGACTTTGCAAGTTCTGAAACTGTCAAATTCAGAGGCTCTAAATAATGTCTTTTCAATATACCGCCCGGATGTGTTGGAGGTCTAGTTCCCATTTATAATTCTCCTAATGATAATCTATATAATCAACATTGTAGGCATCGCCTTCTTTAAAATTAAAAACAATCCGCCAATTTCCTGATATTTTTATCGCCCATTTACCCTTCATTTTGCCTTTAAGCCCATGTAAATCAGAACCAGGGTATTTCATATCTCTTGCATCACCTGATGCTTCCAGTCTGTCAAGAATATCGGCTAGCTTTTGTGCATGTTTGGCTTGTATTCCCTTTTTAGCTCCAGTAGAGAAATAATTTCCAAGCCCTTTGTGCGCAAAACTTTTGATCATTTAAATAGTGTAACCTAATTAGTTACACATGTCAAAGGTAAATCGCTTTGCTTGCCGCTGAAGGAGAACTGTGTCACGACACAAATGAATGTTTTTGATAATTTTATATGCCGCAACTATTATTGCATGGGAGAAATACATCGGCAAGGAAGGTATAAAGCAATGGAGAAGCAGCAGGGTCGCATATATTATTGATATTTAATTTTTATCATTATTAATGACTTCTCAATTATCTTTCACTTTAAATAATCAATCTTCTCTAAGAAGATGGCGAATTCATCTCCACCATCTCCTCACAATCCACTTTCTTTCTTCTTCCATCAGGAAGAGAAAGGGTGTAAAGGCGAAAAGGAATCCCCAATCCTTTAACCCAAACACCCGCAAGTATAAGATTGGGCAGTTCCGTCCATAGGAATTACTATTTCCTTTTCCCATCCTGACGAGTCTGAAGAAAAACCTATGTGCAGTGTATAACGGTAAAATCGCTGAGGAGTATTTTTAAGAGGATCATTTCAGGAATTTTTGAGAGGCTGGCGATTCTGGTTAAGAACGTTTTTCAGGTTCAAAAATAGTGGGGGCAAGAATCCGCTTTAAACCCGCTCCTTTGGCTGCATCCATGACTTCTATAATGACGCCATACGACACGTTCTTGTCCGCCCGCATAATGAGGGTCTTGTCATCCTGCTTGGAAAAGGCGTTCTTTAATACCGAAACGAGGTCTTTTCTTTCAACAGGTTTATTTTCAAAGAAGATATCGCCATCCTGGGAAATCGTCAAGACCCGCTCCTCAAGCTTGCTGGTGGCGGCATATTTGGTGGAAGGGAGTTCCAGTTTTATGTTTGGCTGCTCGATGAAACTTGAGGTAACCAGAAAAAACAGGAGTATCAGGAACAGCATGTCCACCATGGGGGTGAGGTTGATGATGGATTTTGTAATACGTTTTTCTCGGAATCGCATAGTCTTATTTAATGTATAGGAATTTCCAAAGTTGCCCACGAAAAGACGCGAAAACAGCGAAATTTAACTTTCGGGCTTTTGGCGTGTTTTGTGGGTAATTACGGCTTTTTATCAAATCCTTTTGCCGGATAAAGTTTATTCAAAATGTGCATGGAGTACTCTTCCATTTCAAGCACAAAGGCGTCCACCTTTTTGTCAAAATAGCTAAACGCAACCAAGCTTGGAATTGCAATAAAGAGCCCAAATACCGTGGTTCTTATGGCCATTGCAAGGCCGCCGGAAAATGCCTTCGCCTGCCCCAAACCAAGTTCTGATATAATTCCAAAGATATCTTCCAAACCCAATACCGTTCCCAGCAGTCCTAATAAAGGGGCTACTGCGGTGATGACTTCCAAAACCAGAAGTCTTTTTTCAAGCGCCTTTGTTTCCTGCCTGCCGGCGGCCTGTATATCAATAAATTTTTCTTCCCGTGAAAGGTGGTTATTCATAAGGGTTCGTCTCAACAGGTTTGAAAAGGGTCCTGGTATTACTTCGCATTTGGAAATCGCAAAGGGTATATCTTCCTGACTACGAAGTGCCTCTATGGTCTGTATGATTTCAGGTCTTAATATCTTGTCCCTGCGGAGATTTATTGCCCTTTCGATGATAACTGCAAGTGATAAAATAGAACAAATTAACAGTGGTATCATGATGGGACCACCGCCTATTAGCCATTCCAAGGTAGTATTTCCTCCTGTTTTAGAAAAAGTAAAAATTAAACTTTACGTCAATTGACGGTTCTTTGATATTTGCCGGAAAGGGGTTCAACGGCGCCGCCTTTTCTATCGAAGACACAAGCCTCGACGCCAGTTGAAAATTACCGGCGTCATCCGCTATCTTAACGTCTTCAATAGAGCCATCCGGCATGACTTTAAATTCTACAATGATCGGTTTATCATCCCTGGTCTCCAGTTTTATCTCAGCCTTGGTGCCGTACCCAAGGAACCAGTAAAGCGATATTCTATCCCGAATATGCTTGAAATACGGGGCATATTCATGTTTCTGCACGTTGAAAGACGGAGCCCCGGAAATGGCCGCATTGGATATCGTGTCTTCAAAAAGCGCCGGGTCTTTATTTGCTCCTTCTGTCTTTGCGTTGACGTTAAAGGAGACCTTGGGCTTCTGCGATTCGCCCGGACTTTCCTGCTCATCCAATCCCCTGTCGAGTCTGCGTTGCGGTTCAACATCGGGTGATTCAGAAGGCGGCGCTGGTGTTTCAGGTCTAAGAGCCGCTTCGTCTTTGGTTTCCTTGGTTTCTGCAAGCTTTTCCACCGTTTCCGCATCGTTTTTTTCAATAACAGCTTCTTGCGGTAACGGTGTCAGCGACTCGTCTTTGTTCTCAGATTCCTTGTTAATTTCATCCTGCTTCTCAGGAAACAACACCCCTTCGCTATCGGGTAGCGGTTCTACTGCCTCTTCCTGCTCGATGCCACGTCCAATCGTGAGCCGTTCCCTTTTCGTCGGTTGTTGTGTAGTTTTCGGTTTGATCCCGGTGTCCGGTTTTGACAATTCCACCTCTGTTCTTTTCTCCTCAGGTGCTTTTGTTTCCGTTTTGGGTGGTGATACCCTGGGCGGCTTCGCAGGTTCTTCCGGCTTCTCCAGTCCCTGTGGGAGATTTGCATACCGCGGTGGAACGTTTCTATCAGAAGTGCCGTTGTCCTGGATAAACGCCTGGGGCGCGGTTTCCTGCTGCTGTTGCTGGCCATCGCCAGGCAATGGATTTCCGCCCTTGCCCAGAAGCGGCGCTATCGAATGCCCCTCTGCATGTGGTTCGTTATTGACCGGCAGGTCACTGTCAGGGAAATTGTCCTTAGCTACAGACCCCTTTTCACCGATTTTATCGGATTCAACGTGCAGCTCCTCGTCTTCAGCGTTATCGGAATCATCTGTAAATATCTTGTGCTTCTTCGCTTCCTCCTCTTTTTCTTTTTTTAGTTCGGCTTCTTTTCGCTCTTGTTCTGCATCCGGGGCTGCATCTTCGGTTTGAGAGTCAGCATCCTCAAGTTCCAGCAAGACTGCATATTCACTCGGTTCACGGACGAAGCTGTCCCGAAGTGATTTTAAATTGAGAAACTGGTGCGCCTCTGGGGACAGGACAATGATGATTCCATGAATAGCCAGGGATGCGGCAATAAGGAGTGAAAAGAGGTTTTTATGGAAAAATTCCGTACGGATTTTGATGAACATTTTTTATGATAACGAGGTGTGTGATGGTTTAAGCTCATGTATCTCTATGAGTGATGTTGTGTATGGTCATAAATACTTCTTACGCAGAAACAACAGGGCGCAAATTTGGTTCTAAGAGACGTTCAAAAAAGTTTACAGCATATCCTTTTTGTTGTCAATGAGAATCTCATGCACGGCAGGGTAACGCTAGGGCGCGGCGAACCAGGAGAAGCAATAATGAGCGCAAGGTGTGAGTGTTGTATTAGTGTAAGAAAAAATGGGGCAAGAAGTCTCGTGTCCCGACAGACAGCCACAACGAATTCCGTAATTTTAAATTGCCTTGCAATGCGTTTTCGTATTTAATATGAAGCTGTTAACAATCCGGTAATGGTGCTTTTTACGGGGTGAAACTTATGCCATTAAAACATATTTTAACGTGGCAGAAGGCTTCCTGCCTTGTTTTATGATAGGTTATGTTGATTCTCGGAATTGAAACGTCGTGCGACGAGACCTCGGCCGCTGTGGTAAAAGACGGAAGAGAAATAGTATCGAGTATTATTCTGTCGCAGGAGGTATTGCATCGCCAGTTCGGGGGCGTGGTGCCCGAAATTGCCTGCCGTGCGCACCTGGAGTCTATTATCAGCGTCATTCATAGCGCCCTGAGTGATGCAAGGCTACCGCTTGCTGAAATAGATGCAATCGCCGTGGTGAATACGCCGGGTTTGATTGGCGCATTGCTCATTGGCGTAACAGCCGCTAAAACCCTGTGCATGGTACTGGACATACCCTTGATGGCGATTAACCACCTCCATGCCCATATCTATGCGAACAATCTGGAGCATGAGCATATACCCTACCCCACGATTAGCCTTGTCGTATCGGGTGGACATACGACCCTGTTTTTATCAGAGAGCGCGACGAAACATACGCCGCTGGGCTGGACGATTGACGATGCGGCAGGCGAGGCATTTGATAAGGTTTCAAAAATATTAGGACTGGGTTATCCGGGCGGCCCCGTTATTGACAGGCTTGCCAGGTGTGGAAACCGGCATGCGGTGACATTTCCGAGGGCTTACCTTGAAAAGGATTCGCTTGATTTTAGTTTTAGCGGGCTCAAGACGGCGGTCTTGTATCACCATAGAGGACAGGATGTAAAGACGCCGGGCGCAAAGACTCAGTCAGAGCAGGAAGTCGCCGACACTGCCGCGAGTTTTCAGGAGGCGGTAATTGACGTCCTCATAGATAAAACATTCCTGGCGTCCAAGATGTACAACGCCAGAGGGATTTTGCTGGGCGGCGGTGTTGCGGCGAATTCGAGACTTCGCCAAAGAATGGAAGAAAAATCAAAGGAAAACGGAATTCCTGTGTATTACCCGTCCCTCAGATTATGCACGGACAACGCGGCGATGGTGGCTGGTTTGGCTTATCGAAAGTATTTGGAGGGCGACATTTCACTGCTGGATGTCGAGGCTATTCCCTGACCCAAACGAGTTGGAAGGGTAAAGTTAATTTTGGATTTCGTGTTTCGGATTTTGTTTCTTCTAAAAAATATTTTTACAAGCGACATGTAGGGCAACCCTTTCGGCTTGCCTTCGTGCAATACACGCAAGGCTAAGGCCTCGCCCTACATTTCCCTTCCGACCCGTTCGGAACAGGAGATTATTATGGACATTGATGTGATAAAGCAACTACTGGAAGGTTACAAGTCCGGGAAAGTGCCAATAAACGACGTCCTCGGAAAGATCAAGGAACTTCCTTACAAGGACATTGGTTTTGCCAAGGTGGACAGCCATCGCAAGATTCGTTGTGGTTTTCCGGAGGTCATTTTTTGCATGGGCAAGACTGCCGCGCAGGTGGTAAAGATTGTGGAGCACATCGTTGCCGGTGGAAATGACATGCTTGCGACCCGCGCAAGCGCGGAAGTTTATAAGGCTGTTGCCAAAGAATTTCCGGAGGCCGTTTATCATGAACAGGCAAGGACAATAACGATTCGGAAGACGCGGAGAAAGCCCCATAAGGGACTTGTCCTGATTATAACGGCAGGCACCTCTGATATCCCCGTCGCCGAGGAAGCGAGGATAACCGCCGAGATTATGGGTAATAATGTGAAGGTGCTTTATGATGTGGGGGTCGCGGGTATCCATCGGCTCATGAAGAGCCATGGAGAACTGCTCAAGGCAAACGTGATCATTGTGGTGGCCGGAATGGAGGGGGCGCTGGCAAGCGTGGTCGGTGGGCTGGTGGACTGCCCTGTCATTGGCGTGCCCACAAGTATCGGTTACGGCGCCAGCTTCTCTGGAGTCGCCCCGCTGTTGTCCATGTTGAACAGTTGCGCCTCCGGCGTTTCTGTGGTAAATATTGATAACGGCTTCGGCGCGGCCTATGTCGCCTCGTTGATCAACAGAACAAGAAAATAAATATTTGTGATATTTTCATGCACGAGATAAAAGACTTACCGACAATTCCTTCCCGAAAACCCGATACGCACAAGGGGGACTATGGTCGCGTATTTGTGCTGGCGGGTTCCGGCGGCATGACCGGCGCTGCGTGCATGTGCAGCGAATCAGCCCTCCGAGCCGGCGCGGGTATTGTCACCCTGGGTATTCCAGAGAGCCTGCATGGAATCGTCGCATCCAAACTAACCTGCGTTATGACCCATCCACTACCGGAAACGCCGGTAAAAACGCTGTCGGAGCTGGGTCGTCAGGACATCCTCGATTTCTCCCGGCGTTTCGACGTCGTTGCCATTGGGCCTGGTATATCTCAGTATCTTGAGACAAAGAGACTGGTGTTGTGGTTATTGCAATCTCTGGATTGTCCCATCGTGCTGGACGCCGATGGTGTCAATGCCCTGGCTGATAATCCAAAGGTCTTGGATCAGGTAAAAAAGCCGGTCGTGCTGACGCCTCATCCCGGTGAAATGGCGCATCTCCTGGGCATATCAACGCGGGAAGTTCAATCAAACCGCATGGAAATTGCCAGGATGTTTGTCAGGGGCAGGAAGCAGGTAACGCTTGTACTGAAAGGGAACAAGACGATTGTTATGAATGAAGAAACGTATTACGTGAACGAGACCGGCAATCCCGGCATGGCCACCGCCGGGGCTGGAGACGTGCTGACGGGCATGATTGCCGCCCTCTTGGGACAACAATACGCCCCGTTTGAGGCGGCGCAGTTGGGTGTCTATTTACATGGGCTTGCAGGCGATATTGCGGCACAGGAAAAGGGCGAAATCTCTCTGATTGCCACCGATATCCTGGACAATTTGCCAAAGGCATTTCAGTCACACAGAGGAACTACTGGTATATGAAAAAATTCTTAATTACAACAGCCCTGCTGTATATTTTCAGTTCTCTGTGCGCGGCGGGTAACATTTCGTACTCCCCTGATGGCGCGGTCAGAGAACGGCTACGTGAAAGTATTGAATACGCGCAGCATCGCATAGATATGTGTATGCACGATTTTGCCGCCCTTGAGATTAGTGAATCCTTGGATGGTGCGCGGGAGAGGGGCGTTCGGGTGCGCGTCACGATGTTAGAGAGGGATAGCAATGGCGCAAAAGGTTCGCTTGCAAGGACGCTGATTGATAAAGGATTTGACGTCCGGGTATTGAATGCGCAATTGTGCGGCGGTCCGGTGCAGGATTTTATTGTACTGGACGACAGGATACTGGTAACGGGTGTGTATAACTGGATGGCGTATCAGAACAGAAATATTTGTGGCGATGTTGTATTTCACCATGATTCGGAGAGAATCCTCCGTTATAAAGACATCTTTTGGAGACTGTACACAGACGCCGAACCTGTCCCGTCTGTATTCAATAAAAAGGAGTTGCTCGCATCGGCGATACCCTCCGCAGCGCACGCCGCTTCAGGCGCAATGACTGCAAAACAGCCGATGCAAGCCGGTGATAAACAGCCAATGGCGAAAGAGATTACAGAATCAGAAGAAATCGCGAAGGAATTCATTGATATTTCTTTCGAAGAGATGGATAAACAATTTGGAAGGGAAAGCGTGCTGTCTCGTTCCGAAAAAAACAAATTGTGGAAAAAATATAAAGGCAAATACGTCCGGTGGCAGGGAATCGTTGCCTATAAGGGCATGGGGCGCGTGGACTGGAATCGCGTGGGGATATGCCGGGAGAGAGGCCAGAATGCAGCGGTAGAAATCCAGTTTGACTGGAAGATGTTTGAAAAAGTCATGGACATCATGGTGGGGAGACCGATTGCCTATACGGGTAAATTGATTTCCCGTCCGGTTATCAATGCCCCATATCGTCTGGAGGATGGAGATATTGAGTAACAAAAAGTATAATTTTTATCTCCACTTTCTTTTTCCCTTATGGTAAAGTATATCTCCGTAGATTTTGTGGTTTTCTGTAATTGAATTTTCATAGTATCAACAATTTTTGGAGGATAAGGCATGAAAAAGATTACAGCAATTGTGAGAGAAGATAGGTTTTCAATGATTAAGGAGGTCCTGACAGATACTGGATATCCCGGTATGACGGTAACCGAGGTAAGAGGCCACGGAAACCAGAAGGGCATTACCGAGCAGTGGCGCGGCAGAACTTACAAAACAGACCTATTGAAGAAAATACAGATGGAAATGGTCGTTGCGGACAGGGATGTTGATAAAATCGTCCAGTGCATAGAAAGGGAGGCAAAGACAGGCAACATCGGGGACGGGAAGATTTTTATCAATGCGATTATAGACGTCGTCCGTATCCGTACCGGGGAAAGAGGAGAAAAGGCGGTGTAGACAGGACAAGCGTCTCGCTTGTCCTCTATCCGTTTGCTGCTTTTGGTCTGGTCAACCGGAATGGTTGACCTACCAATTTCTTCTAATCGGTTTTCGTGTCTTTACGCTGCACGCAGATAGAGACTAATCGTCTTGTGCAAAGAGTCGTACTCCATCCGAAAGCGACTACCGGATTCGAAGAGTGAATCCAGGTACTTTGCAAAGGGAACAAAACCACGGCGCAAAATCAATTCCGAGTCGTTTCTTAACAGTTACCATTTTAACTTCCAACCCGGCTTTAACGCATTTCTCAAGGTACAACGGTATTCTGTCGTAGCTGCAAAAGTTGAAATACCGGCTGTCGTAACAGTTTAGTTTTTTGAAAAATTTCTGCAACGGTGGATTATCGTACCTGTAGGGGTAATTCATGAATTACCCCTACATACGGTCACTAAGGCATTTTCTTCTCGGTGTGTTTTCAAAAAACTAAACTGTTACCGGCTGTCAAATGTAAATAGGGAAGAAGAAATTACCAAAACGATGAAGGGGTTTTAGAAACACCCAGGATGAAGTTGCCCTCGATTCCGGAGATCATTTTTTACTATTTTTTGTTGCGGCTGTTCTGCGCTATGGTATCATTATAAAAAAAATGAACGACCTGACCATAAACATCCAATCGCTTTTGAAAAATTTGTATCATGAGGATGCCAAGGAGGTTAAGCATGCCCTTGTAGAAATTGGCCGGGTGGGAAAAGGAAATCGCGAGGCCATGAAGGCGCTTCAGGAGTTTTTGGGAAAAGAACGGCGGACACATCTTCGCATCCTGGCCGCTCAAGCCATTTCAAAAGTTAAGGAAATTTCTCCGCCTTCCCCTGGAGGATTTAAAAGGCCCAGTATCTTTCAATGTCCTGGGTCTGAGAAGATAAAACGGATAGAAATTATAGACGTAACGTGTCCGCACTGTCACAAGAAAGGCACGGCGTCGGTGACAGGTTTTGAAAGTGAATTTGCCTGCGAGAGTTGCGGTGAGATGATACAGCGGGATTTACCAGAAAGCTGTATTGAAGAGTGTCCCGTGGGCAGCGAATGTGTGGGAAAAGAGCGTTATCAAAAATATCTAAAAGGCAGAAAAAAAACCTTCCAATGAAAAAGAAAGGAGACGTGACATGCAACAGGAACATCATGACCTTGTCCATGAATTCCCTGAATATCGCGAAGAAATCCATCGGCTGAAGACGTCAAACGAGCAATTTAAAGAGCTTTTTGATGCGTATCACAAAATTGACCGGGAAGTCTATCGCGTGGAATACAATATAGAACCCAGATCAGACATAGAAATGGAAGACCTTAAGAAGCGGCGGCTCCTTCTCAAAGACGAGCTTTTCAAAATACTCAAGCAGGCGAAACCTCTGGGAAAATAGAATCGCTATCTCGCAAACATTGCCAGAATAGCCTTTTTACAATCCATGAGGTTTGAAAGGGTCAGGCCAAAAATCCGCTGTCCAAAATTCGGAATCCATGCCCGTATGGACAACCGGCAGCGGCGTTTCCCACCTTCTTTCGCAAGGGACGGGTAGATTGCCACGTCGTATCCTGACGCCTCTCGGAATATGTCCTCGTGTTCCCTCTGCCAGACCTTTTCGTCAACCTCCAGATCAAGCCCGAACCTGATAAAATGTTCGCCCAGAGGCGCCTCACAATACAACCTATCGCCTTCCGGATTATCTCTGAACTTCACGAGAAACATGCCGTTCCAGTTTCCATCCGAGGGGAAGTCTTCTGACTCAAGCTTAAAATCATGTTTGGCGCATGCAAAATCCAGTATCTGATTTCTGATAGCTTCCAAGTCTGATTTATCTGGTTTTCTTTTTTCCTTCATAACAAAAATTTCCCTGTTTATGGTTGGAGCCGACTCCTGTCGGCGATCCGGCGCTTGTGCGCCGTAGTGCATTGTCAATCGCCGTCGGAAGACGGCTCCTACCAGTATGATTTTTACGGGCGGGTTCAGGTTTGCAACCTGAACCTTGTAGTTTGAACAAACGATACCCAGTTGAACAATCACAACGCCCAGAAATACATAAACCTCCAGGTTCAAGTTGCAAACTTGAACCCGCAAGGTAGGGCGACCCTTTAGGGTTGCCATCCCTTGCGCGTTTTCGAACAGTTGCAAGGCTAAAGCCTTGCCCTACGTGTTAAACAAATAAAAGTAGCCGAAGGCCTATTTAATGTTCAAGAATCTCAATCTTTTGTGATTCCCCTCTTTTTAGAGGGGAGTTTAAAAGTCACTGCCAAAGGCAACCTAACTCGTGGTTACTTATTTTTCAGCCACTGTGCGGCGTCTTTTGCCCAGTAGGTAAGGATCATATCCGCGCCAGCGCGCTTTATGCTGGTGAGAATTTCCAGGGCCACGCGCTTCTCATCAATCCAACCCTTTTCAGCAGCGGCCTTCACGACTGAAAACTCACCGCTTACATTATAGGCCGCAACGGGATGATTGAATGTATCCTTTATCATGCGAATTATATCGAGGTATGCCAGCGCCGGTTTTACCATCACGATATCAGCCCCCTCTTCTATATCCAGCGTCGTCTCACGCAACGCTTCATTGGCATTATGAGGGTCCATCTGGTATGAGGAGCGGTCTCCAAATCCAGGGGTAGACTCAGCGGCCTCGCGGAATGGCCCATAGAAGCCCGACGAATATTTAGCAGAGTATGCCATGATGGGGATATGCTCGAAGCCGTTTTCGTCAAGTCCATCACGAATCGCCCCTACACGACCGTCCATCATGTCGCTGGGCGCAACAATATCCGCGCCTGCCTTCACATGGGAAACGGACTCTTTTACCAGGAGTTCCAGGGTCATGTCATTATCTACATCAAAATGACCCGCCGTGTCGTCCCTTCTGACAAATCCGCAATGGCCGTGGCTGGTATATTCACACATGCAAACGTCCGTAATCACCAGGATATTTTTTGCCTCTTTCTTGATGGCGATAATGGCCTTTTGGATTATCCCTTCATCCGAATAGGCATCGGAGCCCATCTCATCCTTCTTATCAGGAATCCCGAAGAGAATAATTCCGGGAATTCCAAGCCCTTCCAGAATTTTTACCTCTTCAACCAGCTTATCAACGGACATCTGGTAGTTCCCCGGCATGGATGGTATCTGCTGTTTAATGCCCTTTCCCGGCCGGACAAAGAGCGGCATAATCAGGTCGTCTACGGACAGGTGTGTTTCTCTGACCAGTCTTCTCATATTTTCATTCTTACGTAACCGGCGAAGCCGATGTTCTGGAAATCCCATAATATCTTCCCTTCTAAAATGTTTTGAAAAATTATTTTAAAGCACAAGGAATTCAATTTGTCCGCGAAAGACGCGAAAATAACTGAATTCCATTCGTTTCTTTCCGCGTGTTTTGTGGGTAAAACAACAGGATGTTAAAATAAAACGTGTTCAAATAATACCTTCTTAATCCCCGTGTTTAACTGTAGAATTACCGGCCGCCTTCGGCGGCAAAGGGTAAAGTTTTATAGAGTCCTGGCGCAACGAAACCCACTACCGTAGCCCCTGTCATCTGGGTCGCCACGGCTACGACTGGAGCAGCGGCAGCTATCAAATCCACTGTAATAGGAACCGCCCCGCAAAACCTTGAAATTTTTACTTTCATCATACCAGCTATCCGTCCACTCACTTAGGTTTCCCGCCATGTCATAACAACCATAGCAGCTTTTCCCCTTTGGATACTTGTCAATCTCCGTTGTTCCACCGATACCACCTTCATGTGAATTACATAATGACGAGTCGAATTTATCCCCCCAAGGATACTTCCTTCCACCATGTCCCCGCGCCGCCTTCTCCCATTCTTCTTCGGTTGGCAGTCTTTTTCCCGCCCATTTTGCATATGCATCAGCACCAAACCAGCTCACACAAACGACAGGATATCTCTCATACCCTTCCTCGACAATATATTTGTTACCCTTCTTTTCAATCCTGCGCCCTCCATGTATAAAACTGCCTTCTAAACTAATCCAGATATCTAATTTATCCCTACTAGGTATTATGTGATTTAAAAATCTACAGAACTGTCTATTTGTAACAGGAAAGACATCCATATAAAATGCGAGAAGGTCAATCACCCTTTGTGGTTTTTCGTCACTCCTTGCAATCGGGTCGTCTTCGCGACTGCCGTAGAGAAATGTACCAGCAGGGATAAGCACCATCTTTGATCCGTCTACAGGATTAATAAATTCATCAGGGTTTTCTCCCACTACTGGTTTTTTTACTCCCTTGGCCATACGGCGCGACGCAAGGACCTCGTAGGCTAAAAGGGCAAGTTTTTTATCTTCATTATCAACTGCCTCCTTCAATGCCTGAACGACCTTTTCTCCGCCTATTTCTTTCAAGATCATTACCGCATTGTATCTTGCCTTTGGTTTTAATGCCCTATTATTAATTGCATTAATCAATGGCGTTGAAGGTTTACCGATGGAATCATGAATTGCATCTATAACCAAGGCTACCTCATTTAAGAAATTTTCCGTTGGGATAAGCTTCTCCATAAATGCCTCAATTATCGAAGGGTTATCAAGGGCAAGACAGAGGAGTATTACTTCACTCCACCATTTTTTCCCGTAATTTGAAAGAAGCTTTTTAGTTAACCCCTTATTTCTGATCTGTTCCGCTGAGAGGTATTCCTGAAAACTGAGGTGGGTAAACCCATATTCCTCAGCACTGTAACCCATGAAGATACCGCTTCTATCCCTGATATTAAGTAATAGTTTTTCCGGATCAATCTGAGATTTCCCTATTGCCTCAAGGGGTTCTTTTATCACCTCTTTTATCTCTTTCATAGGAGCAGACCTTCTCTCATCTTTTTCGTGAAGCCATAAGGCGAGGGGCTGTAATACCTGCCTTGCCTCACGGGCTGATAAGAGCACGTCAAGACCTTTTGCCATATCCCACTTCTCCAGTAGGACGTTTGTGCATTCCTCGTATAGTTCCACCCTGCGTTGGGGCAATCTCCCACGATCCCTGTGGACAAGCGCCATAATTTGCAAAATTAAGGGGTTTACGGCAAGCTTCTTTAAATGTTCAGATTTCTTTATTGTTTTAACAAGCACAAGGGCTTTTTCTCTGCCTTCCTTCTCCCATCTTGATTCGTCTTCTCCAGGATGAATGGCCACCTCCACTGTCTCGAACCATTTGACAAGAAATTCCATTACCTCCTCAGGGGTAAAGTCCTGAATAGAGAGTTCGACGACGGCGTCCACCAGCCTGCTCTTGCCTTGGTAACCTGCGTATCTGGAGGTAACGACAAACCTTGTCTGGGCACATCGCCTTCGCGCCTTATCTACCCAATGACAAGTCTTAATCCTTGTCTCTTCATTTGCCACCTCGTCAAGACCGTCCATGAGTATTATCCCCCTCCCCTCGTCCAGAAGTTTCACAAGTGACTTTTTAGAAATAGCATACTCTTCGAGATTGCAAACCCTCATGATAAAATCCGTAAAACCCTCCCTATCTGGGTCTTTTAATTCCCTTAAAGGGGCAAAAAAGGGAATTAACGTACCTTCGATACCGAGTCTCTCCATACCCTTGCCCTCGAGAAGCATAACGAGAATATATTTTAATAACGTGGTCTTACCTGAACCGGGTTTGCCAAGAATGACCATATCTTTTATTTTACGTCGTTCGGATGCATGAAAGGCTGCCTTGATATCCATGGAAGATAACCCTTCTTCTCTGACCTTATCATCCATCTTTTTTCGGCCTTCGTGGGTAATATCAAATTCATGGCTGTATATCACCGCCTTCATATTGACATACACATTTTCCAATTCAATGGGAATCCGTAAACTGGTCTCAAATCCCTGCGTTTGAAGAAAGCGATGTTCAATAATGGCAGACTTTAGGTAATTCTTAAAACTCTTATTCACCTTAAATACTTCTTCAACTTTACTCCCTATATCTTCCCAGCCTTTTGTATCATCTATTATCCACTTCTCCAGGTGATCTTTGAACATTTCACAAAACTTGTCATCAGAGAATTCACAGAAAAGCAGTGTTCTCTCCGCCTGAATCTTTTCTTTCAAATCCAAAACTTTTTGTAATTGAGGGTCTTCTATATCTTTTCTAGATGTTATCTTTACTTCTTTGAAATAAAACATGATATGGGGTTTCTTCCATTTCTTCCATGAATCATAGGCATTCAGGAATTCTTCTAACGTGCCTGACTCCTCTTTTCCTGTGGGAGAGCCAAACCTTTTGTGGAATATGCAAACCAGAATATCGCATTTCTCTACAAGACGGTTTATGATTTCTTGTGGACGGCCTGGCGATGGAAATAAGTCTTCCCAGCCGGTAGCTTGAAAATAGACTCCAAAAGGCTTTAACAGGTTGCTTTTATTTAACTCGTCACAGACCTTACGGACATCGTTACGTTCTTCTATAACGTCGCCTGGTGACGCAATAAAAACCGTTATTTCTTTTTTGTTTGCCATGAGATGAAATAACCTCTCACAAAAACACAACGGACTCTTTCGGAAATGTTCATTGGCTGCCATCCCCTGCACCTTACTTCAATATATTATCATCAACGTATTTGACTTCAATAAAAATAATTGCTAGAATCCTCTGGTATAATAAAGATTTGCCAGAGAATTTTGGGTTATAGGGCAGGTTTCAAACCTGCCCCACATACGCTATTATTTTGGGATTTTTCAAAAAACATATTGTTACCATTATGAATACATCTGAAGATAAATCAACTACCCTATTTCAGGATTTGATTGAACTGATGCGGAGGTTACGCAGTAAGGACGGATGTCCGTGGGATAAGGAACAAAGTCATGCGTCTCTAAAACCGCATCTCGTAGAAGAGGCTTATGAAGTCATAGACGCTATAGACACGGGAAACCCTGAGAAAATCAAGGAAGAACTGGCAGACCTTTTCTTTCACATCATCTTTCACTGCCAGATTGCAAACGAAAAGGGAGAGTTTGATATCGAAGGCGTGATGGCGCTCTGTCTTGATAAAATGACGCGGCGGCATCCGCACGTCTTTGGCGACGCCACAGCAGCCACCCCTGAAGAGGTAATCCATCAATGGGAAGAGATCAAGAAACAGGAAAAAGGAAATGAGGAAAGGAAGTTTATTGTGGACGGACTGCCTAAGCATCTTCCCGCCCTCCAGAAGGCTCAGAAACTACAAAAAAAGGTTGCAAAGGTTGGTTTTGACTGGCCGGATATTACCGGCGTGATCGCCAAGGTGGACGAAGAGCTGGCAGAGGTCAAAGAGGCAATCCAGGAAAATAAACCTGAAAATATTGAGGAAGAGGTCGGAGACCTCCTGTTTTCCATTGTCAACCTCTCCCGGTTTTTGAAGCTCGACACGGAGAACGTCCTTCACAAAACCATCTATAAATTCGTAGACCGCTTTAAAAAAGTTGAGACGGAACTCGCCGCAATGGGTAAGGACATCGAAAAATGCACCTTAGAGGAAATGGATACCGTCTGGAATAAGGTAAAAATAATGCAGAAGCAGGAAGTCGGAAACAAGAAGCAAGAGACAAGAAGCTAGAAACCAGCATAAAAGTCCTTGTATTACTGCTGATGCTGAGCGCTGATGGCCGACGGCATGTAACTATGATACTTGAAAAAGTCTTTAAACTAAGGGAAAACAACACCAGCGTCACCACAGAAGCCATAGCAGGCACAACCACCTTCCTTACGATGTCGTATATCATCTTCGTCCAGCCTGCCGTGCTTTCCAGTTGCGGAATGGATTTTGGGTCGGTCATGGTGGCCACCTGCATCGCAAGCGCCGTAGCCACTCTCTTAACGGCATTCCTGTCTAACTACCCTATTGCTCAAGCGCCCGCGATGGGACACAATTTTTATTTTGCGTTCACCGTATGCGGTCCTGTTGTCACAGGCGGCATGGGTTACCCGTGGCAGGTTGCCTTGGGCGCAAATCTCATATCGGGCATGCTGTTCATTATCCTGTCATTTGTCGGCGTGCGCGAGTTGATTACGTCCATCATACCTGATTCACTCAAAAATGCGATCGCCGTTGGGATCGGGCTTCTCATTGCCCTCGTAGGATTCGAATATGGCGGGATAATCGTTGATTCACCGGGTTCGCTGGTTGGCCTGGGAAATCCAAAATATCCGGAAGTCTGGCTTTCCCTGTTCGGCGTGATGGCTATCGGGATAATGGTTGCCTTAAAGATACGGGGCGCTATTTTATACGGAATCATTGCGACAACGCTGGTGGGCATCCCTCTGGGGCTGATAAAATATCAGGGTATTGTAAGCATGCCGCCTTCGATTGACCCAACGTTCCTGAAATGCAATCCACTCAAGGCGGTTTTCGAAGCAGAGTTTGTCTCTGTTTTATTTGTTTTGTTCTTCCTCGACCTTTTTGATGCGGTGGGTACGGTCGTAGGTGTTGCCGAGCAGGGAGGGTTTTACAAAAACGGAAAAATCCCCCGCGTAAAACAACTTCTGCTGGCAGATGCGCTTGGCACGGTTGCAGGCTCGCTTCTGGGCACCTCCACCGTCAGCAGTTACATAGAAAGCTCCGCGGGCATACAGGCTGGCGGCAGAACGGGACTCTCCAGCGTGTTTACCGCCGGTCTGCTCCTTCTGTCCCTGCTGTTTTATCCCCTGATAAAGATGATTGGAGGCGGCTATCAAACCCCTCAGGGAAACTACCTCTACCCCATCATCGCGCCCGCCCTTATCATCGTGGGAAGCATGATGATGTTCAACGTGAAGAAAATAAACTGGGAAGACCCCACCGAGGCGCTGCCCTCATTTTTGACCCTTGCCGTCATGCCATTTTCACTGAGCATCACGGAAGGCCTGGCGTTCGGGTTTATTTCATATTCCATATTAAAACTCGTTACCGGCAAGGCGCGTCAGGTACACTGGGCATTCCATCTGGTCTCTGCGGCATTCGTTGCAAGATACATCTTCCTAAAGGTGTAGCTGCATATTCCTTGATTTTGGCCTCAAATGCTGATATTTTTTAACACACTGACATAAATCAGGACACGGACATATCACAGGCGAAAGGATTAAAAAGGTGAAAGGGGTTGTAAAAAAAGTATCTTACCCGTATATAGAATTTAACTCTAAAATTGCAAGCGGATCGCCAATTATCAAAGGAACACGCATCACCGTTCGTACCATTGCGGGTTATTATCAAATGGGCATGAATGTTGATGAAATTCTTACGAGCTTATCACACTTAACCCAACTTCAGCAAATTCGTCATAAAAAAGGTGGAAAATGGGGCAAAAATCAGGCATGCAAAAGTCGTAACCCATTGATATAGTTAGATATTAAATTTTTGAATTTTCAATGTAG
>Ga0082335_1004815_pt1 | contig 19683 bp, 18 predicted proteins | sample Subgrocontami58m_FD_72375 | JGI IMG/M metagenome (GOLD analysis project Ga0082335, IMG submission 72375) | Subsurface groundwater microbial communities from S. Glens Falls, New York, USA - GMW37 contaminated, 5.8 m (SPADES assembly) (version 2) ... | reverse complement strand
CCACCCGCCCACCCGACCCGGACCCCGCTTGACACGCGCCGAGCGTACCCCTACGATGCGCCCTCTTCCGCCCTTCGGAGGTGACTGCGATGATTGCCCGCCTGTCTCCCGTGGCCGCACTGCTCGCCTTCCTCGTCTTCGCCCCGGCGTCCCGGGCGCAGCCTTCGCCGATTCCCGAGTTCACCGGCAAGCGCGTCTATGTGGAGGGCACGGCCGACGCCGGGTTTTCCGCGCTCGCTCCCGACCTGGAGAAGCACAGCCGCGCCTCGGGGCGCTCCTACTACCTCGCGGTGGTCGGACGCATCGGGGATGGGGAGCAGGCGCAGCACGACTACGAAGAGCGTCTCTGGGAGCTGTGGCTCCGCCAAACCGCCGGCCTGAATCCGGGGCTCGATCCGGACGCCACGGTGGTGATCCTGCTGTCGATCGGCGACCGCCAGGTTTCCGTGCGCCCGGGGATCGCGCTCCAGCGGGACTACGGGCTGCGCGGCTCCCGGATCGACGAGGACCTGGTCCGGCCCTATTTCGTGCCCCGCGCGAAAGCCGGGGATATGGCGGGGGGCGTGCGCGCGCTGGTCGAGCAGATCGAAGCCTGGCTCGGCCGGAAGGACACCCAGCGCCAGGAGGCAGCGGTCGCATCCCGCACGAAGCAGGAGCAGGCCAAGGCCCAGGCCGGGGCGCAGGTCGCGGACCTGAAGCAGAGGCACGCGCGCATGGTCGAGTTCGAGCACCAGCGCACGCAGGAAGGGCTTTCCACCGGCAACCTGGCGACGGAGCTCGCGTCGATCGGGCGGGAAGTCGTGCGTGCGGAACGGTTGCTCTCGGGCGATCCCGAGGGGGCGTACCATGCCGCGCGCGCTGCGGTCGAGCGGCTGTCGGAGTTCGAGATCGCCCTGGGCAACCTGGCGAAGCAGCGCGACCTCGCGCGCGATGCGATCCGCCAGTCCGCCGTCGAGTTTCGCGATTTTCAAGCGGCGATCGAGCGCGCCCGACTCGAAGGACATCCGACGCAGGAGGCCGAAGCCCGGGTGTCCGCGATCGGGGAGCGCCTCGGACGCGCGCGCCAGGCGGAACAGTTCGACTACGCAGAAGCCGCGGCGGAGGCCGATGGGATCCGCGGCCTGATCGCGAAGGGGCACGGGGCGCTCGCCGATGCGCGATCGCAGGCCGAGGCGGAAGCCCGGATGCGCCACCTCCACTACACGGTGATCCCGGTCTCGGGCCTCGGCACGGCGCTGCTCGGCGCGGCGGGCACGGTCTTTTGGCAGCGGCGCAAGCACTTGGGGGCGCGTGGCGCGGCGCATACCCGGCTCTTCGCCCTCAACGAGCGGATTGTCGGGGTGATGCAGCGCCTGGATGGGCTCAAAGAACGGCTGCGGCTGTGGATCGCGACCGAAGGCGGGGACGCGGGCCGGCTCGCGGGCGCGACCGCGGAGCTGCTGCGTGAGACGCAGCGCGCGCTCGATTCGACCTGGACGGCCTGGGTCGGGCTGAACGAGCTGAGCTCGCGGGCCAGGCGCTTGATCCTCGAGGAGGGATGGGTCGGCGTGAAGAAGATCGCGGAGGCGGAGGGGCTGATCCGCGAAGCGACCGGGCGGGACGACCCGAAGGTGCAGGCGGCGATCGCCGGGATCGATGCGGGCCTGTCGCGGCTGGAGCAGGTGCGCGCGGAGTGGCGCAAGGCGGCCGACGACGCCGGGACGGCCCAGGCCGCGGTGGATGCGGGGATTGCCCGGATCGCCGAGGCCGCGTTTCCCATGAACGCCTACCAGGACGCGCGGGCGGAGCTGGAGGGCGCGCTCGCCGCCGCCGCGGAGCGGGAGCACACGGACCCGGTGGGGGCGGCCGAGGACGCGCGGAAGGGCGCGACGAGGATGGGCGAGCTGGCGGAGTGGACCGGCAGGGTCCTGGCCGCGGTGGCGGGGCTGAAGCGGCACGAGGCGGCGATCGCGGAGGCGACCGAGGCCGCGGCCGTCGCGCGACGCCAGGGGTACCGGCTGATCGAGGAGAACGGCAACCCGGACCCTTTCCTCACCCTGGCCCGGGTCGAGGTGGAAGAGACGCGCCAGTGCCTGAAGGGCGCGGACGATGCCGGCGCGCGGGAGAACCTGAAGCAGGGGGGCGAGTTCGTCGAGCGGGCCCGCCACGTGATCGAGGGCCAGAAGAAGGCGCGTGCCTTCGCGGCTCAGGACATCCCCGCGCGCCGCGCCGAGACCCGTTCGCTGCGGGCGATGCTTCCTGCCCTGGCGGCTTCGGAGCAGTCTCTCGCGCGGGAGCACGATGCCGCATCCTGGTCCGCGGTGGCGCGGTGCGGCGGCGAGGCGCGCGCCTGGATCGACGAGTTCGATCGCCGCACCGACCAGGCGGAACTTCACGCCGGCGCTGAGGTGCAGAAGTACTTCCGGGCGGCCAACGACCTGGAGGAGATCCGCGCCGACCAGGAGCGCGCGACGGGCGCGATCCAGGCCGTGCACGAACGGCTCGCGCGGTTGAACGCGCTGCGCGCGGAGTGCCAGGCCTTGGCGGCGCCGCTCGAGGCGGCGCGGGCCGGGCTAGCGGCGTATCTTGCCCAACAGGGGGGAAAGGTCCAGGCCGAGGCCCGCAACGCGGCCCAGGGCGCCGTCGCTGCGCTCGCGGCCGGACGCACGGAGACGGCGCGTACGCCCGGTCACTGGGAGCAGGCGCGGGCGGCCCTGGGAGCCGCGGGAGCGGCGCTGGAAGGCGCCCTGCACGCGGCGCAGCGGGACGCGGCGGACTGGGACCGTCTGTGCGCGGCCCTGGAGCAGTCGCGCCGCGCCTACGATGAGGCCCGCCGGTACATCGACACCGAGACCGCGGATCGCGCGACCGCCTCCCACAAGCTTGCGGAAGCGGCAGGCGCGCTCGGCCGGGTCGACGCGGAAACGCGCGTCGGCAGCGCGTCCTGGAAAGCGCTCGCGGCCCGCGCCGAAGAGTCGAGCGCGCTCTCCCAGCGGGCGATGGCGATGGCGCGACAGGACGTCGAGCTGGCGGAGAAGTGCCGCCAGGAGATCTGCGAGAGCGAGTCGTTGCTCTCGGAGGCGAGCACCTTCCTGCGGCACGGAATCCGCGTCGACACCGGCGAAGCGGCCGCGCTCCAAGGCTCCGCGCGCGACGCCTTTTCCCGGCTCGACTACGAGAACGCGATCGACCTGGCCAACCGCGCGGAACACTCGGTGCGCGGCGCTCGCAAACGCGCGGAATCGGAAGTCAGCCGCATCGAACGCGAAATCGCGGAAGCGGCCCGACGCCGCCGGGAACAAGACGAACAACGGCGCCGCCAAGCGCGCTCGTCGTCCCATGCATCGAGCTTCGGGTCGTCCAGTTTCGGTTCGTCGAGCCGCCGGAGCTCCTCGTCTTCGCGTTCGAGCAGTTCCAGTTCCAGTTTCAGCTCGTGGGGCTCCAAGTCCTCGGGTGGATCCAGCGGATCGAGCTTCTCGAAGTGGTAGCCCGGACGATTCACCATCGGCATGGCCGTCCGCGATTCGCCCGGGTAGGCTCCTTCTGAGCATGCCGCGGAATTCGCCTCGGCTGAGTCCATTCGAGCTTCAAGACCCGCTGACGCCCACTTGGGCCCGGAACCCGCCCATGGCCGAAGTCATCCCCGTTTCCGGTCCCGGCTTCCCCGCGAAGCTGCTCCGGATGCTCCTCCTCGGCCAGATGTGGTCGTTCGTGCTCTTCATCCCGGCGCTCGACCTGGTCACCACGCGGACGAACCGCTATTTCCTCCACTGGTCGGCGACCGCCCTGCTGGTCCGCCTCGGCTGGGTCACGGCGATCGGCCTCGGCATCACGGGACTCGGAGCCGGATTGCGCGCGTCTTCCCGCGCCGCGTACGAGCGCCTCGCGCCCGTGGGGGCGCTCCTCTGCGTGGCCCTGCTGGCAGGCTCGCACGCGTATTTCGGCGGCCTCGTGCTCGTCGTCATTCCGGTTTTGCTGCTCTGGTCCCGCCGGCGCCGCGTCGCCTGGTCCCTGGCCGGGATCCACGGCGGGCTCCAGCGCGCGTGCCTGTTTCTTGCCCCCGTGCTGCCGCTGTTCTGGCTCAATGCCGCCACGTACGACACCTTCGGGCCCGCATCCGTGCCCACCCTGGAAGACGCTCGGCGGGTTCCAGCGCGCCCGGGCGAGACCCCCGCGGACGACGTTTACGTCTTCGTATTCGACGGGTGGTCGTACCGGCTGACGTTTCCCACGGGCGAGGTGGCGCCGGAGTTCCCCTCCCTGCGCGCCGCCGCCGGGGGCATGTGCGTTTTCCGGGACGCCCACTCCCCGGGTTGCTGGACGCTCGGTTCCATGCCCCGGCTCCTGTTCCAGCGCCGCGACCGGATTGCCCTGCGAGGCCCCCGCGCGGGCTTCTGGGACGGAGAGTTCCGACCCGTCGAAGGATTGCCGAGCCTGTTCACGGGCGCGCGCGAGCACGGGTATCGGACCTACATGGTAGGCTGGGGCCATCCCTACCACCGCCTTGTGGAAGGCTCCGTAGATCATGTGCGTTCGGTCTGCTACTACCACTCCCTCGGCGAATCGCCCTGGTCCATGGGGATCTCGTTCCTCTGGGACGCTGGTCTCGCGCTGCAGCCGACCCTCGCCCGCGTCGCCTTCGGCAGCTACCAGGTCCAGCGCAATCGCGCGCTCGTGCTCCAGACCCGCCTGCTTCTCGATCACGCCACGGCCGTGCTGGAGGACCCGCGTCCCGGACAATTCGCGGTCTTCCATCTCCCGCCGCCGCACTGGCCCTTCTGCTTCCGGCTCGACGGACCGCGGGACCTGGACGCCGAATACGAGAACTCCTCGCCGGAGCTGGCGCAGGAGCAACTGCAATATCTCGACCGCGTCTTCGGCGATTTCGAGTCGAAGCTGCGAGCGGGGGGAAAGTGGGATCGCGCGACGGTGGTCCTGACCTCGGACCACACCTGGGTGGACGATCCGGAGCTGAAGGCTTCGGGCGCGAGTGCCGAGCGCATGACCCACGTCCCGCTGCTGATCAAGTTTCCCGGGCAACAGGAAGCCTCGCGCGTCGACGCCCCCTTCTCGAATACCTGGCTTGCGGACCTGCTGGAGGCCGTGCGTCGCGAGCGGGTCGACCCGGTCGGGCTGGATCGGCTGGTGCGGGAGCGGGCGTGGCACCAACCGCTCGCGAACGAGGAGATCGATTTCCGCCGGCCCCTGGAGAAATGACCCAGCGTCAACGAACCGGCCGGACCGACGGAATCGGGCGGGACGGGAACATCAGAGGTTGATCTTCTCCGTCCCGATCAGCCAGAGGACGACGAAGATCACGATCGCGGCGCCGAGCACCATCAGGCCGATCGTGACTCCACCCCCGGCGAGCTGGAGTTGCTCGGGGTTGTCGGCCAGCATGGCGAGTTCCTGCTCATCGAGGGCCGCGACGCGTGCGCCGGCCTCTTCCGGAGCAAGCCCGGACTCGACCAGGCGGGCGCCCACGGTTTCCCGGTCGGCCGACGCGACGGGATGCGCGGGGACCGGGGAGCAGGGGATCAGATCGGCCCGAACGGCCGGCGGGCGGACCAGCAGGACCGCGGCGGCGAGCGCCAACGCGCAAGCAAGCCGGGACCCGGAGAGGGTCATCATGGCGGCGCTCCCGGGGAGACCGACTAGAGCTCGGTCGAGAACAGCAAGTAGAGCGCGCCGACCGCCGCGATGGCGATGATGACCAGCAGCGGCCAAACGGCGAAGCCGGCGCCGGCAACCTGGACCTGGTCGGGAGAGGCCGCGAGGACCTCGACGTCGGCGGGGGTCATCTCGTGAAGGCGCCCGAGGGCCTCCTCGGAGGGGACGCCGGCGGCCTCGAGCCGGGCCAGGACCGACTGCTCGGGCGCGGCGACGGTCGCAGCGGCGGCTTCCACGTGGATCGCGGGCGCGCTCTGCGGAGCGGAGCCGATCAGGTCGGCGGAAGCGGGCAGGGGCACCGCGAACAACATCACGGCGCACGCCAGGGCTGCCAGGGCCCAGGAAATGCGGAACGACGGCATGAAGCACCCTCCTCAAGGTTTTCCAGACTCGGGACAATTATAGGGCCGTCCGGAGTCAAGTCAAAAACTATCGCATTCTCTTCTTTCACACACGCCTGAACCGCAGGGCGTCCCGGGCCTCCAGATCGGCAGCCTTCGACCTCCTCCGCGGACGGCACATCACGTCCGCCAGAGCCGCAGGGCGGCCCGGACCTCCTCCGGCCGCACCCCGGACTCGGCGGTCGCATGTCCGATCCCGCGCGGCAGGACGAAGGTCAGGCCGCCGGCGCGGTTCTTCTTGTCGTGGCGGGCGATGCGCAGGAGCTGGGCGGGGTCGAGGTCGTGCCGCACCGGCAGGCCGAGCCGAAGCAGGAGCGCGGTCTGCCGGGCCAGTTGGGCCTCGCCGATGCGCCCCCGCGCGAGGGCGATCTGGCCGGCCACCGTCATTCCGATCGACACGGCTTCGCCGTGGGTGTAGCGCCGGTAGCCGGTGGCGGCCTCGATCGCGTGTCCCACCGTGTGGCCGTAGTTCAGGATCATCCGCAGCCGCGACTCCCGTTCGTCCTGCTCGACGATGTCCGCCTTGAGCGACACCGCGGTCGAGATCGTCTCGACGATCGCGAAGGCTTGCATCCCCAGGATGGCATCGGCATTCCGCTCGAGAAACTGGAAGTAGTCGAGGCTGCGGATCATCCCCGCCTTGACGCACTCGGCGAGGCCCGAGGAGAGCTCCCGGTGCGGCAGCGTAGCCAGCACGGCGGGGTCGATCAGCACCGCCGCCGGCTGGTGGAAGGCGCCGATCAGGTTCTTCGCCGCCGGGTGGTTGACCCCGGTCTTGCCGCCCACGCTCGCGTCCACCTGGGCGAGCAGCGTGGTGGGGACTTGCACGTACGGGATGCCGCGCATGTAGGTCGCCGCGACGAATCCCGCGAGGTCGCCGATCACCCCGCCTCCGAAGGCGAGGAGCGGCGTCTCGCGGTCCGCGCCCGCCTGGAGCAGTCGGCCGTACAGGCGGGTGGCGCCGGCGAGCGTCTTCTCCCGCTCGCCTCCCCGCACCGCGATCACGGTCGCGCGCAGGCGCGCCCGCTCGAGGGAGGCGCGCAGCGGCCGCCCATGCAGGCCCAGCACGCGGCGGTCGCCCACCACGATCACCCTGCGCGCGCCCGGGAAGAGCGACATCACGCGGTCGCCGGTCTCGCGCAGGAGTCCCGGCTCGATCGCCACGCGATAGCTTCGCGTCCCGAGGTTGATCACCACTTCGTTCATAGCGGTCGGTCGTACATCCGATAACGCTTGTAGAGCTTTCCCCCCAGCCGCTCCGCAGCGTGGCACATCAGCGTGTTGCTCTCGAGCACCCACGACATCTCGGAATGCGGGAAGCCGTTGCCCACCCCGCGGGTGATCGTCTCGTAGAGGAGGAGCTGGGCGACGCCCGACTTGAGGAGGTCCGGCACGACCCCGAGCATGATCGTCCGCGCCGAGCGGATCTTGCGCTTATACCAGAGGAACTTGAGGAACCCGAAGGGAAACAGCCGGCCGTCCATGTGCCGGAACGCCTGGTTCATGTCGGGGACGGTGAGGGAGAATCCCACCGGCCGGTTGCCGACGTGGATGAAGACGAGCATCCGCGGGTCGACGATCGCCTTGAAATCGGCCGCGGCGAAGTCGAACTCCTCGTGCGTCATCGGCACGAAGCCCCAGTTGCGCGACCAAGCCTGGTTGTAGATCTGCCGCACCACCTCGACCTCTTCGCGGAAGCGCGAGAGGTCTACCGTCCTCACGGTCGCGTTCACCGTCCGCCGCGCCCGCTCGGCGACCCGCTCCATGCCGCGCATGTTGATCTCGCGGCGGGCGTCGATGTCGTAGGCGAGGAGGTCCATGGCCTTGGCGAAGCCCTGCCCCTCGATCAGCGCCGGATAGTAGCGTGGGTTGTACGCCATCAGGAACACCGGCGGGCGGTCGAAGCCGTCGACCAGCACGCCGCATTCCTCGTTGGTGGAGTAGCTCGCCGGGCCGCGCAGTCGCTCCATCCCGCGGGCCTTCACCCAGGCCGCGGCCTGGTCGAGCAGAAGCTTCGCCGTCGCCGGGTCGTCGACGACTTCGAAAAAGCCGAAGAAGCCGGTCTTTTCCGCGTGCGTCTCGTTGTGCAGCCGGTTGACGCAGGCGGCGATCCGCCCCACCGGCTCGCCGTCGCGCCAGGCGAGAAAGTGCGCCGTTTCGGCGTGCTGATGAAACGGGTGCACCGCGGGGTCGATCAGGCGGCCGACATCGCGGAGCAGCGGCGGGACCCAGTTCGGGTCGCCCCGGTAGATGCGCCAGGGAAAGCGGATGAAGGCCTTGCGCTGGGCCGGCGTGCGGACCTCGGAGAGCTCGATCGGCACCGGGACCTCCCGCGATTGGGTCCGAATCCGTCGAGCCGATGGGCCAGTGATCTGCGGGGGCCTGTATTCAGATCAGCCCGAACTCGCGGGCGCCGGCCTCGAGGATCTCGAGCACCCGGTCCAGCACCTCGTCGGTGTGGGTGGCCATGTAACTGGTCCGGATCATCCCTTCGCCGGGGGGCACCGCCGGGGTGATCACCGGGTTGGTGAACAGGCCGGCGTCGAAGGTCCGGCGCCAGAACTGGAACACCTTGAAGTCGTCGCCGACCACGATCGGCACGATCGCGCTGTTCGATTTCAGGGTGTTGAGGCCCAATCGTCCGAAGTCCTGCTTCATCCGGCTTGCGTTTTTCCATAGTCGCGCGCGCCGTTCCGGCTCCGCCTCGACGACGTCGAGCGCGCCGATCGCGGCGGCGACGGAGGCCGGGGTCATGCTCGCGCTGAACGTGAAGGCGCGGGCGAGCAGGCGGATGTACTCGATCACCCAAGAGTCGCCGGCGATGAAGCCGCCCAGCGAGGCGAAGGACTTCGAGAAGGTGCCCATGATCAGATCGATGTCGGCTTCGACGCCGAAGTGCTCGCACACGCCGCGTCCATGAACGCCGAAGACGCCGACGCCATGGGCTTCGTCGACCATAAGCCGCGCGCCGTAGCGCTTCTTGAGGGCGACAATCGCGGGCAGGTCGGCGACGTCGCCTTCCATGCTGAAAACGCCATCGGTGACGATCAGGATGCCCGCCTTGGGGGACTGTTCGCGCACGGCGCTGAGCACTTCGTCGAGGTGGCCCATGTCGTTGTGGCGGTAGCGCACGGTGCGGCCGAGCGCGAGGCGGCAGCCATCGACGATGCTGGCGTGGTTGCCGCGGTCGCTGACGATGACGTCGTTCTTGCCGACGACGGTGGAGATCACCGCCTGATTGGTCTGGAAGCCGGTGCTCATCACGATCACCGCTTGCTTCTTCATGAAGGTGCGCAGGCGCGCCTCGAGCACCTCGTGGATGTCGAGGGTGCCGTTGAGGAAGCGGGAACCGGTGCAGCCGCTGCCGTAGCGCTCCACGGCCTTGATGGCGAGCTCGACGACGTGGGGGTGCTGGGTCAGGCCGAGGTAGTTGTTCGACCCGACCATGATCAATTTCCGCCCGGCGACGACGACCTCGGGGCCGGAAGCGGACTCGATCGCCATGAAGTAGGGGAAGACGCCGGCGGCCTTGAGCTCGTCGGCCTTGTGGAAGTGATTGCACTTCTCGAAGAGATCGACCGTGCCGGTGAGGCGGGTGAATTCGGGAGATTCGGAGCGGCTGGGTACCGGGGTTTCCACGACGATCCTCCTCTGCTCGGTCAGGTACGCACTTCGGCCTCCCCGGCCGAACGCCGCACCGAACCGCAGGCCCCCCCTGGGCATGAAGCAGGGATGGCTACCATTCCCGCGCTACGAATGCAAGGAAAATGGACGAATCGACGGGAGGTGAGGCGGCGCCGGAAGAGTGGCGGACGCGATTCCTATCCGGCCCGCGATGCCGCGACGACTTCCAGGCAGAGATCCGCGCGGTGATGTGCTAGGATGACATCCGACTTTCCAGGAGGAGCAACCCGATGACTCGAATCTCCATCGACTGCCCGAACGAACTCCTGATCGCCCTTGGCTCGACCCCCGAGCAGTTCGAGCGCGAGGCGCGGTTCGCGTTAGCGGCGAAGCTGTTCGAAATGGGCCGTCTCTCGAGCGGAAAGGCGGCGCAGATCGCGGGCCTGGACCGGGCCTCGTTCCTCCTGGGCCTGAGCCGGGCGGGCGTCGCGGCGCTCGACCTCGACGAGCGGGAGGCCGCAGGTGACGCGGCGTACGCCCGCGGTGAGTGAATCCGTCGTTGTCGATACCGGGCCACTGATCGCCCTCGGAACCTGCGGCCTCGCCCACCTGCTTACGGCACTGCACGATAGGGTGAATGAACGAGTTCGAGCCCGCTACTCCTTACCTCCCCCCCGCGGCCTCCAGCGCCTCATCGATTGCCTGCTGCAGCGGATTGTGCTTGTCGTCGTCGTTCCGTCTGCGCCGATCAGGAACGTCGCGGGCACGCCCGTGACTTGATTCGCAGAACCCTCGCCGCCCGTCCTGACGGCGTCGGACACGGACCTCAACGGCCGTAACGCCGAAACGCGGAACGGAACGGACGGAACACGGAACTACGGAACTGGGAGCCACTTGGATCGCGTGCAGGCCGGTGCTATACTGCTGACCGCAACGTATCTTGATACCGCACCCGAGGCGAGTGATGCGTCGATTCAGATTCACCCTGCGTGACCTGATGGCAGGGTCGATTCTCCTGACGATCCTGATCGCCGTCAGCGTGCGTTTGGTGCTGTGGGCGCAACTGAAAGAGCGCGAGACGCGCGCGGTGGCAGCCCTGCGGACGATCATCACCGCTCAGTGCACGTTTCGGCAAATGGACTGGGATCGGAATACGATCTCGGACTATTGGTGCGCGGATCTCTCCGGATTGCATCGCCTCGAGGACTTCAAGGGAAAGCCCATCAACCTGATCGCGCAAGAGTTGGCCCGGGCAGATGACTGCAAGCTGAGTCGGGGGAGGGCCATCGGCGGTGCGGACCTCATCTTCCCCGGCCCCCCTGGGCTCCACGTCCGTACTGCGGGCCTTCTCGCCCTCCCGCAGACCCAGGCATGTCTCGGGTATTTATTCCGTGCGATCCCCGGATACGAGTCCGACCCGGACGAGAACGGTCAGGCCTGGACCAACACCGGGCAGTTCGCCATTCAAGCCCGGCCCGAGCGGTACGGGGTATCCGGGCTCTTGACCTTCCTGCTCACCGAATATGGCGATGTCCTGGCGAAGGACCTGTCCGGCAACGCTCCCGGTACCGCCGAATCCTGGCATCAGCAGGTGCGACGCGAGGGGCTGCCGATGCTGGGATGGGAGAAACGCCAGTGAGATCTCGCTACTCCTTCTTCTTCGCCGCCGCCTCCAGCGCCTCGTCGATCGCCTGTTCCAGCGTCTTGTGCTCGTCGTAGTCGTTCCAGACGATCTTGCCGTCGGCGCCGACCACGAAGGTCGTCGGCACGCCATCGACGCCGAAGGGCTCCTGCGGGGAGCCGTACCCGTTCAGCCAGGTCACCCCGTGCTCCTTGATGAACTCCTCGATCTCCTTCTTCTTGGTGCCCGGATCGGACGTCAGCCCGAGGAAGACGACGCCCTTCTCCTTGTATTTCTTCTCAGCCTCGCCGAGGCTCTCCGCGGCTTCGCCGCAGCTGCCTCACCAGAAGGCCCAGAACTCGATCACCCGGACCTTGTCCTTCCAGTCTTCCGGCTTGGGCGCTTCGCCGTTGATCCAGCCCTCGGCCTTGATCTCCGGGCAGGCGGCGCCGGGACTGAGCGCCTCGGCCCAGGCCAGCGCGGCGCACAGCGCGAGTAGCGCGGCGCCCAACAGGGTCTTGTGCATCATCGCCGACTCCTCCAACAAATCATCTTCTCCGTTCCCTATCACACACCGGCAACATCGTCGCATCTTCGACGTTCTTGCGAGGAATCACACCTTCTGCCGTCGGACAATCCGTGCAATCCAACCAATCCGTATAATCCGTAGTTCCGTCGGTTGCGCCGGAAGCCGAGCTGGGCATCCAAACGCGCTTGGCGCCCGCCCTATTTCCCCTGCTTCCGCAACCCCTCGATCTTCTTGCGCAGGTCGGCGCCCCGGGTCAGCTTCGGAAACAGGTATTCCGCGTCGTCGACGTACCGTTCGGCATCGTCGAGGTCGGGCTTGTCGATCGCGATCTCGGCCATCTCGCAGTAGAGATTGGCGATCTTCTCGTCGTTCACCCCGCGCTTGTTCGCGGCCTGGGCCGAACCGACCGCCACCTCGTACTCGGCCAGCGCCTCGTCCCATTTCTTCAGCGCGCGGTGCGTCTGGGCCAGCTTGACGTGCAGCTCGTCCCCCAGGGGGAAGACCTCGTTGGCCTCGAGCAGCGCCGCGAGCGCCTCCTCGTGCTTGCCCTGCTTGGCATAGAGCCCGGCCAGCTTCTGCCGTACGTCGGCGTCGTCCTGGTCGATCCCGCGCAACGCCTCCAGCTCGGCGAGCTGTCGGGCGGCGTCCCCCTGGGTCTCGTAGATCTGCGCCAGATAGTAATACGGGTTGTTCTCCCGGTCGGCGCGGTTCGCATAGCACTTCTTGGCCGCCTCGAACTGCCCGATCGCCTCGGGGAACTCCTTGGCGCTCTTGAGCAGCGCGCCCAGCCGGACGTGGACTCCGTAGTAGTCGGCGCCCGCGGCGAGCGCCGCCTTCAGGTGCTCCAGCGCCGGGGCGGTCTTGCCCGCCTCGTGCGCGAGGTAGCCGAGCGCGGTGTGGGCATCCGCGTTCTTCGGGTCGATCTCCAGGGCCTTGTCGGCGCTCGTCTTCGCCGCCGCGCCGTCTCCTGCGTGCAGGTGGTACCAGGCCAGCCGGGCGTGCGCGACGGCGTCCTTGGCGTCGGCCGCGACCCGCTGGTCGAGCGCCTCCTTCTCCTCGTCCGGCACGATCGGCGGGACTTTCATGGCTCCGAGCTTCGCGTCGAGCCACGCGAAGAAGCGCCGGTCGAATTCGGGGATCTCGACCTTGAGCACCTGCTTGACGACCTCGGGGGTGCGCAAGCCTCCGGCATACGCCGTGAGCATGTCCACGATCGCGGGAAAGCCCCAGTCCTTCTCGATGAACTCGCACACCAGCGAGGCCTGGAAGTAGCAAAGGATCACCTGTTCCGGGAACTTCGGGCGCGTGAAACCGCGGTTGAGTTCGCCCAGCCCCAGGGTCTGGCCGCGGCGGTGCGCCACGAGCAATTCGAGCTCCATCTCGCGCGCCCACGCCGCCCGGTGCTGCTTTTCCTCGTAGACCGAGAGGCCCTCGGTGAACCAGCGCGGCACGCGTCCCTTGCTCTTCTGCAGGGTCACGACGTGGGCGTATTCGTGCCAGGCGACCCGCGCCCAGTTGTAGACGCCGAACTGCTTGTGGCCGGCGGGGGAGAGCAGGGTGCAGACCTTGCCGAAGCAGGCGCCGAGCGCGCCGATGCCGACGACCCCGGCGGTGCGGACCGAGAAGTCCTGGTAGTTGCGGAACATCTCGACCAGGATCGGCCCCTCGGGATCGATGCCGTATTTCTTTCCCAGGGTCGCGTCGGCCTCGGCGACCAGCTTCGAGACGTAGGGGCGCAGCACCGGCTCCTCCGACTTCTCGAATCGGTAGTGGAACTTCCCTTCCTCGTGATCGACGTAATTCTCCTGCATGTCGTCGAGCAGCTTGAGCGTGTTGAAGGCCTCGGCCTGGAACGAGTCGTTCCCGAAGGCCTGCTCGATGGTCTTATAGGCCTCCTTCTCGCGGCCCTGGTGGAGGAGCGACATGCCGAGGGTGTGGAGGGCGCTCCAGTCCTTGGGGTCGAGCTCGACCGCCTTCTGGAGGTACTTGTCGGCCTCGGCGAAGCGCAGGGTGCGGAGGCACATCTGGCCGACGCGGTGGTAGAACGCCGAAGACCGGGGGTTGAGCGCCAGGGCGCGTTTCTCGTATGCCTGGTACTGCTCCTCGTCGGTCATGTACTGGAACAGCGCGCCCAGTAGGGCGATGGTGTCGACGTCGTTGGGATTGACCGCGAGGGCCTTGTCGAGCTCGGCGCGGGCGGGCTCGAACTCCTCGTCGAAGAGGTGGAGCATGGCCTGGAGCTGGTGTGCCGGGACCAGGTTCGGGTTGATCTTGAGGGCGCGGGCGACTTCCCGTTCGGCCTCGTCGAGGGCGCCCTTTTCCAGATGGTACATCGCCATGCCGACCCGCACCTCGGGGTGGTACTTGTTGAAGTCCATGATCTGCTTGAAGGTCTTGGAGGCATCGAGCGGATTGCCCTTTTCGAGGTAGAGGAAGGCCTCCATGAGGTAGGCGTCGTAGCAGTACTTGTCGGCGGCGGTCGCCGCCGGCAGAACTTGATCGACGGTGATTTGGAGCGTGCCGGAATCGCCGATGCGGGTGCCGAGCCGGGCGCCGGCATAGGCCACGTCGCAGAGGACCTCGGGATTTCGCCCGTCCCCCTCGGTCAGCTCGGGGTGCTCGAAGAACCAGTCGAAGACGCGCTGGTAGGCCTGCTCGGCATCGTCGTAGCGGCCGGCCTCCTCGTCGATGCGTCCTCGAGTCACGTTGCCGAAGGAGCTCACGGGGTCCTGCTCGAGGACATGCTTGGCCTGCGCGGCGACGGCTTCGCGCTTGCCGCGCAGGAACAGGACCTTGACCAGCAGGCGGCGGACGAGCAGATGGTCCTTCCTGGCGAGGAATTCGGTGAGGTGCTTCTCGGCGGCTTCGTACTCTCCGATCTCGATGCGCAGGCGGTTGATCCCGAGCACGATGGAGAGGTCGTCGGGGGACTTCGCGAGATCGTCGTCGAACGCCTTCTGCGCGCCCTTGTAGTCGCCGCGGTAGAGGGCGAGCCAGCCCTTGGACTTCATCGCCGGCCGGTCCTCGGCAAAGGCGGGGGCGAGCGCGACGACCAGAGCGACGAAGGCGACGAAGGCGCGTGGCATGGAGGGCTCCTGAAGCGCGGGGTCTGCGGTTCAGGATACCCCGGCGGTTGGGGAAGTCAAGCGAGCGCCTTGCTCGTCTTGCTCGTGCTTGCTCGTCCCATCGACACGCCCTCAGTGCGCCCGCTTCGCGCCGATGTTCGTCTCCTTCTTCCCCGCGCATTCGAACGGCCCGGTGTCGAACGTCGCGCGCACCCGCTTCATCCGGTCCCATCCCGCACCATCCCGCGCGACCCGCGCGGAGGCTCCGCCGCCTCAACCGTAGGCCAGCGGGCCGTTCGCCCGCTCGTTACCGCCCTCGTCGACGACCGAGTACGACACGTCGACCCGCTTGCCGTCGCGAAACAGCGAGAGGCCCATGTGGCTGTCGCCGAAGATCCCCAGGTTGACGGCCAAGCCCTTGCCCGTGACCGCGGTGAGCTTCACATGGACACGCCGGTCGATCTCAATCCGGGTCTCCTTCCCCTCCTCGACCACCACGTCGGCGCCGGCCTTGCCCGAGGCGGACAACACCCAGGTCGCGCTCTCGTGCTCCGCCTCGATCGCGTAGTTGCGCACCCGGTAGCGGCCGACCGGCACCTCGCGCGCCGCGCCGGCCTCGCCCTTGCCCCAGACGAGCCGAAAGCCGCCCGGTGCGTCCGTCTTCTCGACCGGCGCGAGCAGCACCGCCCCCTGATCGAACGGCGCAAGCACCCGCCCCGTCCGCGCACCGGGCTCCGGAGCCTGCGTGCCGTCGAGGCGAGGAGCGGGGTGGACCTGCTCCGAAGTCAGATACGCGCGCAGCCCCTCGCGTACCGGCGACGCACCGTCGCCCGCAGTGTCGCTTCAGGCCGTCGTGCGCAGGTGCTCCAGCCAGATCCGGTCACGCTCGATCGTGCGGTCGGGAACGAAGTGGCACGACACGCAGCGATCCAGGAACAGCGCGCGGCCCACCTGGATCAGGTCGGCGCCCCCGCCCAGCTCAGGCGGCTCGGCCGACCCGGGAGCCGCAATCACGACCGACAGCGCCATCGCGAGGACTACGCTATTCCGCATGGGACCTCCGCAGCCGAATTCGAGACCTGCACCGGCCCCGAGCATAGGCCCGCGAGCCGACCGCGGTCAAGAGCGATGGCGCCGTGACCAGGCATGAGCCCAGAACGATGGTCGCATCCCGTCGTCGTGCTTTGCCCTTGCCCTTGTCCTCTCTGGTCGGGAGGCGGGCAATGGCAAGGGCAGGGGCAGGGGCAAGGCACGCGTGGCCCCCGATGCTCTCGACGCACGCGGCGAGCAGGTGCGCCTCCTACTTGCCCCCGCTCTCCAGCGCCTTCTTCAGCCCCTCGTTGTCCGGATTCCGGAGCAGCCCCTCCTGCAGCACCTCCTTCGCCTTCTCCAGGTTGCCCACCTTGCGGTAGAGCACGGCGAGCTGCAGGTAGGTGCCGGACCGGTCGGGGTCGGGCGCACTGCGCGCCTGCTGGGCGCGCAGGATCTCGAATTCGCGGATCGCGTCCGGGGTCTTGTTGAGGAAGTCCGGCCACTGGCTCCAGGAAAAGGCCAGCGAGTAGCGCGCATCCCAGTGTTCGGGCTGCTGCTCGAGCACCTTCTTCCACTGCTCCTCGGCCTTCATCGCCCAGGCGCCGCGTTCCGGGCCTTCGGGGACGGTGAGCAGCTTGGCGATGTATGCCTCGGCCAGTTGCATGCGCGCAGCGGAATCCGCCGGCGCCGACTCCACCTTCTTCATCAGCTCGTCGATCACCTGCGCGAGCAGCCCGGTGGTGCGAGCGAGTTCCCAGAAGCGCGCCTGGTCTTCGGCGGTGCCTTCACCCGCGTAAATCTTCCGGCGCAGCGCGTCGAACTCCTCCTTGACCGCCGCGGCCTGCCGGGCCGCCTCGGCGGCCGGGTCCCCGGTCGTTTCCGGCCGCGTGGGCGCCGCCGCAGCCCCCGACTGTACCGCCGCGATCGCCGCAGCGTGCTCCGCCAGGGTCTTGCGCGCCGCGGCCAGCGCCTTTTCGAGTTCCGCTGCGCGGCCGGACGATTCCTGCTGCTCGCGCCGCAACGCCGCGACCTCGTCGAGCAGCCCGCGCACCTGCCCTTCCACACGGTCCAGCGTCGGGTCCTTCGGCTTCGGCGCGGTACGAACCGACTCCGCTTCGTCGCGCGCGCGCAGCGCCAGCACCACCGCCGCCGAGCCCAGGATCAGCGCGCCCACCGAAAGCGCCAAGAGCGTGCGATTCATGTCTCCCTCCGAGTGGAATGACCCTCACTCCCGCCTGGCCACGTCGGCCAGCGCCCAGCTCGCGGCGATCGCCAACGCCAGCCCGATCCCCCCGACCGGAGTCGCACCCTCGGTGAGGAGCGTGGCCGCGGGACAGAGCGCGCCGAGGACCAGCATGACCATCCCCGCGAAATAGACCGGCCCGAGACGGTCGAACAGCCACCGGTTCATCCCGAAGAAGGCCCGCAGCGGGATCATGCGCTCCGGCGACACCGTGATCCGGTTGGCGTTCGGGACCGCCACGATCTCCCGTTGCAACACCTGCGCCGGGTAGCGGTACCCGCCCGGGCGCTGGTTCAGCTTGCGGCGCACCAGGGAGCGCACCCAGACCGTGGCGTGTCCGAGCGCGGTCGCGTGCAGCTCCCCCGGGTAGTCCCCGCGCCGGCGCCGCACGTGCAACGCCGGGTCCGTCGCGAGCGGCGCGAGCGTCTCGTAGAGCGCGTCCTCTCCCTCGAGCGGCTCCAATTGCAGCCGCCCGTACGTCGCCCCCTTGACCGCGTTCACGAACACCCGCCGGATCAACGCCTCGTCCGCGCAAGCGAGGCTCACCATGTCCTCGTTCGGCGTGACACAGTAGAAGGTGCCGCCGTGCGCGCGGAAGGCGACGGGGTAGAGCTCCCCCGGCGCGAGCAGCGCCTCGCGCGCCTTCGGATCCTCGGGCCACTCGGGAAGCACCAGGAGCTCGGCGCGCCGCACGTGGACGTTGGCGAGGAAGGTCACCGCGACGTTGGCGTCGAAGAGCCAGCAGCCGGGCCCCACATTCTCGTGCGGAAAGTCGCCGTCGGCCAGCACCCCTTCGATCCCCTGGTGCTCGGAAATGTCGAGGTGCTTCACCAGGCCCTTGCCGCGCTCCAGGGCGCCGGCCAGGATGGCCATCAACTGCTGCGGCCCGAGGCCGTGCAGGACGAGCTCGGTGACCCCGTCCCGGGGTGTGAGGAGGAGATCCATGCGCGGCGGGTCCAGACTGAGGTGGTGAGTTCCGCCGAGGATAGGCCGGTCGGGGGGCCGGGGCAAGAGAATCACGTCCTGCTCCCGCCCGGCGCGTCCAGGGGGGTGCGGGCTAACGTTTCCATCGGGTCGACGGACACGGCGCCGACGCGCACCAGCGTCGCCTAGATCGACTCGACGCCGCACAAGGTGAGGGCGGTGTCGATCTGTGCGGGCGTGATCCAGCCGCGATCGAGGGCGACGCGGGTGATCGGGGTCAGCTCGGCGGGCAAGGTGGTGCCTCGTACAGCGGGCTCATCTTCCGCAGCCGGTCGACCGTCTCCACCACCGCGTCGAGCGCGAAGTCGATCTCCTCCTCGCTGGTCTCCCGGCCGAGCGAAAAGCGGATCGAGCCCTGAGCCAGCGCGTGGCTCCGACCCATGGCAAGGAGGACGTGCGAGGGCCGAGCCGAATGCGCCGAGCAGGCGGAGCCGGTGGACACGCAGACGCCGCGGCCGTCGAGACCGAGGAGGATGGCCTCGCCTTCGGCCCCGGGGAAGGAGACGTTGAGGACGTGGGGCACGCGCGGTTCGCCGCCGTTGAAGACGACGTCGGGCACGCGCGCGCGGATGCCCGCTTCGAGGCGGTCGCGCAGGGCGCGGACGCGGGCGACGGCGGCTTCGCGCTCGGCCTCGGCGATGCGCATGGCTTCGGCAAAGCCGACGATGCCGGAGACGTTTTCGGTCCCGGGCCGCAGGCCGAACTCGTGCTCGCCGCCGAAGGCGAGCGGGATCAGGGGCGTGCCGCGCCGGAGGTAGAGGGCCCCGACCCCCTTCGGTCCGTGGAGCTTGTGCGCGCTGAGTGCGACCAGGTGCGCGCCCCATTCCGCGGGCCGAAGCGGGACCTTGCCCGCCGCCTGCACCGCGTCGACATGAAAGAGCGCCGAGCGCTCGGCGACGACCTGGCCGATCCCGGCGAGCGGTTGCAGGGTGCCGACCTCGTTGTTCACTGCCATCACCGAGACCAGCACGGTCGCAGGGGTCATTGCCGCGCGGATCGCGGCCGGGCTCACGTGTCCGCTGAGGTCGGGCGGGACGCGCGTGACCTGGAAGCCCTCCTGCTCCAGGCGCGCGCAGGCCTGGAGCACCGCGCTGTGCTCGATCGCGGTGGTCACCACGTGGCGCCCGCGCCCGGCCGCGGCCCGGGCCGCGCCCAGCACCGCCAGGTTGTCCGCTTCGCTGCCACACCCGGTGAAGAGCACTTCGCCGGGGTCGCAGGAGAACGCGCGCGCGAGCTCGGAACGCGCCCCCTCGACCAGCTTGCGCGCCGAACGTCCCGCTGCGTGCAGGCTCGACGCATTGCCGTACGCGCTCGCCATCGCGGGCACCATGGCCTCCAGGACGCGCGGGTCCAGCTTCGTGGTCGCCGCGTTGTCGAGGTAGACCGTCCGCTTGGGTTTCATCGACCTCAGACCGAGAACGAGGTCCCGCAACCGCAGCTGCGCTGCGCGTTCGGGTTGTTGAAGACGAACCCGCGGCCGTTGATGCTGTCGTTGAAGTCGATCGACATCCCGGACAGGTACAGGAAGCTCTTCC
>Ga0082335_1004813_pt1 | contig 19696 bp, 17 predicted proteins | sample Subgrocontami58m_FD_72375 | JGI IMG/M metagenome (GOLD analysis project Ga0082335, IMG submission 72375) | Subsurface groundwater microbial communities from S. Glens Falls, New York, USA - GMW37 contaminated, 5.8 m (SPADES assembly) (version 2) ... | reverse complement strand
CCTCAAGCGCAACCTTGGCCTTGAACTCCCCGGAAAACCGTCTCCGCGTCCTCATGGTGGTTCGTCCTCTGCATCGGCGAATCCACCTTAGCCGGCTGTCTCAGAAAGTGGGACCACCTCTCTGCGCCTGCTTTGGTCAGACCTTTGTTTACGTTGTTGATGTTCTGAGTTTTCAAAATAGCAATTAGCTGCAGGATTTCTAACGCGTCTTGAAAACCCTCTTCTGCTATGGGTTTGAGTTTGGTGTCGATAATTTCCTCTACGATCATCGTCGTCTCCGCGGGGAAATGATCACGACTTACTCCGCCGCCTCAATCCTTTTCTTCTTCCCGCCCGCATCACGGCGTGAAAGCACCGGCTTCAAAAACGCGCCGGTGTAGCTTCCGCCTACGTGCTACGCACTTCGGCGGACACGTCCGCTTCGCGCGGTGCACTTCCGCCTTCGCGCGTAGCGCTTCGGCGGACAAGGCGCTCAACACGCTGTAATCATTTCGCTGCAACGGGGGTCAGTTCGAACACGCGCGCGTATTTCGCCGCCTCGGCGACATCGCCGCTCCGCAAAGCGAGCCGCACCGTGTCGAGCTTTTGCACGTCCTGCGGCGAGAGATAAGGCGACCAGGCGGTATCGTCCTCGATCAATTCGACCGGGACTTCCGCCGCGTATTTGCCTTCGTGGATGAATTCTTTTGAACTCCGCGTCGTCATTTGGTGCGCCTCTTGAAATCTTTCGACCACCGTTCCGGCGCTGGCCGGTAGGCTGTTACAAGTATCGCCGGCCGTCCGGCATTTTTAGGGACACCCCACATCACATGAATCGGCCGGCCGTTGCGATCATGCTGTAAAACCAAGATTGATGGCTCCTTGCGCGACTCCGGATATTCTTCAACGATAAACGCCGCTTCTATGCCGGCCACGGCGTCTTGCGCGACAATATCATCGGCTGCGAGTTCTCGAAAGCCGTGCCGAGACACAATGTAATCACCGCTCCGGACAAGCGTTTGGACCCGGCGAAGGATAATATCGCTCATCGAATGCGCCCCCGAGCTACCCCCACCCGGCGCGCTGCGCGCCGATCCCGGCTTCACCTCTCCCTATGGGAGAGGTCGCGAGCGAAGCGAGCGGGTGAGGGGTTATAGCCTATCGAGACTCACTTGCCCCCTCACCCCAACCCTCTCCCCCCAGGGGAGAGGGAGAAGGAAGCAGCGGAGAGGGAGAAGATTTATTCCGCCGCCTCGATGCCCTTCTTCCGCGCCACCCTTCTTCCCAGCACCGGCTTCAAAAACGCGCCGGTGTAACTCCGCTTCTCTTTGACGATCTCCTCCGGCGGGCCTTGCGCGACGATCTCGCCGCCGCCGTCGCCGCCGTCGGGGCCGAGGTCGATGATCCAGTCGGCGGTCTTGATCACTTCCAGATTGTGCTCGATCACCACCACGCTGTTGCCCTGTTCGGCCAGCTCGTGCAGCACCTCGAGCAGCTTGGCCACGTCGTGGAAATGCAGGCCGGTGGTCGGCTCGTCCAGGATGTAGAGCGTGCGACCGGTGGCGCGCTTGCATAATTCCTTCGCCAGCTTGACGCGCTGCGCCTCGCCGCCGGAGAGCGTGGTGGCCTGCTGGCCGACATGGATGTAATCCAGGCCGACGCGGTGCAGCGTCTGCAAAATGTTGCGGATGCGCGGCACCGCCTTGAAGAAATTCAGCGCCTCTTCCACCGTCATGTCGAGGATGCCGGCGATGGATTTTTGCTTGAAGGTGACTTCCAGCGTCTCGCGGTTGTAGCGCTGCCCGCGGCACGCGTCGCAGGTGACGTAAACGTCGGGCAGGAAGTGCATCTCGATCTTGATGACGCCGTCGCCCTGGCAGGCCTCGCAGCGCCCGCCCTTGACGTTGAAGGAGAAGCGGCCGGGCTCGTAGCCGCGCGCTTTCGACTCCGGCAGGCCGGCGAACCATTCGCGGATCGGCGTAAACGCGCCGGTATAGGTGGCGGGATTGGAGCGCGGCGTGCGGCCGATGGGCGACTGGTCGATGTCGATGATCTTGTCGATGTGCTCCAGGCCCTCGATGCGGTCGTGCGGGGCGGGGGCATCGCTGGCGTTGTTGAGCTTGCGCGCGATCGCCTTGTAGAGCGTGTCCACCAGCAGCGTGGACTTGCCGCCGCCGGACACGCCGGTGACGCAGGTGAACAGGCCGAGCGGGATTTCCGCGGTGATGTTTTTGAGATTATGCCCGCGCGCGTTGACGACTTTGAGCGTGCGGCGCGGGTTGCGCAGCCGCCGCTCGGGCAGGGGGATGCCCAGCTCGCCGGTGAGATATTTGCCGGTGAGCGAGGCGGGGGTCGCCATGATGTCGTCAACCGTGCCTTGGGCGATGATCTCGCCGCCGTGGATGCCGGCGCCGGGGCCGATGTCGAGCACATGGTCGGCGTTGCGGATGGCGTCCTCGTCGTGCTCGACCACGATCACGGTGTTGCCGAGATCGCGCAGGCGCTTCAGCGTTTCGAGCAGGCGCGCGTTGTCGCGCTGGTGCAACCCGATGGAGGGCTCGTCGAGCACGTAGAGCACGCCAGTCAGCCCGGAGCCGATCTGCGAGGCCAGCCGGATGCGCTGGCTCTCGCCGCCCGACAGCGTGCCGGAGCCGCGCGCCAGCGTGAGATAATCGAGGCCGACGTCCACCAGGAAGCGAAGGCGCTCGCGGATTTCCTTCAGCACGCGCACCGCGATCTCGTTCTGCTGTTTGGTGAGATGCGCCGGCAGCGCTGCGAACCATTCGCCCGCGCGCTTGATCGACATCTCGGAAACCAAGGCGATGTGCTGGCGGGCGATTTTTACGCACAAGGCCTCGGGCTTCAGGCGGTAGCCGTTGCAGGCGGCGCAGGGAATGTCGGTGAAATATTTGGCGATCTCCTCGCGCGCCCATTCGCTCTCGGTTTCCTTGTGGCGGCGCTCGAGATTGGTGATGACGCCTTCGAAGGTTTTCTTCGTGGTGTAGGCGCGCAGGCCGTCGTCATAAGTGAAGCGGATGTCGTCCTCGCCGGAGCCGTAAAGGATGGCGTCCTGGGTCTTCTTCGAAAGATCCTTCCATTTGGTGTCGAGGGTGAAGCGGTAATGCTTGCCGAGCGCTTGCAGTGTTTGGGTGTAATAGGGCGATGAGGATTTCGCCCAGGGCGCGATGGCGCCCTTGCGCAGCGTCGCCTCCTTGTCGGGGATGACGAGATCGGCGTCGATATGCTGCTCGATGCCGAGCCCTCCGCAGGCCGGGCAGGCGCCGAACGGGTTGTTGAAGGAGAACAGCCGCGGCTCGATCTCCGGAATGGAGAAGCCGGACACCGGGCAGGCGAATTTTTCCGAGAAGATGAGGCGCTGGGGACCCGATTGGTCGTGGATCTTGGCGACGCTCTTCTTCTCCCTCTCCCCGCTTGCTTCTTTCTTACCCTCCCCTGAAAGGGGAGGGTCGGATCGCTGCAAGCGATCCGGGGAGGGGTCAGCTTGCTTCGTGACCCCCACCCGGCGAGCTGCGCTCGCCGACCTCCCCCTTTCAGGGGGAGGTGCAGAAGCATCGGGCGCGTCCGCGAATTCCGCCACCGCCATGCCTTCGGCCAGATGCAGCGCGGTCTCGAAGGATTCGGCGAGGCGCGTGGCGAGGTCGGGGCGCACCACCACGCGGTCCACCACCACGTCGATGTCGTGCTTGAATTTCTTGTCGAGCACGGGCGCTTGCGCGATCTCGTAGAATTTGCCGTTGATCTTCAGGCGCTGAAAGCCGCGCTTCATCCAGTCCGCGATCTCCTTGCGGTATTCGCCTTTGCGCCCGCGTGCGACCGGGGCGAGGATATAGAGCCGCGTGCCCTCAGGCAGCGCCAGCACCTGGTCCACCATCTGCGAGACGGTCTGGCTCTCGATCGGCAGGCCGGTGGCGGGGGAATAGGGCACGCCGATGCGCGCCCAGAGCAGCCGCATGTAATCGTAAATCTCGGTGACGGTGCCGACCGTGGAGCGGGGATTCTTCGAGGTGGTTTTCTGCTCGATGGAAATGGCGGGGGAGAGGCCGTCGATCTGATCGACGTCCGGCTTCTGCATCATCTCCAAGAATTGCCGGGCGTAAGCCGAGAGCGACTCCACATAGCGGCGCTGGCCCTCGGCATAGATGGTGTCGAAGGCGAGCGAGGATTTGCCCGAACCGGACAGGCCGGTGAACACCACCAGCCGGTCGCGTGGGATTTCCACGTCGATGTTTTTGAGATTGTGCTCGCGCGCGCCGCGGATGGCGATCACGCGGCCATCCGGAGGCTTGCGGCTTTTCTCGAACAGATCACTCATCTCGGGGTTCCGGCGGCGGATTACGGGGAAACGTAATGAGAACAGGCGCGTTTCGCCAGTCCCGCACCGCGGAAATCGATCTGGTTTCGGCGATTATGACCGTCAGCCAGCCTTCTGTACCCAGAATTGATACATGCCACCGAACGTGCCGGGATTGTCCTGCTCGAAGCTGTGCCAGCGGTCGAGGGCGGTCCGCGCGCGGTCGTCCGGGAAGCGCGCGTCGTATTGGCGAAGGACGCCGATGTCGATTTCAAAGCCCAGAAAAGTCACATCGCTCGCCGCGAGAAAGGCCTGGATCTGCGGCAGCGTAAAGCGGTGTTCCTGTACGTGAAAGACCAGATCGCGGCAGTCGCTGACGCTGAAGAAATCGGGGCTTTGCGCGACGGTCTTGACCAGGTCGCCATCGGCAAGCGCCAGCACGTCCTGGCGAAACCGCCTGATGTCGTCCGCGCCGCGGCCATAGCCGTGCTCGGCGACGAAGGTGCGCGCCGCGACCACATGCCGGCGCGCCAATTCGCTGTAAAGCGCAATGCGCATGACGCCGTTGGGCCGCAGCAGCGACAGCAGCACCCGCCAGCCGGCCATGGGGTCGCCGAGATGGTGCAAGACGCCGCCGCAATCAATGACGTCGAAGCTGCGGCCGAGTGAGCCGAGCTTAAGGATATCCGCTTGGCCATATTCGATGTTGTCGAGACCAAGCGCACGGGTTTGCCGCATGGCGTAGGAGAGGCTGGCGCGGCTGAGATCGATGGCGAGCACGCGCGCGCCTGCAATTCGCTGCGCCACATCGACGAGCTGCTGTCCGGTGCCGCATCCGGCGACAAGAACGTCGATCGCGCTGGTCTTTCCGATGTTGCGGAACCCAGCGAAGGGAAATTGACCGCGCAGGCGCGCATCGATGCTGTTCACTTCGCTGACCGGCGCGGCCTTGACCCAGCGCGGATAAGGGTTCTCTTCGTATTGGTGCTGCACCAGAAGCGATACATCGTCCTCGATCTGCGTCAATCGCGGGACCATGTTGCGCAGCCGGCTTTCTTCCATCGGCTCGCGCACCTGCTGCGCCAGCAATGCCTTGATCGGATCAGGCCAGGCCCGGCTGAGCAGGTTGTCACTTTCGGCCAGCGCATGCAGCGGCATATAGGCCGCGACCGCCACCAGCCAGAGCGCGGGAACCGGCGCCTTCGCACGCAACGCAGCAGTCAATTTCTCGCGCAAGGAGCCGAACTGCGCGTATTCCTCGTCAGTAAGTGCGAAAATGTACTCGTTGATGAAACACTGACGTGCGAGCGCGCAATAGAAACCCAGGACGCCGTCTTCCAGCTCCTCCTCACCCGATGCCACCATTGCGGCTTCGAGCAGAGCGAGGCGAATATTCGTCAGGCATCGCTCCAAAGCGACATCGCTGACGCGCGCATTCTCCAACAGGCAACGCAGGATCAGGTCGCGCGACAGGGCGCGGAATCCGGTCTGTCCGAATAATTGCGCTGCCGGGAGGCGGGCTGGCCATGCCGCCGCTGCGCGCGTGATGCAGTCCGCGATGTTGCGGTCTGCCCTGAGCAGATTGACGCAATGGCGGGCCAGATCGCCGGGCCGGCCCCAGGGTTCCGACATGGCGCGGACGGTCAGCTCGCGCATGTCGTCGGAAACCGGGGCCGATTGCAGGCTCCGCACGCACAGAACCCAAAGAGACTTGCTTTCCGGAAGCTGCGAAATCTTCAAGGCGCGCTGCACGGCATCGAGCGCTCGCAATGGCTCGCCCGCGCCGTGATAGGCCATCGCAAGATTGTTGTATCCCTGGACATAATCGGGCCTGAAAGCCAGAATCTGTTCGTAGTGCGCGGCCGCCGCGCCGAATTTCCCCTGCGCCATAAGCATCGCGCAAAAATTATTGTGCGCGTCCATGTCGTCCGGTTTGATTTCGATCGCCTGCAGATAGCTGTCGATGGCCTGCTCGAGCCGGCCCTGCGCGCGGTGCAGATTGCCCAGGTTGATATGGGCGACGGCGAGATGGGGATCGAGCGCGAGCGCGCGTTCAAATGAGGCGCGGGCCTCTTCAGGCCGGTCCTGGGCGACCAGCACATTGCCGAGACTATTGTACGCCGCGGCGCGATCCGGATCGAGCGCCCGCGCCCGCTCGTAGCATTCCTTGGCCTCGTCGAGCTTGCCCTGCTTTTCGCAGATGTCGCCGATCACCAGGTGCGCGCCGATATGGTCCGGCGCCAATGCGATGGCGCTGCGGGCGTGCGCGAGGGCTTGTTCGAGCCGGCCGAGGGCCCGGTAGGCGAGGGCGATGTTGTAATGACCTGATGGATTGCGATCGTTCTGCGCCAGCGCCTTGCCGATCAGGTCGATGGCCATCTCATGCCGGCCCACCTGGTGCGCGATCGCGCCGAGGTTCTGCAGGCTGTCGATGTGGTCCGGTTCGGCCGCGAGGATTTTCCGGTAGAGCTTGCCCGCCTCGGCGAACTGGCCGACCTGATGCTGGCGAACCGCGGCGGCGAAAAGCTTGACGATCGGCGCGGTAAAGTCCGCGCTCGCGGCCGGCGCCGCCCGCCCGCCCGCGTGGTGGCTCTGATGGCGCGCTGCCCGCCGCTGCCGTCGGTTCATGGATAGAATCACCGCTGATGGACGCGATGTTACCGGAGGCGGCGCGTATCGTCGGCTGCCAAGACGTGCTTGCCCACCTTGTTAGGACATGATAGAACAAACAGCGAACAAGGACTGGAGGTCGCATTCTCGCTTCCGGAATGGCTCTGCTGTGGAAAAGCCGGACCACATGGATGAGAGCAAGACTGCGAGGGGCCGTTTGGGTTTAGGGTTGTTGATCTAATGGGAGAGTTTCATGGCAGGCAGCGTCAACAAAGTGATTTTGATCGGCAACCTCGGGGCCGACCCGGAGATACGCCGCACGCAGGATGGCCGGCCGATCGCCAATCTGCGGGTGGCGACCTCGGAAAGCTGGAAAGACAAAGCGACGGGCGAACGCAAGGAAAAAACCGAGTGGCACCGCGTGGTCATCTTCAACGAGGGGCTTTGCCGGATCGCCGAGCAATATTTGAAGAAGGGCGCCAAGGTTTATCTCGAAGGCCAATTACAGACCCGCAAGTGGACCGACAAGGACAACATCGAGCGTTACAGCACCGAGGTGGTGCTGCAAGGCTTCAACTCGCAGCTCACGATGCTTGACGCTCGCGGCGGCGGTGGCGGCAGCGCCGAGGCCGGCGAGGGCGATTTCGGCTCGCCCGGCCCGACGGCTTCGCGCAAGCCGGCCATGGCCGGCGGCGGCAAGCGCGACGACATGGACGACGAGATTCCGTTCTGAATAAGTTTCCCGGGCGCAGCGCAGCACACAGCGCTATTGCGCGAAGTGTTGCGCTACGGACGCGGGATCCAGGAGTCATGGGTCCCGGCTTAGCGGTGCACCGCTCCGCGCTGCACCGCATCCGGGACACGAGGACTACCCCGCCAGCAGCGCGCGCACGCCGTTGACCGCGAACTGCACCGCCAGCGCGCCGAGCAGCCATCCCCCACCATCAATTCTGTTGGCGGGATGACATGGGCCATCCCGCAATGTTAAACATCGACACATGACGGCTTCGCGCGGCAAGCATCGGCAGGGTTATCATCACGGCAATTTACGCGAGGCGCTGGTGAACGCGGCGCGTAAGTTGATCGCCGAGCGCGGCCCGGTCGGTTTCAACCTCGCCGAGGCCGCGCGCCAGGCAGGCGTATCGTCGGCCGCGCCCTACCGACATTTCGCCGACCGTGATGCTCTTATCGCCGAAGTGCGGCAGCGCGGATTCGCGGAACTCGGCCGGCGTCTGACGGCAGCATGGAGACGACCGGGAAGCAATGCCGACACCGCCTTCCGGCACATGGGTAAAGCCTATTTGACGTTCGCGCGGGAGGAGCCAGGTTATTACGGCGCCATGTTCGCCACCGGAATCGGCCGGAAATCGCAACATCCATCGCGGCGCGGCCAGGGAGCCTTCGATACCCTCGAAGCGGCCATCGCGCGTCTTATGGTCGGCACCGAAGAAAGGCGCGGTATCCCCCGCGCCTTGGCTTATCAGGTGTGGGCGCTGTCGCACGGCATCGCGACACTATTGGCGGCGGGCCTGTTGCCTTCCGCCGGCGCGCGGACGAGCCCCAGCAAGCTGTTGCGAGCCGGCGTCGCGGCCCTGCTTCGGGGCATGGGCGGTGCCGGCGCCGGTCCGCGTCTGGCGGGCAGGCGCGGAATGACGCGAAAAACTTCGCCTCGTTCACCCCAGCAGAAAACAGGCAGGCGGCGGTAACCACCGGGCGGTCAAACCAGGCCCTGGACAAGGGGTTCGATTCGACGTAATGTTAATGTAAGTAACATTAACATTGGAGGCCGTCATGTTCAATCGGCGCGATTTTATCAAGTCGGCCGCGACGTCCGGCGCGGCGGGCTTGTTCCTGTCTCACCTGCACGGCAACGGCAGCGCGCAAACCGCGCCGGCGGGTGGGCAGCAAATTCAGGCGCAGAATCCGTTCCTGCTTGGCGGCTTCGCGCCGGTGCAGAACGAGCTGACGATCGATAGCCTGCCGGTGCGCGGCGCAGTTCCGCGCGAAATCGCCGGCGTCTACATGCGCAACGGGCCGAATCCGGCCTATCCGCCGCTGTCGTATTTTTATCCGTTCGACGGCGACGGAATGATCCACGCGCTGTATTTTGACAACGGGCGGGTATCCTATCGCAACCGCTTTGTCGTGACCGCCGGGCTGAAAGCCGAGCGGCGGGCTGGACGCGCTCTCTACGGCGGCCTGTTCAAACCGGTGTTGCCCGACCCGCAATACATCTCGCCTGACGGCGACCCGAGCCGGTTCAAGAAGGTCGCCAACACCCATATCATCCGCCACGCCGGCCGCTACCTAGCGCTGCGCGAGGATGACCTGCCTCACGAGATGACGCGCGATCTCGACACGGTGGGGAAATGGGATTTCTTCGGCGCGCTGGCCATCCGGATGACGGCGCATCCGAAGATCGATCCGGCGACCGGCGAGCTCTTGATGTTCCACTATTCTTCGCGCCCGCCCTATCTCGTCTATATCGTGGCGGATCGCACGGGGAGAATCGTGCGGCAGCGGCCGCTCGACGTGCCGGCCAGCTTTGTCGTCCACGACATGGCCATCACTCCCGACCACGCGGTGTTCTTCCTGTGTCCGTTGACGTTCGATGACGAAAGGGGCAGCCGGACTGGCTCGTTTGTAAATTGGGAGCCAGAGCGCGGCACGCGCATCGCCGTGATCCGGCGCGACGGCAGCGGAGCGACGCGCTGGTTCGAGACCGAGCCGTTTTTTATGTTGCACTTCATGAACGCGCGCGAGACGGACAGCGGCATCGCCGCCGAGTATTGCCAGTTTGCCGCGTTGCCGCGCGCGGGAGTCCTGCCGTCGCTCTGGCGCGCGACGCTCGACTTCAAGGACGGCAGCGTCAAGCGCGAGCAGCTCGACGAGCGACCGGGTGAATTTCCCCGCGTCGATCCGCGCGTTTGGGGACACAGCTATCGCTATGGCTGGCTTCCCGTCGCCGTGCAGCAACGCCGGGCACCCGGGACCTGGAGCGCGCTCGCCCGCTACGATTTTGTCACCGGCGCGCACGCGGTGCACGATTTCGGGCCTGGGCGTGAGGTAGATGAACCGGTGTTTGTGGCACGGTCCAGGGAGGAAGGTGATGGTTGGATTATGACTTATGTCTACGACGCGGCAACCGACAGCTCGCGATTTGTCATCCTCGACGCGCGCGAGATATCGCTCGCACCCATCGCGGAGATTGTTTTGCCGCGCCGTGTGCCCCACGGATTCCATGGCGAATGGATGCCGGTATAATTCGGGTTCACCCCGCCAGCAGCGCGCGCACGCCATCGACGACGAACTGCACCGCCAGCGCCGCCAGCAGTACGCCGAGCAGGCGCGAGAGCACCACATTGCCGGTGATGCCAAGAAATTTCCCGATACGGGCAGCGGCGAAAAAGACCAGCAGGCAGACCAAGATCACCACGGCGACGACGCCGATCAGCATGCCGAGCATCGCCGGCTGCCCCGCGGCCTTGCCGGCGAGTAGCACGGTGGCGGTGATGGCACCGGGCCCGGCCATCAGCGGAATGGCGAGCGGGAAAGCGGCGATATTGCGCACTTGCTCTTCCAGCGCTTGTTCGGCGGCTTTCGATTGCCGCTCGATGCGCAGCCCAAACACCATTTCCGAGGCGATGGAGAACAGCAGCAGGCCGCCGGCGATACGGAAGGCAGGCAGTGAGATGCCGAGGGTCGCAAGCAGCTTGTCGCCGATCAATGCGCTCCCGACGAGGATTCCGCCCGCGATCAGGCAGGCGCGGATCGCGACCTGGCGCCGCGCCTTCGGCGGCAGGCCGTGGGTGATGGCGAGGAAGGTGGGAGCGAGGCCGATGGGATCGACCACGACTACCAGCGTCACCAGCGCGGAGATCAGGTAATCGAGCGGCATGGGCAAGCAGGTATAGGCTTGGCCGGAGGGCGGTCAATGACGCGGGTTTTCAGGCGCGCTGGCGGATGCCAAGAGGGTGGCTTTTCACGAACCGGAAACTTGACTGCAAGTTACTGAAATACCATATGAAAATAGATCGTCCGGCGGGTGCTTTGGGGTAGCCTTGCCGGATTGAATCAGCTAAGAAAATCAGTCTGTCATTTGCGCAGGATTCTCTCTTTTGTCCGACATTGAAAATCCAAAGCCGGGGGACGCTGGGCCCTCCGATATCCGCCCCATATCGATCACGGAGGAGATGAAGCGCTCCTACCTCGATTACGCCATGAGCGTGATCGTGGCCCGCGCGCTGCCGGACGCGCGTGACGGGCTCAAGCCCGTGCACCGGCGCATTCTCTATTCGATGAATGAGCAGGGGCACACGCCCGACAAGAAATACGTGAAATCGGCGCGCATCGTCGGCGACGTGATGGGTAAATATCATCCGCACGGCGACCAGGCGATCTATGACTCGCTGGTGCGCATGGCGCAGGATTTTTCCATGCGCCTGCCGCTGGTGGATGGGCAGGGCAATTTCGGCTCGGTGGACGGCGATCCGGCCGCGGCCATGCGCTACACGGAATCCCGCCTCGACAAGGCGGCGCTGGCGCTGCTCGAGGACATCGACAGCGACACCGTCAATTTCCAGGCGAACTACGACGGCAATGAAAGAGAGCCGGTGGTTTTGCCGGCGCGCTTCCCCAATCTCCTGGTCAACGGCGCGGGCGGCATCGCCGTCGGCATGGCGACCAATATCCCGCCGCACAATCTCGGCGAGGTGGTGGATGCCACCGTGGCGCTGATCGACAACCCGGAACTGAGCATCGACGATCTGATCGGCATCGTGCCGGGGCCGGATTTCCCCACCGGCGGCATCATCCTCGGCCGCGTCGGCATCCGCGGCGCCTATCATCTTGGCCGCGGCTCCATCGTCATGCGCGGCAAGGTGGCGATCGAAACCATCCGCAAGGAGCGCGAGGCGATCATCATCACGGAAATTCCCTATCAGGTGAACAAGGCCGCGATGGTGGAGAAGATCGGCGAACTGGTGCGCGAGAAGAAGATCGAAGGCATCGCCGAACTGCGCGACGAATCCGACCGCGACGGCTATCGCGTGGTCATCGAGCTGAAGCGCGACGCGGTGCCGGAGGTGGTGCTCAACCAGCTCTACCGCTTCACGCCGCTGCAATCGACTTTCGGCGCCAATGTGGTGGCGCTCGACGGCGGCCGGCCGCTGGTGATGAACCTGAAGGATTTGCTCAGCGCTTTCATCGCATTCCGCGAGGAGGTCGTCTCCCGCCGCACCAAGCACCTGTTGGGCAAGGCGCGCGACCGCGCGCATATTTTGGTCGGGCTCGCCATCGCGGTGGCCAATATCGACGAAGTCATCAAGCTTATCCGCGGCTCGAAGGACGCCAATGAGGCGCGGGAAGCCTTGATGGGGCGCGAATGGCCGGCGACCACGGCGGCGTCGCTGATCGCGCTGATCGACGATCCCCGCCACCGCGTATCGTCCGCCGGCACCGCGCGGCTTACGGCGGAGCAGGCCAAGGCGATCCTTGATTTGCGCCTACAGCGGCTGACTGCGCTCGGCCGCGACGAGATCGCCGCGGAGCTCGACAAGCTTGCCGCCGAGATCGCCGATTATCTCGCTATCCTGCGTTCGCGCGCTCGCATCCAGAGCATCATCAAGGATGAGCTGAAGGCGGTGAAGACGCAGTTTGCCACCCCGCGGCGCACGGTCATCGCCGATCAGGAAGGCGAGATGGACGACGAGGACCTGATCCAGCGCGAGGACATGGTGGTGACGGTATCGCACGCCGGTTACGTCAAGCGCGTGCCGCTCTCGACCTACCGGGCGCAAAAGCGCGGCGGCAAGGGCCGCGCGGGCATGCACACCCGCGATGAGGATTTCGTCACCCGGCTGTTCGTAGCCTCTACGCATACGCCGGTGCTGTTCTTCTCCTCGCGCGGGCAGGTCTACAAGGAAAAGGTCTGGCGCCTGCCGCTGGCGGCGCCGCAGGCGCGCGGCAAGGCGCTGATCAATATTCTGCCGCTGGAACAGGGCGAGGCCATCACCACCATCATGCCGCTGCCGGAGGATGAAAGCTCCTGGGCCAATCTCGATGTGATGTTCGCCACCACCCGCGGCACGGTGCGGCGCAACAAGCTTTCTGATTTCGCCGACGTGCGCCGTTCCGGCATCATCGCCATGAAGCTCGACGAGGGCGAGGCCATTGTCGACGTGCAAATCTGCACCGAGAAGGACGACGTGCTGCTCACCGCGGCGGGCGGCCAATGCATCCGCTTCCAAGTGAGCGACGTGCGCGTGTTCCAGGGCCGCACCTCCATGGGCGTGCGCGGCATCGCGCTCGACAACGGCGACAAGGTGATCTCGCTGTCGATCCTGCGGCACGTGGACGTTACCGCCGAGGAACGCGCCGCTTATCTCAAGCGCGCGGCCGCCGTGCGCCGCAGCGTTGGCGGCGAGCCGGAGGAGGGCGCGGCCGACGCCGAAGAAGCGAACAGCGCGATCGAACTCGGCGAGAAGCGCTATGTGGACCTTTCGGCGGCAGAGCAGTTCGTCCTCACCGTGAGCGAAAAGGGATTCGGCAAGCGCTCGTCGTCCTATCAGTACCGGGCGACCGGCCGCGGCGGCAAAGGCATTGTCGCCATGGACATCCGCGAGAAGGACAGCAGCATCAAGAAGAAGATCGGCAAGCTCGTCGCCTCATTCCCGGTGGAGGAGAGCGATCAGATCATGCTGGTGACCAACGGCGGACAACTGATTCGCTGCCCGATCAATGGCATCCGCATCGCCGGCCGAGGCACCCAAGGCGTGATCGTGTTCAATACCGCCGAGGATGAGCGCGTGGTGTCGGTGGAGCGGCTGTCCGAGGAAGACGGCGGCAACGGCGCGGAATCGGAGTAAGGCAGCCGCCGACCGGCCTTACTGTGGCACGATGTAAACACGCTGCACGGCGCCATAAGCGTGCCCGCTGTCGCCGGTGACGGATTCTGCCACCGCGACGACCTCAGGGGGCACGGCCTTTTCCCTGCGCTCGGGTGCCTTGTGCTGCTTGGCCTCGCGCTTGTCGCTGGGTTTAGCGGAGGCTTTTGCCATCGCCCTTGCAGCCGCCATCGCCGTCTGCGGCTCGGTCGGAGCTTGCCGTCGCGGCGATACCACAGCAGTAGCCTGTGGCGCTGGCCGCTTGGGCTCGACGATGGGATTGGGCATCGTCATCGTCACCATGGCGCCGCGATCGGTAACGACGCGCACCTGGCGTGTTCCTCGCTCGTAAGCAGCCGGGTCGGCGCAGCGCTGAACGATGTAGGGCCAGGCCTGTTTTTCGCACACCGATTCGGCAGCCGCAGCCTGCTGCTGCTCTGCCTGCGGCGAGATGGAAGAGGTGGAAGGAGAGCCGGTCGAAGCGTCCGACAAGGCCGCCATCACGCCCGCGCCCAGGACGGCGGCAGCCACGGCGATTATTTTTAGTGCTGGCGGATGTGCCAGATAGGGATGAGCCCGCTTCCACAGGAGCGAAAAATCATGCTGCGTGAACATGGATGCTCTCCCAGGAGCGCCGATTCACCCCTCCCTTGCTGTTGTGCCGGACCAACGCGGGAGATAGCCTTGAAGTTCCCGAAACCCCGCGTTAGACCCCCTTTATGCCGCGCATAGCGCTTTACGCAGGCTCCTTCGACCCCGTGACCAATGGCCACCTCGACGTGGTGGGCCATGCCGTCCGGCTTTGTGACCGGCTGGTGCTCGCGATCGGGTTGCATCCCGGCAAGGCGCCGCTGTTCATCGCGGAGGAGCGGCTGACCATGCTGGAGGAGACCTGCGCGCCACTCGCGCGCGCCGCCAGCTGCGAGCTCAAGTGCGTCACCTTCGCCGATCTCGTGGTCGATGCGGCACGCCGGCTGGGCGCGAGCGTGCTGGTGCGCGGGCTGCGCGACGGCGGCGACCTCGACTATGAAATGCAGATGGCGGGCATGAACGCAGCGATGGCGCCGGACATGCAGACCATCTTCCTTCCCGCCTCGCCGGCGGTCCGCCCGATCACCGCCACGCTGGTGCGGCAGATTGCATCGATGGGCGGCGACGTTTCGTCCTTCGTGCCGGCGCCGGTCGCCGCGCGCCTGAAGAAGAAATTCGCCGGAAAGGCCGGCGCGTAAGATACGGCAAGGAGAAAGATGAAATTAGGTCTATCCCTCATGGTTGGCTTGGCGCTGTTAGCCGCCCCGCTGACTACGCCGGCTTTTGCCCAGGCGGGCAACCCCGGCAATCCCGCGGCCCTTACCGAGAAAGCGCCCGCTGCCTACAAGGCCAAGTTCGACACCAGCAAAGGCGTGTTCGTGATCCAGGTGAACCGCGACTGGGCGCCGAACGGGGCCGACCGCTTCTACAATCTGGTGAAGAGCGGATTTTACGACAATGTCCGTTTCTTCCGCGTGGTGAGCGGCTTCATGGTGCAGTTCGGCATCAACGGCGATCCGAAGATTTCAGCGCCCTGGCAGGCGGCGCGCATGAAGGATGATCCGGTCAAGCAGAGCAACAAGCGCGGATACGTCACCTATGCCACGTCAGGGCCGGATGGCCGCGGCACGCAGGTGTTCGTCAATTTCGCGGACAATAACGGACTCGATGCGCGGGGCTTCGCGCCCATTGGCCAGGTCGTCTTGGGGATGAATGTTGTCGATGCGCTGTACAGCGGTTATGGCGACAGCCCATCCGCCGGCGGCGCCGGCCCCGACCAGGGGCGCATTCAATTTGAGGGCAATGCTTACTTGGCCAAGGACTTCCCGAAGCTGGATTATGTCAAGAAGGCGACGATCGAGAACTAGTGGCCCCGGTCCACGGTCCAGCACTCAACGACAGGAAATTTGATTTGTCTCGAGGTTATATTCATCAGGCTTATTCGTAGCGACGAGCACTCCCGTGGCGGTAAAATCGTCGTCCTGGTTACAGGTATCCATAGGCGGTTTGCCGAAGAGGCGCACGCCGGAGATATAACATGTAGACGTCAGCCAATCCTCGGTCGCTATCACCAAGTCCCAGTAATTTGACTCTTGGTATGCGCCCGCGATCCAAAAATTTATCGTCATGCGGTCCCCGGGAGAGCAGGCAAAAGCCTGCGTGGAGCCGATGCCCGCGAGCACGAAAAGCGTAGTAGTAAAAAATATAAAGTGGCGCAGGCCGCACATGGTCCTCTCCCGTTGCACATACTAACAGGCACTAATGTACCTCACCTGTGACCCTGGGAAAACGACCTGCTGGCGTCTACATTGCCGGCCTCGATGACAAACCACCCCTTCGACCGATCAGAGGAAATACATGGCCAAACCTGAGGACACGATCATTCTCGAAACCACCCAAGGCAAGGTGGTGATTGCCACGCGGCCCGACCTCGCGCCCGGCCATGTGGCACGCATCAAGGAGCTGGTGCGCGACGGCTTTTACGACGGCATCGTATTCCACCGCGTCATCGAGGGCTTTATGGCGCAGACCGGCTGTCCGAAGGGCACCGGCACCGGCGGTTCGGGCAAGAAGCTCGCGGCCGAATTCAACCGCGAGCCGCATGTGCGCGGCACGGTCTCGATGGCGCGGGCGCAGGACCCCAATTCCGGCGACAGCCAGTTCTTCATCTGCTTCGACGACGCGCCCTTCCTCAACAACCAATATACCGTGTGGGGCAAGGTGACCGAGGGCATGGAGAACGTGGACAAGATCAAGCGCGGCGAGCCGGTCGCCAACCCCGACAAGATCGTGAAAGCGACCATCGCGGCGGATGCGGCGTAAGCACAGCCTCATACCCCTGGTTCAAGCTTGGGTACGACAAGCGAGATTGCTTTGCTTGAAGATGTTAACTTTACGCGAAATGGAGTGCATGGGGGCAATCATGCTTAAACGATTCACGGCATTCGTTATCTTCGTATTGATGCTAACACCGGCAGCGGCGGGTGCTGATAGCAACACGGTCCGCAAGTTCGGCCTTCTCGGAACGTGGGCGGTGGACTGCACGAAACCGCCAAGCAACGACAATCCGTATGAAGAATACACGCCGTCGGAAAGTGGATACCCAATTCGAACGTTCTATTATGTGGTGGGCAGCCGGCACAGTTTTGAGATGCGCAACGCACGAATTGGTCCACCCGATCGGCTTGCCTATCTTGATGTGCGAAAATCAGACGGCGATCGCACCAATGTCGTGATCCAGAAAGTCGGTGAACGGCAGCGTAGCTATGAAGCGATAGATCCCAATGACGGCAAGGTTTACATCAAGGATGGAAAGCTCGTTGCCACTGGGAAGCCTACGATGGTCTTTGAGAAGTGTCCGCGCCTTTGACCACAGTAAAGACGGCAGGCGGGAGTCTCGGACCAGAACTTGAATCCTGATCTGCAGATCCGGCACATTCCCTCATTCAATAAGAGCGCACGCCGACGATAGCACAAGCCATGCGCACCGATCTCTTCGATTTTGAGTTGCCGCCGGAGCGGATCGCGCTGCGGCCGGTGTCTCCGCGCGACGCGGCACGGCTGCTGGTCGTGCGCCCGGGCGGAGCGCTGGAATTGGAAGATCGCGGCATGCGCGACCTACCGGAGTTGCTCCTGCCCGGCGACGCGCTGGTGGTCAACGACACCAAGGTAATCCCTGCGCGGCTGCAAGGCCGGCGGCTCGGCCGCGGCGCCACGCAGCCGGCCATCGAGGCCACGCTGCATCGCCGCCTTGACGGGTCGTGCTGGCGCGCCTTCGTGCGGCCGGCGAAGAAATTGGCAAAGGGCGACGTGCTGCGCTTCGGCACCGAAGGCCGCGTATGTTTCCTCGGGGAGCTGGACGCCACGGTGGAAGAAAAAGGCGAGGGCGGGGAGGTGACGCTCGCCTTCAGCTTCGACGGCGCCGTGCTCGACCAGGCGATCGAGGAACGCGGCGAGATGCCGTTGCCACCCTACATCGCCTCGCGCCGGGACGTGGATGCGCGCGACCGCGACGACTATCAGACGATGTTCGCGCGCCAGGACGGCTCGGTGGCGGCGCCGACCGCGAGCCTGCATTTCACCGGCGAGCTGCTGGCGCGGCTGCGCGAGCGGGGTGTGTCGTTGCATATGGTCACCCTGCATGTGGGCGCGGGGACCTTTTTGCCGGTGAAGACGGACGACACGGACGCGCACAAGATGCATCCGGAATGGGGAACTGTGAGCGCGGACGTGGCTGCCGCGCTCAATGCCGCGCGGCGGGCCGGCGGGCGCATCGTGGCGGCGGGATCGACATCGCTGCGGCTGTTGGAAAGCGCGGCCGGCGAGGACGGCATCATTCGTCCTTTCGCGGGCGAGACGGCGCTATTCATCACGCCGGGCTATCGCTTTCGGGTTGTCGATCTGATGCTGACCAATTTCCACCTGCCGCGCTCGACCCTGTTCATGCTGGTTTCGGCCTTTTGCGGGCTTGAGGTGATGCGGCGGGCCTACGCCCATGCCATTGCGTCGGGCTATCGTTTTTATTCTTATGGTGATGCTTGCCTGCTGTTCCGGGCCTAGTTCAGGATATTGCCGATGCCGCAAGAGAATGAGGGTCCGGAGATCGCGGGCAGCGACGTGGTATTGTCGTTCAACAAATGGGGCGGAAGCTGTCCGGTTCAATATGACATCGATTATGCGGGGCACAATTATTACATCCGCTACCGGTGGGGATGGCTGACAGTGACGTTGGATATCAATTCCACCGACACGGAATTGTTTTCCCAGCAGCTTTCGAACAACGAACTCGACGGCTTCTGGTCCGACGAAGCGACCAACGTTTATCTGGCCTTGCTCAGCCGCGCCATTCGAGATGGAAAGCTCGCAGAACTTCGCTTGCCTACGAAACATGAGATTCGGAACCACGCTTTTTACCGAAAAGGACCTTATGGCGGCTACGATCCCATCGGCGGCGACGGACCTTAGCCATTATAAGACGCAAGCTCCGCGATGACGCCGCGTAAGGTCGAAATGCCCGACACCTTCTCCTTCCGCCTTATCAAGACCGGCGGCGCGGCACGCCTGGGCGAGATCGCGACGCCGCATGGGCGCGTGGCGACGCCGGCCTTCATGCCGGTGGGGACGCAGGCGACGGTGAAAGGACTGACGCCCGAGGCGGTGCGCGCGAGCGGCGCGGAGATCGTGCTCGCCAACACCTACCATTTGATGTTGCGGCCGGGCGCTGAGCGGATCGCCACGCTCGGCGGGCTGCACCGCTTCATGAATTGGCCGCAACCGATCCTCACGGACTCGGGCGGCTTCCAGGTCATGTCGCTGTCGGGCCTGCGCAAGCTGGATGAGAACGGCGTCACCTTCCGCTCGCATCTCGACGGCGCCATGTTTGAACTGACGCCCGAGCGCGCCATCGAAATCCAAAGTCTGCTCGGCGCCGACATCATGATGCAGCTCGACGAATGCCTGAAGCTGCCGGCGGCAGCGGCGGAAATCGAGCGCGCCATGAGCCTGTCGCTGCGCTGGGCGGAGCGCAGCAAGCGCGCCTTTGAGAGTGTGCCCGCGGGGCGCGCGCTGTTCGGCATCGTGCAGGGCGGAGACGATCCGCGCCTGCGGCTGGAGAGCGCGCGTGCTCTCGTGGACATGGGGTTTGACGGCTATGCCATCGGCGGCCTGGCGGTGGGCGAGCCGCAGGAGGTGATGCTTCGGGTGTTGGCGGAGGTGGCGCCGGCGTTTCCCGCCGGGCGTCCGCGCTATCTCATGGGCGTCGGCACGCCGGAGGATTTGCTGGAAGCCGTGGCCCGTGGCGTCGATATGTTCGACTGCGTGCTGCCGACCCGCAATGGCCGCCACGGCGTCGCTTTCACCCGCTTCGGCGCGATCAATATAA
>Ga0082335_1004812_pt1 | contig 19701 bp, 20 predicted proteins | sample Subgrocontami58m_FD_72375 | JGI IMG/M metagenome (GOLD analysis project Ga0082335, IMG submission 72375) | Subsurface groundwater microbial communities from S. Glens Falls, New York, USA - GMW37 contaminated, 5.8 m (SPADES assembly) (version 2) ... | reverse complement strand
GAGCTTTTTTGTTTTCTCCTCGTATCTTGGAATTGCAGGGATTTCTATTCCAATGTCCCAGTCAAATTTTTTTGCCATCACAAGTTTGTGCCATAGTGAATTATCGTCGAGGTTTGGATGGAATCTGATTTCGTCTAATCCTGCTGAATGGAGTTTTCTGAGGTTTTCTTCTGTAACGAGCATTAGAGGAGTGTAGAGGTGAATGTGGAAAGATTTTCCGAATTTTTTCTTGAGGAGTTTAATGTATTTGCAGCATCTCTCAACTTTTGCAAGAGGATCTCCTCCAGTGATTCCTGCGCCTTTTGCTGATGTTATTTGAGCCTCATAAAAAAGTTCAAGAGGATTATCAATATCAGATATCTGCCATTCATTTGCAAATACAATGTCTTTGGAGAATTTCTGCTCGCTTACAGGACAGTAAAAGCACTTCTGCGGGCATAAGCCGGTGATGAATAAAACGAGTTTTCTTCCTTTGACGCACTGAAGACATCCTTTAGCCATTTTTCCTGTGCACCATGAATGATATTTTGTTTTGTGGAGTTGCATTTCTATCAAGGAAAATGTTTTGTCAGGAATATTTAAAGATTTGGCGGATTTATGCCATCTGTTCGAGGAATTATTAAATACTCCATAAAAAATCATGATTGCATGACACTCTATTTAATCGGCATCGGGATTGGAGATTTTAAGGACATCACAATTAAAGGTCTCGATGCAATCAGGAATTCCGACGAAGTTTTTCTTGAATGCTATACTTCAAGGATAAATTCTTCAATAGAAGAGATGGAAAAGTTTTACGGCAAGAAAGTTTTTCCTGCGGACAGGTTTTTTGTCGAGAATAAAGAAGATGTACTGATAAAGAAGGCAAAGACAAGAAATGTTGCGCTTTTGATTATCGGCGATGTTTTTGCAGCGACAACACATATCAATCTTTTTCTTTCTGCGAGAAAAGCAAATGTTGAAATTAAAATAATACATAATGCCTCTGTTCTTACTGCAGTCGGTGAGACAGGCTTGGATTTGTATAAGTTTGGAAGGACTGTTTCAATTCCATTCGAGAATAAGGAGATAAAAAGCCCTGCTGATTTTATCCGGGAAAATATAAAGAATGGACTTCATACATTGATTCTTCTCGACATGATTCCATTGGAGAATAAATTTCTGAGAATTTCTGATGCTGTTGATTATCTGCTGATGAATAAATTTTCTGAGAAAACTCTTGCTGTTGGATGCGCTGCTCTTGGAACTGATGACAGGGAAATAAAATCAGGAACTCTCAGTGAACTTTCCAAGAAAAGGTTTTCAAAGCTTCCTCAATGCCTTATTATTCTGGGAAAAATGCATTTTGTCGAGGAAGAAATGTTTGGCATTTGGAAGGATTAGGGTTGTGGGGTTAATAACTAAGCCTGCGGAATTTAATAAACTAATATCTTTCAGTTTTTCAAAAACACTCCCTGTGCTTTAGCACGAGGTCGGTTTTTGACATTCATAATTAAAAATCAGGTTCCCATGATATAAAAAGGGATGTCGGAGTTTATATCTTGAATTATGTTCGCTGCTTCAGCTTCTCATTTATCTTGTCTTTTAACGTTTTAATTAAAGTGACATTTGAAATTCTACCTGCTTGTATTCATCTTTGCCAACGCTTGTTCCGTAGTAATGTATGCCGTTCCTTTTTGTCCTGACCTTTTCAAAAAAATCCCAGTCAAGGTCGAGTTCTGGATGTTTAATACAAAGATAAGAAAATAAACACTGATGGTTGAGGGACTTAATATTGTCAAACATAAGGAATGCCTCGCACAGTGTGTGCAGAACATCATAATTGAGCTTGTATGATGTGTTCCACCTGTCGCCTTTTTCTTTCAGCTCGCTTATGGTCTTTAAGTCTTCTTCTGTTATCCTTAGCATTGATTTTATCTTGCCTGTATCTATGTCTTTCTGAGGAATGAACATACCATCAGCTGTGCACTTATCATACACTTCTTCATTTGTTAGCTGCTTAGGCATTTACACCGACATTCAGGAAATCAAGGTTTCCTTTGATTATGTCTCCCTGAATAATGCTTTTTATAAGATCTTTATTAAATTTTTTCAATTCAGACTCATCTTTGCAGGTGAATAGCTGTATCTCCCGCTTAAGCCCCCTTTCATACTTACCCTGCTCAAGCTCCTTGGCATCGCCTAAAATAAAGAGGTCAATATCGCTCTGGTTGTGCCAGTCCCATCTTGCCATGCTTCCGAAAATTATCACAGTCTTTGCGTTTTTCAGGGAGGAGAGATGGTTTAGAAATCCGCTGTCATAAAGTTTTTTTAATGCAAACAGCCTTTTTTTATTCTGAAAATTAGGTGATTCATAATTGCTTATGTAATAAGGCATCTTTCCTTTTGGAGTTATCTTATTGATGAATAATTCTTTTTTTAGAATTTTGAGCCATTTACTTATTTTGTTGTCAGCAATAGGCACCTTCTCCCTGACTTCCTTAAAATGCCACTGCTTTGTTGGATAGTTGAAAAACAGTTCCAGAATTTCATTCTCCATGCTTGTTCTTGCCATTTTACTTACCTTTGAGGTAAGCAAATATATAAACCTTTTGGTTTCAGGCAGGTAGCCACTTGTAAATAATAGATGGATTATATCCTATTTTATAGACGAGAATTGCACGGTTCTGGGGTGTTAAACGCACCGACCCCCTGCGAAGTGGGGGAAAATTTCGACAGAAAAGTTTTCTGCGACCGTCATCTGACTATCAGTAAAAAATCTAATAAATTTTATATACAATACTTAACTTAGCTTTTGCGGTTTTTAACATTTAAATACCATAGGATACACTTCTTGTTTTCTACAAAAAAGAGGTGTACCCTATGAAAATCAACTTCGATATTGAGAATTGGCTTTCTGATTTAAATATATTTCGTGATTGCTTTCACTCCAGAAGCTTTGAGTTATTTGTTCGGTACGTGACTGGTCTTATTTTGTCAGAAAATAAGACGGTAGATGGCCTAAATTCCATCTTTCTTCAAAAGACAGACCAATCAAATGTAAACAGACTTCTGACCGAGTATCCTTGGCAAAAAACTGATTTCAGCGATGAATTGTTTCATCTCCTTAAACACCATAAAGTGCTATCTTCATTCTCTTATTTTGTATTGGACGATTCTCTGCTTGAGAAGATAGGCAAATCCATAGAGGGTACTGGATATCATTATGACCATTCTGAGAGTAGATATGTCTATGGGCATCAGATAGTAACTAGCGGCTATGTGTTCAATTCAGATTTCTACCCTTTCCTTCTTGAATTGTATACTAAAGAGGAAGAATGCAAGAAAGAAGGATTAATTTTTAAGACAAAAGTAGAAATTGCATTAACAATTCTAGCAAGGGCGATAGAGTTCCATAAACCCTCTGTCGTGCTTATCGACTCTTGGTATTGTACGCAAGAAATCATAAGATTTCTTGATGAGAAAGGCATAAAATACATCATTGCGAGCAAGTCTAACAGGTTGTTTACCTACCGTAACAAAGATGAAAAAATCTCTAACTTCACACATAGAATATCCACTACAAAAAAAGTAGTTAAGGATGGCTATGAATACCAAGTTAAATCAATAATGGCATACTTCAAAGATTTTGGCACAAAGAGACTGCTCTTTGTGAGAAGAAGAGAAATAGGCAAGAGGAAATTTGAAGATTGGAACTCTTTGATATCGAACATTTACGATGTTACCGACGAGACCATCATAAACTTTTACGCCAATAGGTTCAGCATAGATTGCTTCCACAAAGAAGCCAAGCAGCACTTAGGACTAGGAAAGTCGCAGTTGAGAAAACGCCGAGGAGTAGTTAAACACCTATACCTGGTTGCAATTGCCTACTGCCTGCTAAAATTCGCCACTTGGCTAAAGAAAGGATGGAAACAATTATCCGTCGCTGAACGCATCCGCAACATCAAAGATTATTTTATGGAGAACACGATTGTCAGAACAATTAAACAGAACAAAAGAAATATAGTTGGAGCCATATCTCAACTATTTGCCACTAACCGCAAAAGTTGAGTACTTAACTATTTACTTAGTATGACCATTAAGAAATTAAAAATAGAACTTGTACCTTCAACAGTTTGGTATTCATCATTATATAAGCTGTTTAAAGAACTTCATAGAGAAGATTTATGGAAGAATATTAAGGATAGTATATTCAAAAAAGAAGGTAAAAAGTGTTGGATTTGTGAAAATACAGATAGACGTTTGGAAGCACACGAATTCTGGGATTATGATGCTGGAAATCATATTCAAAAATTAAAGTCAATTCACCATTTATGTGATTTATGTCATAAAGTTAAACATATTGGATTATGGTTGCATACATCTGATGGACAAAAAATGTTGAAAAAAGAAAAATTGACTAAATCAGATATTATTAAACATTTTTGTAAAGTTAATCAATGTACTAAAAAGGAATTTGAGGAACATAAAGATTCTGCATTTGAGATTTTTAGTATTAGAAGTCAAAACGATTGGAATCAAGATTTTGGAAAATACCAGAAAATTATTAATGACGCCAAGAAAAGAAATCCATCAGAGGTTACTGATAGTTATTGGGTGTATGCTGAATCTAATGAAAGTTACCCAAATCCAACAGAAAATTGCGGAAAGTGGTTGGTCTTTGATTATACAAAAAATTTAGATGAAACTTGGAGTAAAATTGCTAAGGCAGTTGAGGAAGGATTATTGGGTAGTTCTGCAAAAAGTGCAACTGCTCTTCCAAATCCTAATGCAACTAATCAAGATATAAAGGTAATATGCGTTTATACATATGATTCTGAAGATAAGGAAGATGTTGCGAGAATTGCGTGGGAATTATACAATATTGGTGTAGCACCAAGAGTTTTAAATTATAAGACTGACAAGGCAACACTTGAAGGGAAATATGTAAAAAGGGGTCATACTAAAGTGAGTAGATATTCGGTTAGTATCAATCATTTTAAGGATAAGAATAAAGAACAATTTATTGAATTCTTTAAGAATCATTTTCAATGAGTGTGCCTGATTTTTGACTGCTCTTCATTTTTTCAGTAACTATAATTTATGTTATAGACCGCTCGAAAATTGAGTTTACACCAATCATCCCCAACCCTCAAACCCAATGTCCACTGCTTCTCCTCTATAAACATAGCACACACATTCCTTAACGCAAAACATTTATACCAAAACAATTAAAAATTCCCCAGCCTAAAGGCAGAGGAATTTTTAAGCCTCAAAATCGGAACTAACTCGCCCTAAAGGACGGGGTATGAACCCGATTTTGAGCAATCATAACCTATTATATAATTGCACAAGAATAAGTCAGAAAAATTTAACATGCCAATAAACAAACAATGGCACTTGAAAAACAAAATGCCCAAAAATCCGACAATAGAAGAGAGAATTAAATGGCACTTAGAGCATCAGAAGAATTGTTCATGTATGCCAATTCCTAAGAAGCTGGAAGAAGAGATGAAAAAGAGGGGATTAAATAAACTAAACAAAGAGATTATCTAACTATAACTTTTTCTTCTTTTTTATCTTTGGTTTTCAATTCTTCTAGAACAAGCATATCATCTATCTCTATTAATTTTTTTATTTTTGGATTGTCTATATTTAGTTTGAATAACTTTGCCTTTCCGATTTCTCTGGTGTGAATGATAATTTCATTCTTTACTAAATCATCAAAAATTCGGTATAAAGTTGCCCTGCCGATTCCTGCATTTTCAGCAATGTCAGTTATAGAAAAATCTAAATCCTTCTCGGTAATTAAATAATCCAATACTCTTATCATAGGAGAATCTCCCATAAATTCGATGAATAGTGATTTTGTTGACATTTTCTATATCTGTAATATTGATAGTAGATCTACTATATCAATATTTCTATATTGAGACAATATTGTATCATTATTATAAGGAATATTTTTATAGGAATAAATAAAGGTATGCTTTTATGGACTTTACAGTTGAGGATATTAAAGCAAGGATTATCAAAAAATTAGTCAAATGGAGAAAGTGGGGCGGTTCTCATACTGAAAATATTCTCGGAGGATTGCCTGCTCATTTAAGAGGAGATAAAATGACTAAGCTAGCATTAAAGGAATTGGAAAGGGATGAATGGATTTTGCCAGCAAAAAAAACTGGAGAAATTCATTATTCTTTGAATCCTGCCAAAACAGGCGAAATTTTGCAGTTTTATGACGAGTATTGTAAGAAGGAGGAATAGATAGAGAATGGTATTAACAAAAATAGAGGAAAAAGCAAAAGCTATCTCTAATTTTAGAGCATTACAGTGCACTTCGTTAACAGACATATTTATACCTCAACTAAAAATCCTAAGATTAATACAATTTGATTTATTAGATGTTTACAATAAATGGAATCCATACTTTGGGAAAAAAGATTTATCATTTTCCAGATTCTTAAATATTTACCTTAATGATTTGTTACTTATTTATGCATTAAAGGAATCTATATTGTCTTTGAATAGGTTAGATTTTGAAAAAGAGAAACACAAAAACCCTATCAAAGAATGGCAAAAGATGAATTTGAAGATTAATAGCTATGAACCAGTTTATCATTTAGTGAGCCTTACGTTATATCTAAAGATTAATTATGAAAGACTGCTTTTTTGTTTAGAAGAGCAATTCAAATGCAAGAAAAGTGATAAATCTGAGAAAAGAAAAAAAGCAATAATTGATAAAATGACATCTAATAAGATTGATAATAATTTTATTAAAGTGATAGAATCTATTGACATTAAAAAGCTTAACGATTATAGATGTAAGATTGAGCATCATAGTGGATTATGTTTTCAAGAGTTTTTCACATCTGCTAATAACAATCTCGATTTTGATCAATACTTAGAGGAGATGATGATGGAGATTAGGCAATTCTATAACATACTGCAAAAATTTGTGAAGTATTCCACCTTCCAAAAACCTAAATACAATTTGATGTCTTTCGCATCACCGTCAAAAGAAGAATTAGACAAGTGGCTTAAGCAATCAAATAGTAATCCAACATCCCACCATATCATCAAATATAAATAGGATTTATCTTCCCATCAAACCATGACCAAAAAATTCCCCTCTCTCAAATCCAAAGCGGTCCTTAGCCCGATGGCAGGCGTTACAGATGTAGCTTTCAGAGCATTGGCAAAAAAATACGGTGCAGGATTAACATATACAGAATTTGTAAGCAGCCATGCGCTAATCCGAGGAAGCAGAAAATCATTTGACATAATTCAAACAGCAAAAATAGAAAAACCAGTTGCTGTCCAGCTTTTTGGAAATTCAGAAAAAGAAATTGTTGAAGCAGCAAAATTAATCGAGGATAAATTCGATATTATAGATGTAAACTGCGGCTGTCCTGCTTGGAAGGTTATTAAGACAGGAGCAGGAAGCGCGCTGCTGAACAGCCCTGAAAAGATTGGTGATTTTATCTCGAGATTGTCTTCTGCTGTAAGCAAACCAGTAACTGTGAAAATAAGATCTGGGATAGATGACAAAAAGATTAATGCTGTCGAGATTGCAAGAATTGCTGAAGATTCTGGAGCAGCTGCTATTGCAATTCATGGAAGGACTCAAAAGCAAGGATACAGTGGAAATGCCGACTGGAATATTATCAAGAAAGTGAAGGATGCTGTGAATATTCCTGTTATTGGCAACGGCGATGTTTTTTCTCCGGAAATTTTTGCAAAAAGAATTGAAGAATCGAATGTTGATGCGATTATGATTGCACGAGGAGCTATTGGGAATCCGTATGTTTTTACGCAGATTAATGATTTTCTTGAGAGAGGGAATTATGAAAAGAAATCTGGAATTGAGCAGTTTGCTGAATATCTTGAGCTTGCAGAGGAATTTAAGATTCATTTTCCGACGATAAAACAGCATGCTATGTCATTCACAAAAGGCATTCATGGCTCTGCAAAATTAAGAAATGAAATATCAAGGGCAAAGGATTTGGATAAACTAAAAGAAGTTATAGAATATTAAATATTTATGGTATCCGCCTAATCTGCTTGAATAAATAATTTTCCTGGCTTGGGATTTCGGTATGATTGATTTGTGCAGGAGCAGTTTTTCTCGGCTTTTTCTCCTCGATTAGAGGTGTTTCTGCGCCGTCTTTGAGTTTTGCCTGTATTGACAAAAGCTCTTGCTCTGAAGCTTTTTTTGGCTCCCACTGAAGGTTTATACCATCATTTTCCCGACGAGGAATAACATTCACCATGAAATGCGCGACCATTTGTCCGGCTGCGACGCCGTTGGATGCAAATAGGTTTGTTCCCTGAATATTGATTGTCTCAAACATTGCTTTGGATATTTTGTTTGATATTATGAAAATCTTTGAGATTATTTCATGAGGAACCTGCTCCATGATTGTGAAATGTTTTTTTGGAATAACAAAAGTATGCCCGAGTATTGCGCCGTTTATATCGAGAACTCCCAAGATGTCTTCATCTTCAAAGACTATTTTTGCAGGGATTTTTTTGGCTACAATCTGGCATAGTAAGCAATTTTCCATTTTGTTTTTGTGCTAATTTTTGAACAGCTCTGCTATATCGTCTATATTTATGTCGTCTGATTTTTTCCTTGATGGTTTCTGAATCGGATTTGAAGAGGTTTTTTCCTCGATGATTTGAGCAGGTTTTTCTATGCTGGCTGGCTTGATTGGTTTCTGCTCAATGGCTTCTTTTTTTGGTGCAGATTTTCCGCGGATGAGAGATGCCATCTTTGCCCTGATAGCATCTAATTCCTCGTCTTTGTGGGTTTTTTGAGGGATTGTAAAATTCAGATTATCTCCTTCGCTTCTTGGGATTATGTGGACCATGAAATGCTGGGCTTTCTGTCCTGCAACTGCTCCATTGGCAACGAGAATGTTTGTTCCGTCTACGCTGAGTGATTTGAGGCATGCCTGCGAAAGGAGTTTTACTGTGTTGAAAACCGCGCCTATTTCAGAATCAGGTATCTGCGGCATTATCATATAATGCTCTTTAGGAAGAACTAAAATATGCCCTAAGTTTGCTGGGTTTATATCGAGAACTGCAATTGTATTCTCATCTTCATAGACTTTTTTTGCCGGGATTTTTCCCGCTATAATCTGGCAGAAGATGCACTGGCTTTTCTGGAATTCTTTCAGCTCCTCAGGAGACATATTTTTTATGCGCTCCTCCATTTCTGCAAGCTCTTCAGGAGAAGGTTGGTCTGCCATGACAAAAAAATAGAAAGAGGATTATAAATATTTATTGAATTTCAAAATCAGTTCTTGTAAGGAAACCTCATAAATCTCTTGCATTTAAGGCAGAGATAAATAACTCTTGACTTATGCAGTCTAATCCTTAAGTTTTTAGACGGCACAAGGTATGTGTAGCAGTGCTTGCAGAATTTTCGTTTGAGAATTGGAGGGATTCTTACCTTGAATTTCATTGCTATTTTTCTCGCTAAATGCACGTATCTGTCAGAAAGTTTTGAATCTGTATTGAATATTTGCTTTGCTTCGTAGAAGAGTTTATGAATTCGCTGTGTGGCAATTTCCTTTTCTTTAGATGGATTTTGAGGCATTGATAATATTATAACTTTGAGAGATTTAAATCTTTTCGTAACATTTTAATACTATTTGGCTTAGTTCTAAATTTATGTATCAATCAAGTCAAATAAAAATCTGGAAACTAAAAACATCGAAAGAGGAATTAATTGACTTAGGCAAGGCATGGGCAGCGATTTCGCTGGCTTTCGGAATATTAATTTATTCTAATCCAAGCACAAATCTCGAGTTTTGGGAGATTGTCATGATTTCTGTATTTACCGTCGGCACAGGGTTTTTACTGCATGAGCTAGCGCATAAGATTGTTGCACAAAGGTATGGATGTTTTGCAGAATTTCGCTCGTTTGACCATATGCTGATGCTTGCGATTGTGTTTGCGTTCATTGGTTTTATTTATGCCGCACCGGGAGCTGTGTTTATTTTAGGCCCAGTCGGAACAAGGCGCAATGGAATAATCTCTGCTGCCGGACCTGTAACAAATCTGATAATAGCTGGTATTCTTCTGCTTTTGATTCAGACATTCGGGAATAATCCTATTTTTTCTTACGGAATGAGCATTAATACTTGGCTTGCCTTGTTTAATATGATTCCATTCCTGAATTTCGACGGGCAGAAGATATGGGCATGGAACAAAACTGCGTATTTCCTGATATTGATTGCAGGAGCAGGGTTTATGGTTATGTCCATGATTAATTAAGTGATTTGTCAAAAATGAGCCAGCATCAAACAAGATGTCCATATTGCAAGAGAGTGCTTTTCCCTTATGAGAGACACTGCTGGTTTTGCGAGCAGGACATCTCCAAGACACGGGATGAAGCAGATAAGCCGAGATGTTTTATTGCGACTGCTGTATTTGGCGGAAAGTCTTATGAGGTTTTTGCGCTGAGGAGATTTAGAGACGAGAAACTGCAAGGAAATGTTTTTGGCAGAATGTTCATTTCATTCTATTATATTATCAGCCCTCGGATTGCAAGGTTTGTAGAAAAAAGAAAATTTCTGAAGAAGGTTTTCAGGAAAGGATTGAGATGGATAATTAGATTGCTGAGATTGTGAGGTCTATACTCACTCGCAGACAAAAATAATTATACAATAGAAATAGTGTTTATATCATTCATTTTTTAAGACTGTTCAACGAGGGCTTTGGTTCGTCTTTAGTGTATAGTAGTAACATTTAAATATACTTTTATTTTTCATGAAAGATGACAAGTTCAGACGGCAACACATTTGTACAATATTGGAACAGGAAAAAATCCTTTTTTAATGATACAGAAAGAATAGTTCGCCTTAGAGATTATATTGTTAAGAGAAAAGAAAGAGCAAAGGATGATGAACATAGAAAAACTTACTCCAAACTTGAGCGTTTATTAACCAAAGCAGGTAGTTCTTCTTGGAAAGCTCCATCAGACTACAAGTATCATGTATTGCGAGACTTCTATTTAAACTCTAATGCAGAACAGCCAAGATTTTCTGCAGAATTTATTATTGTGAACCACAATCCAATAAACAAAGGCTCTTTAGAAAGGATTTTGTTCTTAGATTCCCGTCATAGCCAAGATAAAACAAACCACATTGTTGAGAGACAACCGAGTGTGTTGGGCTATTCATTAAACAGAACCAGAGGGATTTATGAGTTTTTAGATTCGCGGCATAGTCAAGACAAAGCAAACCACATTGTTGAGAGACAACCGAGTGTGTTGGGCTATTCATTAAACAGAACCAGAGGGATTTATGAGTTTTTAGATTCGCGGCATGACCAAGACAAATCTAATCACATTGTTGAGACACTGCCGAATGTGTTGGGCTATTCATTAAACAGAACCAGAGGGATTTATGAGTTTTTAGATTCGCGGCATAGTCAAGATAAAACAAACCACATTGTTGAGAGACAACCGGGTGTGTTGGGCTATTCATTAGAAAGAACCAGAGGGATTTATAGCTTTTTAGATTCGCGGCATAGTCAAGACAAATCTAATCACATTGTTGAGACACTGCCGAGTGTGTTGGGATGTTCATTAGAAAGAACCAGAGGAATTTATGAGTTTTTAGATTCACGGCATGACCAAGACAAATCTAATTATATTGTTGAGAGACAACCTAATGTGCTGAGCTATTCATTAAACAGAACAAGAGGGATTTATAGCTTTTTAGATTCGCGGCATGACCAAGATAAAACAAACCACATTGTTGAGAGACAACCGAGTGTGCTGAGCTATTCATTAGATAGAACCAGAGGAATTTATGAGTTCTTAGATTCAAGGCATGACCAAGACAAATCTAATTATATTGTTGAGAGACAACCGAGTGTGCTGAGCTGTTCATTAGAAAGAACCAGAGGGATTTATGACTTCTTAGATTCCAGTCATAGCCAAGACAAAGTAAACCACATTGTTGAGACACTGCCGAGTGTGCTGAGATGTTCATTAGATAGAACCAAAGCGATATATGATGCTATGGACGAAAAAACTAAGAATAAAGCTTCAGAATATATTGAAGACTTCCCACACACCCTTTATTTTTCACCTTCTACTATAAGAGAACATTCATTAATGGAAATTTTAGATGCAGTGAGAGAATTAGAGGAGAGAGGGGATAGGAATACAATCTCAATTAATCAAATTTCTTCAAATAGAAACGGATATGACATAACGGATGTTATAATTGGTAGAGAATATAGGCGAAGCAGTTCTACCTGATAAGGTAATATAGGAATATTTAAATATTACATAGTATTACTTAGTTATACGATGGAAGCAATAAGTCTGAAACTGGAAGATTCTTTTTTAGAAGATATAGAAGGTATAATGAAGAAACATAGATATACAACTAAGACGGAGTTCATCAGAGAAGCTATAAGAGACAAAATCAGGGAATTAGAAAAAGAAGAAGCTTTGCTTAGAGTAAAAAGAATTTATGGTTCTTCAAAAAGAAAAACTACAGATGAACAACTGCACAAAGCAGGAGAAAAAGCATTTAGGGAATTAAAAAAAGAGCTTGAAGTTAAATAAAATCCTCTGGTTTTCCTATCATTGTAATATCTCTCAATTTTTCAAAATGTAAGTCTCTTGTTATTAATTGCAAATGATTATCTCTGCACAATATGGCATGCAACGCATCTTTATTTGGAACATCTCTTTGCCTTGCTAATTTTCTGGCTTCTTCAACATGTTCTCTGTAGATATGAATGTGTTTTATATTATTTGGCTTGGCAATGCTTAATATATTATTAATTTCTTCATTGCTATAACCAAGATGCTTGAATTCTTTAATATTCAAATCAGAGTAAGCAATTTTACAGTCATCATTGATTATTTTTATAAGCAGATTTAAAGCATATTCTCCATTCTTACCTCTTCTTTCATGGAAGTCTATCCAATTGAAGTGTCAAGGTAAAGGTCTTCGAGCATTTCATTTAAAATATCCCTTGTTATTATATATTTATTGTAAGAATTTTAATAAATTGGACATCCTTTGTCTGATAAATAGCTCTTGTCAGAAAAATTTGAAGTATTGAGAAGAATTATTAGATTGCTGAGATTGTAAGGACGATTCCTAACATTACTTTATGGAACATAATTCCGTTAAAAACACCATCTATATTTAAATAGTAGATAATTATTCGGATTATTTATGGTTGACTATCTTACTGTTTTAGAGAGGGGTTCAAATCCAACATACACATTAGATAATCATAATAGAGTTTTAACGCTAAAATTACCTGACAACTCATCCTATACATTTAGAAACACTTTACCATATTCGTTATATGTTGTTTCAATGGCTACAGAAATGGCTCGATCAAGAAAAGAATTAATATTACCAAGTGATCCTAATGATGCCGCATCATATTTATTATTATTTCGTCCAAGAAGTGCTGAAAAATTGAGAAATTCTTTGTTAATACGAATTACTGATAATGCTCAAGATTTTAGTGTATTAGCAAACCATCCCGATATTGACGCACTAGTAAAAGAATTAAGGGAAATATACGATAACAGAAATTATAAGCGTTTGGAAGTTGATCTACCAGATTCAAAACAAGTAAGCGGATTATCGTATTCAAAAGATCCTGGAAATTTTGCATTTGATCCAGAGAAGAAGCAAACGTTCCATATAATAACACCAGATTCGGATTTTAATCTTGCACATGAATTTGAGGGTGTTTTACATCAGCATGGTGTTATTGAAACATTAGAGAATGATGGTCCAAAAAAATTAGAAAGAATTGTTTTTGATAATCTACAAATTGCACAAGGACCTGAATAATAGAGAACTTTGAAAATTTATCCAAATTTCAACTGGACTGCATCAGGATGTTCAAGAGAAACGTTTTCATATTTGTTGATTTCCTGCAGATGATGCACTCTTGTCGGGATGTTTTCTTTTATCAGGTAGAAAATGATTTTTTCTTTGTTGAGGTTATCTGCTGTTATTATAATGTCATTGGCGATTACTCCGCCGAGAGGGAATGAATTGCCCAGATTTATTTCAGGTGTGCTAATATCTTGATCAACCTCGCATGAACCGTCGCATTTGTAGCCAGATTTATAGCAGTTGCCTTTCTGGAAGTCTTCCATGCTTGAACCCGGGTAAGTGCAATCTGGATTAATTGGCTTTTTTTCGCATTCATTTATCAAGCCGCCAATTGCGCTGCCTATTTTACCGCCGACATAACCGCCGATTGCGCCTACAACAAATGTGCCGACAACAGGAACAACAGAGCCGACTGTTCCGCCGAGAGCAGCTCCTGCAGCAGCGCCTCCACCAACACCACCTACAACTCCTCCAGCTATTTCCTGCGTTTGCTTGTCTATGCAGAGCCGATTTTTTTCTTCAGGCAGGATTATGTTTTTGTTGAGAATTATCTGTGCTGAGATATTGTATTTCCCTGGAGCTATGTCGAGAGTGTCTATCAGTGATTTGCCTTTGTCAAGGAATAGAGAGGTTGTTGATTGCTCTGTATAATCATCTCCGTATCTTGTGAGAGTAAGGACAATGCTGTAATCTTCGCTTGAAAACTCGTAATTGTTTTCTCTCAGTGTTTGGATTTCTGCCTGAGTGTCTGAGCCACTTATCAAGTCAATCGGCAGCAATCTGAATTCTATTTCATTAATACTCTTGTTTATTATCGGCGTGATTTCCTGAGTGGTTTTTTCTGTCTCTGTTTCTATTGTTGCAAAGCCAGTTATTAGAGAAGCCTGCTGTTGCAGTTGTGCGTCTGTGCGGAAGTTTTTCTCAATGTATTTTTCCTTGCTGATTATAAAGACAGTATCATCAGAGTCAGGATATTTTATTTCTGCTTTTCCGTCTGAGTCTGTTATCACAGCAGGGCATATTCCATATCCAGAATAGTAAGAAACCTCTGCGCCTTCGACAGGTTTCTTGGTTATCTCGTTGAGAACTGTTATCTGGAGTGTCTTGTCCTGAAATGCCGAGTCGCATGACAAATCATCTGATAAGCTTATTGCCTGAACAATCGGGATTGGCTTTGAATAGCATCTGTTTCCTCTGATGTTGGATTCAACTGCAAAGCGCATAACATCATCTCCAGCGAGTTTTTTCTTTCTCAGCTCAACTAATACAGGAAATGAATAGTCATAAGAGTATTCGTATATTTTTGTCTGTGTTATTCCTGAAATCAGCGGAATTGGGCTTGCGAAGTTTTTTGGCATTAAGACAGAGCCGCTTTTCGGATTGATGTCGAAATAAATGTCATTGAATGCAGAGTTATAACTCATCCTTGCTTCTATGTCATAAGCACGGTCAAACGGCTGGAATATTCTCTGGTAATGCAAGCCGCACGCAAGCTTGTTTTTGTCGTCTTTGCAGTCAATTTCAGGATAACGAACATTTGCAGTGTCTTCTATTCCAATGTCGCTGACTGCTTTTGAGATTTCTTCCTTGACGCGTTTTTTTACTTCATCAACAATAAATATTTTGTTGTTGAAGTTTCCGATTGTCAATTCTGATGTCGGAGGCAAATCTTTCTGCGGGAAGTCTTTTCCTGACCAATAATAAGCAGGCATATGCACCTGAGAAACGTATTTCCCGATAAAGCAGTTTGATGATTCATATTCTGCAATTTTTTTCGCTGCCTCATAGAGTTCTGTTAAGCTTGTTTCTGTTATTATCTGGAACTGCTCGATTTTATGCTCGGTGTTTGTGTTTGCTGTTTTTACCAGCAAAGGATATTGGACATAAATTACAACATCTTCATTCCTTATAGTTGCCTTGACTTTTGGCTCTGACTGCGGTGTTATTTTTGCTATGTCGCCTGTTTCAAGAGATTTTAAGTCGAGATTTTTTATCTGCTGTGAGATGTATTTTTCAATTTGTTCCTCTACTGAGTTTCTACCGTTAGTGATGCATGTTCTTCCCTGCTTGCATAATGGCGGCATTTCGCTTGAGAATGCGCAGTCAGAGCCGCAGGTATTTCTGCTGATCATATAATGCCAGTAAGGTATTTTGTCGTTGGAATCAGGTATCAGCTCGAGAGAGTTTCCGTCTGTCGGCGAGAATTTGTTTGCTTTGAGTATTTTATAGTCTATATATCCTCCATGCGCGAGAGCTATTTTAAGAGCTTGTTTTGTCTGGTCTTGTATGTATGAGTCAATGTAGAGTTTTACCGGGTTTATTTCCTGAGGAACTTCTTTTGCTGTCAAGACTCCTGTTTCAATTTTTGTCTGCTCAACTTTTCCTTTGAACAGGAAGAATAAGCCCACTGCGAGAAGGATTACAACTCCCAAGATTATGAAGATTGTTACCTGTGCTTTTTTTTGGCGGGGTTTCATTTTTTTATTTGTGTATTGTGTTAAGCAGATTTGAGATTATTGATTTCATTTCTATAAGAATATCTTCTGCCTCGGTAATATTTATTTCTTTTCCATAATAGCTTAGACCATTTCTGATTTTTCTGAACCTGTCAAATTTTCTCGAGAGAATGTCTTCTTTTTTTTCTTGAAGATAGTAAGTAAATGCTTCATGTGAATAGACTTTTAATCCGTCCAGAGCAGCTAATGCTTCAATTAAACTTCTTAGCACATCATAGTAATTTATAACCAGTCTTCTTGCAGATATTTCAGTCAGCTTTATGGCATTTAGGAAATTTAAATCCTGCTTTGCTGTATCTATCAGAGAGATTGCAAGCTGGCTATCTTTTTCGCCTTTTTTTACCTTTCCTTCCTTGATGAAGTCTTTAAATCTCAAGTGAACACCTCTAAAAAGCCATCCAAGACTATTCCGTTGATAATGTTGTTAAGCAGTTCTTTGTTTTTTGTTTTCATTAGTTCTGTTTCTTTTTGTGAATATACGAATAGCTGTATCTTATGGTTTAGTGTGTTTTCAAATTCTGTTAATGAGGATTCTTTTTTTATTGAAGATTGAATGAACAAATCTATGTCACTGGAAGGGATGTTTTCTGCTTTTCTGAAACTGCCGAATAGGATTATGGCAGATGGATGGTTGTAATGATTGATTAGGTAGTCTATTAATCCGGATTGCCTTATATTTAGGATATTGTAGAAGAGTTTTGTTTCTTTGTAGATTTTGTTTTCTGTATTGGATTTGAACAGCTTGAATTTTTTTTCTTCCCTTGATATTAAGGTTTCGTGTTTTGTTAGTTTTGTTAATAGCTTTGAGATTGTCGAGGGTGATTGTCTTAATGCTCTTGCGATTTCTCTAACATGAAAATCTTTTTCAGGATTTTCAAAGAATAGTTTTAGTATGTTCATTTTCTCGAACACGTGTCCTGTTTTTTGGACAGTTCTTTTTTTGGATTGTGAATTGTTTGTTTTCATTTTTAACAGTCCGGTGTTCCTGCCAAAAATGCAGGGCAGTTGAAGTCTGCGTTTGATGTCGGTGTTCCTCCTTGATTTGCGAATGTGTTTACGTTTCCCAAGCTGTCAGTTGATGTGCCGAATGTGTTTGTTCCTTTGGGAAGCATGATAAAGTCCTGAGGCGTTGTTACTTTTTCTACTTTGACATCTGCGCATTTTTTTCTTCCGTTGTTTAAGTCCCAGCTCTTGTCTTTTGGTTTGTAATCGTCGAATGATATGCAGACTTTTTCTATCAGCGCAAGGTCATAGCCAGAGTATGCAACTGTTTTTATTGCCTGAGATTTTTCCATTGGCGCAAGAACCTGTTTGGCGAGTTTGTATTCTTCTGGGATTGTTAGTTTTGTGTCTGTGCATGGTTTTGAATCTAAGACTATCCTAAAGATTAGGTTGCCTTTCTCGTCCAGTCCAGCTTTTTTTCTATCTCCTGAATCCATTTTGTCTATCTGTTCTTTTGTGTATGGATGCTGGACAACGTATTGGATTTTGTAGAGATAGCCCCTTGGGACAAGGTTTCCTTTGTCGTCTTTTGATGGCTGCCATCTTGGATTGTTGTTATTGTAAGGGCAGTTTATGTTCCAGTTGATTAGCTGAGAGTCTTGGTCTGTTGCTGTTTCGTATCTTTTGGCTTTGATGTCGAGCCATTTTCCTTTCTTGCTTCCTGCTCTTGATTCTGTGCCTGTCGGCGGTGTTATGATGTTTTCTGGATTGTCATGTTTAGCATTGCATATTAAACTCTCGACTGCGTTAGGGTCCGTTGCAAATGCTCTTGTGCTCCATGGATTTCCTATCCATTTGAATACGCTTATATCTTTGCCAATGAGATTTTCTAATGCTTTTTCAATTGCCTGCGCGCCTGGTCCTGGATAGAAGATTTCGTTTAATTGAGCTGCCCACCGACGGCGGGAGTCTATCATTCTCTGCTTATCTTTTCTGTTTTTATCTTCTGTTAAAGCAGATCTTTTTGCATTAGCTAAAGCGTTTCCTGATATTTGTTGTGTAGTAATTTGATCTGTTTTTTTGTCTTTAGTTAATAGATAGAAATTGCCATTTGCATCTTGGTAGATAATATTTCTTCCATCTTTATCATCATAATACTGCCCGCCTACATCTTCTTCGTATTTGAAAGCTAACCTGTAAACATCGTCAGCATTATCTGGTTTAGAAGGAAATAATCCATCTTTACCCAAATAAACCTGATTTCCATTGACTGTAATTCTTCCGTATGTTTCTCCGTCGAATTTTACTGTGCGGTCTTGGGATTTTAGGTAGTCTATGATTGACTTTGTATCACCTTTATTGGCTAGGTCTGCTATCCTTAAGGTATCTTTGCCATCTTTATTTACTGTTAGTGCATACATATCAGGTATCAACAGGTTGACACTGAGGCTTGTGCCTTGGATTTGGGTATATAGTCTTGGGTCGTTTGATTGTAAGGATGTTGCTTGACCATCATTACCGAGAACAAAGAAGTCTTTTCCGTCATATACAGCTATGGTCTCTGTTTTAAGCGTACCCTCAGGATTTGTTGTTGTTCTAGTTGCTTGTTTAAGTTTTGATAGGTCTATAGTGCCTTTTAAATGTGTTAACTCAGTTATCCTATTACCGTATTCTCTTTTGGTAGTTAGAAGAGGGAATAGTTGTTCGTTCTTAGTATTGATACTCTTTATCAATTCGCTTTTTTTGTTTTGATCTGATTCCTGTTCCATTTGTATTTGTAATCTACCTTCTTCTTCTTGTAGGGCATTAATTCGTGAAGTTAGTTTTTCATTCTCTTTGTTGAGGTTTTGTAATTGCATTGCAGCAGTTAGCTGTGAGGCGAGTTGTGGGTTTGATGTTGTTGGTGGAGTTGTAGGTGATGCAGTAGGAATTGTTATTCCTCTATGATTAAGTTCATTTTCAATAGTAGTAATAAAATTTCTAAGTTTTGCCTTATCTTCTTCACTTACCTTGTCCAATAACTTTTTTAAGCGAGAATATTCAGAAAGGAGCAAATCTTCGTTAACTTGGTGAATATCTGTCTGAAATTGTGTGGGTTCTTCTGTTGGAGTTGGTAACGTAGCAGGTCTTTTATTATATTTCTCTGCTTCTCCCCATAATGCAGAGGCAATATCTGATCCGGTCTTACCAGTAAATTTAGATTCTAATTTGAAATCATTAATAAGGTTACCATCTGAATCTAATGCATTGTATCTTCCAGGAGATTGAGATGGACTTTGTAAATTTTTCTCAGCGTTAGCTACCTTCTTGGTTGTGTCTTTATCATTTGCAGCTTGCTGTGTCTTATATACATAACCATCCTT